>Ga0207701_10001664_pt1 | contig 23241 bp, 22 predicted proteins | sample KBSSwiSSwithPhiX_FD_184294 | JGI IMG/M metagenome (GOLD analysis project Ga0207701, IMG submission 184294) | Switchgrass rhizosphere bulk soil microbial communities from Kellogg Biological Station, Michigan, USA, with PhiX - S5 (SPAdes) (version 2) | ecosystem: Environmental > Terrestrial >... | reverse complement strand
CTTTCATAAGAGCCGCATGGATAAGACCGGCAATCAGTGGACGGCACAGGTGATTTTCGAAGTCTAACAAGAGTGTGCCAACGTTGGCGAAATTCTCAGCACGATTGCAAATGGCACACTACCCTGCGTAAGACAAACGATGCTCCCAGTAAGCGATAACGAATACGAAGGCACGGCGCTGATCGCCGACCCGATCCATCGTTATATTCAGTTTACGGTGCCGCAGAAAAAGGGCGAGGTCACTGAGAAAGCTTTGATCGATTCGCCCTGGGTGCAGCGGCTCCGCTATATTTATCAGTTGCAGAGCGCGCGCTGGGTCTATCCGTCCGCCGAGCATAGCCGTTTTCAGCATTCCCTCGGCGCCATGCACCTCGCCGGAGAATTTGCCAAGCATCTCTACCCGTCCCTCAGAAAAGTTCTGGGCGACGAGTGTCCGTCGGCGCCGTTCATCGAGGAATACATGCGCGTCACCGGGCTGTTGCACGATATCGGCCACGGCCCGTTCGGCCACTTCTTCGATGATAATTTTCTCGTCAATTACGATCTCACACACGAAGATCTCGGTCAGACGATCATTCAAAAGCATCTGGGCGACATCATTCGCCAATTACGCCGCAGTCCGAGCGGACCTTTCGCCGCTGGCGAGGAGTTACGTCCTGAAGACGTCGCTTTTCCGATCAAAAAGAATGGCAAAGAAGACAATCGCAAGCCCAAGTGGGTGCGCTTTCTTCAGCCTTTGACCGGTGGTATTTTTACTTTCGATAACCTCGACTACGTCTCGCGCGATTCGTACATGTGTGGCGTTCACCCCGGCCCCATCGACCGTGAGCGGCTGATTCATTATACCTTTTTCACGTCGAAGGGCCTGACCGTTCACAAAGCCGGCAACGGCGCGCTCACGACGTTTCTGAACGCCCGGCTCTATCTTTACACCAATGTTTATTATCACCGCACGACCCGCGCTATCGACTTGCATCTTAGAGAAATTTTTCCGGAAACTATGAAAGTTTTGTTTCCGGGCAATCCTCTGGACCACATGGAGGATTATCTATATTTGACCGATTGGTCGTTGCTCGAAGATGTGTCGCGCTGGCGCCGACAAAATGGCGATCGCGAAGCGCTCGCCAAGGAATGGGAAACGGTGCTGCACCGGGAGGTCAAATGGAAAATGGCGTACGACCGGACGCTTTCGTTGAACGAGCTTCGTTACGGCGTGGCGCTGATTCAGGACACCGACTGGGAAAAGCGCATTCGCGGCGCGCTTCCCGCGGCGTCGCGAGATTTGGTTTTTCGCGTCGACATGGCGACCCAGGATCCACGCCCAGAAAATCCCTTTGCCATGGGCAAAAAACAAATCCATATCTTCGATCCCTCCAGCGGCGAAATTACCAAGGAGTCCTTGGCTGAGCTGTTTGAGTTTATTCCCTCCAAAGTCGTCCAGTTCCGGGTGTTTGCTCTCGACCATGAGCATGATCAGTTGCTCGCCGAGGTGGCGGAGAACGCTTTGAAAGGTCAGTCGCCAGCGGTCAAAACCAGTGTCTAGCCCCGCGCCGTACAAAATCCCGATCGTCGACCTGCGCGCGCAGTACCGTCAGATTCGCAACGAGGTGCGCCAGGCCATCGACGAAGTCATTGAGTCGCAACAGTTCATTCTCGGCCCAGCGGTGAAGGGTTTCGAAGAGCAGACGGCAGCGTACCTAAGCTGTGCACACGCCGTCGGCGTTGCTTCCGGCAGCGACGCGCTTCTTTTGGCACTCATGGCGCTCGGCATTGGGCCCGACGACGCGGTTATTACAACGCCCTTCACTTTCTTTTCGACGGTTTCCTCGATTGTCCGACTCGGGGCAAAACCTTTATTCGTCGATATCGATGCCGACACGTGTCTGCTTTCTGTCGAGGAATTAAGAAAGTTTCTCGAAACGCGCGGTCGGCCGCATGATGGTCAAACGGTAGATGTCGAAACCGGTCTGCGGATTCGCGCTTTGCTGCCAGTGCATTTGTTCGGCCAGTGCTGCGCGATGAACGAATTAACAGAGCTCGCCCGGAAATACAGTTTGCAGATTGTCGAAGACGTCGCTCAAGCTTGCGGCGCCAGAACCTTGGTCGGTGGCAAAGAAACGTTCGCCGGCACGGTCGGCGCTCTCGGTTGCTTTTCCTTTTTCCCGAGTAAAACTTTAGGCGGTTTCGGCGATGGCGGTCTGATAGCAACCCACCATGAGGAGGTCGCGGAAAAACTCAAAATGCTCCGCATGCACGGTGAGGGCGCCAAGTATTACCATGAAGAAATCGGCATCAATTCCCGTCTCGATTCCCTTCAGGCGGCCGTGCTTTCGGTAAAGCAAAAATACCTTGAAGAATGGTGCGAAGAGAGAATTCAACGGGCAGAGACCTATCGCCGATTAATCGAGGAAAGCGAATTGGTCGGCAAACGCCTCCTTGGCATTCCACCCCTCAGCAAAGATAAGTCGCACGTGTTCAATAACTACGTGATCCGCGCGACCCGACGCGACGACCTCAAACAGTTTCTCGCCGAACAAGGAATTCAGAGTGAGATTTACTATCCGTTGCCGCTGCACTTACAGAACTGTTTCGCGAGCCTAGGCTACAAACTGGGGGACTTTCCTCAAGCAGAGCGCGCCGCTAGTCAGGTTTTAGCTCTGCCGCTCTATCCTGAGCTCACTCGGCAACAGCAAGAGCTGATCGTAGACAAAATCCTCGACTTTTATCGCAGCTAAAGTCTGCTTTCATCGCGGCAGGCCCTATGGTAAACAACAATCCTCGATTCAATTCGGAGTAATCATGGCTAAACCTGAACCATCTGAAACTGCTGCGACCGTCGACGGCAACAAATCGAGCTATGAAAAGTGGGTCGAAGGCGAAGGCATTCCCGTCATCAGGACTTTTTTCGTCGAAGACATTCGCGACGTAAAGCTCGAACGGTGGGATCGCAAAGGCGGCAACGGTGCGTTCCTGCAAATGGAAGGCGCCGGGCAGGTCAACAATTGCTACATCTGCGAGATCGCGCCCGGCAAAAGCCTCAAGCCGCAGCGCCAATTGTTCGAAGAGACGATTTACATCATCAGCGGCCGCGGCGCGACCACCGTTTGGAACCATGAGGATCGCAAGCAGACTTTCGAATGGCAAGCAGGCTCGCTCTTTTCACCGCCGCTCAATACTTGGCACCAACTTTTCAACGGCAGCGGCAGCGAGCCGGCGCGTTACCTCGCCGTCACCACCGCGCCGACAATGATCAATCTGCTGCATAACTTGGATTTCATTTTCCACAACGATTTCGCCTTTGCCGACCGCTTCGACGCGCGGCAGAGTTATTTCAACGGGGAGGGTATTCTGTACGCCGGCGACTACCAAGGGTTCAAGTTCGCGGGCAATGTCTGGGAGACAAATTTTGTTCCTGACGCCCGCGGTTTCAAATTGCTGGACTACAACGAACGTGGCGCCGGCGGCAGCAACATTAAATTCGAGCTATCGGAAAACACCACGGCTTGCCATATTTCAGAATTCCCCGTCGGAACCTATAAAAAGGCCCATCGCCATGGCGCCGGTGCCCATGTGATTATCCTCGGCGGCGAGGGTTACTCGCTAATCTGGCCCGACGGCGCGCCGCTTAAAAAATACGAGTGGCATGAAGGCAGCATGGTCGTGCCGCCGGAAAACTGGTGGCATCAGCATTTCAACGCCGGCGCCAAACCGGCGCGCTATCTGGCGCTGCGCGCCTTCGGCAGCAAGAAATACCAGGGCGTCCGCCCACGCTACCAGGGCGCCGTCGACCGCAAAAAAGGCGGCGCGCAGATCGAATACGGCGACGAAGAACCGATCGTGCGCCAATGGTTCGAAGAAGCATTGGCGCAGCGCGGCTTGCAAAGCCAGATGGCCAGACACTACGAGAAGGCGTCATGAAAGAGAGCATCGTCAAAGCTTTCGACGAAAGCATCCGCGTCAAGCAAGCTTTCCTGCGCGACAATCTTGAAGCGCTCACACAGGCCATCGACGCCATCGTCGCGGCGTTCAAACGCGGCAACAAGCTTTTGCTCTTCGGCAACGGCGGCAGCGCCGCCGATGCGCAGCATATCGCCGCAGAATTCACCAATCGCTTTTTGATCGAACGACCGCCACTGCCGGCGCTCGCGCTCACGACCGATACTTCGGCGCTTACGGCGATTGCCAACGACTACGACTACACACAAATTTTTGCCAAGCAAATTCAGGCGTTGGGTAAAGCTGAAGACATCGCGATTGCCATTTCCACGAGCGGCAACTCGCCCAACGTGCTGCTCGCCATTGAAGCGTGTAAAAAATTGAATATCTCGACCATCGGCCTCACCGGCGGCAGCGGTGGCAAAATGATCGGTAAAGTCGATTACATGCTGTGCGTCGGCGAAGGCAAGAATAGTCCGCGCATCCAGGAAACGCATATTCTCGTAGGCCACGTGATCTGCGACATCGTCGACCAAAAACTTTTCCCGGGCATCTAGCTACCTTGATTCGCAGCATGGCGCACAAACAATTTAAACCTCTAAATTTCGCCAAAGTCTGCACCTATCCGGTCACAAAAAGATTCAGTAAAGTTCAAACTTCGCTGCTCGGCAAACGCCTTAAGAAGGGCGCTAGCCTCGGCGCTTTCATACGCGGCTTGCCGGACATTCTTGCCGCGGAGAATCTCAAAACCATCGCTGCTAAGATTGCCGAGTGTCACCGCAAGAACAGAACCGTTTTGCTGGGGATGGGCGCCCATCCGGTCAAAGTCGGGCTGAGTCCGTTGATCATCGACTTCATGGAGCGCGGTATTATTCACGCCTTGGCGCTCAACGGCGCCGGCGTGATTCACGATTTCGAACTCGCTTTCATGGGCGAGACGTCCGAAGATGTCGCAGCGACGCTGAAGGACGGGAGCTTCGGCATGGGCGAAGAGACCGGCGCGTTTATCAATCAAGCGATCAGCGAAGGGTCGAAGAATCAGCTCGGCATCGGCGCCGCCGTCGGACAAGCGATTGTAAAAAATCGCCTGCCGCATGGTAAGCTAAGCATTCTCGCTACGGCGGCGCGATTGGGGATCCCGGTTACCTGTCATGTCGCCATCGGTACGGACATTATTCACATGCACCCGAAGGCCGACGGCAAAGCGCTCGGCGATTGCAGCTTGCGTGATTTTCGCACGCTCACGTCCGTGGTTGCGACTTTGGATCGGGGGGTTTATTTGAATTTAGGCTCGGCGGTGGTTTTACCCGAAGTTTTTCTAAAAGCCGTGAGCTTGGCGCGCAATTTAGGCCATCCCGTGCAGAACCTCACGACGGTGAATCTTGACTTTCTTCAGCATTACCGGCCGTTGACCAATGTCGTCAATCGCCCGACGATGCAAAGCGGCAAGGGGTACCAGTTGACCGGTCACATGGAAATCATGGTGCCGCTGTTGTTTGCGGCGATATTGGAGGAATTATGACGTTCGCTGACGATTTGATCCGGGCTCATTCACGATTTTCAAGTTCAGCCAATTCGGCCAACCGATTAAGCGATAGAAGGTCAACGTGGTAAACCCGATAGAGACAACCGAACATAAAGAAAGCCCCAACGCGGCACCGAAGATCGTTGCAAAGGCGCCCATGATCATCGATCCAATTGAACGCATGCCTTGATCCATCAAAAAGACGCTCATAACCCGTCCGATTAATTCACGCGGCGCTTCCACTTGTATAATCAACCGACTGACCGTGCGAAAAAGGATTTGCGCGGCGCCCAACAATCCCATCAAGACAACCGAAAACCACAAACTGCGCGACAGACAAAAAAGAACGAGGAGCAAAGGAGTCACTTTAGAGCTAAACCAAAGGAGTGTCTCACGCCGCCAACGCCGCCCCACTGCGTCCAAAAAAACCAGCGACAGAACGGCGCCGATACCAGACGCCGCCGTAAGCGCGCCCAAACCTGCCGGACCCGTTTTTAGAATATCTTTGGCAAAAATGGGCAAAAACCGCTGGTAGGTTCCGACGAAAGCGCTGAGTGCGTAAGCCGCCAACGTGCTGGCCAGCACCAGCGGAGAAGATCGGATGAAATCCAGCCCTTCTCTAATCTCGTGAACCCAGTTTGATGAAGGTCTTATCTTCGTTCGACCGAAAGTCGGATAGGCAGTAATTCAAATCCTGAAATCAACAGCGCCACGCCGTAAAAAATAAGACAGCCGCCCACGCCAATCCAAAGAACCAGAACACCGCCAAGGGATGGGCCAACGATGCGCGCGAAATTAAATCCCAACGAATACAGCGCGACGGTATTCATCAGCTCGTCTTGCGGCACCAAGTCTTGCAGCAACGATTGGCTCGCAGTCGGGTTCATGCTGCGAATGATCGATAATAGGGTTTCCAGTACGGCGATGTGCCAAAACCGCAATACGCCAAGAAAGTAGAGCACAACCATCGCAAAAACGGGCACCGCGCAGAGGAATTGAATCACGGTAAGAAGACGCAATCGGTCATAGCGATCGACGATGACACCGCCAAGGACGCTTAGGACAAGGCGGGGCGTCGCTTCGCAGAGCGCGAGGATTCCGAGCGCCATGGCCGAGCCGGTTATCTCGTACGCCAGCCAGTAGAGTGCGATCTCTCTAACTAACTGGCCGATCGAAGCGATAAAATCGCTGCTGCCAAAAAGAGCGTAGTTTTTATGGCGTAATGGTTGGAGGACGTGAATTAGAAAACTCCTCAGAAGCAGAACTGGAGGGGAAGCAACACTTCTTATAGCCCTTCCGGCCGGCGGTGGAAAGGGCGGCATGGCTACAGGTCGCCCGGGCATTCTTTACGCGCAAAACCTTTTCTGGTTAGATGATTCCTGCCTTGAACGCGGTTTTATGCTGATTACGCTCACCACAGACTTCGGCCATCGCGATCCCTTCGTCGGGATCATGAAAGGGGTCATTGCCGGGATCAATCCAAAAGCGCAGGTGATTGATTTAACCCACGGCATTCCGCCGCAGGACGTCATGGCGGCGGCGTTGGCTCTACGCCATTCCGTCGCGTACTTTCCGCGAGACTCTATTCACGTCGTGGTGGTCGACCCCGGCGTCGGTGGCTCGCGCCGCCCGCTCCTGATCGAATCGGCTGGAAACTATTTCATCGGGCCTGATAACGGCGTGCTCAGCTTGGCTACAGCAGCAGCGGAATCGCTGCAAGTTTTTGAATTGAGCAATCCGGATTATCGCCTCAAACCGACCAGCGCGACTTTTCACGGTCGGGATATCTTCGCGCCGGCGGCGGCACATCTTTCTCTCGGTGTTGCGGCGTCTGCCTTTGGCGGCAAATTGGCTTCATTTACTAAGCTCAAAATGCCCAAAGTCATGCAAAGTCATAACCGATTGGAAGGCGAGGTTGTATACGTCGACGGCTACGGCAACCTGTTTACAAACATCGATGAGCATGATTTGACAGGACTGCCGCTCGGTAAATTAATTATCGGCGTCGGGGCGCGCGTAATCCACGGTTTGGCACCGAGCTACGACTCGGTAAAAACCAACGAGCTGGCTGCCTTGGTGAACAGCTGGGGCATGTTGGAGATCGCCGCTTACAAAGGAAACGCGCAGCAAAACTGCGGTGTTAAAGTCGGCGACAAGGTTATCTTGAGCACGGATGCGTAGTGTCGCGGAGGTTATGCATGAGTGAACGGTTGAGCTGGGACCAATACTTCATGACCATCACCCAACAGGTGGCCGAGCGCTCCACTTGTAGCCGGGCGAAGGTCGGCGCGGTCATCGTGCGCGATAAAAATATCCTCGCCACCGGTTACAATGGCGCGCCGGCGGGAATGCCCCATTGCACTGATGTCGGCTGTCTCGTTTACGAATCAAAAACGCCTAACGGCGATACGGAGCAAAACTGTTTTCGCACCATTCATGCGGAGATGAACGCCATCGCTCAGGCGGCGAAGAACGGCGCCAGCATCAAAGACGGCGCGATCTACATCACCCACACGCCTTGCATCCACTGCCTCAAAGTTTTGGTCAACACGGGCATCAAAGAGATTTACTACGAGAAGCCCTATAAGTTGCCCACTCTGGAGGAATTGCTCCGTTACACCCAGGTACATCTGCACAAAGTAGAATTGCCGGGAAGATAAAGAAAAGGGCGGAAAGAATTCTCTTCCCGCCCTTTTTGCAGTCTTTAAACAGCCTGTTAAATCTTACCGGTCAAGATAATCGCGATAACGAAGCCGTAAAGCGCCAACGCTTCAAGGAGCGCAAGGCTCAGAACCAGCGGTAGAAACAGCCGATCGGCAGCATTGGGATTGCGCCCGATGCTTTCCATCGCGGCCGCGCCGACGCGACCCTGACCGAGCGCCGCGCCGAATGCGGCGATGGCAACGCCAAGCCCAGCGGCAAGGGCAATGGCCGCCTTGGTGGAATCACCACCCCCGGCAGTTGCGCCTTCAGCCGCCACGGCTACCCCAACACTGAGAAGGGTTATGCCAAAAGAGCTCAAGAGCGAAAACAACTTTCTCATTTCCTTCCTCCTTTCCAGCGACTTATGCCTGCCACTCCTCTATCCTCATCCTCGCAACGGCGGCCCATCGCTTAATGATGTGCTTGATGTGCATGTTGAGATTGATGCGCTTCGTGTCCGTTTTCTTCGTCGTGGCCGTGGCCGATCGCCAGGGCGACGTAGATCATGCTCAGCAATGTGAAAACAAAGGCCTGAATTATCGAAACCAATGTTCCCATGGCGTAAAACGCCACTGGGATCACCAGTTTGGTTAAGCCGATGAAGGCTCCGATAACCTCATGGTCGCCCATCATGTTGCCGAATAGACGCAATGACAGAGAAACCGGCCGAAATCCATGAGAGAAAAGCTCTAAGATCAGAAAAAAGCAGACGGAAATTAACAGCACCGGCACGAAAGCCAATTTAGCGATCAAGCTGCTACCTGGCAGACTCGTCATCGGGCCAACAAAGTGCTTGAAGTAGCTCGCCCCTTGTTCGCGTATTCCAATAACGTTGTAGCCAATGAAAGAACAGAGCGCTAATCCGACGGTGGTGTTGAGATTGCCTGTGGGCGCGGCAAAGCCGGGCAGAAGTCCCATCAAGTTGCTGAACAGAATGAAAAAGAAAAAGGTCGCGAAGAACGGAACGTATTTTCGCCCCTGCTTGCCGATGATTTGATCGCTTTGGCTGACCACCAGTTGAACCAACAGCTCAGCGATGTTCTGGGTGCCGAGCTCTGCCGGCGGAATCACCGGATCGCTGGCTTTGGCCAAAGCGCCACGAGCTTTAAGTGCGAACAGGATCAATAGAATTGCTGATACGATCGCGAAGAAAGTGTGATCGCCGATCGAATGCTGCCATCCCTCCGGCAGCAAGTTATACCAATTAAACGGATGTTCCATGGCTCGATGTCCCTACCTTTACGGCCGCGCGAAGCGTTTCCAGAATAATCGCGATGATCAAGGTCGAAAAGCCTGCGGCAAACGAGACCGCGTCAAGATTAAAACGAAAAAACAGCGTCGATAACAGTCCCAAAAAAATAGCAATCTTCAAAATCAGTAAACTGACACCTGTTTTGACTCGCCCTTTTCCAGCTAGCGGCCTCAATATCCAGGCGATGCCATAGGCCAACAGGAGAAAGTTGACCCCCATGAAGACCCCGCCGGCGATTAGCGCCGTCGGGTCCAAAAATCTGCTTTGGCCGAGCGTCGCCAACAGCGCCGCAAGCAGGATCACGTGCCATAGCTCAATTCTTAGGATCATCTTTCTCGCCGCGGCTTCCATTACGCTCTTTCGCAAAAAACCTTACCCATTTCATCAGTCTCACGAAGGCGGCGACGAAAGCGAGCGCGGTCAGCGCGAGCAGCAGCCATGGAGACGTGCCGAGGTAAGCGTCAAGAAAATATCCCAATACGAGCCCGCCAAGGATGGTACCTGGCAGCTCAAATGCGACTCCTAAATATAAGCCTGCCCGTCGCAGGAAGGGAGGTTGATTATTGAGCCGGCCTTGGGGGCGACCGCCAATTTTTCCCACTGGGCAAATTTTCTAGCATGACTATCCCAAGGGGTCAACCACGCATAGCGGCTTGGGCCCATTGAGAAAAAGCTGAAATTGTCTTTTTTAAATCAGCGGTTGAATGGGCGAGGGAAACGAACATGGCCTCAAATGGTGAGGGCGGTAAATAGACGCCGCGCTCGAGCATGGCGTGGAAAAAGCTACTGAACTGTTTTTGATCACATTTTCGCGCGTGATCCGGACTGGTCACCCGATCGACGCCAAAAAATAGCGTCATCATCGAGCCGACTCGGTTGATAACTGCGCGCAGGCGGCATTGATCGAGCACGGCTGAAATACCATCCTCGAGGTATTTGCTCTTTGCCTCCAACCGATCGTAAACACCTTGACGACTCAACAGTTTCAACGTTGCGATGCCGGCCGAAACCGCGAGCGGGTTACCGGAAAGTGTGCCGGCTTGATAGACCGGCCCAACCGGCGCAAGTAAATCCATAATTTCTCTACGGCCGCCAAACGCTGCCAACGGCAATCCGCCACCTAAGATTTTCCCTAAACAAGTCAAGTCGGGTTCAATCTTAAAAATTGCCTGCGCGCCGCCGAGAGCCACGCGAAAACCAGTAATCACCTCGTCGAAGATCAGCAGGGAATCATTCTGCCGCGTCATATCTCTCAAAGCCTCGAGAAACCCTGGCTGGGGCTTGATGACGCCGAGATTGCCGCAGATCGGTTCGACGATGACAGCCGCGATATCTTTACCGTAGCGGTCAAAAGCTTTTTTCAGTGAATTGGCATCGTTGTATTTAGCCGTCAAGGTTTCGCGAGTAAAACTGGGCGGCACACCAGGGCTGTCCGGCAGCCCTAACGTGGCGACGCCGGAGCCCGCTTTAACCAGCAAACCATCGGAATGACCGTGGTAACAGCCGTCGAACTTGACTATTTTTCTTCGACCGGTGTAGGCGCGCGCCAATCGGATTGCGCTCATGGTCGCCTCGGTGCCGGAGCTGACGAGACGGAGCTTTTCGATAGACGGAACTAGCTTTTCAACCAGCTCGGCCAGCTCCAGCTCCAACTTCGTTGGCGCACCGAAGGTAAAACCGCTCGCTGCTCGCCGTTGCAGGACCCGCACGATCTTTGGATGCGCGTGGCCGAGAATCAACGGGCCCCAGGATCCGACAAAATCGATATACCGCCTGCCCTCGACGTCGAAAATAGAGCTGCCGCGCCCGCGCGCGATAAAAAGCGGCGTGCCGCCAACCGAATTCCACGCACGCACAGGGCTATTCACGCCACCAGGAATCTTGGTGATGGCGCGGCGAAAAAGTTGTTTCGAGGCTATCACGACAACGGGTGAATGGTGCTAACACCACGACGCTAACCTGTCAAGGTGAATCAAAGCTCAGAAAAATATTTTATTATTTCTTTTTTCTTGCAAAGAAATTTGAAAAGGACTATTAAAAATTTTCTCGAATATTCGACGCATCTTTTTCACTGCGATTTTTCTCCATACAGCGAAAAAAATGCTTATCCATTATCGATTCGCCAATGATTTTTTCAGCGAGCGTCGCGAGATGACCGGCCGTCTTATTGATTGAGTATTTTGTCTTGATTATTTTTTTACTCAAACCAGAAAAATCGCGCTCTACAAAGTTATCCACAGCTGTGGATAACTTTGTGCGTAACTATTTTCACGTTTATCTCAACCTTTCAACTAGATAGCGGTGTTATTATGCCCGAGCTGTGGACCACGGCTGTAGCAGAAATAAAAGAGCGGATTGGCAAGCAAAACTTCGAGACTTGGATAAAGCCGATTTCCTTTGTCTCGAGAAACAAAAACGAGATTCTCCTCGATGTGCCGAGTAAATTTTTCCGTGAATGGTTGATGGAGCACTACCTAGCGGAAATCGAGACCACTCTGAAATCCTTGGCCAAGCAAGACGTGAAAGTTGTTTTCGAGATCAATGACAAGGTCGACAGCCACCCGAACATTGAAAAACCGCTAAAAAAAGATGAAAAAGAGCGCGAAAAACCCCAGCGAAATAATAACCTAGTTGCCAAATATACCTTTCAAAACTTCGTTGTGGGGGCAAGCAATCAATTCGCCCACGCCGCCTGCGTCGCCGTCGCCAACCAGCCTGGCGATCACTACAATCCTCTATTCATCTACGGCGGGGTCGGTCTCGGCAAGACTCATCTGGTAAACGCCATCGGACATCAAGCCGTCGCCCAAAGACCCGCCTTGAAAGTCGTCTATCTTAGTTCTGAGTCCTTCATGAACGAACTGATCGCGTCTCTCCGAAGAGACAAGATGGACGAGTTTAAAAAGAAGTTCAGAAACGTCGACATTCTGATCCTGGATGATGTCCAATTCATCGCTGGTAAAGAACGGACTCAAGAGGAGTTTTTTCACACCTTCAATTCCCTCTACGAATCGCACAAACAGATCGTCATCACATCGGACAAATTTCCCAAAGAAATTCCTGGAATCGAGGATCGCCTGCGCAATCGTTTCGAGTGGGGATTGATTGCCGACATCCAGCCGCCGGACATGGAAACGCGGGTGGCGATCTTACAAAAGAAAGCCGAAGAAGAAGGGGTCAAGCTGCCTCAGGAAGTGGGATTTTTCCTGGCCTCGAATATCGACTCGAACGTGCGCGAGCTCGAAGGCTCGCTGACTCGTCTTGGCGCCTTTGCTTCTTTGACCAAAGCGACGATAACCGTCGATCTTGCCAAGGATGTCCTTCGTAACACCTTGAAGAGCGCCCAGAGAGAAATCACGGTGGAAAATATTCAAAAGACGATCTGCGATTATTTCAACCTCAAAATCGGCGACTTAAAAGCAAAGAGGCGCACTCAGAACATCGCCATGCCGCGCCAGGTGGCGATGTATCTCTGCCGCAAATATACCGAGACCTCCTTTCCAGCGATCGGCGATAAATTCGGCGGGCGCGATCACTCCACGGTCATTCACGCGTCGAAAACCATTGAGCGCAAGATCAAAGAAGACCCGCACATGCAAACGACGATCGAAAAACTCGAGCGCAATCTGAATATTCGCAAAAGGTTGTGAATAAGCTGTGATCAACCGATGACAGCGCTGTGGATGACTTTGCGGCAACACGTTCGACGAAGTAAATCGGTTGAAAAGCGGCTTATCGCCGCTGAATAGACCACAGCTCACATTCCCAATTTCTCTCAGTAAATTGCCCTTTTCCACTTTGTTCACAGCCCCTACTATTACTTCTGAAATTTATATATATAGATAGAAACAGGAGTGAGCGGAGGATGTATGGAAATTAAGGCCAAGCGGGATGAGCTTCTCGCAACGCTTTATTGGACTCAAAGTATTGTCGAACGGCGCAACACGATGCCGATACTCGGCAACGTCTTGATTGAAGCACAAAAAGGTTCGGTTCGGGTTACCGCTACGGACTTGGAAGTCGGGGTCAGAGGATCAGTTGACGCCGAAGTCGTCAAAGAAGGCACCGTCACCGTCAACGCGAAAAAGATTTACGAGATAATCCGAGAAGTTCCCAACGAGCAGGTGCAGCTAAAACGACTGGACAACGACTGGGTTGAGATCCGCAGCGGCAAATCGGTGTTTAAAATCGTCGGCATGGATGCGAAGGAGTTTCCCCAGTTTCCTAAATTCGATGCCAAGTCTCTGTCTTCGACGCCAGCGGCGACAGTTCATGAAATGATCGAGCGGACGATATTTTCGGTTTCGATGGACGAAACGCGTTATAGCTTGAATGGCGTGTTTGTCGAAGAAGGGGACGGTGGCAAGATAAGAATGGTTGCGACCGACGGTCATCGACTGGCCTTTGAAGAAAAGACGGTCGGAAGTTTGGGATTATCGAAAGGCGTCATACTGCCGCGCAAAGGCTTGGCGGAGCTTAAGAAGTTACTCGAAGCCGGCACCGAAGGAGTCGTTTCGTTAGGTTTCAAAGAAAACATGGGCCTTGTCATAAAAGATAAAATAGAGCTTTTCATGCGACTGATTGACGGCGATTTCCCGGATTATACCAAGGTGATCCCGAAAGGTAACCCAAATATCGCCAAGCTCGAACATGACGAGCTGCTGCAAGCGTTGCGTCGGGTGTCGATTCTTTCAAGCGAGCGTTACAAAGGAATCCGCATGGAGTTTTCCGACGGCAAGGTTTCGATTTCGGCGAACAATCCCGATCTAGGGGAAGCGGTCGAAGAAATCGAGGCCGAGTATAAAGGCAAAACTCTGTCGATCGGTTTTAATGCGCGTTATTTGATCGACGTGTTGGGTGTGCTCGGCGGGGACGGCGAAATCGATATCGAGCTTAAAGACGAACTGAGTCCAAGCGTGATTCGCAAAGCCGGAGTCGATAACTACCTTTATGTGTTGATGCCGATGCGATTGTAAAATTCGGCGTGAATGAATGATTACCAGTCAATCTCGCAGTTGTTGCAGCTAACCTCGGTACTTGGCGTCGAGCGCGTATTTCTCCTCAAGCCCGACGATACGGTTAAAGTCATCGAACGGCATCAAGCGATCCAAAATGGCGAGAGTCGAGCCATCCCGGCGCAATGTCGTGTAGACTTCCGTCAACGATTGGGCGGCAGAATAAAGCGGCGCCAGCGGCCAAACTATCAAGTCAAAGCCCAGCTCCTTTAATTCTTTGGGTCCCATCAGCGGTGTCACACCGCGTTCGAGCATATTCGCTACCAAAGGGCCTGGTACTTGATGCGCTATTTCCTTCATCTCTTCTTTTGATTCGGGCGCTTCGATAAAAACCGCGTCAGCGCCGGCTTCTTTAAAAGCCAAGCCGCGCGTGATCGCCTCGGTGAGACCTAGAGCTTGGCGCGAGTCGGTGCGAGCGACAATAAAGAAATCGCCTCCCTGCTTTGCCTCGACGGCGGCTCGTAATTTCTTTAGTTGTTCATCGAGCGCGATGACCTGCTTGCCCTTCATATGGCCGCAGCGCTTGGGCCAGACTTGGTCCTCGAGAAACATGCCTGCGGCGCCGGCACGGATCAGATCTTGAACTGTCCTCATAACGTTGATCGCGTTGCCATATCCTGTATCCGCGTCGACGATCACCGGCGTGTCGACCACGGCGCAGATCCTCTGCGCCGCGCCGACCACTTCGCTTTGGGTCAGCAGGCCGAAGTCGGGCTCGCCCAGCAACGTCGCCGAGAGGCTGTAACCGGTAATGAAGATTACTTCGAAACCAGCGCGCGCAGCGATCTTTCCGCTCAGCGCATCGTAGACACCGGGCATGATCAACTGACCTTGCGCGTCCAGTGCCTGGCGTATCAATTGCCCTTTACTCAAGAATCCGTCCTGTCAATTTGCTCATGCACGAGATAACAAGCTGGCAGTTTATCGTCTCGGCCCACGCCCGAAACCGCCCCGCAGCGCCATCGGTTCGGGCTTCGGCGCGGCTTTTAGAATTCGTGCTGGTTTGAGCCCCAGAATATCGTCAGCATAGCGCGATTTATCGAGGTGATCGCAGCGAGCTTTGATTTTCTGGCGAATTTGGTGGCGTCTGACCATATCCAACTTGGCGGCTTTCAAATCCTCCAAGTCGAGTATGACATCGGCTTCGCGATTGCGCAGTTTGACATGGACCGTGAAGCGCGAGCCTTCACCCTCTTTTGCGCTATAATCGACTCGCTTATCGATACTGCGGATAATGTTCCTGAGCACATTCTCTTCTTCTTGAAAGACTCCCTTGCCGAACATAAATCCTCCTTTTCCGAAGCTATACGCGAGTTGGTGTAAACAAATCTAACAGGGGGAAAATCTACGCCAATACAAGGCGAAGATCAATGTCGGATTTCACTCGCGAAGTAACGGTTAAAAAGATTCGACGGCGGGCCGAATGTCGATTTCTTGAGACCATGCACTGCGCGGTTGTCTCAGGCAGGCGATGATTGCGTCGGCGATCGCGCTTGGCGGAATGACGCTTTCGACCGGCCGATTTGGCTCCCTGGCACGGAGCCTGGGGTTGTCGATTTGCCCGTCGACGATCACATGCACGACGTGTATTCCTTTCGGGTGAAACTCGCGCGCGAGCGCTTGGCCGAGCATGCGCAATCCCGACTTGCCGATGGCCAAGGGCGCGAAGCCGGCGCGGCCGCGCAGCGCGGCGGTGGCGCCGGTGAGCGAGATGAAGCCCTGCCCGGCCTTGAGCATGTCGGGGATCACAGCCTGTGCTAAATAAACAGCCCCCATCACGTTCGCGTCGAAGGACTGGCGCACTTGCTCTGGATCCATTTCCAGAAAATTGGCCCGGCCGTAACCGCTGGCGTTATGGGCCAATGCCGTGATCGGTCCGAAATGGTTACGAATTTCTGCGACTGCGGTTTGTGCGCCCTGACGGACGGTGACATCGGTCGGCACAACCAGCGCTTTGCCGCCGCGCGCGCGAATCTCGTCAGCCACCGGCTGACTGGATTCCAGGTGCCGTGATAGCAAGCCGATCGCATAGCCTTCTTTGGCGAACGCGCGCGCGAGCGCCGCTCCAGTTCCCGGTCCAACGCCGGCGATGATGGCGGCTTCCATATTTATGAATGAGCTTCGGTGCCGACAAACAATTCGTCGAGCGACATTTTCCGGCCCAAAAGACCCTGCTCCTGTGAATATTGCATCAGCGTCTCCAAAGTTTTTTTGTTGATCTCGCCAAGGCCGTAAACCCAAGGGTCTTGGCCGAGGATTTCTTCCTGTTCTTCGAGAAAGTGGCGGAACCAAGCCAAAGGCACGATGCGCGGATTTTCCATGCGCTTGTAAGCAATCTTTTTGGATTCCTCGAATGCTTGCATCAGGTTAATCGGTATCCAGGGGTATTTGTCGACGATCTCCTGCTTGATCGCGGTGGTGTGCATAATCGGAAAAATGCCGGTGCGTTTGAAGTAATCCATTTCCAAATCGCGATAATTGGGGAACAAACGCGTCACTCGCTTATCTTTATCGAGAATCGGCTGGATCACTTCCGGGTGGATCAGCGCGTCTAGTTCGCCTTCGAGCAACATTTTCTCAACGCTCTTGCCCGTGCGTTGAATTTTTAAATCCCCCGGCGGTGTCCAATCGACTTCTTCGTCATCCTGCTTGAACCAGTCGATGCTGCGGTGCGGCACGCCGTGCTCGTGCTCCAAGACGCCGCGAATCCAAAGATTGGCGGTCGCTTGAAAGTTGCGCAGCCCGACTTTCTTGCCGATCAAATCCTTGGGTTTGGTGATGCCTTTGGCGGCGTTGAGAAAAATAAAGCCGTGGCGAAAACGGCGATGGAGAAATACCGGGATCGCGACAAAGGGCAAGTCGGTATACTTGGCCATCAAATAATTCGACATGGACAGCTCGGCGACGTCGAATTCGCGATTGCGCAACATGCGCCAGTGGCGGATATCGGAATTCATGTCGGTGAGGACAGTAAGCTCGATGCCGTCGGGTTTAACCGTTCCTTCTTTCAATGCGCGGATGCTTTCGTAGTCGCCGGTCGCCAAGGTGAGGTGAATCCTCCTGCTCATGAGGGCTAATTACCACGCTTCCAGGGCCAAACCAACAGTTGCATTAGCCGGGCGAATTGTTACGCTTGTGCTGATATTTCCAAGAGTTGGCTTAAAGTCGAAGGGAGTTCAGGGAGCTATAATGAAATTTAGGATTTGGCACCTAGTGACCGTAGTGGCATTGAGTTTTTTGCTGTCCGATGAGGCAGCGGCGCAAAACCCGGTGCGCATCAATTGGACCGCGGTCACCGGCGCGCAAAGCGGCATGTTCATGGCGCAGCAGGAAAGGCTATTTAAGAAAAACGGTTTGGAGGTCGAGCTGCTGCACATTCCTTCGAGCTCACGCGGCATCCAGGCCATTCTTGCCGGTGAAATTGCATTCTCGTTTATGGATGGTGTAAACGCCGCGCAAGCAAACTTAAAAGGAGCGAACTTGGCCCTGGTCGCCGGCGCCACCAATCGCCAGGTTTTTTCGCTGATGGCAAAAGCGGAAATAAAAAGGATCGCGGATTTAAAAGGTAAAAAGATCGGCATCACCCGAGTCGGTTCGTCTACTCACACTTCGGCGCTTTACGCGCTCGGTTCGGCTGGTTTGAAGCCGTCGGATTATCAGATTTTGCCTTTGATGGAGGTGCCGAACATCTTCACCGCGCTGGCGGCCGGCCAAATCGACGCCGGTGTCATGTCACCGCCGACCAACGCGCGCGCGAAAAAGTCCGGTTTCGTTGAGTTGATGAACGTCGCCAAGGAAGGCCCGGAATTCGTTTCGGTCGCCGTCGGAACCAGCCGGACCTATATCAAGGCTAATGAAGACACGGTGCGGCGCGTGGTGCGCGCTTACGCCGAAGGCGTGCAAATGTTTAAGACCAACAAAAGTGCTGCGCTCAAAATGATCCAGAATCAGTTAAAGGTGAAAGAGGCGGAAATCCAGGAAGATACTTATAATCAGTTTCGCGACTACTTAGAGTATCCGCCCTACGTAAGCCGCAAAGGGATGGAGGCCGTGCTCGCGGAGATCACCGACCCGGCGGCGAAAACTGCCAAAGCGGATGATTTCCTGGACATGCGCTTTGTCGCGGAGCTGGATAAAAAGGGCGGCAAGTAAGCCGCGCCATGAGTGAATTTGTTACGATTTTCCTCGGCCAGCCCCGCGCTTTTGCACTGGCAAGAATCGGGAATTTTAGCTGCCGACCGCACCTATTCGGTGCGAAGCCGGCGCATCATTCGGGTCGATGACGGCGTCGAGCACGTCATCCGGATGAGGCGTGGCAAGGTACTGGGTAAGCTCGCGCTGGATGTAACCGGCGTGCTGATGCAAATGATGAAAAACCGCGCAGTCGAAGACGAACGACTCGAGCGCGGCCGGCCGCTTCCACAGTATTTGCCAAAGAGCCTGCCAAAAATAAGACCGGATTGCCTGTGCGCGCAGACCAAAATAGTAGGATTCTTTCAAAAGAACCCGAAACAATTGCGCCCCATGGCGGCGCACCGCGCCGAGCGGCGTTCTTGCCTGTAGCTCCAGCAAGGCAGGCACGGTTCGCGCGAAATAGGCCCGCGGTTGAAAGATATCGCGCACGAGTTCGCGATAGCTTTCCAGATACTCGCGTTTGGTCATCTCGCCCCTCGGGATAAAATTGATTCCCTCCACCGTATGATTGCCAGTCGAGCTGAGTGTTTCCAATAAACGCCCTTCCGCTTTCAAGCGCCGTGAAAGCTGGGTGTGAGGAATGGCCTGCAGCAAGCCGACCATTGCCACGCCGATACCGGAAGCTTGGATGAATTGGCGTTGTGCCTCGAAAACGCCGCGCTCTTCGCCGTCGAAGCCAACGATAAAACCCGCGGTGACGTGGAGACCCTGTCGGCGAACGCGCGCCAGCTTCGCCAACGGACTGCCGGGAATATTCTGCATCTTCTGCGTGGTTTTCAGCAGCTTGGGGTCCGGTGTCTCGATGCCGATGAAAACATGGAAGAAACCCGCTTGGCGCATGTGCTTGAGGAGCTCGTCATCATCGGCCAGATTGATCGAAGCTTCGGTGTAATAGCGAAACGGATAATGATGTTCGCGATTCCACGTTGCCAGTTCGGCGAGCATTTCTTTGGCTTTTCTCTTGTTGCCGATGAAATTGTCATCAACCAAAAAAATGTAGCCTTGAAAGCCCAGCCGTTCGACCTCCGCCAGCTCGGCGCAGACCTGCGAAGGGGTTTTCGTCCGCGGCACGCGGCCGTAAATCTCGATGATGTCGCAGAACTCACACTTGAAAGGACAGCCGCGCGAGAATTGCAGCGCCATCGTGGCGTAGTCATTCACGTCGGGTAAAAGCTCGAAGCGCGGCATCTTGACGCGCTCCATGTTCGTACCCGCTCCGCCTTGATACCTTTGCCCGCGGCGGTCGGCGCGCAAGTCGCTCACCAACTGCTCCATGATATCTTCCGCTTCACCGAAGCAGACCCAATCGGCATCGGCGCAGGCGTCCTCAGGCAGCGCATGGGTAAAAGGACCCCCGACCGCAATCGGCTTGCCGCGCATTTTGGCATTGGCCACGCATTCGCGGTAATCGTCCCGCTGCGCCATCATGACGCTCAGAAAAACAACATCTGCCCACGCCCAGTCGGAATCCGATTCTGCGGCGACGTTGCGATCGATCAGGCGCAGAGAAAAATCTTCCGGCAGATAGCTGGCGATGGTGAGGAGCCCCAGCGGCGGCATGATCGCCTTGCGGCCCCAGAGAAGTTTCACCGAACGCGCGGTATTCCAAAAAGTCTGCTCAGGGAATTTCGGGTAGAGCATCAAGACATTCATTACGGTCACCCGGCGATAAACTTGATCAGGATGCGGTTAACAGGATTCTATTTCTTCTGACGTGAAGATGAAACAATGGATCAATTTAAAGTAGGCTTTTATTTCTGCGCGGCAATCGGAAAATCGGTCGGGCATCAGCTTTGGACCGGCGGAAAGAGACCCAACCCGCCGAACTCTTTTCCTTAGATCTCAGCGAACTCTGTACCGCCCGGGGGGCAAAATTGATTAGTCCAACGGGGCTGCCGTGTCGTAGAGTGGCACAACTTGACCGTTTCACTCCTTGCGTGCAGAGTGCGGGTAATGGATTGGGCAATTTTGAAGGGAGTAGCGGATCGATGAGACCGATGAGACACATACAACTGGGTTTGTTCGCGCTATCTCTGGTTTTTGTTTGTTCCCAGCCGATCAAGGCCGACGATGTCATTCGCATCGGCATCATCGCCGCAACGTTTGGCTACGCGCCGGTTTTCGTCGCGAAAGAAAAAGGCTTTTTCAAGCGCGAAGGTCTCTACCCCGAGATCGTCATCATCAGTCGGAACGAGCAAATCGTTCAGGCTTTGATCTCCGATTCGCTTCAGTTCGGCAACGTGCCGCCGAACTTGCTGGCCGTACTTCTGCAGCAAGGCAACCGTGACATTAAGCTGATCGCCGGTTCGTTCAACGGCACTACCTATTCGCTCATCGCCTTGCCCAAGTACAAAAAAATGGAGGATCTTAAAGGCGGGACCAAATTGGCTATGTCCGGCATTACCTCTGCCGCCGCGTTGATGATGAAACAGATGCTCAAGGAGCGCGGCGTCCTTTATCCAAGGGATTACAGTCTATTGTCGATCGGCGGTTCGACGCCGCAGTTCACGGCCTTGCAGAGCGGCCAGGTCGACGCCGCTTTGCTGGCGCAGCCGCTGAGTATCATGGCCGTCGAGCAGGGTCTTAGCAATTTGGGCGATGCGTACAAGCTCATGCCCGACTACCAGCTCTCGGCGATCGGCGCGCGCGAAGGCTGGGCACAGAAAAATCGCAGTATCGTGGTGCGGTACTCAAAAGCGCTGCTGTCCACTTACCGATGGCTGCACGACAATCGGGAAGAAGCGATCAAAATTCTTCCTGGCATCACCAAGCTCGATCCGAAGTATATCGCCAAGTCCTGGGAGACTTACACGCAGACACAGATCTGGCCGCGCAACGGCGAGGTCAACCTAAAAGGCGTACAAACGGTGCTCAATCTGATCGCCGAGGAAGGCGCGCTGAAAAAACCTTTGCCCAAACCGGAGGACATCGTCGATTCCAGCTATCTTGAAGAAGCCAGAAAAGCGCTGCCTCGGTAAATCTGCGATAGTAAAAATCCCCAATGATTTGAAACGGAGCGCAGCGGTTGAACCCTTCGATGGGACTCAGGACAGGCTTTTGGGACGATTGGGACCTCCAAGCCAGGGTTCTTTCTTTCTTCCGCGGCATTTGATGTAAAGGATTTGCCATGCGGCCATGACGGACAGATCGATGGTTAGTTTGAGTACAAGACGACGATTCCTTATTAGTTTGACCGTCAGCTTGCTTCTCGCTGTCGCGAGCCAGGCTGGCGGAGCGGCAGAGTCGAGGCAAAGCGAGTGGGACAAAACGCTTAAGTCGGCGGAGACAGAGGGCGAGGTCGCCGTCTATGTCGTCGACTATCCCAGGTTCACTGTCAGCCAGTTTCAGAAAGCTTTTCCCAAGATCAGGCTCAACCAGGTAGACGGGCCAAGCGGCCCCGCCCTTGCCTCTCGACTGATGGCCGAGCGAAGAGCGGGAAAATATCAAGCCGATCTCTATATCGCCGGACAAGGGACTCACGTTTCGATTTTGTATCCGGCGAAAGCTCTGGCTCCCATGCCGCCCGCCTTTATCTTGCCCGAGGTGAAAGACGAGTCGAAATGGTTCAAAGGCAAGCATCGGTTTGTCGATCCTGAAACGCGTCACTCGTTTGTTTTTCAAGGGCATCGCGGCCTTTACATCTCCACAAACAGCCAGCAAGGGAAGGCGGATGAAATCAAGTCGTGGTGGGATCTCATCAACCCGAAGTGGAAAGGAAAAATGATCGGCTACGACCCGACCATCGCCGGAGTGGCCCGCAATGTTCTATGGTATCTCTATATGAATAAGGCCCTGGGTCCGGAATTCATCAGCAAGTTGTACGGCGATATGCAATTGACTTTGAGTCGTGATCATCGCCAGCTCGTCGATTGGTTGGCCGCAGGGAAGGCGTCCGTCTGCGTTCCCTGCGACGACGCGGAATTGGCGAGTGCCAAGGAGCAGCGGCTTCCCGTGGAGTCGGCAAGCCAGACCTTGAAAGAAGGCGACTATATCGCCGGCGGCCAAGGCGTGATCAGCTTGATCACTCCGGCTCCTCACCCCCATGCGGCACAAATCTTTCTCAATTGGTTTCTTTCGCGTGAAGGCCAAAGCTTGTTCCAGGAGCAGTCGGTGAAGTCCGGCCAGCGCAACGCCAACTCTCGCCGCACCGATATCGCCAAGGACGTCATCGCGCCCGAATACCGCTTGAAGGACGACGCAGTTTTCTGGGAAAACGGGCCGAACGTGGATCAGGAAACCGCCGAAGCGACCAAGCTGCTCAAAACGATTCTCGCGAAGCGACCGTAGGAAAAAGGAATCATGCTCTCGAAAGAAGAAAACGAGCTGTTGACCCGAGTGCATCCCGGCACGTCGATGGGACGACTATTGCGGCGCTATTGGATTCCCGCTCTGCTCTCGGAAGAAATTCCCGAGCCCGATGGTCCTCCTGTGCGCGTGCGCCTGCTCGGCGAAGATCTCGTCGCTTTTCGCGACACTCAGGGAAGGATCGGCCTGCTCGACGAACACTGTGCCCATCGCGGCACCTCACTGTTTTTCGGCCGCAACGAAGAATGCGGCCTGCGGTGCATCTACCACGGTTGGAAGTACGACATCGAAGGCAATGTCCTCGAAACGCC
>Ga0207701_10001662_pt1 | contig 23253 bp, 19 predicted proteins | sample KBSSwiSSwithPhiX_FD_184294 | JGI IMG/M metagenome (GOLD analysis project Ga0207701, IMG submission 184294) | Switchgrass rhizosphere bulk soil microbial communities from Kellogg Biological Station, Michigan, USA, with PhiX - S5 (SPAdes) (version 2) | ecosystem: Environmental > Terrestrial >... | reverse complement strand
CGGCGTTCAAGCTGGGCGTGGCCGGCGGAGCGCCGGCGTTCGTCACCTACGCGATCATCGGCGCCCTGGTGGGCATGATCTGCGGGAAACCCCCGTGGAAGCAGGACACGTTCTGGACGTCCGCCCTCAAGGGAATCTTTGGCCTGGTTGTCGGCGCGTTGCTTTACTGGGGCGGCAGCAAGCTGCTCGGGGGCGTGCACGTTCCGCTGCCTGCGGGCCTGGGCGCGCCGCCCGATCGCTCGTTCGCGGAGCTTCCGATCCTGCTCGGACCGCTGGTGGGCGCGCTGTGGGGCGCGTTCGTAGAGGTCGACGACGGCGGCTCCGCGGCTGCCGACAAGGCGAAGTCGAAGCCGGCCGCGTAAAGCGCCGATCCGCGAAGGCCCGGGGCGGCTAGGCTTCTTCGGTCGCGTCGTCGAAGGCGCCCAGCTCGCGCAGCACTTCCTCGTCGCGCGGCAGAGCATCGGCCGAAGCCGCGGCGGCGGCCTGTTCCTTCTTCTCCTGGCGGATCTCGACGAAGCGGCGCCGCAGGTGCAGCACGGTCTCGGCCAGGCCGAGCGCGATGTAGACCGTCATGAGCACCAGGAAGATCAGCGCCTTCGACACGCCGTTCATCACGACGATGATCCATGAGCCCGCGATGATCACGGCAAGCTCGACGGTGCGTTTGGTCAGGCGCAGATCCTTGAACGAGCGGAAGCGGATGCGCGACACCATCAGGTACGAAAGCGCCAGCACGACGCCCGCGACGACACTTTCGCTGACCAGCTTGTAGGGACCGGCGTGGTGCGCGACCAGAACCATGAACACCAGCACGCTGGCCGCCGCGGGTATCGCCAGGCCCAGCGTGTACTTGCCGGGGCTCTTGTGCCCCGATGCTTCCTCACGGCGTGAAAGCACGTTGAAGCGCGCCAGTCGCATCGCGCCGGCGCACATGAACAGGCCGGCGATGAAGATGCCCAGACGGCCGAAGCTCGTCAGGCCCCATTTGTAGACCAGCAACGCGGGCGCGGCGCCGAACGTGATCACGTCAGCGAGCGAATCCAGGTCGCGCCCCAGATCGGTCTGGGTCTTGGTCAGGCGCGCAACACGACCGTCCGCGGCGTCGAAGAAGAACCCGAAGCAGATCGCCAGCGCCGCTTGATAAAGGTCGCTGCCCCCTTGTCCCGACGCGGACAGGGAGATCGAGATGAACCCGCAGAAAACGCTCGAAAGCGTGAAGAGGTTCGGAAGAATGTAATAGGTCTTCCGGAAGTCCACGCTGCAAGAATACCATGCCAGGGCAACGTGATTCGCGCCCTCCTGTCGACCATATCGTTCGTCGCCGCGACGATTGCCGGATCCATCGGCGCGCTCGTGCTGGGCGCTGTCGACAAGAGCGGCGATCTCGTGCTGGCGCTCGCGCGGCTGTGGTCGCGCGTCATCCTCGGTGTGCCGGGCGTAAAGCTCGAGGTCAAGATGCGCGCTCCGCTGGAGCCTGGGCGTCCTTACGTGTTCATGCCCAACCACGCGTCGATGGTCGACATCTGGGCCGTGTTTGTCGCAATTCCGGCATCGTTTCGTTTCATCGCGAAGAAGCAGCTCGCCAGCATTCCGCTTTTCGGCTGGGCGATGTCCGCCGGTCGCTTCATCTTCATCGACCGGCAGAACGCGGCTTCCGCGCGGCGCACGATGGACGAGGCGTCGCGGCGGATCAGAGCAGGCCAGTCCGTCGTCATCTTTCCGGAAGGGACGCGCACGCGGGACGGGCGGCTGATGCCATTCAAGAAGGGCGGCTTCCATCTGGCCATCGATTCGGGGGCAGCCGTCGTCCCGGTCGCCATCAAGGGATCGCGTGAGGTCATGCCCCGCGGCGCGGCGCTGATTCGCGCGGGGACGGTCACGCTCGAGGTGGACGCGCCCATCCCGACGACGGGCCTGACCACCAGCGATCGCGACGCGCTGATCGAGAAGGTGCGCGGCCGCGTCGCCGCCATGCTCGGCGAGCCGCCCGAGCCGCCTCAGTAGATAACGCGAAGGAGGGTGAGGCCGCCGGGCGGCGCGGTCATGCCGCCGGCGCTGCGATCGCCCGTCGCCAGCATGCGCGCGGGGGCGTCGTCGGGGATGCGGCCGCGGCCGATGTCGACCAGCGTGCCCACGATGATGCGGACCATGTTCTTGAGGAACGCCGTCGCCTCGATGTCGAACGTCAGCAACGGCCCCTGCCGGTCGATATCCAGACGGCGCACGATCCTGTTCGTGGTCTTGCGGTCGCAGTCCGAAGCGCGAAACGCCCGGAAGTCGTGCTCGCCGACCAGCGAGACGGCGGCGCGCCGGATCGCGTCCATGTCGACGGGCGTGCGCACGTGCCAGGCGGTGCGCGCGAGCCGCGGCGACCGGACGAAATGGTTCCAGACCGTGTAGCGGTAGATCTTGCCGCGCGCCGAGAAGCGGGCGTCGAAATCGGGGGCGGCCTCGGCGACGTCGACGATCGCGACGTCGGCGGGCAGGATCGAGTTCAGCCCGCGCAGGAGGCCGTGGGGCGGGATGTTGGCGGCGAGATCGAAGCTGGCCACCTGGCCGTCGGCGTGCACGCCCGCGTCGGTTCGGCCGGCGGCGCGGACGAACAGCGTCTCGCCCGTCATGTCGCGGATGGCGTCTTCGAGCGTTGCCTGAACGGTGCGGAGATCGCTCCCATCGTTGGCGGTCTGCCGCTGCCAGCCGTGGAAGTCGGTGCCGTCGTACTCGACGACGATGCGGAAGCGCCGGCTCAAAACTGAAACATCAGCCCGAGCGACCAGTTGGTGTCGCCGAGGTGCATGCGATTCGACATCCCGAGCCCGGAGATGTCCGCGTGCGTGAGCTGAAAGACCAGCGAGGTGTGGTTGACGCCGAGGTCCGAGTCGAAGTCGCGGGCCGCGTCCGGATCGAAGAAATCCAGCGCGAGCGACAACCCGGCGGCCGCGTGCCAGCCGGGCGTCCCGCCGCGCCCGCGCCCGCCGCGCCCATCGGTCGCGATCTCATCGTTGCCGTCGGTGATCTGCCAGTACGCCCAGTCGAGGCCTACCTTGCCGAAGGGCACCAGCGGAAACCCGCGCGTCTCCAGGAAGTAGTCGAAGCGATAGATGGCGGAGACGCTGAGCGGGAAGATCTTGAAGGTGGATTGATCGCCGCTGGGCTGTCCGGAGCCGTTCGCAACCGGCGAGTTCGCCGACACCGAGTAGTAGCTGAGCCCGGCCCCGACCGCCACGGTGCCGAAGCGATGCAAGATCTCGTAATCGAACTCGGTCGCCGTGAGCAGGTGGTTGTCCGAACCGTAGTAATCCCGGTAGGGATACCGGGTGCCGTTGAATTCACTGTCGACGTCGGGCAGGTAGGGCCCGAAGCGCAGCTCGAACGCGAAGCGCTGGGTGGTCTTGAAGCGCCCCCCCTCGGTCAGGTCCGCAGTGCGGAAATTATCGGCAGCGAACGTCTGCGCATGCGCGGCCGGCGCAGCCGCACCCAGCCCGGCCAGCGCCGTCAGCGCGAGCAGCGCGCTCTTCATCGTCATCGCCCGCGCCTCCGGCGCCCGCGCCGCACGAGCACGATTGCGGCCAGCCCGATGGCCGCGACGGTTCCGGCGATGGTTCCACCCGTCGCCGGTCCCGCGCCCAGCGTGCACAGGCCGCCGGTCGCTGCGCCGGGATGCTCAGGATCGTCGTTGCGGTAAGTGTCGTAGAAGCTCTTCGTCTTGATCGGGTGGTCGTAGAGAAGCGAGGGCGTGCTGGCGTTGAAGCTCCTGTCGATCGCGACCACCGCCACGCCGTACGTGATGTCGTTCTGGAGGATCTTGACCCGGAACGAGTCCGCGGTCGGCGACAGCAGCGGCGAGCACGCGAAGAACGGGTTCAGCGATTCGACGCCGCCGTCAAAGTTCGGGTCGGGGGTGATGGGGCCGGCGTCGGGGACGGGCATCTTCGTGGGCATGGTGCAGGTCTGGAATCCGGGATCGAACGTCCCGTTGGTGAAGACCTGGAGGTCAGCCCCGCGCCTGCACAGCACTTGGTAACCGATCACGTCAGGGAAGCTGGCGGTGTTGACCGGCGTCCAGTGAACGATCAACGCCTGGTTGCCGCCTTCGAGCGATGTGATCGTGGGCGCCGGCGGCGGCCGGACGTCGATGGTGACGTTCTGGCTGGCCGAGACGTCGGGCGTGCCGTTGCTGTCCGTGTCGAGCAGCACCCAGACCTGTTGCGTGGCCTGCTCGCCCGGCATCGTGCAATCGGGGTTGGGAAACCCGGACCCGACCCCGCCGTCGAAACCGGTGCCCAGGTTCGGCTGGCTGCTCATCATGCGCGCGTCCGTCGGGATGACCAGTTTCCCCACGTTCGCGACGAGGAAATCGACGAGCGTCAGCTTCGCGATCTGCACGCAGCGCCCACCGCGCACGAGATAATCATTGCACTGGCTGCCGAGCCAGACCTCGAGGTTTCCATCCCTCTTGACCGCCTGTTGCTTGGCGAGGCCAGTCGAGCTGAGCGAAACGTAGACGTAGACGTTCTGGCTGCAGTCGCAGCGGGCCTTGTTGAAATAGCGGGCGACGTCGAAGTCGGACAGCGTGTGCAGGGGGATGTCCTGCATGCGCACGAAGAAATCCTCGGGCGCGAACGAGGACGACGTCGTTCCTCCGTCGGTGAACTGCGCCCACGCTTCGCCGCTCCCGAAGAGGGAGGCGGCGCAGGCCGCCAGCAGGGCAGGGCGAAGCAACGGACGCATCGGCGGGGCGCATCTTACTGCAAGGCCGATGCCCGCAAACAATGCGGACCGCCTGGGCTTCAGCCGCGGAGACCGGGCGGCGCGCTGCCCGTATGGCTTGGGCTTGCCGATCGGATTGCCAATTTGGCAGCGAGGTCTGCCACCAGCTTGTCGTCGGCGTCGTGGCCGCCGAAGCGGGCCGCGGTGTAGCGCTCGGTGAGCAGGCGGAAGTCGTCGGCCGCGATCAAGCCCGAGGCGCGCACGCGTTCCGCGTACTCGTGCGGCGTTTCGTTGAGGCGTCGCGCGCAGCCGGCGCGGGCCAGCCGCCCCAGCGTCCGCCGATACAGGCGCTCGATCGGGCCGAGACGCGGCGCCGTCCAGATCGGGCCGCGCGCGATGTCGCGTGCGTTGCGAGCCGATCCCCAGCGCCGGCGCCGAAGCCTGCGTGCCACCAGCACCAGCGCCGCGAGAAGACCGACCGCGCCGACGATCATCGCGATCCGCGCCGGCGATGCGCGCGCGACGGGTTTGGTCAGGTGCCGGCCCGCGCCCCGCGCCAGCTCCAGCTGCCGACCCAGGTCGTACCCGACGACCCACCGGTTCCAGAAGTAGTCGAGCGCGTCCATCACCTCGGACACGTGACCCGCGCGGGGAAGCGGCGGGCCAGGCGGCGTCGCATCGACGCGGATCCAGCCCCGATCGGGTACGAAGGCTTCGGTCCACGCGTGCGCGCGATCGTCACGGACCGCGATGTAGTTGCCGACGGCGTTCCATTCGCCGCCGCGAAATCCCGTCACGTATCGGGCGGGGACACGGCGCACGCGCAGCAGCAGCACCGCGGCGGACGCGAACAGCTCGCAGTGCCCCGCGTGCTCGCCCAGCAGGAAGCTCTCGACGGGATCGACGCCGGCGGGCGGGGACCGCGGTTCCAGCGTGTAGCCATGCTTCTCGCGCAACGCGCGCGTGACGGCCGCGATGGTGTCGGTCTCGTCGATGTCCGGATCGCCGAGCGTGGCGGCCAGGCTCGCCAGCCGCCGCCGGAGATCATCGGGGACCGCCAGGTACGCCGCGCGCGCGGCCGGCGACAGCGACGGCGGCACGCCGCGCGCTTCGCCTGCCCGCTGCGAGTACGCGACGTAGTGCGCGTGCGACAGCGTGATGAACGTGTCGCCCTCGCCGCCGCCCACGCGCAGCGCGGCTTCGCCCGACCAGCGCGGGAACACCCGCAGCGCGCCCGCGGCGCCCAGCTTGGTGGCCGGAAGCTCGAACGCGTGCGGGCGATCGACCGCCACCAGGACCGACGCGGGAATTCCTATCGCTTCGATCTCCTGGCGGAGCCCGCTGCCGACGGAGCGGTCGAGCCCGCCGCGGTCTTCGGCAATCACGAACCGCCCGCCGTCATGCTCGACGACGGTCCGCAGCTCGGGCTTGTGGGTGTGAACCCAGCGTCCGCCCTCGTAGCCGTCGTAGGCGGCGCCGCGGAAGTACAGGTCGTCAGCGGCGCGGGCGCGCTCGTCGTCGTCGCGCGCCTGAAGGTCCGGCAGGGTCGCGCGCAGCACCACGTCGCGGCGGTGGGCCGCCGACGTCCCGTAGCGTCCGATCGCGATCTCGTCGGCGAAACCAGCCGCGCTGCCCGACATGCGTGGGACGCCCACCGCGAATCCGGCGCCCACGCGCGGTACCAGCATGAAGATCGCGACGGCGCCGACGAACACGACCGCCGCCATCACCGCCGTCGCGGCGAAGAAGGTCCCCCCGACCACGCGCCGCGAGCCCAGGATGCGGCCGACGCCGACCTTCTGGCTGGGCGCCTGCGCCGAGTGCTTGATCAGGTAGTTCTCTTCCATCTCGCGGCGCAGGTGGAAAAGGATCAGCGCCCACACCGCGACCACGACGTAGATCGCGAACGTCGCGACGAACACGAAGCTGTGCGCGATCGTCGACGCGATCAGAACCAGCAGGAACGTCAGCGCCGCGACGTGAACGTAATCGCGATGGACGCGCCTGAAGAACAGCTTGTATCCCAGCAGCGCCAGCGCGAGATCGAAAGCGGGCGCGACATCGGGATCGGGAAGCCGGCGCCACAGGCGCCAGCCGACGGCGGCGAACAGCACCAGCGCGGCGACGCGCACCGGCACCGCCGCGCGATCCACCGCCAGCGCGGCCCGGTTGCCGCCCTCGACGAAGAACGACAGCGCGCAGGCGATCAAGAAGGCGAGCGCGCTCGCCGGCGCGATCGCGCTGGTGCTGGCGACGGCGGCGAGCGCCGCCAGCACCAGCAGGTACGTCACCAGCTTGTGCGCCGACGCGAACCTCATGCCTGACCCATCCGCGCGCGCGTGGCGGGCGCGGTCTCCAGCGCGGGCGCCGTCCCCGGGCGGATGCGCACCACCGTTCCGGCGCGCACGGCCGGCAGCGGGCCGGCGTCGGGGCCGATGACCGCCAGCGCGCGCAGGATGCGCTCGGTCTGTGCGCCGCCCACGTCGGCGCGCACCTCGCCGCCGCGCACGGCCAGGCCGACGCTGAACCCGCGCCGCGCCAGCTCGATGCACACGCCGGCCGCTTCGGAGACGGCACGCTCGAACGCCTCCGTGTCCGCCGCCGCGGCCGGATCGTTGTCGAGGAGGACGGTCGCCTCGCGCGTCTCCTCGTCTTCTTTCTCGCGCACCAGCCGGATGCCCCGGCGCGCGCTCGACCGCCAGTGAATGTCGCGCGGATCGTCGCCGTCGCGGTACGCGCGCAGCCCGCGGAACTCACCCTGCCGGCTGGGCGCGAACGATCGGCCCGGGGCCGGGTAGGCGGGCAGGCCGCGCAGCAGCGACTCGGGCGGGGGGATCAACGCGGGATAGACGTAGAGCTCATCCACGTCGGCGATCGCGCGCGCGCGCGGCATCAGCCCGAACGGAAACTTGGTCGCCAGGCGGAATCCGGTCAGGCGGTAGCGCCCGCGCCGCGCCATCGTGTTGCGGTACGCCGTCTCTTGCAGGCGTCCCGCGGGCAGCTTCAAGAAGTAGCAGCGCTTCTCGATCGGGCGGCCATCGATCAGATCCTCGACCTCGATCGAAAATGACGGGAGGCGCCGCTTTCGGTTCTCCAGCGCGATGCCCATCAGGTACGGCGTGCCCGCGTGCACCGCCGGCGGCAGCACGCGCCGCACGCGCAGCCCGGTCAGACCCAGCTCCGACAGCGCGATGCCGGCGAGGATCAGGCAGATCATCATCCCGAACGTCAGGAAGTAGAGGTTGATGCCGGCGTCGACGGCGGCGGCGCCGACCAGCGCGGTGGCCGCCAGGAACCACCAGCCCTCGCGCGTCGGCGGCTGATGTTTTCGTCGGCGGGGCGAGGCGGTCATCCCGGCGCGGGGAGCCGGTCGATGATGTCCGCCAGCACCCGTTCCACGTCGCTGCGCGAACGCGTGAGCGCCTCGACCGGAGACGCCGGGACCAGCCGGTGCGCGAGGACGGGCGCCGCCAGCGACTTGAGGTCGTCGGGCAGGACGTAGTCGCGGCCCTCCGCCAGCGCGGCGGCGCGCGCGGCGTTGCGCCAGGCCAGCTGGCCGCGCGGCGATAACCCCAGCGACAGGTGGGGCGAACGGCGGGTTTCCCGCGCGACGGCGACGATGTAATCGGCGAGCTCGGCGGACAGGTGCACGCGCTCGGCGGCGTCCTGCAGCGCGCGCACCTCAGCCACGGACAGCACGGGTTCGATGCGCGCCAGCGTCTCCTCCGGCCGGCCCGGCGATTCCAGCAGGATGCGTCGCTCGTCCTCGGGCGATGGGTAGTCGATGCGAATACGCAGCAGGAAGCGGTCCATCTGCGACTCGGGCAGCGGGTACGTGCCGTAACGTTCCTCCGCGTTCTGCGTCGCCATCACCAGGAACGGCGCGTCGAGTGGGTAGGTCCGCCCGTCGACCGACACCTGTCCCTCGTTCATCGCTTCCAGCAGCGCGCTCTGCGTTCGCGGCGGCGTTCGGTTGATCTCATCCGCAAGGACGAGGTTCGCGAACAGCGGCCCGGGACGGAACTCGAATTCACCGGATTTCGGGTCGAGGATCGAGACGCCAATCACGTCCGAGGGCAAGAGGTCGCTCGTAAACTGGACGCGATGGAAGGTTCCGCCGATCGACCGCGCCAGGGCCCGCGCCAGGGTGGTCTTTCCGACGCCGGGAACGTCCTCGATCAGAAGGTGGCCGCGCGCGAACAACGCGATGACCGCGTGGCGAATGGCGCCGGGCTTACCGCGCAGGACGCGAGCGATGTTGCCTTCGAGCGCGGCGACCAGCTCTGCCGGCGCCGCGAGCCGCTCGCGGGGCATCGCGGTGGTGCTCATGCGCTTGTAACTATAACACCACCAGTGCAACCCCTAAGAGAGGGCTGGCTGCATTGCGCAAAAACATTTATCCTGGAAACCCTTTAGTTTTTCGCTGCCGTTGTCGGTAAACGCTCACGGAGGTTTCATGCAGATCCGGTTCCCGTTTGCTTCGATTTCGTTGTTCGCCTACCTCGCGGCCATGGCCGGATGCGGCGACGACATTGCCCGAATGAACGGGACCGGAACTGGCGGATCGGGCGGATCGTCCGGCGGCAGCAACGCGGGTTCGGGTGGCAGCGGCGGTGGCGGGTCGGGCGGCACCGGCGGCTCGGTCGGAGGTACGGGTGGACGCGGCGGCACCGGCGGAACGGGCGGCACCGGCGGCTCGGTCGGCGGCACGGGCGGACGCGGTGGCACTGGCGGAACTGGCGGCACCGGCGGCTCGGTCGGAGGTACGGGCGGACGCGGTGGCACTGGCGGCACCGGCGGCACCGGCGGATCGGTCGGAGGTACGGGTGGACGCGGCGGCACCGGTGGTACTGGTGGCACCGGCGGAACGGGCGGTACCGGCGGTTCGATGGCGGGCAGCGGCGGTGGCGGCACCGCTGGCGGCGGCACCGGCGGCGGCGGAACGGGCGGTGGCGGCACCGGCGGCTCGATGGCGGGCACGGGCGGCGGCGGCACCGGCGGCACGCAGCCGTGCTACTCGGTGGCGTTCGTTGCGCCGACGAACGGCGCGACGCTCACCGTTAACGACGACACGAACAACACGTGCGCCGACGGATTCCAGTACACGGTGCGGATCACCACCGCCGCGCCGGACGGCACGATGGTGCAGCTGTTCAACAACGGCAACACGCTGCTCGGGACCGCGACGGTGGCGAGCGGCGCGGCCAGCTTCGCCGTGCAACTCGCGTCGCTGGGTCAGAGCGCGCTGTCGATCCAGTTCCCCACAACGGCGGCGTGCGCCGATCCCACCACGCGATCAACGGTGACCGTGAACTGCCCGGCCTCGGCGCCGACGTGCAACATCTCGCAGCCGACGATCAGCGCCACCCACATCGCGCTGAACGGGGTGCTCGCGCCCGCGGGCGATCGCGCCAGCCAGCCCGGATCGCCGTACCAGGTCACGTTCGTCGTGACAACGAACGCCGAGGACGGCCAGATGGTGACGCTCGCGTACAACACGACGCCGCCCGGTACCCCGACGACGTTGACCGCCACGGTCGCCAACGGAAGCGCGACGTTCGGCGTCCCGCTGTCCCCCGATGGCACCTATTCGGTGACCGCCACGTGCCGGAACGCAGCCAACGTCACCGGTATGTCGGCGGCGACGAGCTTCCCCGTCGACACGACCGCGCCGAACCTGACGGTGACCAGCCCGATGCCCAACCAGTTCCTCGGGCCCACCGCGTTGGATACCCAGGGACGCTTCAACGTCTGTGGCCGCACGACGTCCACCGATGCCGCCGGTTTACCGGCGTCGCTCGGGCTGGCGGCCAGAAACCTGTGCGTCTCGCTGAACGGGTCCCCGACCTGCATCGACACCGCGCCCGTCACCGCGATCAACACCAACACGTGCATCCCCGTGATGTGTCCGGGCGGCGCGCCGTTCGACGTCACCGTGACGCTGAAGGACGGCGCCGGTAACCCGACCACCACCACCGTCCAAGGTGTGTCGTGCGCGTCGACGCTGCCGTCGGTGCAGATCATCAAGCCGGTCTCGGACGGGCCCACGTTCAATGACCCCTCCAGGCACATCCTGGCCGCCAACGCGCCGGTGGGCGTGCGCGACCTGGATGCAACGACGCCGGGGGCGCAAGCCGACGTCGTCGCGTGCACCGATCGCAACGGCACGGCGCAACTGCTGATCGGAGTGACCCTGACTCCGCTCGGGTCGGACGTCACCACTGTGGCGGCCGTGCCCGCCGACGGTTGTCCCTCGGGCTTCGGCTTCGTCGCGCGCTTCAGCGGCGTGACCCTGCCCGACAGCCTCGAGAACACGGGCGGGACGCTGAATACGGCGACGGAGCTGCGCGTGAAAGTTACGGACGCGCTCAACCCGGCCAGCGTCACCACCAGCGTTCCAGTGGCCGTGTGGGTCGATCCGGTGGCGCCCGCGTTGTCCCTAGGTATGCCCGCGAACCTGTGCGGCAGCTTCCAGCAGTCATCGACCACCGTCACGCAGGCCGTGACGTTCAGCGCCGAGACCAGCCTCGTCACGTTGCAGGTGACGAACGGCGCCTCGACCCGTACGTACATGCCCACTTCGTTCGCGACCGGCGTCGCCACGTTCTCCGCCGTGGATTTCAACCCCGGTCAGAACGACGTCACCGCGACGGAGGACGATCCGGCCGGTAACCGGACGACGTTCGCCACCGTCCCGTGCACCGTGTTCATCGGCTCGGCGCCGGTCGTCACGTTCAGCACGCCGACGTCGGGCCAGATCCTGTGCGCGATGGGATCGACGACGGCGGGCTGTGTCCAGGACGCCGACGGCTCGAGCGCCGGCTGGCAGGGACCCATCACCGTTCACGTCACGGGCGACGGCCAGCCGATCGTCGGCACCAACGTCAGCTTCAGCGCCAACGCGATGTCGATCGGAATGGCGACGACGGACAGCAACGGTAACGCCACCATCGGTCCCACCGGTATCATGCTGCCGGAAGGCTCCGTCACCATCACCGCGACGACGGACAACATCCCGAACCGCGGCGTCGGCACCGGCACCGCGGTCGTGACCGTCGACCTCGTGCCTCCCACGGCGCCCCCGGACATCACCGTGACGGTCACCGATCGTCGCCGTACGACCATGCGGCTGGACTGGGTGGCACCGAACGACGGCGGTTCGCGCGTCGCGGGCTACGAGATTCGCTACGCGCCGTTCATGATCGACAGCAGCAACTTCGACAGCGGTACGACGGTCATCCCGTACACCAACATTCCGCCGCTCGGGGGTGCTGCGGACACCGCGACGGCCACGCCGCTCTACATCGAGACGAACTACTGGTTCGCGCTGCGGGCCCGGGACGCCGCGGGCAACCTGGGTCCGATCGTCGCCACGGCGACGCCGACGCGGGCGGACTTCCAGACGACCGTGTTGACCGGCGGCGCCGCCGCCGACCACATCGGCCAGGACGTCGACGGCTCGGGCGATTTCGGGCGCCCGGCGGGATTGAGCTTCACCGGCGACAACATCTCGGACCTCCTGGTCGGCACCAACGGCGCCGGCCGCGCCTACCTTTTCATGGGATCGAGCACCGGTTACGCGGCGACGCCGACCGTGACGTTCACGGGTGCGGCGGCTGGATTCGGCCAGGCGGTCGCGAACGCCGGCGATCTCGACGGCGACCTTCTGGATGACATCGCCATCGCCGCGACAGACGACGGCACCGGCAAGGTGTTCATCTACAGCCGCAAGAGCCCGGTGCCTGCGTCCTGGGGAACGACCAACAGCTGGCCGGCGACCTTGACGGACGCGCAGGCGAGCTACGTGATCTCGGCCGATGGAACCTTGACCGGCATGAGCTTCCGGAGCCTCGCGCGCCTGGGGAACTTCGATGGGCAGGGGGCTGACGATCTCCTGGTCGCCTTCCGGCTCAACACGGCGGCCGCCGGAAACGGCGTGGTATTCGTGGTCAAGGGGAGCCCGACGTTCGCATCGGTCACGATCCCGAATTCGTCGGCGGCGCTCAGGGTCGACGGCGCACTGCCGGGTATCTCGTTCGGAAATGCGAACATCGGCCTCGGGTCGTTCTTGAACCACGGCTTCGTCTCCTCGTCGTCCACGGCGGGAACGGTCTTCGCCTTCGCGGGCCAGACCACCGCCGGCCCGATCTCTGCCGCCATGAATGACGATTCGGTGGTCGGGATTGCGGCCGATCGGTACGGCTTCACGCTCGGATTGCTGGGTCCGCTCGGTCCATCACCCGCGGCGATCTCGATCGGCGCGACGGTGGGTCAATACGTCGACGTTCACCTGGGGACGGCCTCGACGGGACCGTTCACGGGCATCAACGGGGGCGCACCGGCCGCCGCGGTGAGGTTCACCGATTCAGCGTCAGGAAACTCGTTCGGCGTCGTGAACATCGGCGGCGGTGTCAAGGGAACGGCCGTGACGGCGTCGATCGTCGGAGACGGCAGCCCCGATCTGGTCGTCGGGGGTCAAGCCGGCGTGAATCTTCCGCTGTACGTCATTGACGGCGCGGTGATTCCGACGATGTCGGGGTCGGTGAACCTTGCGACTCGACCGCCCGGTGTCGGAACCGTCAGTGTCCCCGGCCGCATGCCGTCCGGCTGGACCGGGTACACCATCGGAACGATCATTCCTGACTCGAACGGTGACACCTACGCTGACTTTGCCGTCGGCGAGTTCACGACGTCCGCGGCGGGGCGCGTGGTCGTGTTCCACTGATCGGCGCGCTGTCGGCGAGCGCGGGCCAATGAAATGTTCGCCCTCGCGCTCGCCGCCACGTTCGATGAGAGCGCACGGCCGCTAGATTCCGTCGGCCTTCTGCTGGACGGCTACCCGTGCGCGCCGGCGGACGGGAGAGCGATCGCCTCTGCGCCGGGCGCGTGTGCGGGGATTCTCCGGTGGGCGGTGGTGGACCGGGATCGCCGGGTCGCGCCGGTCCGGGATGGCGAGCGCGGCCTCCTCTTCGTCGGCGACGTGCGGCTCTACAACCGTCGCGCGCTCGCCGTCGAGCTGGACGTCCGCGTCGAGGCCGATCCGTCGGACGCCGAGATCGCGTGGCACGCTTACCTCCGGTGGGGAGAGGATTCTCCCCGCCACCTCGTCGGAGACTTCGCATTCGTGGTCTGGGATGAGCGCCGGCGCTCGATCTTCGCGGCCCGCGACCACTTCGGCGTTCGCCCTCTCCACTACCGGGTGGATAGGGGACACGCGTACGTCGCCACCGACGTCCGGCAGCTGCTCGCGGTGGCCGAAAAACCATTCGCCGCGATCAACCCGCAGACCATGCTCGAGCGCCTTGCGACCGGCCGCCGAACGTACGGTCTGACGTTCTTCCGAGACATCTCCGCGCTGCCGGCGGGGCACACCCTGACGATCGCGTCCGGTCACTGCAGCGTCCGGCGGTACTGGTCGCCTTCCTTCGCGCCCAAACGCGGGCGCGCGGAGGACGACCACGCCGAGATCCGCGCGTTGTTTCGACAGGCGGTTCGCGACCGGTTGGAGTCGGCCCACCCCGTCGTCGCCCACTCGAGCGGCGGAGTCGATTCGAGCGCAATCGTCATGGTCGCCGATCAGATCTATGGCGAGGATGCGAGCCGGCCGCCGCTGGTGATGGCATCGGCGATGACGCTCGGGATGCCGTGCGACGACAGCCGTTACATGGACGCGGTGGCGAGGCGGGTGCGCTTCGAAGGCGTTCGGTGGAATGCCCTCGAACCGAGCCTCGCCGATCTCGAGGATCCCACCCCCTCGTATCCGGGCTATCGACGTGGAATTGGAGGTGGTCCCCGGCGCGATCTCGAAGTCGCGCGGGAACGCGGCGCGCGCGTTCTGCTCCACGGGTTCTTCGGCGATGGACTGATGTACGCCTTCGGCGTTTCCAGAGACATGTTTCGTGCGGGGCGGTGGGGCGAGCTCGCCCGCTACGTCGCAACGGGCGACGGCATGCGCGCGCGCGCGCGCCTGCTGCTCAGAGCGATGACCGGTCTCTTCCCGCCGCCGCTCGCGCTTCGCGTGTGGGGCCGGATCGAGAACCGATCGGTCGGGCGCGCGCCGGCATGGATGGGCCCTGCGTTACGAGCGCTTTACCCACCGCGATCGGAGGAGGTGGTCCTGCCCGACGTCGATTGGCCGTCGAACCTCGCGTGCGAGCTCTGGGCACGCATGACCAGCCCACGAACGGGCGCCTCCATCGAGGCGACCGTCGCGTACGGCGCCGAGGCCGCGATCGAGGTTCGGCTGCCGTACCTCGACGTTCGCCTAGCGGAGAAGCTCCTCGAGGTGCCCTGGGAAGCGTGGACGCCTATTGGCGATGACCACCGGCGGCTCAACCGCGAGGCGCTGGGTTGTTTGCTTCCCGAAGAATTCGCGCAACGTCGGACGCAAGGCTCCTGGAAACCGGTCTGGCTTCGCGCCGCCCGGCGGATGCTGCCGCTCATACAGAAATTGGTTTCGGACGGGACCTGGCTGAGCGCGCCGTACGTGGAGGTCAGAGAGGTTAGTTCGATGTTGGCCGACGCGATCGCGCACGAAGGATCGGTGGAGCACCAGAAGCTCCTACTTCTTGCGGACTTCGGGGCTCTTGAGGCTTGGCTGCGGCACCTTTTTCGGTATGATACGACCCCCAAGGAGCGCTATGTCTGAAGAGCCCGTAGATTTGCAGCAACCGGTGGTGGAGGGTTCGGTTACCTACGAGCCGCCGAAGGTGACGCCTTTGGGCAACGTTCGCGATCTCTTGGCCGGCGCGTCCGGCACCCAGATCGACGGTGCGGATCCAGATACGACCCGCCCGGGACCATGAACGCCGACCTCGGCACCCTTCGCACGCTGGTTGAGATGGCGCGTGTGTTGGTTGCAGTGCCACGCGTCGAGATCGATCGACGTCGCTCCAGTCTGCATCACGCCGTTCGATCCATGCGGCAGCGGTCTTCAGGGCGGGCATCGCGTTCGCTTGAAGGACGGCGTCGCCTTCGGAGCGCGATCGCGTTTGTCGATGCGCGGCTGCCGGGTGGTCCCAACTGTGTCCGGCGCTCGTTGCTTGAAATGTCCCTGGACGCGGGCGCGGCTCGGGAAAAGCTTCTGGCAGGGTTCGTGTCTGGCGGCGGAAAGAAATCCGGCCATGCCTGGCTGGAGTTCGAATCCGCTCAAACCAAGTTCGACGACAAGTTCGACGCAGTGATTGCGATCTGAGGAGGCCCTCGATGGCGACGCCGGTTCGGTTTGGGATCGCGACAGTGTCGCTGTCCGTCTGCATGGCGACCTTCGCTTGCAGCAGCGACAGCAGCAACATTCCAGACGGTGGTAAGGGAGGCAGCGCTGGCGGCGGCGGCTCCGCCGGCCGCGGTGGAACTGGAGGTTCCATAGGCGGCACGGGCGGTGGCGCGGCGGGCACGGGCGGCGCGGTCGGCGGCACCGGCGGCGCGGGCCGGGGAGGCACGGGTGGCGCGGGAGGCACGGGCGGCGCGGCCGGCACGACGGGAAGCGCGGGCCGCGGCGGCACGGGCGGCACCGGCGGTGGTGCGGCCGGCACGACTGGAAGTGCGGGCCGCGGCGGTACGGGCGGCGCTGCCGGTACGGGCGGCGCGAGCGGCACGGGCGGCGCGAGCGGCACGGGCGGCGCGAGCGGTACGGGCGGTACCGGTGGTAGCGCTGGTACCGGCACCGGCGGTACGGGTGGCGGCGCGACCGGCAGAACCTTCACTGTGACCGTCCTCGCGGGTGCGGCCACGACCGATCACATGGGCCAAGACGTCGACGGTTCGGGCGATTTCGGACGGCCCGCGGGGGCGGCCTTCACCGCCGACGCGCTGTCGGACCTGCTGGTCGGCGCGAACGCCGCTGGCAAAGCGTACCTGTTCATGGGTTCCGGCACCGGCTACGCGGCGGCGCCCACCGTGACGTTCACCGGCGCGAGCACCGGGTTCGGCGACGCGATCGTCAATGCCGGCGACCTCGACGGCGACGGTCTCGACGACATCGCGATCACGTCGACCAATGACGGCAACGGGAAGATCTTCATCTACAGCCGCAAGAGCCCGCCCGCTTCATGGGGCACCACCGGTGCGTGGCCAGCGACATTGACCGATGCGCAGGCGAACTACACGATCTCCACCGATGCCTCGTTCACGGGCATCAGCTTCCGCAACCTCGCTCGCCTGGGGAACTTCGACGGCGCCGGGGCGGACGACCTGCTGGTCGCGTATCGGCTGCACCCGGGGACGTCCGGCAACGGAGCGGTATTCGTGGTCAAGGGCAGCACGTCGTTCGCGTCGTTCACGCTCCCGAACGCGGCTGCGCTGGAGGTCGACGGGGCGCTCACCGGCATCTCGTTCGGAAATGCGAACATCGGTTTGGGCCCCTTCCTGAACCAGGGCTTCGTTTCGTCGTCGTCGACGGCCGGAACCGTTTACGCGTTCGCGGGACAGACGACGGCCGGACCGATCACAGCGGCGATGAACACCGACTCGGTGGTCGGAACGGCTGCCGATCGTTACGGGTTCACGCTGGGGCTGATCGGCGCGCTCGGTTCGTCGCCCGGGGCGCTGTCGATCGGAGCGACCATGGGCCAATACGTCGATGTCCACCTGGGGACGGCGGCTACCGGACCGTTCACGGGAACGGCGGGCGGTGCGCCGGCCGCCGCGGTGCGGATGACGGATTCGTCGTCAGGAAACTCGTTCGGCGTCATCAACGTCGGCGGCGGCATCAAGGGAACGGCGCGGACTGTGTCGCTCATCGGTGACACGGCTCCCGATCTGGTCCTTGCCGGTCAGGCCGGCGTCAACAACCCGGTCTACGTCGTCGACGGGTCGGTCATCCCGATGCTGTCGGGGACCGTGGACCTCGCAAATCCCACGGGCGTGCTGGTCGGCAAGGTGCAGCGTCTCACCGGGCTCTTGCCGTCAGGCTGGGCCGGCTACACGACGGGAACGATCATTCCGGATTCCGACGGCGACGGACAGGCCGATTTCGCGGTCGGCGAGTTCACGACGACCGCGGTGGGCCGGGTCGTCGTGTTCCACTAGTCACGTTCTCAGCGAACCGCCGCGAATGATTTTCGCGGCGGCGTCTGCCAAGCGATCGAGCCCATCCGGCATGGCCAGCTCGTAACCGCGAACGGTCTGTCCGAGGTGCGCCGCGGTCCGGAGGTAACGGATCCACTCGGGGCTGGCATCCGATCCGTAGAACGCGTGCCGGAAGGCGGCGCCGGCCGTCTCGATTTCAGACAGCGCTCGGCAAGCGTACGGTCCCGACGTTCGTTGCCGAGCATCCAGAAACCCGATCTCGACGAGCGGGATCGTCTCCCCGCCGCCGGCGACATCCAGGCTCGCGCAGGTCGCGTGTTTCGAAGCAGCGAGGTCTTTCGCAGTGGTCTCGACCCACCGGGCGACGACCTTCTCCGCGTTGGGCGCCACGACGGCACCGGTGTCGCGGAGCTGCACCAGCAGCTTGTCTTCGCAGATCAAGTGGCCCCCTGCGCGCGCGAGCGCCCGCGCCGTGGTGGTCTTGCCGGCACCACTCAATCCCGAGAACGCCACCACCCGTTTTTCTTCCGCTCCCGCTTCCGCCATCGCCACCGCCGACGCGTGCAGCACGGCCTGGCCTCGCAGCGCGAGAATCTTGGGGGCTACGGCCTGCAGGAGATAGGGAAGCGAAACGCCTTCGGGCGCGCTCGCCAGCGTGATGCGTTCGCCCCGATCATCGACGACCAGCGCGCCCTGACCACGGAAATGGAACACGTACGCGTCGCCGTTTCGTTCGTAGTGGAAGTCGCTCTTCGGAATCTCGGGCACCGCCTCGAAGGAGGTCCGCAGCGTGTCGCGGACGTGCTTCCGCGCCGTCTCGAGCTCGAGGGCGTGTCGCGTCACCAGCGCCGCCGCGATCGCCTCCTCCGTTTGACCAGCCAGCGCGAGCTGCCAGATGGCCTTGCCCGATTCGTTGAGCTCCAGAAGCGCGCCGGAGACGAGGTCCAGCATCAGACCGCCGGTCTTCGTCTCGACCAGCGTGTATCTCTCATCGAGGTTCATTTCGTCGGCGCGACAACGATCCCGTGGCGAGCCAGGTCCTCCACCAGGCTGGTGACGTCGCCCGAGACCAGCGCGCGCTCGAGGGCGAACTCCGCCGCCAGCGAATCGGCGATGCTGGCGACGTCGTCGCCGCGCGCGATCCGTTCCCACACCCGGGCGCCCATCCGGTTCAGCTCGAAGCATTCGCCGGTGGCGCTGTCGACCAGGACGGTACCGTCGCCCATCGCCTGCGCGACCACCGTCGGTTTGACGCGAAGCTTGTCTCGCGCTTCGTGCATGGAGCCGCCAGTCTGACCGGCCGCGCGTTCGCCAGCAAGAGCGTCAGTGGCGCGGCACGTAGTAAGTGCTTGGCGCGGGCGCCGGCTTCTTGGGCGGGCCGTCCAAGCCTCCCTTGAGCAGGCGCTTCTGCTCGGGCGAACGCCAGTACAAGATGTTGCGCAGGCGCTCGAACTTGCGTCGGGTCGTCTCGAAGGTGCCCTTCTTCGCCGTGAGGTCGGCGTACAGCGCCGGCACGAACAGGGCGCCGCCCACCGCGAGCACCACCAGGAACAGGATCACGGCCCACTTGAAAAGCCGCACCCGCGCCGCCATGGCGATACCTTATCGGAGATCGATGACGCGATCTTGAGGTAGAGTTTCCCTCCTCCTTCCCTCCAGGAGCACGCAGCATGAATAGCTTTCGCCCCTCGCTTTTCGTGGCCGTATCCGTCTGTGCTTTGCTTTCCGCGTGCGCCGGCGGAACCGGCGGCACGGGTAGCGCAGGCAGCTCCGGCTCCCCGGGCGCGGCCGGCACCACGGGCAGCGCAGGCAGCTCGGCGGGCACGACGGGCAGCGCCGGCACCAGTGGCGCCGCAGGGACGACCGGCACCGCCGGAATCGGGGGGACGACGGGCACGGCCGGCAGCTCGGGCACGACGGGCACGGCTGGCACCACGGGCACCGCCGGAACGAGCGGCACCGCCGGCACGACGGGCGCGGCCGGCACCACCGGCACCGGCGGCGGCGCGGGGACCACGGGAAGCGGCGGTCGCGGCGGCACGACGGGATCGGCCGGCGCGGGCGGCCGCGGCGGCACCACCGGAACCGCGGGGACCGGCGGTTCGACGTCGACCGGTTTCTTCAGCGACAACTTCGAATCAGGGACGGTGGGGTCGCAGCCGGCCGGCTGGAACAACTTCATCGCGTACATCGGCAACGGTACGAACCCCAACGGGCAGACGCTGGCGCTGGTCGACACGGCCCACGCCCACTCCGGGACCAAGTCCGTGCACTTCCACGGCGGCGGTCAGCCCGCGCAGCTGACGAAGACGCTGCCGTCGGGCACGAACAAGCTCTACGCCCGCGCCTGGATCTGGTTCTCGCGCCAGCTGGGGATGAACCCGGGCGCCAATCACGAGACGCTGCTCGGCATCCGCAAGGCCGTCGGCAGCGCGAACGACGAGGTGCGCTTCGGCGAGATCAAGGGCGTCATCGGCACCAACGAGGTGCCGACCGACAACATCTCGCCCAAGATGGCGCAGTGGGGAATGGGGCCGGTCGTGGCGCCGGGCGGCTGGCGTTGCATCGAGGTCGCGTTCCTCGCCGATCAGCCGCAGCACACGCTGACCGCGTGGGCGGACAGCGTGATGGTCCATTCGATCACGGCGCCCGATCAGTGGCAGAACGGGAACCTGCCGATGAACTGGATGAACGGGAAGTTCGTCGAGTTCATCATGGGCTGGCAGAGCTTCAGCGGCATCGACACCGACCTCTGGATCGACGACGTCGTCCTCAGCAACTCGCCGATCGGCTGTAATTAGTCGCTCCGCGCCGCAGGCGCGGTGTGCGACTATTGTTTTTTCAGGTAGCCGCGATCCCGCGCTTCGCGCGGGGGCGGCTAGTCGGCGAGCGCGGTCTTGATCGCGTCGGCCACGCTGGCCGGCGCCTCGATCGGTGTCAGATGGCCGACGTCGGCCAGCGTGGTGATCGCGCCCTTGCGCCCTTCGGTCGCGGGCACGATCCGATCGTCCGCGCCATCGATCCAGATCACCGGGCAAGCGAGCGCGTCGATGCGCCCGCTGACGTCCGCGGCGCGCACTATCTCGAAGTCGGCGCGCGTGACCTCGGCCGGCGTCGCCTCGCCCGCGGCGAGGAAACCGCGGCGGACCGCCGGCTTCGCCCTCGGCGACAGCGCGTTGTCGGCCAGCCAGGGAATCACGCGGGCGGGATCGTCTCGCAGTAGCCGGGCGAGCTCGTCGTTGACGGGCAGGCGCGGCGCGGCCGCGCACAGGACCAGCCCCCGCACCTTGTCAGGCCATGCCAGCGCCGCCTCGATCGCGACCAGCGCGCCCAGCGAATGCCCGACCAGCCACGACGGCCCCAGGCACAACGTCCCAGCCAGCTCGCCGACCGCGTCCCGGTAGCGCGCCAGCGTCAGCCCTTGCGCGCCGTCCAGGGCCGCGCCGCCGGCCGCGCTGGGCCCGTGCCCGGGTAGGTCGATCGCGATCGCGTGGCCCGCGCGCGCCACGCGCGCCAGCACCATCATCCAGATCGCCGCCGACGCGCCCGCGCCGTGGATCAGCACCGCCGACGGCCGCCCGGGACGGCGCTCGCCGCGCTCGGCGTAGTGGACGCGTCCAGCGTGGGCGAGGGCGACGTAGGGCATCGGGCCCCTCACCCTAACCCTCTCCCCGAGGGAGAGGGGATCAGATCTCCAGGGCGGAGGGCGCCTGCGCTCGTCAGCCCTTGAGCTTCTTCACTTCGGCGATCATCGCCGGGATCGCTTTTTCCCAGGTGTCGACCAGGCCGTAGTCGGCGACCTGGAAGATCGGCTCGTCGGGGTTCTTGTTGATCGCGACGATCACCTTCGATCCCTTCATGCCCGCGAGGTGCTGGATCGCGCCCGAGATCGCGACCGCGATGTACAGCTGCGGCGCGACCACGCGTCCCGTCTGGCCGACCTGCAGATCGTTCGGAACCATGCCGGCGTCGCACGCGGCCCGGCTGGCGCCCAGCGCGCCGCCCAGCAGGTCGGTCAGCTCCTCCAGCACCTTGAAGTTCGCGCCCTCGCGCATGCCGCGGCCGCCCGACACCACGACCTTCGCCTCGCCCAGGTCGGGCCGCGCGCTCTTCTGCGTCGCGTGCAGCGCGACCAGCTCGGCGCCCAGCGCGTCGACGGCGCCGACGGCGACGTTCTCGACGGCGCCTGCGCCGCCGCCCGGCGCCGACGGCGGGAACGCCGTCTGCCGCACGCTCGCGACGACCACGCCGCCCGTGACCTCGACCTCCTCGATCGCGTTGCCCGCGTAGGCCGGCCGCTTGAACTTGTTGACCGCCAGGACGGCCGTGATGTCCGAGGCCATGCCCGCGCCCAGCAGCGCGGCCGCCCGCGGCAGGATGTCCTTGCCCGTCGACGACGCCGTTCCCAGCAGCGCGCTGGCGCCGGCGCGCTTGACCGCGTCGACGAGCTGCGGCGCCCACGTCTCCGCCAGCGGCGCCTCCAGCTTCGCGTCGTCGTAGACCAGCACGCGCTTGGCGTGCTTCGCCGCGTCCTGCGCCGCCGCCCCCATGCCCTTGCCGATCACGACGGCGACCAGATCGCCGCCCGCATGTTTGGCCAGCGCGGCGCCCGCGCTCAACGCGGGCAACGACGACGAGCGAACACCCTTGTCGTCTGCTTCGCAGAAAACCAGGACGGCCGGCATCAGATCACCTTCGCTTCGTTGTGAAGCTTGGCCACCAGCTCCTCCACGGACGCGACCTTCACGCCCGCCTGCCGCTGCGGCGGCGCCTCGTACGCGTTCACCTTCATGATCGGCGCCGCGTCGACGCCCAGCTCGGCCAGGGTGACGTCTTTGATCTCCTTCTTCTTGGCCGCCATGATCCCCTTCAGCGACGCGTAGCGCGGCGACTCATCCCATTCCGCGTCGGCGCCGGCCAGGCCCTCCGCGCGCACCGCCTTCTTGCCGATGATGCGCAGGTCGACGGTCACCACCGCCGGCATGCGAACCCGTTTTTCCTCCACGCCCGCGTCGACCTCGCGCGTGACGGTGGCGCTCTTGCCGTCGGCGGCCAGGCGGATGCTGGCCAGGAACGTCGCCTGCGGCCAGCCCAGCAAGCCCGCCAGGATCTGCCCCACCTGGTTGGAGTCGCCGTCGACCGCCTGCTTGCCCAGCACGACCAGGTCGGGCTTCTCGCGCTCGACGACCGCCTTGACCACGCGCGCGACCGCCCACGCGTCCAGCGTCGCGTCGTCGCCGCCCACCAGGATGGCCCGATCGGCGCCCATGGCGAGCACGCCGCGCAGCTGCTGCTGGACGTCCTTCGGCCCGATGCTCATCGCGACGACCTCGCCCGAATGCGCGCCGCCCTTGCCGGCTTCGGTCAGGCGCAACGCCGTCTCGACCGCGTACTCGTCGAACGTGTTCAGCTGCCAGGTCGCCGCCGTAAGATCGATCTTGCCGCCCCCGAACTTCAGCTTCTGTTCGGGGTTCGGCACCCGCTTGCACGTCACCAGGATCTTCATGCCCGTGA
>Ga0207701_10001660_pt1 | contig 23285 bp, 23 predicted proteins | sample KBSSwiSSwithPhiX_FD_184294 | JGI IMG/M metagenome (GOLD analysis project Ga0207701, IMG submission 184294) | Switchgrass rhizosphere bulk soil microbial communities from Kellogg Biological Station, Michigan, USA, with PhiX - S5 (SPAdes) (version 2) | ecosystem: Environmental > Terrestrial >... | reverse complement strand
CTATTGGTGCTGCTCGATAGTGTCTAATGTGCGGTTCCGAACACTCAACTCTCTGCGCGTCCTCTGCGGGTTCGGCGTCTTGCGGTTTACTAGAGGGTCTGAACTACTCAACAAACCACAGGGTGAGATACTTCTTTCACTGATTTGTTTATTTGTTTGGAAGTCAGATCACGCCGAGTTATCGAAACTCGTTATCCCCTTCTGAACGCCAGCCAGGCCCCCAACACACTTAACACCATCACCAGCGTGAGCCCAAGCAGACCAAGCACGTTGTCCAGGCTCTTTACACCAGTCCATTGTAAATAATGGACCCTGTAAAGGAGGTCAATACGTTCGGTATCTTTCCCGCGCTGGTTTAAGCTCAGGTTGGTCCAATCTATAGTGACCTCAACGCCCGTGTTGGTCTTCGCCGTATTATCCGAGACGCTGGAAATATCTCCGTACCTCAGTGGGTTTGCCGTAAACGCGTCTTTCAATAAAAGCTCGATCTCTCTTTGCGTCGGTCCGACTCTCGGTTGGCCGTCCGTTGGGTTCAACTGCTGCCACCCCGTGTTAGTGCGGGCGAGCAGGTGATCCCCCAGGATAGTCCTGAAATAGCGATACTCAAGCCAGTCAGATTTAGGGCTGATTGAGACGGCGTGATCCAGCGGATATGTCTTAGGCCTGAGGATTTCGTATGCGCCTGCGTATCCTGGCTTCAGAAAAAATATGAAGCCGGTAATGGCCCATGCGAAAAAAGGGAGTAGGAGAATAACTCCAATGAACCTGTGTAAAGTTCTAACCTTCATAATGCCATTAACCAGATACAACTACTTTTCATACTTCGGTAGCGACTCAATCAGGTAGTCGAAGGCGAGCCACAGACTCCAACTATGGTGGAAAAAGAGGATCGGAAACAGAATTGCCACCGCAAATAAGACTTTCAGCACGTCGTCGTAATCCGCTCCAAGCACCAAAAGGGCGAAGAAGCAGACCACGAGAATGATCAATTCGCTCATCACCACATTCATCAGAATCGCGCCGACAAAGAACCCTTCCTCCCGCTTAAACAAGGATCGGCAGCGATCACAATGATGCTTGATGTGGAACGGCTTCTGAATGATTGAAGAGTTGCCACAGGCGGGACAGCGGAGCCTCAAAGCGCGTCCGATCGTTTTAACGATACTGCGTCGCAACTCGCTCGTCATACGTGGCGCCTATTTACCTTCGGCTTATTGTAACCACGGTCACCGTACGGTTTCAGTTTATCGAGCCACATCTTCTCCATAAACTCGAGTTCGCGTTTCGAATCGAAGGACGTTTCATTCCGCGGCTGGAGTTCCTCAATGATTTCAAACGCAAAGTTGTTCGCGCCTAACTGATTCCAATCTGCCTGTAGTTCACGATTCGGATGAGTGCCGGTCGACAACTGAAACTTGTGTCGATTAATAGTGCCACGCAGATCAATCCCTTTCCCAAGAAACACTCTGTCTGTTTGGTTGTTTCTAATCAGAAACACACCAAGAGGCCGCGATGCCTCCTTGTACTGCTGAGTCAGAGCTTTGTTCTGCTTGTTCTTCAAAACCTTGTGACGCTCTTTGGAGTGCGGCGACCTGTCGCCGCTTTCATCGGCCGCGACCTGTCGCTGCCACAAATGACCAAAGCGGCGACAGGTCGCCGCACTCCAAAGAGGTTAGCGGTTGTTACGGCTTCGGTGAAGGTTTTGCTGCCGGCTTCTTTTGCTCGATCTGCAAACTGGTGCGGATCAGATCCCACGCTGGCTGATGTTTTGTCAGCTCTTTGTCTGGTCCAAAATAAGTCAACACAACGACGCGCTCGTTTATCAACGCCCAGTAGATCCTGGCGGCGCCATTCTCCCCTCCCAGACTTGCTTTTATATTCACTCCTTCTGCTTTGTTTGTACCGATGTCGGTCGAGTCGGGAGACTGTTCCGGTTTCGCACCCATAGCAATGAATTGTTTCGCCGTCGAGTCGATGTAGGAATCGATAAATGCTTTGCGAGCTTGAGGCATTTTCTCCGGTGTAATTCTTCCTCGATGAATGAATACTCTGATCTGCGCGTCACTGTCGGATCGCGTGAGCGTTACTTGCTGCGCGTCGCCGTTGCTGTCGTCCACTAGTGTCCAACTGGGCAGGTAGTTGAAGATTACTCCGTCTTTCGTAAACTGCTTCGTATCGGGGGGAATAGCTTGTGAATACACGATTGCCGAGGAAAGAAAAACGAGTCCAATTGCAAAACAAAAGTTAAGTAATCTCACGATAACCTCCGGTTTAAATGTTCGACACACTTCAGGAAGCTCTGAACAAGTGACGAAGCCATTCAGTACCATTCGCGGTAGCGGATGGCCAAGTCCCAACACCCGCATCTAATGGAGTCGAGTGGTGGCCATCCGCTACCGCGAATGGTACTGAATAGCACTTTGGCAAATGTTCCTTTAGTTTATCGACATCAGAGCACCCGCAGCTGTTCATTCAATAGCTGCCACACCTGTCTGACGTGTTGTTCAGTCGTCCGAATATTCCCAATTGAAAGCCGCAACGTAAGTTGATCATTGAGCTTTGTGTGCGACAACAGCGCCTTACCTGTCGCGTTCACCCCATGCATGATTGCTTCGTTGAGAGTATCAAGCCTTCGCTCGCGTTCAGATTCACTTTCACCTTCACGTTTTGGTCGCGCGCGAAAGCAAACTAGCCCCAGCGGCACTGGCGCCAACAACTCCCAATCAGGTGACTCCTCAATCCAAGAAGCAAACAAACGCGCCAATCGACAATGCTCGCGAATGCGTGCGGCCAAACCTTCGTGCCCGAAATAGCGAATCACCATCCATAACTTCAACGCACGAAATCTTCTGCCGAGTTGAACTCCATAATCCGAACCGCTGCGAACCTTTTCTTGTTCCGGTGTGCGCAGATATTCCGGCACCAACGAAAACGCGCGTCGCAGCAGATCCATGTGACGACAATAGAGAACCGATAGATCGAAAGGTGTGAACAACCACTTGTGCGGATTGACAGCAATTGAATCAGCACGTTCACAGCCATCGAGTATGTGGCGAAACTCCGGAACGATTGCAGCGGAGCCTGCGTATGCAGCATCTACGTGCAACCACATCGCGTGCTCTTCACCAATTGGAATGATCTCCCGCAGTGGATCAATACTCGACGTCGAGGTTGTTCCCACAGTCGCAACAATACAGAACGGGATGTAACCGTTGCGCTTGTCTTCTTCGATCGCGGCAGCCAATGCCTTGGGATCCATTCGAAACTCAGAATCCGTCGGGATCTTTCTTAGGCCGCGTTGGCCCAAACCAAGAGTGATAACTCCCTTTTCAATCGACGAATGCGCCTGTTCCGACTCGTAAACACGCAACAGCGGGAGGTCAGGTCGACCACTCATTCCCTCTTCGCGAATTCGCTGCTCAACGCCTTCGCGTGCCGCTGCAATCGCATGCATGCTCGATACAGATGCAGTGTCGTAAATGATTCCGGTCAACCCGGCGTCGAGTCCCATCATCTGCCGCAACCAGTCGAGCGCAACTTCTTCAAGTTCTGTGGACGCCGGCGACGTCCGCCACAACATGGCTTTGTTGTCGAACGCTGCAGTCAGCAGTTCCCCGAGAATGCCTGGTCCAGACGTGGAGGTTGCAAAATAAGCGTAGAACGACGGATGACACCAATGAGTTAGCGCGGGAACAATCAGCTTATCCAGGTCGGCAACAATCCGGTCCATCGACTCACCGTGTTCCGGCGGTGACGTCGGCAACTGTGCTTTGAGTTCGCCCGGTTCAATTTGGGCCAGCACGGGCAGCTGTTCAATATTCTCGAAATAGTCAGCGACCCAATCAATTAGCTCATGACCAACTCGACGAAATTCTTCGCTGGTCATGTCGCCAAGCTCAGGTGCCTGACCACGCTGCGCAGTTTGTGATTTGCTCATGCGAACTCGCTGATTTTCTGGACAGTTCAGGCGAAATCGGTATAATGCGCCAACCGCTCGTTACAAGGTTTTTACCCGCTCCCAGCGTGGCGGCTGTGGTACGTTAATTCACTCGCGTTTAGACAGCAAGTAAACAACTCATTCTCATAGGCAAAACTTAGGAGCCCGGAGATTACTATGGCCGATGCGGTTGAGCACGGACGAGACTCGAACACTGGCTTTATTCGCGGTCTCGGCCTCCTCGATTCAACGATGATCGTCGCCGGATCAATGATCGGATCCGGCATTTTTATTGTTTCGGGTGGAATTTCTAAACAGGTCGGAGCGCCTGGTTGGTTGTTGGTAGTCTGGATCGTAACCGGCGTCCTGACTCTGATGGCTGCACTTTCATATGGCGAACTGGCGGCCATGATGCCGAAGGCCGGCGGCCAGTATGTTTACTTGCGCGAAGCGTTCTCGCCACTCTGGGGATTTCTCTATGGCTGGACTTTGTTTCTCGTGATTCAAACGGGAACGATCGCCGCTGTGGCCGTCGGCTTTGCGCGCTATACGGGTGTGCTTGTGCCGTCAATCAGCGAAACGAATTACATCATTTCCCCGATAAACGTTACCAGCAACTATGCAATCTCACTTTCGACAGCGCAGGTGGTCGGACTCCTTCTCATAGTGCTGTTGACCTTCATGAACACACAGGGTTTGCGTCTCGGCAAACTTGTCCAGAACACGTTCACCATTACAAAGATCGGTGCGTTAATTGGATTGATAGTATTGGGCATTTTGGTAGGGTGGAATGCTCCGGCCGTGCAATCCAATTTTGGCAATCTTTGGACCGTACGGGGAAGTCTCGATGATTTAGGCGGTGGTCTAACGGCGGCAGTTGCATTTGGACTCTTCGTCGGCATCTGCGTTGCGCAAACAGGTTCATTGTTTTCAGCAGACGCTTGGAACAACATCACCTTCACCGCCGGCGAAGTAAAAGATCCGAAACGAAACATTCCGTTGTCGCTCGCGTTTGGAACTGGAATTGTTATCACTCTGTACCTGCTCGCGAACGTCGCCTATCTCGTAACGCTACCGTTTGAAAAGATTCAGGGCGCTGATCGCGTGGCGACAGACACTGTGAATGCAATCTTCTCCGGGCGCGGCGCGGTCATCATGGCCGTGTTCATTATGATTTCTACGTTTGGTTGCAACAACGGACTGATCCTGGCAGGTGCCCGCGCGTACTACGCAATGGCCCGCGACGGTCTGTTCTTCAAGGCCGTGGGAAAGCTAAACGATAAGCATGTTCCACTTTGGGGTCTGATTGTTCAGGGTATCTGGGCTGCCGTGTTGATTCTGCCGAGAACGATCCGACGCGATGCAGCTGGCGCGATCACGGGCTATGGAAACCTTTACGGAAATCTTCTTGACTACGTGATCTCCGCGGCGCTGATCTTCTACATCCTGACAATCGCGGGGATTTTCCGGCTGCGACAAACGCGGCCAGAAGCGGAAAGACCCTACAAGGCTTTTGGTTATCCGATTATTCCGATTCTCTACATGATCGGAGCCACCGTGATTCTAGTGGTATTATTCCTTTACCAAACAGCAACTACGTGGCCGGGCCTGATCATCGTGCTCACCGGTATTCCGGTTTATTTCATTTGGCGGAAGCTCGGTGAGCCCATGGATGCACCCGCACTGGCTGAAGACTGACAGCTCGAGTTCACTGAAGACGACAAAACTAACTACTGAGGAAAATGAATGGCTAGCAAACTATTCGCAACTAAACCGCTGAGCTTGTTGCTCGCGGAAGAGCAGGGCGAAAACCGCCTGCGTCGCATTCTCGGACCAACCCAGTTAACGGCTTTGGGCGTCGGTGCAATTATCGGCACAGGAATCTTCATACTCACAGGCGTTGCTGCGCACGATCGCACTGGACCAGCGTTAATGCTTTCGTTCGTGCTCGCGGGTATGGCCTGCGTTTTTGCGGCCCTGTGTTATGCAGAATTCGCTTCGATGGTGCCTGTTGCAGGTTCAGCATACACCTACGCGTACGCCACACTCGGTGAACTGTTCGCATGGATCATCGGCTGGGACTTGGTGCTCGAATACGCGGTCGGGTCGGCAACGGTGGCCCACGGATGGTCTGCACACTTCCAGGAATTCATACCGATCTTTCACGAAGCGCTTCCGTGGATTCCGGCACACATCCCAGAAGCACTTCGAACAGCACCTTTTAACTACTGCCTGAACGTAGGTGCCGGTTGCCCAACCACGGGATTCGTTAAGACGGGGTCTTACTTCGATTTGCCCGCAATCCTCATAACTTTCATCCTCACGATAGTTTTGGTGAAGGGCATAAAAGAAAGTGCGACCTTCAACGCGGTAATGGTCGCAATAAAGTTAGTCATTGTGTTGATGGTTATTGGAATCGGCGTCTTCCTAATTAATCCTGCCAATTGGCATCCGTTCGCGCCTTATGGTTATACGGGCCTTAGCTTCTTCGGACATACAATTCTCGGAGAGGCTGCCCCTGGCGGTGAACCGATCGGAATGTTTGCCGGTGCCGCAATCATCTTCTTTGCTTACATCGGATTCGACTCCGTGTCCGTCCACTCAGAAGAAGCCAAAAACCCGGCGAAGGATGTTCCCATTGGCATCATTGCTTCGCTCATAATTTGCACAATTCTCTATATCGCTGTCTCCGCGGTATTGACGGGAATGGTCCCGTACAAAGACATCGATATTAATGCGCCGGTGGTTGATGCGTTTAAGCGAGCCGGAATGACTTGGATGCAATACCTCGTAGCAGCTGGCGCAATGACCGGAATCACGTCAGTCTTGCTTGTGATGATGTTAAGTCAGCCGCGCGTCATGCTTGCGCTTGCACGCGATGGTCTGGTGCCCAAAGGATTCTTCGGCGACATACATCCCAAGTTCAGGACGCCATGGAAATCAACGATTCTAACGGGAGTATTTGTGGCCGCAATGGCCGGATTCATTCCGCTTAGCATCCTGGCCGAAATGACAAGCATAGGAACGTTGTTCGCATTTGTGATCGTGTGTGGTGCGGTTTTGATCATGCGAAGAACGAATCCAGATGCGAAGCGTCCATTCCGTGCTCCACTGGTTCCGTTAATTCCGATCCTCGGAATCCTGACTTGTCTGCTGTTGATGTTCTCGCTTCCTGCGGAGAACTGGTACCGGCTGATCATCTGGCTATTGATCGGCTTTATCATCTACTTCCTGTACGGTCGACGCCACAGCGTTATGGCCCAAGAGCGACATACAGCCCACGAAGTTAAAGCTCATGGTTTGACTGGACAGGCGGTCGCAGATCCTGACGCTCCACCGGGCAGCCCAATCGCTCCGGTGGACCCGAAGATCAGGGAGTGAACAGCAAAACGCCACGCGTGAATTAGTTCACCCGTTGGGGGCTGAGCCGATGAGGTTCAGCCCCTCTCGTGCGTTTAGCTTCTTGCAGGCGACCAAACGGAAACAAAGGGACGTGACTTCAAGGACGAGACTTTGCAGGCTCTTATCATCAGTCGTAATCATTCTGCTCTGGTTCTGCCCAGCCCTGGCCGACTCGAGGTCAGATGGACACAACGAACTCAGTCCGATTGTGTTAATCGGCATCGCCTTTGTCTTATTAATCGGCAAAGTTGGCAGCGAGATCTTCGAACGACTACGACAGCCGGCTGTCCTCGGTGAACTCGTTGCAGGCGTGCTGTTCGGTAGTTTGGCGCTGGTCGGGTTCAACGCCATCGAATCGTTAAAGACCGATTCGGTAATCGCCGCGCTTGCTCAGATAGGCGTCATTATTCTGCTCTTTGAAGTTGGTCTCGAGACTAATCTAACCGAGATGAAGGAGGTTGGCTGGTCATCTATGCTGGTCGCTTTAGCCGGTGTGGTTGCACCGTTCTTCCTGGGCTGGATCGTCGCGCGTTATTTCCTGCCTGATGAATCCAATCTCGCGCACATCTTTGTAGGCGCCACTCTTTGCGCAACAAGTATTGGCATCACTGCGCGAGTCTTACGAGATCTCGGAAAAGTAAAACTGAGAGAGTCGCGGATAATTCTGGGCGCTGCGGTTATCGATGATGTGCTGGGGTTGTTGATTCTTGCGGTCGTCTCCGGGGCGATTCAAACCGCAGCCACAGGTGTATCGCTCTCCGCGTCAAGCATTGCAATAATCGCCGTCAAAGCGCTGGCCTTTTTACTTGCAGCGATAGTGGCTGGTCACTTTGTGGTGCCGCACTTGTTGAAAGGGATCGGTCGATTCAAAACCAGCGGCATGCTGCTGGCATTTGCCATCGTTTTCTGTTTTACGCTTGCGTGGTTGGCGGCGATCGTGGAGCTCGCTCCGATCATCGGCGCATTTGCGGCGGGCTTAGTTCTCGATGAAGTTCACTTTAAGCCCTTCGAGGAGAGTGGCGAAACTCCACTCGAGGAATTGCTTCGACCGTTAAGCACTGTTCTGGTGCCAATCTTTTTCGTGTTGATGGGATTGCGTCTGGACATTCGGTCGTTCGGACGACTCGACATCATCGGCTTCGCGGTTGTGCTGACACTGGTGGCAATCATCGGCAAGCAGGTTTGTTCACTCGCCGTTGCCGAACGCGGATTAAATCGTTTGGCGATTGGCGTTGGCATGATCCCCAGGGGCGAGGTGGGTTTGATTTTTGCCGGGATTGGGACCGGACTTACATTACCCAACATTCACGGGATGAACGATCCAGTTATCAACTCCGCGACGTTTAGCGCCATTGTTGTGATGGTGGTGGTGACGACGCTCGTGACGCCACCGGTTTTGAAGTGGGCCTTCTCAAGAAAAGCGGTTTATTCCAGGACGACCTAAGAAGAGAAAAAAGTGAAGCGACTGATCGTAGTTTTCATCGTCTGCATTCTTATACTCGGCTGTTCCGGACAGCCTAATCCAAATCAGAGAGATCGCACGCCTTTCAAAATCGGCTTCTTTGGAGATCTGTCTGGCCCAACTTTCAACTTTGGCCAATCGGCAAAGAATGGGATGTTGATGGCGATAGATCAGATCAATCAAGCGGGAGGGATTAATGGACACCCGTTGGATGTTGTAATCGAAGACGACAACGGCAGTCCGGAACGTGCAGCGCAGCTTAGCGGCAAATTGATAAGTCAGGATCAAGTGATTTCAATAATCGCAGCGGGGACTTCCGGCAATAGCCGCGCAGCTGCGCCAAAGGCCCAAGCAGCCCATATTCCAATGATCTCACCGTCGTCGACGGATCCGGCCGTCACGCAAGTTGGCGATTACATTTTTCGCGCCTGCTTCGTCGATGCGTTTCAAGGTGAGGTAATGGCCCGCTTTGCTTCACAAACACTGGGAGCAAAGAAAGCCGCCATCTTGTTCGACTTCAACTCTCCTTACGGTCGTGGTCTAACAGATTTCTTTGAGTTTGGTTTTGCGAAACGTGGCGGCCGTATTGTCACGAAGCAATCGTACATGCAAGGCGATGTTGACTTCAGAGGCCAACTGAGCACGATTCAAGCGAGTGAACCTGACGTTATATACATCCCAGGCTATTACAACGACGTGGCAATAATCGCCAAACAAGCGCGGACCATCGGTTTGAAACAACCCCTACTGGGCGGTGACGGCTGGGACGCACCTGAGCTTTGGCCACTCGCTGGCGATGCTCTCAATGTCTCGTACATCTCCACTCATTATTCCGTTGATGATCCATCTCCAGCGATTCAAACGTTTGTGCAGGAATACAAACAACGCTATCAGAATCTGGTTCCTGATGCCCATGCCGCGCTCGCTTACGATGCGACGCGCGTGCTTGCGAACGCGATTGAGCGAGTTGGTTCAACTGAAGGTTCGAAGATTCGCGATGCCCTTGCGGAGACTAGAGACTTTCCAGGAGTGACCGGCGTAATAAGATTTGATACGGATCGGAATGCTGTGAAGCCCGCCGTAATTATGAAACTCGAAGACGCGCGTTATATCTATCAAGAAACTCTGCAACCAGAACAGGTGAGCGCTACGCCAACACCAACAGCAACGCCAACTCCTAAGAAGAAGCGACGCTAAGATCAGAGAGACGCTAGCGTCTCTCGCTACCAACGAGGTGTTCGAGCGGATTCAGTGGAAATGGCGTCGTCGCCACGATCGAGCAAAGAAGAATACAGCTGAGAGAAATAGGGCCACGAGCGAAAAAACGAGAATATTGAAAGTTCGCGCGGTAACTGAAAAGACGAAAACTCTCTGCGGGATGAGCAAAGTCATCAAGACACGAAGCAATATGAAGCCGAAGAACAAGACGAGCAGTCCAAGCACGGCAACAAAGACGGTGCGTGTATTGGTTCCAGTTGACATGTTCACTTTTGCGATGCGGCGGCACGAAGTCTTCTCTAACACCAAATGCCGATCTCACTTCGCGTCTCCCGCAAACACAAAATCAAGATTCCGCACCTCGCCCGGAACCAGTGTTATCTCTGTCTCTTGTTCGCCAAGCTTTTCGTGCCAAGCTATCACCTGATATCTCCCTGCCGGTATCGAACCAATCTGATACCGCCCAAATCCATCTGATGTGGCAAAGAAAGGATGGTCGAACACCGCGGCGTATGCCTTCTCCCACGGATGCTGGTTACACCTTATCGGAATTGCAAACTCTGCTCGCTCGAATTTCTCCATTAAGGAAGAATTGGGTGGCTGCGATTTATTCCATTCGCGATTGAGTTTCGGCATTGGGTGAGTGTTGTGATAGGTAAGATCATTGTTCTCAATGTTCAATGGCTGATTCACCCGAACTCCGAGCACGCGGGGAGAAAAACGGCAGTTTTGACGGTGTAAGACAACCGGCGCGGTCGGGGTTTCGAACGACAATAGTCGTAAAGCTTCGCCTGATTTGAAATAGATAAATACATTCTCGAGTTTGTCACCATTCCGGATTACGAACTCCGTCAACGCTAGATTGCCGTTCGTCAGGCAAATAGGATCGGCCGACATATCGATTCGCAAAGGCTTCGACGTCTGGCCCTTAACGGTGACGGTACCCACTAATGTCGCTTCATTACCTGTCGATTTGTAAGGAGTCTTGGTTGGGCTCGCTTCCTGGTGCGGCAGTAGTAACACCAAACCAGCCAGAACGACGGGGATTATTCGCGTCAGCATGAGCCCACCTCCATGTGAGACGGGAGCCTAGATCAATCCGGGGCCACTTGCAAAAATTTTTACGTGATCACGCGAATACCCCCAACGGCAGTTGGGGTATTCATATATTGTTGTCTAAGTTTTTCACTTTGCAAGATCTCGCCGCGCTTCGGCAAGGGCGGTTTCGACAGCGCTGGGAGCGGTTCCACCTTTAGCTGCCTTAGCGTTCAGCGTGCTTTCGAGCGTCAAACATTCAAACACGTCACTTGAGATTAGACGCGAGAACTTCATGAATTCTTCAAGCTTCAACTCCCCCAGCTCTTTCTTCTGTTCGAGCGCATACATAACCACCTTCCCAACTATCTCGTGCGCTTCACGAAACGGAACACCCTTGCGAACGAGATAATCGGCTAACTCGGTGGCATTCATGTAGCCTGTCGCTGAGGCGGCATTCGCTCTCTCTACGTTTACTGACAGGTTGCGGAGGACGGTCGATGAAATCTCAAGACAGGCATGAACCGTATCAAAACTATCGAACACCGCTTCTTTGTCTTCCTGCATGTCTTTGTTATAGGCGAGCGGAAGCCCCTTCATGGTTGTGAGCATTGCGTGCAGGTGCCCAAACACCCGACCCGTCTTACCGCGAACGAGCTCCATCGAGTCGGGATTCTTCTTTTGTGGCATCAAACTGGATCCCGTTGCGACCGCATCTCCCAATTCGAAGAAACCAAACTCATTAGTGCAGTACAGGATGATGTCTTCAGCCAATCGCGACAAGTGCATCATCACGAGCGAACACGAGCTCAGAAACTCGATAACAAAATCGCGATCGCTGACAGCATCGAGACTGTTTTTCGAAACGCTGTCGAATCCGAGTTCACGCGCCAACGCTTCACGATTAATGTTCAGCGATGTTCCTGCAAGTGCGGCAGAACCCAACGGCAAAACATTCACCCGACTACGAACCTCATGCAGACGTTCCGCGTCGCGCGCGAGCATCTCAAAATATGCAAGACACCAGTGGGCCAACAGCACAGGCTGGGCGCGCTGTAAATGCGTGTAGCCGGGTATCGCGATCGCGCGATTCGCTTCGGCGAAATCCAGTAATACTGTTTGAGTATCGTGTAACTGCTCGCTGATGGAATCGATGGCGTTGCGGACCCAAAGCCGGAAGTCAGTGGCCACTTGATCGTTTCGGCTTCGACCGGTGTGGAGTTTCTTGCCGGCGTCACCGATGAGCTCGACCAGTCGCGCTTCAACGAACGAATGAACGTCTTCGGCATCGGAGTTAACAAGGTAAGCCGGGTCCGATTGGGCCTTGGCTAAGATCGTTCCCAGCCCTTCGCGAATTCTGCCGGCTTCCTCCGAAGTGATCACACTCGCAGCGAATAGCGCTTCGCAATAAGCGCGGCTCCCCTCAACATCTACTTCCAGCAACCGCAAATCGAATTTGAACGAGTTATTAAAGGCAGCGAAACGCACGTCTGCCGAGTCCTTAAACCGCCCGCCCCACAATTTCTTTCCTTCCGACATCGCGCCTCCGCTAACCAAAGTGGTTTGACGAATACCCAACCCGAGTGCTAGTTTATGCATCTATGCATCGATTATGCAATGTTAGGGCATAATCGTGGCTATTTTGAGCCGAATGAACAAGAGAGAGCGGCAACAAAAGGTTTTGAGTTTGATTCGCGCGAAGCCAATCGGCAAGCAGGAAGAGCTACGCGCAATGCTGGAACGCGTCGGCGTTCCCGCGACTCAGTCGAGCGTATCGCGTGATCTCGAAGAACTCGGCATCGTCAAGCACCATGGTGTCTATACGTTGCCGCAAACAAACGGTGCTGCTGCTCGAGGTTTGGTGAGTTTAGATCAGGCTGGTGAATGTTTAGTAATCGCCCGGACCGAACCAGGCCGCGCTTCCGCAGTCGCGGTTGATATCGACGCCGCAGCGATTCCCGAGATCGTCGGGACAATCGCTGGAGAAGACACGATTTTCATCGCGGTTCGCGAAGCGAAAGCGCAACGGCCGACGATCCAGAGGATCTGGGAATTGTTTTCATAAGGATCGTAGATTAGGAGGACAGATAGATCGAATAGGTCCTATCCGTCCTATCAGAAAAGGGACCAGAGTGATCCAGAAGAACCTAAATAAAATTGTCCTTGCCTATTCAGGTGGGCTCGATACCTCCGTAATGCTGCGCTGGCTCAAAGAGCATTATGGCTGCGAGGTGGTTTGTTATTGCGCCGACGTAGGCCAGGGACAAGAGTTAACGGGCCTGGAGGAAAAAGCTCATCAAACTGGCGCATCGAAACTCTACATAAAAGATCTGCGCGAAGAATTTGTGCGTGATTACGTTTGGACGGCGGTTAAAGCAAACGCTGTTTATGAGGGCATCTATCTAATGGGAACTTCGCTGGCACGGCCAGTGATTGCCAAACATCAAATAGAGATCGCGCGACTCGAAGGTGCCGACGCGGTCGCGCATGGCGCAACTGGAAAAGGCAATGATCAGGTTCGCTTCGAATTGACTTATTACGCGCTGCAACCAGACATCAAAGTGATTGCCCCCTGGCGCGAATGGGAATTCAAAGGACGAATGGATCTGATCGGTTACGCTAAAGAGCACAATATCCCGGTAACAGCGACTGCGGAGAAGCCTTATTCAACCGACGCCAACCTGATGCACATTTCGTATGAAGGTGGGATTCTTGAAGATCCCTGGGCTGAACCTCCTGAGAACATCTTTCAATTGACGCGTTCACCTGAGAACGCGGAATCAGAGCCACAGTATTTGGAGATCTCATTCGAGAAAGGCGAGCCGGTTGCTGTCGATGGAAAGAAGCTCGATGCGGTGTCGCTGCTGGAAACTCTTAATAAAGTCGGTGGCGCGCATGGCATCGGTCGTGTCGATCTGGTTGAGAATCGCTTCGTTGGCATGAAGTCGCGCGGCGTCTACGAAACTCCGGGAGTGACGATTTTGCACGCGGCTCATCGTGCGCTCGAATCAATAACTCTCGATCGTGAAGTGATGCATCTCCGCGACTCGCTCGGTGTGAAATTCGCTGAATGTGTCTACTACGGCTTTTGGTTCGCTCCCGAGTTTGTGTTGCTGCGACGAATGATCGACGAAACCCAACAACGCGTAACGGGAGACGTGCGACTAAAACTATTCAAAGGCAATGCGATCGTTGTTGGACGTCGCTCACCACATTCTCTCTACGACGAAAAGGTGGCGACGTTTGAAGCTGATACTGTTTACAACCAGCGCGATGCGGAAGGCTTTATAAAACTGAACGCGCTTCGGCTGCGATTAGGAGGACAAAAATGACGACAGTGACAACTCGAATTATTGATGCCGACAAGATCGGCTCTGCTACTGCGCCATTGAATCTTTCAAGGATCGTTGCGGTCGTCGAGACTAATTCGTCTCCACGGGCCGGCGACGTGATTGCGGTGCGAGCTCTAACAGACAGTGCTACTTACAACATGCTCGAGCTGCCGACTGGCCGCCTGGCGAAAATCAATCCCGGCGATCTTTTGATCGGGGTGCTGGGCCGCAGGAGAGCCCTGAAAGGATTTGTCGGCGATATTCCAACTTCAGTCAAAACGGGGGACGAACTGCATTTGCTAAACATGGGTGGTGTAATCGGTTGTTGCACGGGCCACCACTCGAGCCTGGGTGATGCAATACGCTTGCAGGTGATCGGCTTCGTGTGTGACGAAACCGATCGTGTTCTCAATATCGCTGACGCCGCTTTGCCGTCACGCACGAGCCTCGGTGAAACAGCGCCGCTCGTGATGATCGCCGGCACAAGCATGAACAGCGGTAAGACGTATGCCGCCACCGAGATTATCAAGCAGGCAACACGCGCGGGCTTGCGTGTTGCCGCTGCGAAACTATCGGGCGTCGCCTGTCTGCGCGACACGTTGAATATGGCTGATCATGGAGCGATGGCCACAGCAAGTTTTCTCGACTGTGGCTTGCCGTCCACCGTCTCCGTTGGTGACCTGGCGCCAACTGCGAAGGCGATCATTGCAAAGCTCAACGAAGGGTCGCCTGATCTGATTGTTATCGAAATGGGCGACGGGATTCTGGGTGGATATTCAGTCGAATCGATATTTGACGACGCGGAACTACGCGAAGCGACCGCTGCGTTGGTGTTCTGTGCTTCTGACTATGTCGGTGCGTGGGGTGGAATTGAGTTGCTGCGACGACGTGGCATTGAAATCGACGTGATTGCAGGCTCTGTCACGGATTCGCAAATGGGTGAAGACTATATTCAGAAGGAGTTTGGTGTGCCCGCAGCCAATGCGCGAAGGGACGGCGCGGCGCTATTCGCGTTGATTCACTCGAAGATCGAGAAAAAGGTGAGTGAGGTCGTCGCCTAAGAACGTGATCGAAACCGAAACAAACCAATAAACGCGATCACCAGGAACGCGATGCCAATAAAAAGCAAGGCACGTTGACCAGAGATACCGATTGCTATGAAGGCTATGCCGAGTGCGATGAATGCATATGGGGCTTTTTGCATGCTTGGTTTAGTGATGATCGGACTCAAATTTGAATCGCGACTTTAGGCGGTTAGAGATTAAAGATCAAGAGAGATGTCCCAACAGAAACTTCGCATTGGTATCTTCGGCGGCTCCGGCTATGGCGGCTCAGAATTGCTCCGTATTCTCTTGTTCCATCCGAATGTGGAAGTTGCTTTCGTCACGGCGAATGAACAAGCCGGTAAATCTGTCAGCGAAGTTCATCGAAATCTGAACGGGCTGACGAAGCTGATCTTCACTTCAGCACCCCAAGATTTAACCACACTCAACAACGTCGACTGTGTTTTCCTGGCGCTCCCGCACGGTCAGGCGATGGACGTCGTTCCGAAGCTCCCATCGACTGTGAAAGCAATCGATCTTTCGGGCGACTTCCGGCTGCGCAATCAAGAGGAGTTTGAAAAGCATTACAAACAACCGCATACGGCGATGTCGGCCCAGTCAGATTTTGTTTATGGTTTGACGGAAACAAATCGCGAGGCGATCAAACATGCACGCTTCATCGCGAATCCCGGCTGTTTTGCAACGGCGACACTGCTCGGACTCGCACCACTTGTCGCGAATGATCTGATTGACGGGCGTGTCATCGTCGATGCAAAGACTGGCTCATCCGGCTCTGGCGCAAAGGCAGCAGCAAACACTCACCATCCACAGCGGATGAATTCGTTTTACGCCTACAAGCCATTCACGCACCAACACGTTCCCGAGATCGAACAGGAATTGAAGAGCGTCGGCGATTGGACCAGCGAGTTGGTTTTCATGACACACTCCTTGCCGGTAGCAAGAGGGATCTTTGCGTCGATTTATGTGGAAGCAAAGAAGCCGCTAAACGAAATCGAACTCAATTCCCTGTTCGCGGATTTCTACCGCGAGTCGTTTTTTGTTCGACTTGTTAAAGGATCGCCAGACATCAACTGGGTAAAGACGACGAATTTTTGCGACATCGGTTTTGCTGCTCGCGGAAAGCAGTTGGTGGTGTTCTCAGCAATCGATAACCTCGTGAAAGGCGCGGCGGGCCAGGCGATTCAGAACATGAACTTAATGTTTGGTCTTGAAGAAACGACTGGCCTGATGCTGATCGGAACGAATCCTTGATGTCTCATTGAGCTGCGGCATCCGGCTATTCAGTACCGTGCGCGGTAGCGGACGGCCAAGTGCCCTTGATAACCGCGTTGAGTAGTGGCCGTCCGCTACCGCGCACGGTACTGAATAATTGAGCGCTATGACTTTTAAACCGGCTGGTATAAAGCCGCTGATTCAACTCGATGATTTAGAAAAGATTGATATTCGTGTCGGCACCATATTGTCGGTTGGGGAAGTTTCGAATTCCGATAAGCTAGTGAAGCTCAAAGTGAGCTTCGGAGATCACACCAGGACGATTCTGGCAGGGTTGAAACAGGAGCGAGCGGATCCGAAAGTGATCGAAGGCAGACAGGCGTTGTTTGTCGTTAATCTTCCGACTAAGAAGATGAGGAACGAACTCTCAGAAGGAATGTTGTTCGATATTGGTTATGCCGACGGGCTTGTGCCGGTATTAGCCACGCCCGAAACAACGGTGCCAGATGGAGCAAGAGTGGGATGAAAGCGACGACGGCAACCACATTCGAAGATATCCGCGCGACTGAGGATCGCTTTCAGCTCGCTACTTACAAAAAGATGCACATCGCAGCTGAACGCGGCGAGGGCGTCTGGATCTACACGGGCGAAGGCGATCGTTATCTCGATCTTTACGGCGGGCATGCTGTCGCCGGAACCGGTCATTGTCACCCGCACGTGGTTAATGCCCTGAAGACACAAGCTGACAAACTGCTGTTCTACTCCAATCTCGTTTATTCGGAAGTTCGCGCGCGTGCCGCCGAAAAGCTCGCGGCGATCGCTCCCGCGCAACTTCCGAAGACTTTCTTCTGTAACTCCGGCACGGAAGCAAACGAAAACGCCATGCGCATGGCCCGCATGTACACAGGCCGCGAAAAGATCATAACTTTCAGCGGCGGATTTCATGGCCGCACAGCCGACGCGATCAGTGCAACGTTTCTCGGCAAGTATCGCGAGCTGGGCCGTCCGAATGTTCCGGGCCACCTGTCGGCTGAATTCGGCGACATCGATTCAGTGCGTGCGGTTCTCGACGATTCAGTAGCTGCGGTGATGCTGGAGCCCATTCAGTCGATGGCTGGTGTGCGCACCGCCGCCCCGTCGTTCTTTAAGAATCTGCGGGAGCTTTGCGGTGAACGCGGAGTTGTCCTCATTTTCGATGAAGTGCAAACAGGTGTCGGCCGCACCGGCGAATGGTTCTTCTCTGGTAGCGAAGCTGCGGGTGGTGTTGTGCCTGACATCATCACGCTAGCGAAATCACTTGGAAGCGGCGTTCCCGTCGGGGCGTGTCTCGTGAGTGAAGCAGTCGCGGCGAAGATCAAGGAAAACGATCTCGGTACGACATTTGGTGGCGGTATGTTGGCGATGGCGGCCGTCACGGCAACACTCGAAGCGATTGAGTCTGATCAGATGCTCGCAAACGTTCAAGAGGTTGAGAATTATCTGCGTGAACAATTGTCCCAGCTTGATCAGGTCGTAAACGTGCGCGGGCGTGGCTTTCTGCTTGGGATCGAGTTGAGAGAGAAAGCCGCGACGATTCATCGGCGACTATTGGAGCGCAAGATCATTTCAGGCACCTCTAGCGATCCACACGTCCTGCGTCTGCTGCCGCCGTTATGTTTGAAGCAGGCTGAGGTCAAACTTTTTGTAGACGAGCTGAGCGAGATCTTAAACGCAACCGACTCAGTCTCAGCCGCAATTTGAGAGTCACTTCTCATTCTCCCCAAGCTTTAGCTTGGGGTCCGACGGCGTGGAAAGGCGGAAACCGTTTCAACGGTTTCACAATCGCCGTAACTGGAGCGAGTAAACCGTTAAAACGGTTCTCTGATTTTGGGCGGCGCGATGCCCCAGGCTGAAGCTTGGGGTGAATGAGACGATTTTTCAATGTCTAAAAACTTCATTAACACGCTAGACATGTCCCGCGATGAACTCGAGCAGTTGCTCGACGCCGCCGCACGCTTCAAAAGGGGCGAAGACACTTCAAAGCCGCTGACGGGCAAAGCCGTGGCGCTGGTGTTCTTCAATCCGAGTTTGCGGACGCGCGCCTCGATGCAGGTGGCAACCTATCAACTCGGCGGCGAAGCGGTAATACTTGAGCCAGGCGGTACAACTTGGACGCTTGAACATCGAGATGGCGTCGTCATGGATGGCGATAAGACGGAGCACGTTGCGGAGTTTGTCCGCGTGCTTGAGCGTTACTGTTCGGCGATCGGCGTTCGCACTTTTGCGAAGTTGAAAAACTGGGAAGAAGAACGAACCGATCCGGTTATCAATTCTTTTGTGAGGTACGCCAGCGTCCCGATCATCAATCTCGAATCGGCAATGCACCACCCGTGTCAATCGCTGGCCGATATGATGACGATCCGCGAAAAGCTGGGAAACGGTCGCAAGCGGGTGGTGTTAACGTGGGCCTGGCATCCAAAGTCGTTACCGATGGCTGTGCCTAACAGCTTTGCGCTGGCTGCCGCCCAGATGGGCCACGATCTCACCATCGCTCACCCGGAAGACTATTATCTCGATGAAGCCCTGATGCGCGATATTTCAACAGAGGCGGAAGCTGCCGGCGGATCGGTGGAGGTGGTGAACGATATCGATGCCGCATTCAATGGCGCTGAAGTTATCTATGCGAAAAGTTGGGGAGCAAAACGTTCATACGGCAACACTGAGCAGGAGATCATCGGGCGCGCGCGCTATCGAAAGAAGTGGATCGTCGACCGGGAGAAAATGGCATTGACTAATGATGCGATCTTCATGCACTGCCTGCCCGTCAGACGCAACGTGATAGTGACTGACGAGGTTATCGACTCACCGAGCTCCGTGGTGATCGACGAGGCGGAAAACAGGCTACACGTGCAGAAGGCAATTCTTTCAGAGCTTTTTAGTTAAGGAATTGGTCTTTGGTCTTAGGTCTTTGGTTAATAGCTGGAAGTTGTACCGAAGACCGAAGACCGAAGACCTAAGGCCAAAGTCCAAAGTCCAGTTCAGAACAGGAGCGAAGCGACTGTCTCAACTGACGCTGTGACTTGTTAGAGAGAGACAGTCGCTTCGCTCCTGTTCTGAACCGATCCGACCCACAGAGACACAATGACTGATCGTCCAGACATCGACCATCAACTCCGCCTCGACCTTCTGCGAGAGGCGCTGCCCTACATTCAGCGCTTCCAGGGACACACGTTTGTCGTAAAGCTTTCGGGAAAGGTCACTGAAGATCCAACCAATCTCACCTCTCTCGCCGAAGAACTAGCGCTACTGCATCAGGTTGGTATCAGAATCTGCGTCGTTCACGGCGGAGGCAAACAGTTAACGGAACTCGCTTCGAAGCTCGGCATCGAGCAGACAATCATCGACGGGCGACGCGTCACCGACGACGCGACACTTGAGATGGCCAAGATGATCTTTGCTGGAAAGATCAATACCGACATCCTTGCAGCGCTGCGACACCGCAGCATTGAAGCAGTCGGCCTCTCAGGCGTTGATGGGAATATCATTCATGCGGAGCGCCGTCCGCCGAAAGAGATTCTGAATCGTGAGACAGGCGTTCGCGCACACGTGGACTTCGGACATGTCGGCGATGTCGTCAGAATTAATTCACGATTGTTGATGGTGCTCCTCGATCATGGCTATCTACCGGTGATCTCTTCTCTCGGCGCGGACGATGAAGGCATGGTGTTCAATATCAATGCCGACACGGTTGCCTCTGAGATCGCAGTTCAGTTGAAAGCGGAGAAGCTAATCCTGCTAAGTGACGTTGACGGGATTTATTTAAGCGCGGGAGATCCGAAGACAAAGCTTTCCCGACTGACTGCGGATGAAGCAGACGACTTAATTGCTCGCGGTGCGGCAACAGGCGGAATGATTCCCAAGCTGCAAAGCATTACGGCGCTGCTTCGTCGCGGCGTTCACAGTGCTCATATCATCAGCGGCACAAACAGGAATGCCTTGCTGTCAGAGATCTTCACAGACAAAGGCACAGGAACGATGATCGTGAGCTAAGCGGGGCGGCATTCTCATCTGGTCTCTTTGTGCAACCTTTGTGTTCTCTGTGTCTCTGTGGTGGAGCGTTTTGGTGCGAGAACAACCACCACAGAGACACAGAGAACGCAGAGGTTGCACAGAGAATGGTTTCCCAGCGGCTTGCGTTTGACACGTCCTGAGTTCCAAAAATAGAATCTGCTCGCTCTCGTCACTTTGTTCTCAAGGGGTCGCACATGTGTCCTCTCCAACGGCTCTTCCATGCATTCGTTCTCATCGCTCTCATCCTTGTTCAATCAGGAAGCTCGTGGCAGCCTCGCGCGATTGCCGGTGATACCGAGTTCATCGGCTCCCTTGATGGTGAACTCGTCGCAAACACAAACGATCTCGATCAGATAATCTTTCGGCCTGTTAAGGACCTCTCGAAAATAAAAACCGCCAGTCCGTTGCCTTCAGACGGTTCTGTCACAGCCGGCCGTTTGTACGATCCTCTGCGTGATAAGTCGGCGATTCTCACGCTTCTAGTTCAGCCCGAAGACGAGCAGCCGTATGTCTATATCGATCTGAATCTTGATAACAACATGACTGAGGATGAAAAGCGCGAACTCGAACGTGAGGAAGAACGCAATCCCTACATCCTTCAGACGACCGTCGAACTTCCGTTTAAGAATGCGCTGTTCAAGAGTTATCCAATCCTCGTGCGTTTCCTGAAAGATGTACAGTGGGAGGAATTAAAAGAAGGCGAAACGCTGCTGATGCAATCGAAAGATGCATACGCCAAGGGCAACGTCGAAATCAACGGTCAGAAAACGCTCGTCCAATACGGCTTCAACGCACAGTCGAAGAAGATCAGCGTAAGCAATGGCTGGCTGGGAGTTGATAGCGATGGCGACAACGAGATTGATCTCGATCGTTTCTCACCGGAAGCAGCGGAAGCGCAGGACGAAACCGTCGTCTTTCGTGTTGGCAATCGCTACGTCTCAACGAAGAAAGTGGATCTGGAAAAAAACCAGATCGTCATGCGCGAGCATTCAGCCTCAGACTACAAGCGAGTTGAACTAACGGTGGGCGCGGAATTGCCGGATTTTCAGTTTACTGACTTCGAGGGCAAGAAACGGAAGCTGTCGGAGTTTCGCGGCAAATACGTGTTGCTCGATTTCTGGGCCATGTGGTGTGGTCCATGCCGGCGCGAGCTGCCATATCAGAAAGCCGCCTACTCGCGTTTCCAGGCGCGTGACTTCGAAATTCTGGGAATGAACAATGATCCGGATTACACGTTGGTAAAGCCGACGCTTAAAAGGAACGGGCTGACCTGGCCGCAGGCGCAGATGAACAGCATCGAGCAGGTTCAAAATCGCTATCGCATCCGCTACTTTCCGACAACCTTGCTGCTTGGCCCAGACGGTAAGATCGTTTCGCTGGGCCAAACACGCAAGAAGCAGCCAGGCCTCAGAGGTCGCGATTTGCTAACCTCACTTGACGAAATCCTGCCACCATAAACGTCAACCCAAGGGCGACTCCGGCAGATGCCGATCGCGATCAAACGGCGGATCTTCGTGATCCGGCATCGGATCCTCCGGCCAATCCTGGGCCCATTGCTTTCGGTGATCCTCGTCTGCGTAGTACTTCAAATAGATCTGGTTGTCTTCCTCGCTACCGCTACCCGTGAGATCGATGATGTACGCGTAGCTGGGATTCTCTGGAAACAGCACCGCCTCTTCGCGCAAGCCTTCCGTGTAGAGATATCCGTAAAGTTGGCGATCGGTGAGATGGTTTGTATGTAGCAAGTAAGCGCCGAGCGACGCCATCGCTTCGATGATCTCCTTCAGGTTTGTCCAAAGTTGGTCGTCTGAAATCGCTGCCGGCGCCGGTATTTCAACGCCACAGTTCTCCAGCATGGTGAACAAACTGATTGGTTGAGCAGCTTCGTATTCGAGTACGTGCCGCAGGAATTCCTCTTCCATGTCTGCGGGCATGGTCTCGAAACTCATCGCGCTGCCACCAAGCTTTTCGATCTCTTCGCGTAGTTTTTCGATCCTTTTTTCCTGGTCTGGTTCGTCAAGAAGATGTGTGAGTGTCATTTTTCGAGCTCCTTAAGAAGTAGAGGTTTAAGGTTTGAGGTGCTCGTGGAGTTACAGTGAGGACCTCCGTGCGATTCTATTTACCTTGTCGAGATTTTTAGCTAAGGTGCGACACCGGTGGAGATGCGCGCGCATTGTCTTACGACTCGATAAAAAAGTAAAGATTTGAAATCTGGTTGTATGCTTCTCTCAGGAAAACAGTGATGGAAAAATCGATCTCAGCAACAGTCGTCATTCTCTTTTTGTGCGCAATCGCCTCAGCACAAAATACCAAATCAACTGCCAAACCAGATTTCAGTGGCACATGGCTGCTCGATACCAAGAAGAGCAACACGGGTGGGCTTACCACGCGACCGGATCTGCCAATGACGATTTCACACCAGGATCCGGAGTTTAAAATGGTGATCGCCTCAGAATCGAGTGGTCAGATTACAAAGCACGAATTTACCTATTTCACCGATGAACGTGGCGAAACGAACGAGGCCACGTCTGTGATCACGACTAATCCTTCCGCAGTCAAACCCGAAGATCTAA
>Ga0207701_10001654_pt1 | contig 23324 bp, 21 predicted proteins | sample KBSSwiSSwithPhiX_FD_184294 | JGI IMG/M metagenome (GOLD analysis project Ga0207701, IMG submission 184294) | Switchgrass rhizosphere bulk soil microbial communities from Kellogg Biological Station, Michigan, USA, with PhiX - S5 (SPAdes) (version 2) | ecosystem: Environmental > Terrestrial >... | reverse complement strand
CGGACGTGTCGTTGCCCAATGGGACAAGGATGATTGTGAAGATCTCGGCATCGTGAAGGTGGATTTGTTAGGCCTCGGCATGATGTCGGTGATGCAGGACGCGTTCGAATTATGCCGTGAACGCGGACGGCCACTCGATCTGGCACACATTCCGACAAAGGACAAGAAGACGTTCGAAATCATGCAAAAGGCCGACACGATCGGCGTATTCCAAATCGAAAGCCGCGCGCAAATGGCCACCTTGCCGCGGATGAAGCCGGAATGTTTTTACGATGTGGTAATCGAAGTCGCGATCATCCGGCCGGGGCCGATCCAGGGTGATATGGTCCATCCGTATCTCGCGCGCCGTGCTGGACGCGAACCACCCACATATTTTGATCCGCGTCTGGAGCCTGTTTTAAAACGCACATTGGGTGTCCCGTTGTTCCAGGAACAAATGCTCAAGATCGCAATGGTGATGGCCGATTTTTCCGGCGACGAAGCGGAAGAGCTGCGACGCGCACTGAGTTTTCATCGTTCCGAAGAACGAATGAACAAGGTTTGCGCGAAATTGCGCACTGCAATGGAACGCAAAGGGGTGGCGCCGGACAAGATCGAAAAAATCGTTCAGTCCATCTCATCGTTTGCGCTTTACGGATTTCCGGAATCGCATGCGATCAGTTTTGCCATTCTGGCGTATGGCAGCGCGTATTTAAAAGTGCATCGCGCGCCGGAATTTTATGCGAGCCTGTTGAACAATCAGCCGATGGGTTTTTACACGCCTGCGACGATTGTGAAGGATGCGCGGCGACATGGACTGAAAATCAAGCCGGTTTGCGTTTCGCGATCTGACTGGCGTTGCACAGTTGTCGATGACAACACGGTCCGTCTGGGTTTTTGTGTGGTGAATGGAATACGCCAGGAACATGCTGACGAACTCGTCAGGCAACGACAAGCGCAACCGTTCGATTCGTTGGAGGATTTCAAGCGACGAGTTGCCCTCTCAAAAGAGGAACTGCGCACATTAGCGGAATTGGGAGCACTCAATTGTTTTACCGAACATCGCCGCGCAGCAATGTGGAACGTGGAAGAGATGCGGCATGATGATCTGCTGGCTAAAAACTTTGTAGAGGCGCTCTCTGGGGCGAGCGCCTCTTTATCCGATTCGGTGTTTGATATAAACGCCGCTACAAGATCGCCGCTTGCGCCAATGACCTTACCTGAACGTGTGAAGGCGGATTACGAAACGATGAACCTGACCACCGGACCACATCCGATGAAACTGTTGCGCGAAAGTTTGCCGAATATTTGGCGAGCAATCGATCTCGTTCGCGCGCGACACGGTTCGACCATCCAAATTGCCGGCAACGTGATTTGCCGTCAGCGCCCCGGAACGGCGAAAGGATTTGTTTTTATCAGCCTCGAAGACGAGACCGGCGTTTCAAATGCAATTGTTGAGCCAGATTTATTCGAACACTTTCGGCTCGTGATTACAGAGGAAGCCTTTCTTCTCATCGAAGGCGAAGTGCAGAATTCCGACAACGTGGTCTTGATCAAGGCGCGCGAGATTCGACCGCTCCTCCATCAGCAACTCGTCGGAAGCGAATCACACGATTTTCACTAATTCGATTGGGCGATGAAGCGTCAAAGCATTGCCCGCTTTAACGCTAATTCATTCCCCCACCTGATGCGGCTCGGGTGTTTTCGGTTCGGTCTGCTTTTCCGCGGGTTGCTGATCCGTGTCGATCCATTCCGTGTGGAACACACCGGGTTTATCGACACGCTCGTACGTGTGGGCACCGAAGAAATCGCGTTGTGACTGCAAGAGGTTTGCCGGTAACCGAGCGGATCGATAACTATCGAAGTAAGCGAGCGACGCGGAAAATGCCGGCACGGCCACGCCTTGCTTAATGGCTGCTGATACCGCTACGCGCCAATTACGCTGTGCTCTTTTGATAGCTCTCGTAAAATATTTGGAGAGCATCAGATTGTGGAGATTCGCATCCCGCTTGTACGCTTCGACGATTCGGTTCAAGAATTTTGCGCGGATAATGCAGCCACCGCGCCAGATGGTCGCGATGTCACTGAGGTTAAGATTCCAGTTGTAGTCAGTGCTTCCAGAACGCAGAAGTTCCATTCCCTGCGTGTAAGAAACAATTTTCGATGCGTAAAGAGCGTCACGTACTGCATCGATGAATCGGGGCCGGTTGCCTTTGAATTTTCGAACTCTCGGTTGTGGCAGAATTTTGGACGCGGCCACGCGCTCTTCTTTCTGCGCAGAGATGACGCGCGCCTCGACCGCTGCATTAATTGTAGAAATAACGACCGATTGATTGATAGCCGCTTGAAGCGTCCAGATGCCGGTTCCCTTTTGTCCCGCTTTATCAAGAATCATATCGACCAACGGTCTCCCAGTATCAGGATCGATCTTTCGAAAAATTTGGGACGTGATTTCAATGAGGTAGCTATCCAGCTCGCCCTTGTTCCATTCGGCGAACACGTCGGCCAGCTCCGGAGCTTGCATCTCCAGAATATCTTTCATGATTGCATACGCTTCGCAGATCAATTGAATATCGCCGTACTCGATGCCGTTATGGACCATCTTGACGTAATGACCGGCGCCATCCGGGCCCATGTAACGACAACACGGCTCACCATCCACTTGCGCAGCGATCTTGCGAAAAATGGGGGCGATAATCTCCCAGGCCTCGCGCGGGCCGCCAGGCATCAGTGAAGGCCCTTTCAGGGCGCCTTCTTCCCCTCCGGAAACACCCATGCCTACAAAATAAATTCCTTTCTCCTCTAATTCCTTGCCGCGTCGCGCTGTGTCTGTGAAAAGAGAATTTCCTCCGTCGATCAGCACGTCGCCCCGCTCGAGGAATGGCACGATTTCACCGATAACAATGTCCACCGGTTTGCCGGCCTTGATCATCATCATGGCTATGCGCGGTTTCTTGAGTGCCGCGACAAATTCCTCCATCGTGCGTGTCGGCAGGATGTTTTTTCCTTTGGCTCTCCCGGCAGCAAATTTCTCCGTTACTTCAGTCGTACGATTGAACACCGCGACAGAAAAACCCTTCGATTCCAGATTCAGGGCGAGGTTCTCGCCCATCACAGCCAGGCCGATCAGTCCAATATCACATTGATTCGTATTCATTTTAGTATCTTCTTTTCCAACAGCTTGAAACAGGGGGGCACCTCACTGTAGCGAGCATTTGAACCTTATGGCAAATCCGGTTTGCGAAGTTTTACTGAAAAACGAGCAACTTAATGCGTTAGAGAACCGAGTCGATCTCGCCGCAGGCGCGAGAGTCGATTTTCAGGGGATTGTGCGAGGCTCTGAGGATGGGCGCGAAATCGACGGAATCGATTACGAGGCGCACCGCAAAATGGCCGAGCATCAGCTGCGGCAAATTGCCGAACGGGCCGCCATCGAATTTGGGCTGCGATCGGTGATCATTCATCATCGGATTGGGTTCGTCCCTGTTGGGGAACCGTCTCTCTTTACGCGAGTGTGCAGTGGACATCGCGAAGCAGCATTTCAAGCGAGTCGATCGATCGTGGAGGAGTTGAAGAAAAAAGTTCCGATTTGGAAACGGCCCCGATTTAAGAGCAATCCTTTGCGCCGGGCGTCACATAGCGAGACAGCTACAGCATGAACTGGGCGAACCGTCTAACTCTAAGCCGGCTGGCGCTAACTGTGCTTTTTGTCGTGGCGCTCAATTCTTCCTGGCAATATGCGCGCACCACCGCGCTGATTCTCTTTCTCGTCGCGGGCCTGACGGATTTCATAGACGGCGAGATCGCCCGGCGTTACGGCGTGATCACCAACTTTGGCAAGTTAATGGATCCGCTGGTGGATAAGATCATGATGGCTGCGGCGTTTATTTCGTTGGTACCTCTAAAAGCTGTGCCGGCGTGGGCTGCCACGGCTGTGGTCGCGCGAGATTTTTTAATTACGGGCTTGCGCTTAATGGCCACTGCCAAGGGTAGGATTCTGCCAGCAGAACGTCTCGGCAAACAGAAAACTTCATGGCAGATCATTACGATCGTTTTCTTTCTGGCGCTTCTTTCGATGGCAGAACTGCGATACGTCAATGAGCGGTCGACATGGTGGGTGCGGGCCTGGACTGAAGGCGGGCCGGTACTAGTCTGGATTACCGTAGCGCTAACGCTTTACTCTGCTCTTGGCTTCGCCTGGCGGAACCGCGAGCTAATTGCGTTAGATGAATAACGGACAACAGGGATTGAACGATTGAAACGTCAGAAATTCTGACGCCTTTAAGAGTTTCACGTAAGTTGTTCGCCTGGACACTGTTACAGTGCGTTTCGCTGAACTGGCACTGAATCGTTAGAATCCCCTTACAACACCGTCTTCAATTCCCTATAATGCACCCAAATCAGTCCGAACATAACCGACTGTAAGTGATGCAGTTACGATCATAGTTGAGCGGACCCATTTTTTGGCACGACACTTGCGGCATTGTGTACGATTACACTTTTTTACGCCAAGCCATGCAATCAAACGCAGTTTCGAGACACAGATTCTTGCTGCTCTGCATGATTTTTTGCGGAGCGATGCTCGTGCCGAGCCACGACTCGAAGGCCACTGCCTTGGGTATCGGCGACTCTAGTCAAGTGGGCTTCCTCTGGCCCGGCGCACAAAGAAAAACAGACAATCAAAGCAAAGCGACCTACGTGAATCATTTGATCGGTATGGCTCTAGGAGCGGTCGACATCGCCAATGGGGAGGTATATTTTCGTTCGAACCATGGTTTTAAATCCTTGCCCTCTGCCGTATCAGCTGCTAGCGGCGGTGGTCGAACTTTGAACCTGCGCACCGCTGGCTTATATACATATCTGTTCGCGACCTACGATGGCTACGGTTCCGAAGTCTGGTACGTCGGTAATCTGAGTGGAATAATAACGATTCCTTTTCTAGCTGCCGGGCACTCTCTTATCGGATGGACCCTTTTTGGTTCCCGCAGCATAGGAGTTCCAGACGGTGGCGTTACGGTGATGTTACTTGGGGTGGCCCTCGGCGTGCTCGCTTTGGCGCGGCGCTTTTTAATCCGTTAGTGGTCCCGTAAACCAGGAAGTGATAAGACCATATGTCCGCTCGGCGCGTTGTGGTAGAGCCGTGCGCGAACACTGCAAAGTCGCCATGATGCGGACATGAAAACACGGCTTGCTACTGCACTGAGCGGAATTATTCGAATCGGCGGAGGATTGGCGATCTTGGTCGCTTTTCCTGCTGAAGGAGTTCACTCTGGAGTCCCAACCCTCAAAACACCAGGTCCCTATCCGTATGAAACACCTGGTCAAGTTCCGGCACCGCCGCCTGTTTTGGATTCGTCGCCCCTGCCGTCGCCTGCTCCTTTTCCCTACCCTGAATCATCTTCATCTCCCTCTGCGGCTCAGGATCACGATTCACGAACCGCAGGGGCTCGACGCCCGCTCTCGGCGAAAGCCGTGCGTGAGGCGGCATTCAAATACAATGGAGTGGCAAATTTTTGTGGATTTCTGGCAGCACTTCCCGCCAACGTTAGCGTGTACGATCCGAAACTTGGAAAACCACGCGCCCTCGTGGAATCAGGCCACGTAATCCGCAAAAACGTAACGTGGCTCCGCAAACGTAAGGAAGCCGCCCATACAAATAAAGCTGAACGGGTGATAGTAAGCGGGCAACGGGAATCGAACCCGCATGGCCAGCTTGGAAGGCTGGAACTTTACCATTAAGCTATGCCCGCGTTTCGTCGGAAGCGAATTCCAACAGTTTCGCCAGTAAATAGTGACTGGTGAGGGCTGAATAGTCAAAACGATTGCCCCACTCGATGACGCGGCCAGCGTTTGGGAACGAAGCCTATTTTTCGAACGCAGACGCAACGAGAGTGGCATTGTGGCCACCGAAACCGAATGAGTTATTTAGAGCAACGCGCACTTTCTTTTCGCGCGCGACGTTCGGCGTGTAATCCAGGTCGCATTCTTTTCCCGGATTTTCCAGATTGATCGTCGGTGGAATCACGGAATCGCGGATAGCGAGCGCGCAGGCTGCCATTTCGATGCCGCCAGCGCCGCCTAACAAGTGGCCGGTCATCGATTTGGTAGAGCTGATCGCGACCTTGTACGCATCGTCTCCAAACACCTTTTTAATCGCGCGTGTCTCGCAAACGTCGCCGATATCGGTGGAGGTAGCATGCGCGTTGATATAGTCGACTTGATCGGGTGATAAACGTGCATGATTCAGCGCCAGCTGCATGGCGCGCGCCGCGCCTTCGCCATCTGGTGGCGGGGCTGTCATGTGATAGGCATCGGCCGAAACACCGTATCCGGTTAGCTCACAATAAATTTTCGCGCCGCGTGCCCGGGCGTGTTCCAATTCTTCCACTACGGCAATTCCTGCGCCTTCGCTGACAACGAAACCATCCCGGTCACGATCAAATGGTCGCGACGCCCGTTCGGGTTCGTCGTTGCGCGTGCTCAATGCTTTCATTGCAGAAAACCCAGCGAGGCCAATCTCAACGATGGATGCCTCCGAACCGCCAGCCAGGAAAATGTCGGCGTCGCCAAATTTAATGATTCGCCACGATTCCCCGATAGCGTTATTTGCTGTCGCGCAAGCGGTGACAATACACATGTTGGGCCCGCGCAGGTTGAACTCCATTGAGATAAGGCCACTAGCCATGTTGCTGAGCAACATCGGAATCGTGAATGGCGAGCTACGGGAGGGCCCCTTGGTCAGCAGGATTGTTAGCTGGTCCTGGAGCGTTTTCAGTCCGCCGATTCCACTGCTAACGAGGACGCCGAACCGGTCGCGCTGTTTCAGATTGGCCATATCAATTCCGCTGTCCTCAAGCGCCATTTTCGATGCTCCCATCGCGAGCTGTGAAAATCGATCGGAGCGGCGGACATCTTTGGGGTTTTTGAAGAATGGCTTCGGGTCGAAATTGCGGACTTGCCCGCCGATTTTGCAATCGTATGCCGCCGTATCGAACGCATCGATCGTGTGAATACCGCTGACGCCGTTCTTGAGATTGGACCAGAACGTTTCCACGTCGTTGCCGACCGGCGTGAGAACGCCCAGACCAGTGATAACTACTCTGCGCTCGGTCATAATGGCGATGGATCGTTAAAGCGTGAAGGGTTGAAAGGTTGAAAGGTTAAAACGTTAGCTCGTTCCCATTCCAACGCTTTGAACTGTTTGAAAGAGCTTTCCTTCGGTCTTGATGGAAGGGGCGATGATAATCTCGGTTTGTTGAAACTCCGCAATATTTCGAGCACCGACATTACCCATGCAGGTAGTGACCGCACCGACCAGATTTTGGCTGCCGTCGTCAACTTCTGCCGGACCAAACAGGATCTGTTTTAGCGAGCCTGTGGCTCCCACCTTAATGCGTGTCCCTCGCGGAAGATTGGCGTGCGGTGTAGCCATCCCCCAGTGGTACCCTCGGCCAGGCGCTTCGTTCGCTTTGGCAAATGCACTGCCCACCATGACCGCATCCGCGCCGCAGGCGAGTGCCTTGCAAACATCACCTCCTCGGCTCATTCCTCCATCAGTGATGATTGGCACGTAGCGTGACGTTTTTTTGAAGTAAGCATCGCGCGCTGCTGCGCAATCGACAGTCGCGGTAACCTGCGGGACACCCAGCCCAAGTACACCACGTGAAGTGCAGGCCGCTCCCGGCCCAACACCGACTAAAACCGCAGCCGGACCACACTCCATAATTTCGAAGGTCACATCGTATCCAACAGTGTTTCCGACGATCACAGGAATGCGCATCTCGCGGCAAAACTTCTCAAGATCGAGCGACTGGTACTCCGACGAAATGTGTCGCACGGTCGAAACCGTGCTTTGCACTACGAAAACATCCGCGCCGGCTTCTTGTGCGATTTTGCCAAATTCGGCCGCCCGCTGAGGAATGGAACTAACTGCGGCTAATACGCCGCTGTCTTTGATCTGGCGCACACGCGCCGCGATTAGATCTTCCTGAACAGGTTCCAGGTAAATTCGTTGCAGCAGCGCTGTGATTTCGGATTTATCGGCTTCGACAATCTTTTGCAGCACTTCCTGTGGATTTTTGTAGCGCGTTTGTACTCCCTCGAGATTCAAAACTGCCAGCCCGCCCAATTTGTTCATGGCGACGGCGAAGCGGACATCGACCACGCCGTCCATGGCACTGGCAAGAATGGGAATTTTCATTTCGAGTGGCTCCGCATCCCTGCGCGGTAAGCGAAAGGTGATATCGACTTCGTTTGGATTGATGGTCACGCGTCCGGGTACCAGTGCGATTTCATCAAATCCATACGTGACGCGTGCTTTTCGATTCCGGCCTATCCACATTCCCATATTAAATTGGCTCCATTCTAAATCGTTCGTTTAAACTTCCGCAGCGCGGGCACCGAGGAAGCAGGGCGTCCGTTCGATCCTCAAATTCGAACGCGCAAATCACACAGCGCAGCCGATACTGCAGAGCCCGTCGCTCCCGCCGCCGGCGATTCCATTCTCCCACTATCCAGAGGAGAAAAACCGCCGCAAGAAAAAGCAGCAAATAAATCGTGACCAGGGCGGCGAGACTAACTCGAATCACGGCGTAGTGCTGACTGGCTGTCTTGCCTGCGGGCGCGCAACATCGCTGCCCCACTCAATGATTGCAATTCCCCAGGTTAAGGATGCGTCAGGCTTCCCACCGTCCAGTTCGCTTCGAGGGAAACGGCAGCGCGTGAGATAGAGTCGGGCCTGTTGATCCAGACCCGGGTCGCCTGAGGAATTCATAGGAAAACAATATCTAATTTCACCAAGTTTGTTTATGGCCACTCGAAAACGAATGGCTTCAGGTGTTTCTCCATTCGAAGAGACGAACTTCAGCTCAGGCAATGTTGCCGACCCCAAAGCATTGAGTTCCTTTGAAAACGAAACAGATGTTGGGATCGACCCGGGAGCAGAAGCGCTCTTCTCGCGTGTGAATGGTACCGCGGCCGGCGGTTGAGAGTCCGGGGCCCGCGAATCGACTTCCACGGCTGGAAGTTCCTTAAGAGTTGGTTCCATCGCATGATAGGAAGGTACGTGCTCGACGTTCGGTAGAGCGCGGAGCCTTGCTTCCGGCGGACGATGGGTTGTAAAAGCAACCGCGGGATCTTCTGCGTCGATCCAGCGAAGCAGCGTACGGCCTTCTTCAGATGCAGCAGTTATCAAAGCAACGCGGGCAGGGGGTGGCAGAAGCGTGACCGCAGGTGGATAAACAATTTGAAAAATATAAAAGCAGACGGCGTGCGCCAGCAAGGAAACCGCCAGAAAAGCCAGAAAGGCAGCCTGTCGACGCCGAGGCGAATCCCAGCTGAAGAGCAGTGATTCTGTAGCAAGCTCAGGACTAAAATCATTCATCGCGGCGAAGCGGCAGCAAGCGCCACCGATGTGATGCCATGTTCAAGAGCAGCATTGGTTACACCGGCAACCGTTTCGTACGAAGTGGAACGGTCCGCCTTGATGATGATTGATTGGCCTTCGCGCTTGGCCGAATCCAGTAGCGGGCCGAGTTGCTCCATCGTCACGCGCTGGTCGCGAAAATAGATGGCTGGAACTGCGCCGCCGGTAATGCTGATAATTTGCTGGTTAGTTTGTGGGCCAAGCGTAAAGCGGGAGAACGGCATCGAAACGGAAATCCCCTGTTGCAAAATAAAATTGGAGCTCAGCAACAGAAAAAAAACCAAAAGAAAAGCGACGTTCACCAGCGCCACGAGCACAAGCCAGCCGAAGTTATAAGTAATTGTGCGCTCGAGTTTCATGGAGATGGCAAACCGTTGCGAGTTAAAGACGTTTCAAGGTTAAAAGGACATGCGTAGTGGTACTGAAAAGAACAGCACCGAAGCGCATACTGTTTAACTTTCTTAACTTCTCCCTTTTCGATTATAAATCCGGGCGTGCTTCGAGTTCGCGTGCACTCTCATTAGGTGGTTGAAAGCTGATGATCCCACTGATCGGACGGCTCTCAGTCAGCATATGCACAATTTCGATCCCTGCCCGTTCCATGTCATGGAGCATGTTATTTACGCGAGAAGATAGGTAACTATAAGCAACGAAAGTGGGAGTAGCTACAACCAGACCCGCTGCAGCCGTCAGCAAGCTTTTATATACACCACCGGAAAGCTCAGTCACCGTGGCATAGCCGCCGCTTGAAGCGATCGTGGCAAATGCGTCGATCATTCCCGCGACTGTCCCTAACAACCCAAGCAACGGCGCCAGGAAGGCGATCGTAGCAAGTACGGGGAGGAACCGTTCGAGCTTCGGCACTTCGAGTTGGGCGGCTTCTTGCACGATGTCGCGCAATTCTGCACGAGGGGCATCGTGCCGAATGATTGCGGCATGAATCACACGGGCTACCGGCCCTGGAGTACCGGCCGATTCATGGAGCGCTTCTGCGAAATTGCGTCGCCGAATCAGATTCGATAGCCCCTTGAGGAATTCGCCCACGTGAATCGTGGCCCGGTGAAAATAGAACAGGCGCTCAGCAAAGACTGCGATCGCGATAATGCTACACACCAGAATTGGCCACATTAAGAGGCCACCCTTTTGGATGTAATCAATCACGCCGGTTTTGTAGTCTTCTTTATGGGCTGTGGCAAGCCAACAGCGGCACTTCTATACGACTGGTTTCCCAATGTAATAGCTAACATCTTGCGTTTTTCCAGATTGGCTTCTCTTACCGGGATCTTTTCACTCCAGCTTTCGGAGTAGAAGATGGCCGGGCTTTGGCCGCGCTCTTGCCTCCTACCAATTTGCCGGATGTGTCGAACACAGAATACCCGGTCTGCTTGCCCGCCGCGTCGTAACTGTAAACGATCTTATGTAAAAGCGTGCCGTTTTCGGCACTTTGAGTCTCTTCCAAGAGATGTCCGGCATCGTCGTATTTGTAACGGCTCTTGAAGCGAAGGCGGCCATCGGGTCCGGAAATTTCGCCACTGGAAAAGCGGCCCGCATCATCCAATTCGTAACGAATCGTCTCCCGGAGTTTACCATCCGGGTCGGTGGTCGTCGCCACCGCCTTGTGCTGTGAGTTGTCGAACTTGTAAAGTGTGCGTGAACCATCCGGGTGCATTGAGATGGTGACCCGCACAGCGTCACTCCGCGTTTGTTCTGGAGATTGGCTCAATCCGATTTGGCTCGCACAGACGACAAGGGCACAAGCCATTGCCAGCCCTTGTTGGAAAAATTTCATGATCCGAGGAGCTTACGGTCGAGGGGAGTAGGCGCAAACGGGGCTGAAGTTTTTTATTGACCGCGCAATCGGAAGGTGGTTAAAAGTGGGGTCAAGTGGAGGAAAATGGATGAATTCTCCACTCCAGACATGGACAACGATTCTCCACCCGAACGTTTTTATGCCGGCGAATTCCGGCATTCCATCGACGAGAAAAATCGAATCACGATTCCTTCTCGTTGGCGACGGGACAAGGCAGAAGAATTCATCCTTCTGCCGGAGGCGACGCATCAATTTCTCCTCATCATGTCGCCGAAGGAGTTCGCCCGAATGAGCTCTGCGGCAGAAACAAACCAAGGCGTTTCTGCCCGGGACCGCCGAATTTTCTTGCGTCATCTGCATTCGCGCGCGCAGCACGCGAGTGCGGACCGGCAAGGGCGCCTTGTTTTGGCCGAAGAGCTTTGCCGGAAGATCGGACTGAAGGGTGAAGTTGCTTTGGTCGGTAACCGAGGGCGCTTTGAGATTTGGAACTTGCAGCGCTGGAAACGAGCGCATGAGGAGGAAACGTCTACTTACCAGCACGTGGCAAACGTGATCGGCTTATAATCAGATGCTTGGTCAAAACGTTATTAACACATTTTGGTTTGAGCGGCCTTTGTGGGTGGCCGTTGATCCGTTTACTGCCGAAGAGGAGGCACCCGAAGTGGAGGAATTCATATATCACCGTCCGGTGCTTGAGAGCGAAGTACTGGAATTACTCGAACCGAAACCGGGTTCGCTGATTGTAGATGCAACCTGTGGTGGCGGTGGCCACACCGAAGCGTTTTTGGAGAGTGGGGCCAACGTCCTGGCGTTGGACCGTGATCCTGACGCGATCCAACACGTCAGTGACCAGCTGGCGCGTTTCGGCAAACGGCTTGCGGTGCGACAGGCGAATTTCCGCTGCGCAATCAGCGTTCTCGATGAGCTTGGAATTCGCACGATCGACGGCGCGCTTCTCGATATTGGTGTCTCTTCCAGGCAACTCGAAAATTCGGAGCGCGGGTTCAGCTTCATGCGCAATGGCCCCCTTGACATGCGCATGGATCCCCGCGCGCAGCTGACTGCCGCTGCGATCGTAAACGAGTACAGCGAGGAACAACTGACGCGGTTGTTTCGCGAGTTGGGAGAAGAGCCGGCAGCGCGTCGCATCGCGAGCCTGATTGTGAAGATGCGAAAGAGTGCACCGTTTCGCGAAACTCTGCCGCTGGCGCGAGCGATTGAGAAGCTCGTCGGTCGTCACGGCCGTCATCATCCGGCAACGCAAGTATTTCAAGCGCTCCGCATGGAAGTGAACGATGAACTGGGCGCACTCGAAGAGGGCCTGCGAGCGCTGACTGCACGGCTTGAACGCGGCGGACGGATCGCGGTGATCACTTTTCATTCACTCGAGGACCGCATCGTGAAAAATTTCTTTCGTGATCATAGTCGCGAATGGCTGGACAAGCCGGAGTGGCCCGCACCGCAACGCAACCCCGACTACGATCTTAAACTGATCACGCCAAAACCAGTTCAGCCGACCGAAGAGGAACGGCGCATGAACCCCAGGTCACGCAGCGCAAAATTGCGCGTGGCCGAAAAGACTTAAATGAACCGCTCGCGTCGAAGAAATTGCAATACCGTAAACGCGGCGTCGCTGGCGCGCTGGATTGTGCTGACGGCGTTTCTGGCGCTGGCCGGGCTAAGCTACGTTTATTTGACCCTGCAGCTCTATCATTTGGGCGATCGCAGGAAGGCAGTCGAGAACGAGCTCGCTACTCTTCGCACCCAAAACGACATCGCCAGCGCACAAACCGCTGCCCTGACCTCACGCTCTGCGTTGCAGCGCCGCTTGAAAGAAGGCTATTTAAAAATGGTGCCGATTTCAGAGGCCAACATTGTGCGGCTGACCATGCCCGCCGGCTCGGCGGACGACGACGCGATCCAACCCGTAGTCAATCCTTCCAGCAAAAAATGAATGTAAACGGCCGAACCCGTTGCGTGCTGGTGTGCGTTGCTTTCATCGGTCTGTTCAGCATTTTTTCATTTCGTTTAATCTATCTGCAGGCAATCAAGCACGACGAATACGCGGGTCTTGCGGCTGAAAAGCACGTTTATAAGCAAATCATCCACGCAGAACGCGGCACGATCCTCGATGCGAATAGCGAAGTCCTCGCGCATAACATTCCTGTTCAAACGGTAGTGGCCGACGCCTCGCATCTTAATAACCGCGAAGCGATCGTCGATCTCGTGAGCGAAGGACTCAAACTCCCGGCGGCCGAGGTCGCTGAAAAGTTAAGCAGCGAACGGCGCTATATCATCGTTAAGCGCGAAGTGCCCGAGGCACAGGCAGGCACGCTACGGGAAAAACTTCGTGCTGCTAATCTCCGTGGAATTTATTTCGAGCACGATGCCACTCGCGTTTACCCAAACGGCTCGATGCTTTGCCATGTCATTGGATTCACCGACTTCGACCACCGTGGTATCCAGGGAGTGGAAGCGTCGATGGAGGAATATCTTCATGGGCAGGATGGTTTCCGCTTTATCGAACACAACCGCGCCGGACAGGAGATCGTCCCTTATCGCGGGCAGGAGCGTCCGCAGCGCGACGGCTATCAGGTCCATCTGACTATCGATCTGAGTCTGCAGAATATTGTTGAGAACGAGATCGACGCCGCGATGAAGGAATTTTCTCCTCAAAAAGCCACGATTATTCTGATGCGGCCGCAGACGGGTGAAATTCTCGCAATGGCCAATCGGCCAGATTTTGACCTGAACCTGCGCGCGGAGGCGAAGCCCGAAGAAATGAAAAACCGGGCCATCATCGATATGATGGAGCCGGGTTCGACCTTCAAAATCGTTGCTGCGGCCGCTGCGCTGAACGAACGCAAGCTCCGCCCCGATTCGACGGTCTTTTGCGAGAACGGTCTCTGGACTTTCGGCGGCGCTGCCCTGCACGATCATCGTGCGTTTTCGTATCTGAGCGTGCGCGACGTTCTCGTTAAATCGAGCAATATCGGCGCAGCCAAGCTCGCACTGAGCGTGGGCGAACAAAGATTCTACGAATACATCCGTCGATTTGGTTTTGGCGAACGGACCGGAATTGAGCTGCCGGGTGAAATTAATGGACTCATTCGGCCGCCCCAAGCGTGGAGCAAAATCTCGATCACGCGTATTCCGATGGGACACGAGGTCGGAGTCACGCCGCTACAAATGACGGTGGCGATGGCGGTGATTGCCAACGGCGGCAAATTGGTCACGCCACGCATCATAAAATCGATTAATACGCCGGAAGGGAAAACCATCAGCTCTCTTTCCCCTGTAGTGCAGCGTCAGGTAATTTCTGCGGAAACTGCGAAAGAAATCGGTGATGCGCTGCGCGGTGTAGTGAGCGATCGCGGCACCGCTGCTGCCGCTGCCGTGCCAGGTTTTACGATTGCGGGCAAGACCGGAACGGCGCAAAAAGTTGATCCCAAAGGCGGATATGAGCAGGGGAAGTATGTGGTTTCTTTCGCTGGCTATCTGCCTGCGGACCATCCTGAGTTTGTCGGTCTGGTCGTGCTCGATGATGCGCATACAAGCAAACCGGAGCTGAACTACGGCGGGCTCATTGCAGGACCAATTTTTTCCAGACTGGCGGAGAAGGCGGCCCGCTATCTAGATCTTGAGCCGCATGAGGAGATTCGCAAAGCGATTCCCGTAGTGCGAGTGGAAAAAACAACGCCGGCAGAGCGAATGCGCAAGCCTGGGCCGGCGGAACGAATCGCCCTAACCAATGCCTCGCACAATTGAACACGTCGCCATGGTTCGCGGCTGCGAATCCGTCCCGTTGCGGACATGTTAAAGCCTCATGCAGCTCAAGACTCTCCTCTCCGCGACTGCAGTTCGCCAGGTCATCGGTACACTTGATCGCACGGTGGAAAACATCGCGTATGACTCGCGGCGTGTGCAAAGGAATGGCATGTTCGTGGCGTTGCGGGGTGAGAAATCCGATGGCCACGAATTCATCGGTCAGGCAATCGAAAAAGGCGCATCGGTAATTGTTGCCGAACGCGAGGAACAGAATCCGCGCGCAACTTGTCTGCTTGTCGAGAACACGCGAACCGCGCTCGCTCATTTTGCGGCAACCTTTTACGGGTACCCGGAGCGCAAATTAAAACTGGCAGCAGTCACGGGAACGAACGGCAAAACCACCACTACCTTTCTCGTCAAGCACATCTGCGAAAATGCCGGCTTACGTTGCGGATTGATCGGAACGGTACGCTACGAGATCGGTGAGCGGGTGCTGCCTGCTATTCGCACGACGCCAGAATCGCTCGATTTACAAGAGTTGCTGGCGCAAATCGTCAACGCCGGCTGTAAGGCAGCAGCGATGGAAGTTTCTTCGCATGCGCTCGCGCAGGATCGTACCCGCGGACTCGAATGGAACGTGGCCGTCTTTACAAATCTTACGCAGGACCACCTCGATTTTCACGGCACCATGAAAAGCTACTTCGAATCCAAGATGAAGCTCTTCACGGGCCTTGGGAGTCAGAAAAAAAAGCGCAAACCAACGGCAATTGTGAATATCGATGACCGCTATGGCGAACAACTGCTCGAAAAAATCGACAAACGCATCCCGGTTATTACATACGGAATGAGTATGCGCGCAGAGTTTCGCGCTTCCAATTATCGCGTTGAGTCAAGCGGCACTTCTTATCAGCTGGACGCTCGCGGTAAGAGTTATCTGGTCCGCGTCCCGTTGATTGGTCGGTTCAACGTTACAAACTCCGTTGCGGCTCTGGCTGCTGCAAATGCTCTGGGGATTAATCTGCGTGACGCAGTGTTTAGTCTTGGCAAGTCACCGCAAGTGCCGGGACGCTTGGAATTGGTTCCGGCCAGGCGGCAATTTCAGGTTTTCGTCGACTACGCGCATACGCCCGACGCGCTGGGGAATGTTCTCAAAACTCTACGCGAGCTTGAGCCGCATCGGTTGATTGCGGTTTTTGGTTGTGGCGGCAATCGAGACCGGCAGAAGCGCCCGTTGATGGCCGAAATAGTGGATCGCCATGCTGACTACGCCATCATTACCTCCGATAACCCGCGCAAAGAGAATCCAGACACCATCATTACCGAGATCGAAAAAGGATTTCGATCGACACACTATGAAAAGATTGTCGACCGCACTGAGGCCATTAATCGCGCCATTGAACTGGCACAGCCGCGCGACATTGTTTTGATCGCCGGCAAGGGACACGAAAACTATCAGGAGTTCGCGGATCACACCATTCCATTCGACGATATTCAAGTCGCGCGACGTGCGATCGAAGATCATCCAATGGAGTTTCTAACATGACATTTTTGTTTGGGAATTCGCCGGCACACGGCGTGCGTTCTCCAATTTTCACCTTATGAATCCGCTTCCGCTTTCTCAGATTGCGCAATGGGCCGGAGGCTCGCTGTCAACCGGCGACGGAACTGTTGTCATCGATAAGATCAGCACCGATTCACGCACGATTAAGCGTGGCGAATTGTTCGCCGCGTTGCGTGGTGAAAATTTCGATGGACACAATTTCGTAGAAGCTACCGCAATAGCTGGCGCAGCAGGGGCGATCGTTGATTCCAATTGGAAAGGAAACGTGCCGGAGAATTTCGCGCTCGTTCGCGCAGGGGACACCCTGCAGGCGTACCAACAGCTCGCCGCCAATTACCGGAAGTCGCTCAAGCTGGATGTGGTCGCAATTACGGGAAGCAACGGCAAAACCAGCACAAAAGACTTCGCCGCAGCGGTCCTTGCCCGCCGGTTTCGAGTGACGAAAACACAGGGGAACTTCAATAATCATGTTGGCTTGCCCCGAACGATTCTCGAAGCCACGGCGCAGGATGAACTCGCTGTTTGGGAAATCGGAATGAACCACCCCGGCGAGATTGCGGCGCTTGCGAAAATAGCGGCGCCGGACGTTGGCATCATTACAAACATTGGTGTTGCGCATATCGAGTTTATGGGATCGCGCGAAAAAATCGCGGAGGAGAAGGGCGCGCTTGCAGAGGCCATTGGCGCCGAGGGAACAGTCATCTTGAACGCTGATGATCCTTTTACGAAGGGAATCGCGACTCGCACGCGCGGCAAAGTGATTTTAGCGGGCACGACTGCCGGTACGATTCGCGCCAGTGAGATCAACCAAAGCGGAAGCGGAACAGATTTTACAATTCTCGAGGGTGCTCATCGCTGCCGTGCTCAGTTACCTGTGCCTGGGTTGCATATGGTTCAGAACGCGTTGCTGGCCATTGCGTCCGGTCGAGTCTTCGGTCTTTCCCTGGAAGAATGCGCCGCCGGCCTGGTCGCCGCTCCACTCACGAAGGCGCGACTGCAAGTCAAAGAAATCCACGGTGTGCAATTTCTCGACGACAGCTACAACGCAAATCCCGATTCCATGAAAGCGGCGTTGCGAACGCTAGTTGAACTGGACGCAGATGGGCGACGTATCGCCGTGTTGGGCGAGATGCGTGAACTGGGCGGCGAATCGGAGAGTGGACATCGCGAAGTAGGTGAAACCGCCGCCGCGCTAAAGGTCGATCATCTGATTGCCATCGGAAACCTGGCTGCGAGCATAGCAAAAGCGGCAAAACAGGCGGGGCTGGAGAATACCTCTATCGTGGCGTCGGCTGCTGAGGCGGCTGAATTATTAGCGGAGCTCGCCGTGCCCGGCGACCTGGTGCTCATCAAGGGCAGTCGCCTGGCGCGCACCGAGCAAGTGATTGAAGCATTCCGTAATCGACAATCCATAGTCGCCAATTCGCCATGATGTACTTCCTTCATCACCTGAGCGACCGGTTCATCGGGTTCAACGTGTTCCTTTATGTCACGTTCCGAGCCATTGCTGCGGCGGTTACGGCGTTCCTGCTCACGTTGATTTTTGGAAACTTTATCATTCGAATATTGATTGCGCTGAAATTGGGACAACCGATTCGCGGAGCAGCGGAAGTTCATCGCCTCGCTGAATTGCATGGTGGTAAACAGGGAACGCCTACCATGGGTGGGGTGCTGGTGATCGGCTCCGTGTTTGTATCGAGTCTTTTGTGGACGCGCCTGGATAACCGCTTTGTTTGGCTGGTCCTGTTTTGCATGGTTTATCTCGGAGCGCTCGGTTTCGCTGATGATTATCTCAAGGTGACGAAGAAGAAGTCCGACGGCATCAGCGGCCGGATCAAACTGGTTTTTCAAATCGCTCTTGCCTTAATTGTCACGGCCGTTTTTCTCAGCAGTCCACTGCTGGAAGTACAGGCCCGCTCGCTCTACGTGCCGTTCGTTAAGGCGCCCGTGATTACGAACATGGGCTGGTTTACCTTCATATTTTTTCTGCTGGTCATTGTTGGTTCCTCAAATGCCGTCAATCTCACCGACGGGCTCGATGGCCTGGCCATTGGTTGCACCATCACCGTGGCATTTGCATATGCTTTGCTTTCTTATGCGGCCGGAAATTTCCGAATCGCCGAATATTTGCAGGTTCCGTTTTATCCATTTGCGGGGGAATTGACTGTTGTCTGCTCCGCACTGATCGGCGCGGGTCTGGGTTTTCTCTGGTTCAATTGTTTTCCAGCGAAAGTTTTCATGGGCGATACCGGATCGCTCTCCATCGGCGGCATGATTGGTGTCGTGGCAATCTGCTGCAAGCAGGAGCTGCTCCTAGTTGTCGTAGGCGGCGTCTTCGTGATCGAAGCGGTCTCCGTGATTTTGCAGGTGATGAGTTTCAAACTGACGGGCAAACGGATTTTCGTCATGTCTCCGCTTCATCATCACTTTGAATTGACGGGCTGGAAGGAAAACACGGTGATCGTTCGGTTTTGGATCCTCTCGATCATCTTTGCGTTGCTTGGTCTTGCGACATTGAAACTGAGGTAAAACGTGCGCTACAAGAATCAAAATATTGCCGTTCTTGGTGCGGGGCTGAGCGGGAGCGCCGCGGCGTTGCTGCTTCGGTCGGAGGGCGCGCAGGTGACAATGCTCGATAGCGCCGAGGAGAAGAACTTACTCAAATCAACGATCGATAATCTGCGGGCGCAGGATGTCCGCGTAATCTGCGGTGCGGCTGCTGATGAAGACTCGTCCACCTATCAAATGGCGGTCTTGAGCCCGGGCATCGATCCCGCTTCCCGGCTGGTGCGCAATTTCTCGTCGCGCGGAATCGACATTATCGGCGAGCTCGAACTGGGTTGGCGCTCTTGCGAAATTCCGGTGATCGCGGTCACTGGCACAAACGGCAAAACGACAACGACCGAATTGCTTGCCCAGATGTTGAACGCTTGCGGCCAGCGAACGATTGCCTGCGGAAATATTGGGAAACCGCTTTCCGAAGTGGCGCGCGAGAAACAGCCGTACGAGGTGCTCACGGTCGAGGTGAGCTCGTTCCAACTGGAAACGATTCGCACTTTTCATCCCTCGATCAGCCTGTGGCTTAACTTCGCCCCGGACCATCTCGATCGTTATCACTCGGTGTCGGAATATCGCGAGGCAAAGCTGCGCATCTTTGAAAATCAAACTGATGCCGATGTAGCTGTCATCAATGCCATCGAACGAATTCCGAACATCCGTCCGCGCACGATCACCTTCAGCGCCTATGCCAACGGTGGAGACTTCCGGGTCTCAGAAGGAGCGATTCTTTACCGCGACGAATCCGTGTTGCGACTGGCGGATACCAAGCTGCGTGGCTTGCATAACATCGAGAATTTGATGGCGACCCTCGCTGTCGGCATGGCACGCGGATTGTCGTTCCAGGAGATGGTGCCGCCGCTCTCCGCGTACGAACCGCGTCCGCATCGCTGTGAATTTGTGCGTGAAGTCAGCGGCGTTGTCTATGTGAACGATTCCAAGGCCACTAACCTCGATGCAGTGGACAAAGCGTTGCGAGCCCAGAGCAAACCTGTCGTCCTGATCGCCGGCGGCAAGGACAAGGGATTTAGCTTCGATCCGCTTCGATCGCTGGTGAAGGAGAAAGTCACATCGACGATTTTGATCGGCGAAATGGCCGAGAGCATCAGCCAGTCGTGGGCTGAGGCGGTCAGGGCCGAAATCGCAACCTCGCTCGCCGACGCGGTCGAGCGCGCACATGCCACCGCAAAACCCGGAGAGATCGTTCTTTTTTCCCCGGGCACGTCGTCCTTCGACATGTTTAAAAGTTACGTCGATCGAGGCGATCAATTTCGTGCGCTGGTGCAAGCTCTACCCCAAACCGACCGATGAAAATCCTGCGCCTCCTGAAACATAATAAGCTCCGGGCGGCGACTGCGCGTCGCTCCTCGGCGGGGTCCGCCGGAATGGACTTTGAAGAAATGCCGGAGCCCAACATGAAATTATCGAGAGCGCTACTGATTGTTCTGCTTCTGCACGTAGTCGCGGTGTCGGGAATTATCGCGTTCAACGCGATTAAAACCCGGGAAAGTTCGTTTGTCCCGGCATCTTCGACAAAGGTGGAACCCAAACCGTCCGCGACGGCGTACGCTGCGATTCAAACTGATGGTGCCAAGTCCCAAACTGCAGGAGCGCAAAAAGAGAACGCGCCCAGCGACGATCCGAAACCTTCACATTCCCCGAAACTCGCTTTAAAAGACGAGCCCCCGAACGCGCCCTCCGACGCTACCCGGCCTTCGCGCAAGGCTTCTGCGAGTCAGGAGGCTACGGCGGGCAACCCTGTGTCTGACGGGAAAACATACGTCGTGAAAAAGGGCGACAGTCCGGTGACGATCGCAAAAAAGCTAAGGGTCCCCTACGACGATCTGATGGCGCTCAACCACATCGAGGATCCGCGTAAATTACGGATCGGCCAAAAGCTGTTAATTCCCAAAATCACAAAGCCAAAAAAGACGGACGGAAAAGCAGTGAAAACCAAAGAGAAGAAAAGCGATGCGCGCCACGCAAAGCAAAAAGCACGCTCCACATAACCATGCATCGTAAGAGCGCCTATATTCTTTTTCTCGCTGTGCTGGGACTTCTCGTTATCGGGATTGTCATGCTCTTTAGCACGAGCGCGTTTGCGCGCGATAGTCACGGAGACGTTTATTTTTTCATCAAACGCCAGGCAATTTGGTTCGGCATTGGCCTTGGGGTCTGCATCCTTGCCGCGCTGATTGATTACCACTTTTGGCAGCGCACCTGGTGGCTTTGGTTCGCGCTGGCGCTCGTCGCATTGTCCCTCTGCTATTTTCCACACATCGGGATGCGCCTGAATGGGTCGCGCCGCTGGATCGGCCTTGGTCCGCTAACTTTTCAACCCTCGGAACTAGCGAAGCTTGCCGCAATTGTTTTCCTCGCTGCCTGGTTTTCGCGACGCGAAGAAGCAGGGCGCAATCTTCTCTTTGGACTTATTCTTCCCCTTGCAATCATCAGCATCCCCGCGGGACTTGTTCTGGGAGAAGTCGATTTGGGAACGACAGCTCTGCTGGGAACCACCGCGTTTGTCGTCATGTTTGTTGCAGGAACGAATCCATTGTGGCTCGGGATGATATCGTTCGCCGGCCTTGGCACGCTTCTGGTTGTTGCCAGCCGAATCTCCGAACGCATGGGACGGCTCTCCGCTTTTCTCCATCCTCAGAACTACAAGGAAGATGCTGGCTTGCAGCAAATGCAGGCATTGATTGCCTGGGGTAGCGGAGGAATGGAAGGACTCGGTTTGGGCAATGGTCGCCAAAAAATGCTTTATCTGCCGTACGCGCATACGGATTTCATTTTTCCAATTATTGGCGAAGAACTCGGTCTGCGGTTCAGTCTGCTCGTGGTCCTTTTGTTCGTGGTCATCATTGTTTGCGGCATCATGATCGCGCTGCATGCCAAGGATCGGTTCGGTCTTCTCCTCGGCTGCGGTATTGTTTCGCTGGTGGCTCTGCAAGCCGCAGTTAACATCGGCGTGACCACGTCGCTGCTGCCCAACAAAGGACTGCCGCTGCCGTTCATTAGCTATGGTGGTTCGAACCTGGTCGCGTGCATGTTCGGTATCGGTTTATTACTGAGCATTTATCGCCAGGGAATCCTTGAGCCGCCGCACAAGAAACCTGCGGCCATGCGGGTCCGAGTAACGCCACGTATTTAGCGTCCATGAATTCAACAGATTGTATAAGTCGTATAAGTCGAAGGTGGAAGGATCAGATCTTATGAATGCAGTAATCGCATGCGGAGGAACCGGCGGACATCTTTTTCCCGGCATCGCGGTGGCAGAAGTGCTCCGTGACCGCGGGCACGAAGTGATGCTGTTGGTTTCCGAGAAAGATATCGACGCTCTGGCTCTGTCCGGTCGCGAAAGTTTCCGAGTGGAAAAATTGCCCACCGTGGGATTGCCGTCGCCATTTTCTCCGGCGTTTTTTGGTTTCCTTCGCCGTTTTTACGAAAGCCTGAGGCTGTGTCGATCGATCTACACGACCTTCAAACCTCAGGTTATTCTCGGCATGGGAGGATTTACTTCTACTGCACCCGTATTGGCCGGTCGGATACGCGGTATTCCGACTTTTATCCACGAATCGAACGCTATCCCTGGAAAAGCAAACCGCATGACAGCTCGGCTTGTCCGTACGGTCATGCTTGGTTTCAAGGAATGCGCGCCTTTTTTTCCAAAAACCAACACTGAGGTCACGGGCACCCCAGTCAGGACCGAGTTGACCCGTTTGGATCAACTGGTAGCTCGTCAAAAACTCGGGCTCCGCGAGGACGTCCTGACGCTGCTTGTCATGGGAGGCAGCCAGGGGGCGAGCGGAATTAATCAGGCAATGATTAAGGCGCTGCCGTTTTTGCGGAACGCTCCGCTGCAAGTAATTCACCTTTCCGGCACGCGCGATGAACGTTTGGTCGCAGACAATTATCGCCGCGAAAATATTCCAGCCCACATCGCTGCCTTTCATCATCGAATGGAAGAAGCTTACAGCGCTGCGGATCTCGTTGTTGCGCGAGCCGGCGCTGCCAGTCTCGCGGAGTTCGCGGCCTTTTCGTTGCCCGGCATCCTGATTCCATTTCCGTATGCGACCGATGATCATCAAACCCGCAACGCGGAGATCTATGCTCGTATTCAGGCAGCGATTCTTCTTAAGGAGTCAGAGGTCTCGGGCGAGTTACTCGCGCACAAAATTCGGGAGTTGATCGAGGATCGGGACCGGATTCGACAGATGGCGGCG
>Ga0207701_10001653_pt1 | contig 23325 bp, 16 predicted proteins | sample KBSSwiSSwithPhiX_FD_184294 | JGI IMG/M metagenome (GOLD analysis project Ga0207701, IMG submission 184294) | Switchgrass rhizosphere bulk soil microbial communities from Kellogg Biological Station, Michigan, USA, with PhiX - S5 (SPAdes) (version 2) | ecosystem: Environmental > Terrestrial >... | reverse complement strand
GTTATTCCAACTTCATTACCTCCAAATGGAACTGCTGGTGGTGACTTGAACGGAACTTATCCAAATCCAACTATTAATAATGGAGCGATCACTACAACTAAACTTGCTGATAATTCTGTAACAACTTTAAAAATTGTTGACGCTTCTGTTACAAGTGCAAAACTTGCGGCTGGAGTTATTCCAACTTCATTACCTCCAAATGGAACTGCTGGTGGTGACTTGACAGGTTCCTATCCTAATCCTTTGGTAAATAAAATTCAAAATATTGCAGTTAGTAATACTGCTCCTATAAATGGACAGGTTTTAAAATTCAATGGAACACAATGGGTTCCTGCTACTGATGATATCGGCAGCGGTGGCGGTAGCAATCCAACAGGTCCCGCAGGTGGTGATCTTTCTGGAACCTATCCTAATCCAAACCTTGCATCCGGTTCTGTTTCAACTCCAAAAATTGAAAATGGTGCTGTAATTACTCCTAAACTTGCAGATGGTGCAGTGAATTCAAATAAACTTGCAGATCTTTCTGTAACAACCGAAAAAGTCGTCGATGGTGCTATTACAAGTGCAAAACTTGCGGCTGGAGTTATTCCGACATCATTGCCTCCAACTGGAACTGCAGGTGGTGACCTGACCGGAACTTACCCTAATCCATCTGTAAATAAAATCCTGGGAGTAAACGTAACTACGACAGGTGCCACAAATGGCCAGGTTTTGAAATTTAACGGTACAAGCTGGATACCCGGAACTGATAATACTGGTAGTGGGGGTGCGACTGGACCTGCCGGTGGTGACCTAACCGGAACTTACCCTAACCCAACAATTAACAATGCAGCAATTACTTCAATCAAGCTCGCTGATAATTCTGTAATAACTTCAAAAATTCTTGATGCGTCTGTTACAAGTGTAAAGCTTGCAGCTGGTGTTATTCCAACTTCATTACCGCCTAATGGAACTGCTGGTGGTGATCTGACTGGTTCTTATCCTAACCCAACTATTAATACTGGTGCAGTTACAACAACCAAACTTGCAGATAATTCTGTAACTACGGCAAAGATCCTTGATGCATCTGTCACAAGTTCAAAATTGGCTGCAGGTCTTATCCCAACTTCATTGCCTCCAAGTGGAGGTGCTGGTGGTGATCTCGGTGGTTCATACCCTAGTCCAACCGTAAACAAAATTCTTGGTGTTGCTGTCAACAATACCGGCCTTGCTGCTGGAATGGTATTAAAATATAACGGAACACAATGGGCTCCCGCTACTGACAATACCGGAGTTTTTTCATTACCATACAGCTCATCGGCTTTTTCAGCATCAGATTTATTTTCACTTACAAATACAGGTACAGGAGCGGCAATGACAGGAATTAATTCAAATGCTGACATGAACAGTATCGGCGTATATGGAAAGAGTACACAAGGCAAAGCTGTTGTCGGTGAAAGTACTATAGGCAACGCAGCATCCTTTAGTGTTACAAGTGCGGCCAGTATGGTAGACGCAGTTTTTGTCGATAATTTAGGACAAGGAAGTGGAATTTATGCACAGAGTCAGGCTGGCAATGGCATTTCAGCTACTACAAATAGTGCGTTCGCATCTGGGGTCTATGCAATTAATAATGGCGGCGGCATAGGAGTTTGGGGAATATCAACGACAGCTGCAGGAGGAGCCGGTGTAAAGGCATCAAGTAATGCTGAAGGGGGCACAGCTTTTGAAAGTGAACTTGTGACTGTAACCTCAGGTAATCTTGCAGTGTTTAAAGTGGATGGAACAAATGTAGCCAGGATAAATCAAGCTGGTAGAGGATTTTTTAATGGCGGTACGCAAAACAGCGGGGCAGACGTGGCAGAAGCATTTGATGTAACCGGTAATATAAAAGAATATGAAGCAGGTGATGTACTTGCTATTTCAACAAATAAAGACAGGGCGGTTGAAAAATCCAGCGAACCTTATTCAACTTTGGTTGCAGGTGTATATGCAACAAAGCCTGGTGTTTTACTTACTGAAGAAAACATAAATAATGACCTTACTGGTAAAGTTCCAATGGGAGTTATTGGAGTTATTCCAACAAAAGTTTGCCTGCAGGGCGGTTCTATAAAAAGAGGTGACCTGCTTGTTACTTCTTCAATACCTGGTGTTGCAATGAAAGCAGATCCTGAAAAAGTAAGAGTGGGCCAGGTTATCGGTAAAGCTTTGGAAGATTATTCAACAGGTAGCATCGGAAAAATTAAAGTACTTGTAAGCATCAAATAAAAATTGAAATTCATTTTTAATATCAATTTGTTATAACTAACTATTGCCGTCAGGAGCTAATAATATCCGGTATTTCTTCATATTTTACTGAAAATTGAAAACCGTGAAATGTAAAAGCCACCTGACGGTATTTCTTCTTTTACTTACAACACAGTTATTCTCACAGGATCTTACACAAACGATAAAAGGGATCGTAATAGATAAAGATAGCAGGCGTCCATTGGAAGCTGCCACTATTTTAATTGCTGATGATAGTGTACAAAAGAGTGTGATCACCAAAGCAGATGGAAGTTTTATCCTGTTACAAGTACCTGTGGGCCGCCGCCGCATTCAATGCAGTTTTATCGGTTATGAAAATTATATCACAGACAATATCATCCTGAGCAGTGCGAAAGAACTGGAACTAGTTATTGAAATGGAACTACTGTATCAACAACAGGAAGCAGTAGTATTGAAAGCAAAACGAAATCCCAAACTACCGGTGAATAAATTATCAGTTGTCAGTACCCGGTCATTTACAGCCGAGGAAACCAGTCGTTATGCAGCAAGTGTGAATGATCCAAGCCGTATGGCAATGAGTTTTCCCGGCGTGCAGCCCGTAAGAGATGCACGAAGCGATATTATTATAAGAGGTAATTCAGCAGCAGGAATGTTGTGGCGCCTGGAAGGAGTTGATATTCCCAACCCTAATCATTTTGCTCGTAAAGGTTCCAGTGGAGGTGGCATTACGATCTTCAGTAGTAACATGCTTGATAACTCAGACTTTTCATCAGGCGCATTTGCTGCAGAGTATGGCGATGCATTATCCGGGGTATTTGATATGCATTTTCGCAAAGGAAACAATCAGAAAAATCAATACAGTTTTGGAGCCGGTTTGATCGGTATTGATTTTTCAGCCGAAGGTCCGATAGAAAAAAACAGAAGTTCTTTTCTTGTCAACTATCGCTATTCTACCTTAGGTATCTTGAATGCGATCGGTTTTCATCTTACTGGCGAAAGAGAAAATAACACTTTCCAGGACCTTGCATTCAACTTGAACTTTCCATCTAAAAATAGCAGATCCGTTATTAATTTCTGGGGAGTTGGAGGAGTAAGCAAAGAAGATTATTCTGAAGTGGAAGATCCGGCTGAATGGGATGAATATGATGATTATGCCATTTATGATTTTAAAACTAATACCGGTGCTATCGGCATTGGGCATAGCTTACAAGTCGGCAAAAAGAGTTTGCTAAAGACATCACTCGCTTACATGAACCAGAAAATAACATTTGTTGATGATACTTTGAATACACAAAAGATCGCATATACAGTTAATGATGAATTGTATAAAAATAAGCGGGTTTCGCTTGCATCTTATTTCAATACCCGGCTTCATTCATCGTTGGTATGGAAGACTGGCATATTCATTACAAGTGTTGGCTATGTTTTTAAGCAAAGCCTGTATGATTTTGAAGCAGCTGTTTCCAAACCGAATATCATTGATGGCGATGGAAGCTCCTGGTTGATCCAACCGTATACACAGTTTAATTGGAAGCTTAGTAAAAAATTTACGCTGAATGCGGGACTGCATTTTCTGTACCTGGCTCTCAATAAAACAAATTCGGTGGAGCCGCGTTTCAGCTTGCAGTACCGTGTAAATGCAAATCATTCGCTGAGTATTGCCGCGGGAAAACATGGAAAGATCTTACCACTTGGTTCTTATTTCTATAAAGCTCCTAACGGTTCATTTCCTAATATGAATCTTGATATTATGAGATCGAACCACTATGTAGTAGCATGGGATTGGTTGATGAATAAAAATTGGCGCTTGCACCTGGAAGGTTATTTACAACAATTATCTGAGATCCCAATTGCCAACGATGTCAGCCGCACTTTCTGGTTATTGAATATGCAGGACGGTTATGCTAACGAAGCACTTGTTAGCAACGGCAAAGGACAGAACATCGGTACTGATATAACACTGGAAAAATTTTTCTCCAAAGGATGGTTCTTGCTTACAGGGTTTTCAATTTTCAATTCCACCTACGAGCCATTGAACGGCAGATCGTACAATACCCAATATAATAGCATCACAACAGGAAACGTTACTGCAGGCAGAGAATGGAAATGGAAAAAGAACAAGACATTCACGGCTGGTAGTAAGATCTTGTATAATGGAGGAATGCCAATTACACCCTTGCTTGCTGGTGCGCCGGTCAATTCAAGAGATCCTGTACTCGATGAATCAAAACCCTACAGCCAGCATGTGCCTGCTTATTTCAGAATGGATATACGCCTTGCTTTGCGTACGGATAAAAAGAAAACTTCTTCGACACTGTCATTGGATATACAGAATTTGTTGGGAATAAAAAACACTGATGCCCTCAGTTATGATTATGACCCCGACACACATCAATGGGGATATAAAAAGCTTTCTGGTTTTGTGCCAGTGATAAGTTACCAGTTGAATTTTTAAACCGCTGTTTATTCATAGTAATTTATTTAAGGTGATATTCATTTTTTAAAGTTTCGATCAACTGCGAAGCTTCTTTTTCTAACTCAGTGATAAAATTTTGCGAGTATAAAAGAATAGATAAAACATAATGAATTCGAACTGACAATTCGTTTAAAGTTTGTTTATCCTCAGTTATGAAAGCAGGATATCCTTCTGGTTGAGTGATTTCAAAATTTTTTATATTGATCATTTGCTGGAAAACTGCTCCGTCAAAAACCTTTCCCTGGATCTCGATCAATGACTGCAATCGTAAAAGTGTCTGGTCGGTATTTAAAGAGAATCCTTTTATATTAAAATAATAATGAGTGATCTTATCGGAAATTTCCTTTTCATGTATAAGTCGAAGGTTTCCGGAGCTTTTCATTTGTTCATACGTTCTGTCATTAAGTCTCGCAAAGGGAGACAATCGAAGACTCATTCTTGCTAAATAATAAATACGCTGTTGTTCAAATTGGGATCTCTCTTTTTTACGCAACAATGTAATTACAGAATCATACATCACTGCCGCCGTTTTTCTTGTATTATTATCAGAGGCAAGCCCGGCAGTATCAAGCTTGAGATCTTCTATCATTGAAAGGATATATTCCTTTTCTCTTTTTCGTTCAACAATATGTTCTCTCCAGTTCTCGGCAAGAAAACCGGCAAATACAGCAAGAAACAACATTAAAAATTCAAAAAAATAATGTGTCCATTTTTTTCTTTCTGTATGTGGGTGGTGGTGTACTTCCATAAATTTTTATTCAAGATGATATTCTTTTCCAAGCAACGCTAATAGATTTTGAGCTTGTTGCAAAAGTGATCTTAGGTCTCTTCGGTTTGCCTTGTTAATTGATTGCACCGCGAAAATCCTATAGTTCCATTCATAAAGTTCCTGTTTATTATACAACTGCAATGCGGGGTTGTTGACAGGTCTACGAATCACGTTGGCGTCGTCATCAAGCATCTGTTTAAATGCAAGTGCATCGAAGATTTTTGTAGCTGCGTCGCGGTAATGATCAATAAGGTTTTCTTCCACCGCCCACTGCCCGATCATATTTCTTACGTTCACATCATATTTTGAAATACTGTCAACAACTGTCCGTTTTCGGATCAAACGGAATGCACCTGAATTTTTTAATTGTTGGATCGTACCATCGTTCGGAATAAACCGATAGGGAAGAGTTCGGGCTATGCTGACCGCATAAAAATATATTTGTTTTGTAAAATATTTTGAAGAATCGTTGTTCATCAAAAAAGAAAGTGAATCCAGTGCATATTCCTTTTTTGTTCTTGAACTAATGATCCTTTCCAGGTTTGCCGTATCGGCTTTAATATCGTTATACAGCGATTGAACAAATTGCTTTTCTCTTTGATGCTCTACAAGATGCTCCCGTTGATTCTCAACAAAAAATCCAAGCGTGACGGCCAGGAACAACATCAGGAACTCCCACAGGTAATGAGTCCATTTTTTTCTTTCTGTATGTGCATGATGATGGACTTCCATAAAGTTTATTTCAGATGATATTCTTTTTGAAGAAATACGATGAGACGTCCGGCTATATGTTGTAAATTTTCCTGTCGGAGTCTGATCGCATTTATAACTGATCTTAAATATTGAGCCGCAGAAATAACTTTATTTATAGATTCCCGATTTTCGGTAATTAGAACCGGGTTTCCGTTTGGCCGATTAAAGACGAGAGGGGCAAACATAGAATACATGACCTTGCCATCGAAAACACTTCCTGTAATATCCCGGAACGATTCCCTGATTATCCGCTCATCTTCATATACAAACATCAAGGACCTTAGTTGCTGGTCGTAGTACATAATACTGTCTGACGCAGACAGATTTCGGATCATGCGTAAACCTCCCGAATTTTTAAGCTGTTGCAGTGTTCTGTCATTCGGAAAAAAATACCTGGGACGAGTAAGACTGCGTGCATAAAAATATATCTCACTTCCAAATTTTTTATGATCACTACTGGAAAGCAGTTCAATCAGTGAGTCTACCATAATTTCCCGACGATACTCATATGAAATTATTTCGGCAATCTGAGTGGTATCACTTTTAAGATCCGCTACCATAGTTTGAATAAATTGTTTCTCCCTGTCTTTTTCAATTTTATGTTCCAAAGCATACTCTGCTAAAAAACCGCAAAACACTGCTAGGAACAACATCAGGAACTCCCACAAATAATGCGTCCATTTTTTTCGCGGGGTGTGAGTATGAGCATGTACTTCCATATAATTTAGTTCAGGTGATACTCTTTTTTTATTAAGAATATAAGCTCTTTTGCGATTGTTAGCTGATTTTGAATAAGGTTTTGAATAGATCTTAACATGTCTCCGGCAGCAGCAACGACATTAGCATATTCTTTAACCAGTAGTGGATCTGGATTTATTAACCTGATCGCATTGTTAACATCTACCGGGCTTTTGTTTTTGAGATATAATTCAGCCGTATTAAAAATTCTTGTTTCCATATCTCTTCCCTTAGTTCGATACGCCGTATGACGATCATGTGCCTGGTTTATTTTTTCAATCTCATTCCAATAACTAATGATCCCATCATTCACTTTCTGGTTCCTGATAATCCGCATATTACCAGAATTTTTAAGCTGTGTGACAGTCCTGTCGTTAAATTTAAATGTGAGATTGTTAAGCACTGGATATGTGTAGTGATAAGCCCTGATAATATTTTCTTGCAGGAGTGGCTGAGTTGTAAGAAAGACAAGCAAAGAATCTACTTTCTGCAATCGTTTATCAATTTCGTTCGAAATGGAACGAATTTCCAGGGTATCGCTTTCAAGGTCTGCAATCATTAATTTCATGAACTGCTTTTCTCTTTGATTTTCTATCACATGTTCGAGCTGATATTCTGCTAAAAAACCAGAGAACACAGCGAGAAACAGCATAAGAAATTCCCAGAAATAATGCGTCCATTTTTTTCTTTCGGTATGTGAATGTGTATGCACTTCCATAAACAGCTAAATAAGGCGTAAAATGTATATACTAATCTAAGATTTATTCTTATTAATTGACGGCTTGTTTATTCCCATCACTTTCTTAACTTGTAAATCTTCTTACTGTCCATTATTCTCTCACTCTGGATTCTTTTTATTGACTATAAAATAATTTTTATGAAACAGAGATCACTGCTTATCATTTTTACTCTTTTTACAACTATCATTTTTGCACAAACCAAAACAAACTGGAGCCCCGAACAATGTTTAAAGCTTAAAAATATTTCTGCTGTTGCCCCATCGCCAGATGGCAGCAAAGTTTTATATACAGTTCGTGAAGCGTTAATGACTGATGACCGTAGCGAGTATGTGAACCAGGTCTTCCTTTGCAATGCAGATGGCAGCAGTACTATCCAGTTAACAAAGGGCGATAAGAATTCCGCGAATCCTAAATGGAGCCCTGATGGTAAATGGATCGCTTTTACTTCTTCAAGAGATGGAAAAAATAATTTGTATGTGCTTCCTGTTGGTGGTGGCGAAGCTGAAAAAGTAACTGATGTAAAATCAGGAGTTGGAAATTTTGACTGGAGCTATGATTGGAGCCCCAACGGAAATATGATCGCATTTGTTATGATAGATGCTGTCGCCGATAAAGAAGAAAAGAGTAAAAAATCAAAGAACGACTGGTATTTCATGGATGAAGAAGTAAAACAAAATCGTCTTTTTGTTCTATGGCTGAATAAAAAAGATACGGCAGGTAAAAGAATACAAAAACAGATCACCAAAGAAAATTATAATATAAATGCATTCGACTGGAGTCCCGATGGGAAAACTATTGCTTACAGCCATGGTAGATCTCCCGAACAAAACGATAATGTATACAGCGATATTTCATTAATTGATATTGAAAGCGGAAACACAAAACCAATTGCAGCGACAGGTGCAGGCGAAACAAATCCATTATTCAGCCCCGATGGAAAATTGATCGCTTATTATTCTACCGAAGACCCGGTAGACTGGTCAGGTCCCCGTCATGCAAAAATTTATTCTGTCGCTGATGGAAAATCCTGGAAACTCAAAGCGACACCAGATGAAAACGGCGCCATTGTTGGCTGGACAGCTGACGGAAAAAACATTTTATTGTCTGAAGCAAATAAGACGCTGAATGGTATTTATGTTCTGAGTGTCGATGGAAAAAATATTACTGAATGGAATAAAGGAACAACAGATCTTCTTGGCGCTGCTTCAATTAATTCAACAGGTACATATATTGCTTTCACTTTACAAAATCCATCAAAATTTCCTGAAGCATATATCAGCTCGTTAAATAATTATTCGCCTGTAAAGATCACAAACATTAATGCAGACAATGCAAGCAAGTCTTTACCAAAAACAGAAGTAATAAAATGGAAAGGCGCTGATGGAAAAGAGATCGAAGGCCTGCTTACTTATCCCATCAACTACAAACCCGGTACAAAAGTTTCTTTTATATTAAATGTACACGGCGGACCTGCGGGTGTGTTTCAGCAAACTTGTGTTGCTGGTAATTCGGGTACTTATCCAATAGCGGCATTTGCTGAAATGGGTTATGCAGTTCTTCGCCCCAATCCAAGAGGTTCTTCTGGTTATGGCACTGAGTTTCGCACAGCGAACCGCAGTGACTGGGGCGGAAAAGATTTCATTGACCTGATGGCTGGTGTTGACGAAGTAATAAAAATGGGAGTTGCTGATGAAAATAAAATGGGAGTGATGGGTTGGAGCTATGGTGGATTTATGAGCAGTTGGATCGTTGGTCATACAGATCGTTTCAAAGCAGCATCCATCGGTGCGCCGGTTGTTGATCTGGGTTTTCAAAATCTTACCGATGATATTGAAGGCTTTCTTCCTTCTTATTTCAAAACAGATCCATGGAATGACTGGAGTTTATATGATGCACATTCACCATTACGTTTTGTTCAGAATGTAAAAACGCCTGTGATGTTGCAGCATTGCGAAGGCGATCAACGTGTGCCGATCAGTAATGGCATTATGTTTTATAATGCACTTCGTCGCCGCAATGTTCCTGTTCGGATGTTTGTCATGCCACGGCAGGCACACGGACCTGTAGAACCAACCATGATCTTAAAAACAATGCAGACAAATGTAGAGTGGTTTGAAAAACATATTGGAAATAAAAAAAGTTTTTAGTTTAAAAAATATAATTGTGTAGCCAGCAACAGAATTACTATTAAACTTTTGTTGCGACGCTCCATTCAGGTTTCTGTTCATTATTTAACACATCCACCAAAACTACTACATGACAAACGAACCAACGCCAATGCTGGCTGCACCAACCAGCCAGCAGGAAAGAATTATTATTCTCGATAGCCTCCGGGGATTTGCCATCCTCGGAATTTTATTAATGAATATCCCTGGTTTTGGAATTGCCCCCACCGCTATTTCAGATTTTTCTGTACAACCACAAGGCACTCTTAATTATTTTTTCTGGTATGTATTCGGGCCAGGAGTGTTTGAAGGGAGCATGAGGGGAATTTTTTCAATGCTGTTCGGCGCAGGCATGTACATATTTGTGACACGTCTTGAAAAACGAACAACAGGGCTGATGCCTGCAGAATATTTTCTTCGCCGGCAACTCTGGCTGCTGGCATTTGGCATTTTTCATGCGTACGTATTATTCTGGTTTTGGGATATACTTTATCATTATGCTATTTGTGGAATTATCCTTTTTGCATTTCGCCGCCTGGCGCCAAAGAAATTATTTATCGCCGCTGGTGTTTGCCTGTTACTGATGACAGTTGTGGAGAACAAAGATCTCTATCAAAAAAAATCAGTGATAAGAAAAGGTGAGTTAGTTGCAGCCATTGATACAACAAAAACAAAACTCACCGATAAACAGAAAGAAGAACTTGAAGCAATGAATGGAATGAAGGAGCGGTCAACTCCCGAAGCAAAGAAGAAAAGAATGGATAAACAGGTAGAGGCAATGAGGGGTGGTTTAAAAGAGGTCTATAAAGAGCGGAGCAAGATGGCAGAAGAAGGAGAAACATTTGGAATGTATTACTGGGCAATATGGGATGTGAGTTTGTTTATGCTATTAGGTCTTGCTTTTTTCAAACTAAAGATCTTGCAAGGCGAGGCAAAAACAAAAGTATATGCATGGATGGCAATTATTGGACTTGGTATAGGGTTGCCTTTATCTTATCTCTTTGTTATAAATGATGTGAACCATAGTTTCAATTTCTTTGAGATCATAAAAACCAAACGTTTTGAGTTTTACGAATTGCAACGTTTCGTTCATTCTATCGGCATATTTGGTTTGATCATGCTTATGTATAAATCCGGTTTATTTAAATGGCTGTTTGCATTAATGCGCCCAGTTGGTCAAATGGCATTTACCAATTACCTCATGCAATCAATTATGTGTGGTATATTCTTTTATGGAATCGGGTTCGGATACTTCGGAAAATTAGAATATCATCAATTGTTTTATGTAGTTGGCGCTGTATGGATCATTGAAATTACCTGGAGTCATATCTGGTTACGATATTTCCGCTTCGGTCCGCTAGAATGGTTGTGGAGAAGTTTGACTTATTGGAAAAAACAACCATTTAAAAAAAATAATTCCAATACAGATACCATGGGAATTTCGTAACTTAAGGAGATAAAATATTTTTTATGCCACGCATTAAAACAATTCTCTGCAGTGGTATTTGTCTTATATATGTCACTGCAATTACAGGACAGGTAACTCAAAAAAATAAACCAGCGAGCAATTTTGTTAGTTACGAGGTTCACCAGCAAAAACAATGGAGTTATAACCAGCTCCCAAAAAATTCGATCCAATACAGGTCGGATCCAAAATATATTCCACTTGTTGATAAAAAAACTTCAACTACCAGGCTGCATTTAAACCCGATCGTATCCCCTGAAATAAAAAAGAGCTTTTCCGGATCGTCGCCATCTTTAAACATTGGTTCAAGATCATATTTGGAAAGCAGCCGGTTTCTGAAATATGAATGGCAGAAACAAAACCAGTTGCCAATACATCATATTCTTTAATAAGCCTTCCATCACGAATACCTGAACTACGAGGCGAACTGTTTCTTACATTTACGGCATGCGACAACTCGCCGCTATATTATTTGCCGACATGACCGGTTATACTGCATTGATGCAGGATAATGAGCATCTTGCCAGGTTGAAACGGAAACGTTTCAAAGAGGTTTTGGAAGCCGGCATTGAAAAACATGATGGTAAGATATTACAGAATTATGGTGATGGTACACTCAGCATTTTCAACAGTGTTATTAATAGTGTGAACTGCGCAATTTCCATTCAACAGCAATTACAATTAGAGCCAAAAGTGGAATTACGCATTGGCATTCATACCGGCGATGTGGTGATGGAAGACGAATCCATTTTTGGTGACGGTGTGAATCTTGCCTCACGCATTGAATCGATGGCTGTGCCCGGCGGTGTTTTTATTTCAGAAAAAGTATATGATGAAATAAAAAATCATGAGAATATAAAAACCCGTGATCTTGGTTTTTTTGAATTGAAGAACGTAAAACAACCGCTTCATCTTTTTGCCATAGCAAATGAAGGCATTGTTGTTCCTTCCCGCGACGAGCTGAAAGGAAAAACTAAACAACCTACTAATCGTCTTGCAGTTTTACCATTTGTAAATATGAGTGCCGATCCTGAGAATGAATATTTCAGCGATGGCATTACAGAAGAATTATTAAATGCCCTTACCAAAGTGGATGGTTTGCAGGTTACCTCCCGCACGTCAGCGTTTGCATTCAAAGGCAAACATGATGATGTACGTGAAATTGCAATAAAATTAAATGTCGACAAAATATTAGAAGGCAGTGTACGAAAAGCGGGCAACAGGGTTCGTATCACCACACAGTTGATCAATGCTGCAGATGGTTATCATATCTGGAGCGAGAATTATGATCGCGACCTTACTGATATTTTTGTAGTACAAGATGAGATCAGCAGCATTATTGCCAACCGACTTAGAGAGAATCTTTCACTTTCAAAGCCGACAGAACAACTTGTAAAAGCGACAACAAAAAATATTGAGGCATATACACTTTTTTTAAAAGGTCTTTATTTCCGTAGCAAGATCACACCTGCAGATATGCTGAAAGCAATTGACCTGTTTGAACAGGCCATCCAGCTGGAACCAAATTATGCAGAAGCTTATGCATATATAGCAGGTACCTACAGTTATCTCGGTGCCACTGGCCAGGTAATACCGGAAAAGGCATTTAAAATAGTAAATGAATACAGTGAAAAAGCATTACAGCTTGATGATACGATCGCTGAAAGTCATTTGGCAAAGGCCAATGCCCATATGTTTTACAAATGGAATCCAAAAGCTGCGTACGAATCATTGCAAAAAGCAATTCAGCTGGCTCCGGCGCACTCGGAAGCTTATGATGTATTTGGATTATTTCACATAATTACCGGAAAAAAAGAGGAAGCCATAAAAATTCTTGAAAATGCATCCCTGAATGATCCGTTGGCGCCACACCTTAATCATTTGTTGGCCGAAGCCTACATCATGAATAACCAGTATGATGATGCGTTACGTATTGCGGACCGGCTGTTGGAAATGAATCCACAAATGAGAATTGCTCTTGAAACAAAAGGTTGGTGTTATGGATTGAAAGGCGATTGGCATAAAGCCGCAGAATACTTTACAGAACTTCATCGGCTGACAAATCATCCATTGAAAGGCTTGGCGCCACTTGGCTTTGCCTACGGCATGCTGGGTGAAAAAGAAAAGGCGCTTGATATCATTAAAAAAATTGAACAACGACAAATTGAAGAACCGCATGCTGTTCTCGACCCTGACCTGATGATGGTCTGGTGGTCAATAAGAGATTTTGATAAGTCATATTATTATATGCATAGATGCATTGAACAGCAGATGGGCCCATTCGTTTATATGCTGGAGCTTCCTATGATGAAAGGAATAGAGGAAGATCCGCGAATAGCAGCATTGATTGAAAAGGTTCGTGAAAGATACAGCGCTTAAAAATTTCTAAACATGTATAAATTCTTTTTCTTATTATTCATTGCAGGCATGCTCACCGCCTGTGATCAAAAGAAAACTGCAAGTACTATTGCTGCTACTAGTTTTGATTCAAATTATCAACCCGCCACTTTTGCCGATGCGGGACGCATGGAAAAGATCATGCAGGCGTTTCCCATCATTGATAAAATATTTAAAGACTATGCAGATTCAAATCATTTGCCAGGTGTAGCTTATGGTTTGGTAGTGGATGGTAAATTGGTTTACAAAGGAAATATTGGCTATACAGATATTGAAAAGAAAATCCCTGTAACATCATCTTCTTTATTTCGAATTGCAAGCATGAGTAAAAGTTTTGCAGCAATGGCAATTTTAAAATTGCGTGATGAAGGAAAATTGAATTTGGATGATCCTGCTTATTTCTACATTCCTGAATTAAAAAATTTAAAATATCCAACTGCTGATGCACCGCATATCACTGTTCGTCATCTGCTATCACATAGTGCAGGCTTTCCTGAAGATAATCCATGGGGGGATCGTCAGCTTGCAGATACTGATAAAGATCTTCTGGAACTGATCGGCAAACAACTTTCATTCAGTAATCCGCCGGGTATTGCTTATGAATACAGCAATCTTGGTTTTGCATTGATAGGAAAAATTATCACCAATGTTTCGGGAATGCGTTACCAGGATTATATAAAAAAAAATATTTGGGAACCATTGGGAATGAAAACAACAACTTATGAATTTGCTGATGTTGCTCCCGATAAATTGGCTCATGGTTATCGTTGGTTAAATGAAAAATGGAATGAAGAAACACTTTTACATGACACAAAAGATGGAAGCTGGGGAGCAATGGGTGCCATGATCTCTTCCATTGATGAGTTTGCAAATTACATGGCTTTTCATATGTCAGCATGGCCACCGAATAATGCACCAGATAATGGCCCGATAAAAAGAAATTCAGTAAGAGAAATGCAACATCCGTGGAGATTTGCTGGATTTAATCCCAATTATAAATATCCTGATGGACGAACTTGTCCTGTCACTACTGCTTATTGTTTTGGTTTGGGATGGACGAAAGATTGTGATGGCAAAACATATATTGCTCACAGTGGAGGTTTACCAGGATTTGGAAGCCAGTGGCGCATCATGCCTGATTATGGGATCGGTATTGTTTCTTTTGCTAACCGTACTTATTCGCCAATGGGTTTTGTAAACCTGCAAATACTTGACACCATTGTAAAAATTGCAAAACTGCAACCAATGCAATTATCTCCATCAAAAATTTTAGAGCAAAGAAAAAATGACCTGGTAAAACTTTTACCTGATTGGAATAATGCAGAGCAAAGCGGAATATTTGCAGAGAATTTCTTCCCTGATTATCCAATTGACACGTTGAAAAAATATGCAAGAGATCTTTATGCAAAAGCAGGAAAAATTATTTCAGTAAAAGAAGTAAAACCCGACAACCAACTCCGTGGTTCATTTATTATTGAAGGAGAGAAAACAGATATTGAGATCTTTTTTACTCTTTGTCCGGAAAACCCACCATTGATACAGGAATATCATATAAAAGAAGTACCAAAAGATACTGAGACATCTGTCGGAATAAAGAGTAATAAAAAATAATAGTTTAGGATAGGCAAGTTATCACTGAATAAAAGCATATCTTTTGTAGCACATATCTTAAACAATTGAACAAGCTACTTGGCCTAACCACCTTTTTGGTCATAGTATTGGTTTTAATTGCATTCAGTAATTCGCATACTGTTTTGCGTGCCGATGCTACAACTAAATACTTTGCTGAACACCCCAATGCTTCGCTGATAAAAGCAATAGGCTGTGCTCCTGAAAAACAATTCTTTCCAACACCTCCTGGCACTGAAGAAATTTTTACCAATGATAATAAACGATCAGCTGGTGTTCTAAAAGATGGAATCCTAACAATAGAACTTGAAGCAAGAGAAGGGATGTGGTTTCCCGAAACGCATGAAGGCGAAGGCCTCCGTGTTTATGCTTTTGCAGAAAAAGGAAAGTCATTGCAGTTACCCGGGCCTGTTATTCGTGTACCGGAAGGAACGATCATTAAGGCATCCATTCAAAATAAATTGGATACTGCAATGACGCTGCATGGCTTTTGTTCAAGACCTGCAGTTGCCGGAGACAGTATCATTATTCAACCAGGCGCAACATATGAAGCAACATTTAAAGCAGGACAACCAGGTACTTATTTTTATAGAGCCTCGGCCAGTGATCAAATAGACTTTTTCGGATTGGTGCTTCCCCATTTTACAGATAGCCAGTTATTCGGTGCTTTTATTATTGACCCCGCTGGTAAAAAACCGGACCCTAATGAAAGGATCATGATGATAAGCCTGTGGAATAACAATATAAAATTCGACAGCACCATGAATGAACAAGCTTCTATTAATGGTTTGACGTGGCCATTTACAGAGAGGCTTACATATAATGAGGGTGAAGAAGTAAACTGGAAAGTGATCAATGCAAGTAACCAGCAACACCCGATGCACCTGCACGGTTTTTACTATACGGTAACCAGTCATGGAAATTTATATAAGGATTCTGCTTCCGATAAAGAAAGTATTCATAAATCAGTAACGGAATTATTGAATCCCGGTGAAACCATGTCTATGCATTGGGTACCGGAAAGACCAGGTAACTGGTTATTTCATTGTCATACGATCTTTCATATTTTACCTGAATCTTTTTTGCGAAAAGTTCCTAAGATGGAAGAAATGGATCCAAAAGATCTGCATGCACATGTAATAAATGGTATGGGTGGGCTTATTATGGGATTGCAAATATTGCCGTCTGGTAAAAATTGGAAACTGGAAAAATTTGATAAGATCAAAGAACGAAATCTTACACTGATCGTAAAAGAAAAACCCAACTGGTGTGATTCAGCTACTGGAAATGGATTTATTTTATTGGAAGGAGATCAAACTGCAGGTAATAAAGTAAGCATCCCCGGTCCATCCATTGTACTAAACCGGGATGAAGCGGTTGCAATAAAAGTGATCAACAAATTAAAAGAAGCAACCACTGTTCACTGGCATGGATTGGAAATTGACAGTTATTTTGATGGCGTATCCGGTTGGGGGAATTTTAAAAATATGCTGGCGCCGATCATTCAACCAGGTGATTCATTTGTAGTGCATATGCGACCGCCCCGTTCAGGCACTTTTATTTATCATACTCACATGCACAACCAACAGTTATTTGCCGGCATGTATGGTGCTATAATAGTAAAAGACAAGAAAGAAAATTATGAGATCGATAAAAACAAAGTAATAATATTTGGAGAAGACAAAGCTGGGGCGGTATTTGTGAACGGGAAAAAACAACCGGATACTTTGTATGTGAAAAAAGGAATTAACTATCACTTTCGACTGGTTAATATTACTGCGGGCTGGGCAGACCTTTCTACTTCGATTATGCATAATGGCTCGCCGGTGAACTGGAAACCGCTTGCAAAGGATGGCGCAGATCTTCCTTCTTATCAACAAATAATAAGAGCAGCATTAAACCAACCAATTTCTGTAGGACAAACACTTGATTTTGGATTCACGCCGGACAAGGCTGGTGAATATTTGTTCCAGGTAAGCGACTCCTATGGTTTTTTAACACCGATAAAAATGGTGATACGTGTAAAAGAATAATTTTTATTTAATTATTTCTTCAAGCTGTTTGAGTAGCAAAGTAAAATTTGAATAAGCATTATTATTCAAAAGTATTATCGTTTTCTTTTTATCAATAAACCGGATGATCTGAGTTTTATACCCGGGATTATCGCCGTTATGCTGAACAATCTTTCCAAATGAAGGATCATTTCTTAACTCCCAGCCGAACCCATAATTTGATATAGTTCCATCATTCAATTTCATTGGAGTAAAGGCTTCCTGCAATGTTGATTGCCGGATCAATTTTTCTGTATACAATGCTTTGTCCCATTTCAACAGATCGGCAGCGGTGGAGCTGATTCGTCCAGGGCCTTTGCGATTACCCAACCAAATAGTATAATTGGAAGATGGGAATGAATCGGCACGCACATATATATTTCTTTCTTCTACATAAATATGCCCGATAGCAAAATTCTTAGTTGCTTTCTTTTCTTCCAGAGTTCTTATATCTGTGCTTTTCATTTTTAGTTTACTGAAGATCCATTTGCGGCACATGTCAATAAAATCTTTGCCACTTGCTTTTTCGGCAATACTTGCAAGCAACATATAACCGGTATTACTGTATTCATATTTTTCCCCGGGCTCAAAATGTTTTGGTGGGGCATATTTATTTAAATACTCAATGCAATCAGGATTACCGGCCACTTTTGATTTATCCCAGTATTTATCCATAATGTCCTGGTAATCGGGTAAGCCGCTTGTGTGGGTAAGTAGATTGCGGATCGTCATTCCTTTGTATGGGATCTGCAAATATTTACTTACTGAATCATCATAATTAAGCAGTCCTTTTTCTTTCAGCATCATGATGATCATGGCTGTAAATTGTTTTGATACTGATGCAAGCTCAAAAATGTCCGTAGTCTGTAAAGGAATTTGACTTTCAAATTCAAGATAGCCAAATGCTTTTTGATAAACAGGTTTACCATTTTCTGCAATTAAAACAACACCACTAAAATCTTTTTGCGCAGCAAATAGTGAATCCAGCTTTTCCTGTTGAGAAAACGCAGCGTTCGTAATAATCAATAAAAACAGAAATATATTTTTCATAATAATTTTTTATTCAAGACCATACTCTTGTTTTATAAGTTTCAAAGCGTCAACGGCTAATTGTCTTTCTCTCAAATTGGCCCGCATATATGCTAAAAAGAGAGATTTAATAGTATAGAGATTTTTTAGAAACATCTTTTTATCTGCAACTCCGATAGATGGAATTGTTATTTTTTGAGGAAGGTCTATTAGGGTGTCTGCGATCTGCAAGTCTTCGATAATGGCCAGTTGGGCGACACTGTCTGACCGATGATGTATCTTATTTAACAGCACAGGATCAATAAGTTTTTCAATATCCTTGTTCATTTGATTTGCAAGATCAACCTGTAAAGGTTCATACTCTTTTCTGTTTCGCACCAATACATCATAATTAATGATCATATCCGATACTTTTTGATTTCGGATAAGCCTCAGGCCGCCTGAGTTTTTCAATTGTTGCATTGTCCGGTCGTTAGGATAAAAACGGAGGATGTCCCAATAGGGAAAAGAATAAAGCCTGTATACTGATGCTCCTTCCTGCATATATTGATCACTGCTTAACAACTGGAATAAAGTATCCAACTCTTTTATACGTTTTTTTCGTAATTCTATTAACCCGTTTAATTGTGCAGTATCGAGCTTTAGATCTTCAATAAAGCTATTCATATAAACTATTTCCCGTTTATTTTCTACAAGATGTTCCCGCTGATTCTCTACAAAGAAACCCAATGTGACAGCAAGGAACAGCATTAAGAACTCCCACAAATAATGTGTCCATCTTTTTCTTTCGGAATGTGTATGTGAATGCACTTCCATAAATATTTATTCAAGATGATATTCTTCCTTTAATAATTGCATTAAACGAATTGCCCTGTTTTTTTGCCACAGCATACTTTTAAAATGGTTCTGATACAGCGCCAGCAAAAAACCAGCATAATTACATAGTTGGTTAATGCTATTTTTATCCTCTGTAATTAAGGGCTTTGGAAATTCAGGTCGTTTTAAAAATGTTCCAAACCCACCTTCTCCTCTAAACTTCGAAGTATCAATCATGTTTTTAATGACGACTGCATCTAATACATTTCCCATACTGCCCCGAAAGTCTTGTATAACAACGGCAATATTTTCATCTACAGCTAACAATCGTTGAGCCCATATATCGTATTGTACAATGCTATCTGCGACATTTTCTTTCCTGATCAATCGTAATGATCCGGAATTTTTTAATTGACTAATTGTGGCATTTGAATACTGAAAAGGGTTAAGTATAGCGAGAATCCTCGCATAATAATAAATATCACTCAAATGAGCATTTTTTCCAGGGCTATTAATGACATCAATAAGAGAATCAGCAAATATTACGGCTCTTTTTTGAAAAAGGGAATGAACATTTATTGCTGTCGTATCCCGTGAAAGGTCCTGCAACAAATTTTTTATATATCTTGTTTCCCGTTGGTGTTCCATCCAATGCTCCCGTTGATTCTCTACAAAAAACCCTGCAGTTACTGCCAGGAACAGCATAAAAAATTCCCAGAAATAATGCGTCCATTTTTTTCTTTCGGTATGGGTGTGGGCATGTACTTCCATAAAATTTTATTTCAGTGGTATTCTTTTTTAATCATGTCAATTAGTTTTTTGCATGCTTCTAACGCCGGTTTTTGTTGACTCAGCAATGCGTCGCATGCTCCTTGATATACTCCCATAATGTTAATAAATTCCTGGTCTGTTTCCGGCGTTCGATTAAAGATTTCCGCTTCAGGCTCAGTTAAAACGGTTGATGAATCTATCAGTTTTTGAAATCGAAAATGTTTTATCATGTAAGGAACAACATAATCTTCAAAAAGCTTGTCAACCCCATCCGCATCTACGCTTGCCCTGGGAATAACTATTTCATAATATCGCTGAAGTTTGGTTGTAAGGGTATCATCTTCTATATATCGAAGACTACCGGATGCTTTCATTTGATCATAAGTAGTTGTTGTAAATTGTGACTTATATGATTTTAATAACTCAGAGAAAGCCTTCATAATATCAAAAGAAGAGGATGGGCGAGGCCCGGTCATCACAGATAAAAAATCAACATATTTCTTTTTCCTGTCCTCCAGCCGCCCGATCCTTTTGTTTAAAAAAACAGAATCTTCTCCTAAATCTGATAACAATCTTTTGACAAATTTTTCTTCTCTTTTGTGTTCTACCATATGCTCTCTTTGGTTCTCTGCAAGAAATCCGCAGAAGACTGCGAGAAATAACATGAGAAATTCCCAGAAATAATGTGTCCATTTTTTTCTTTCGGTGTGTGTATGTGCATGTACTTCCATAATTAATGAAGGTTATATTCCTTTTGAATTAATAAAATCAAATGATAAGCTAAAGCAGATTCTGTTTCAAGTTTCGGCAGGTACTGACTTGCTGCGGTATTGTATAGGGCTACACTTACATTTATAAATTCATTTAATGTCTGCTTATTATTTATGCCGATTAAATATCCCAAATTCAGACCTGACAAACTATCCATTTTTCGAATGGTGCGATAATCGAGAACAGAAGGACCGGTATCCAAAAGATTTAAAGGATACCAGTTGAAAGTTTTCCAGCCAATTTTCCGCTGTTCCAGCCTGTAGGTTTCAAACCGATCATGTATTTGTGCTATCCAGATCTGGTTACTCCAATATTGTAAAATGGAATCGGCCACGGTTTTATTTCTGATCAACCGCATTGATCCGGTACCTTTTAGCTGGGAGGATGTACGATCAGTAAAGACAATATCAACGCTGTGACCTGCATTCAGGCCAAAACTTGTCATTCTTTTTTCATCTTCTTTTTCTTTGTTTTCCTTTACATAAAATATAACAAGGCTATCTGTATAAGAAATATTTCCCTTTAACCTGGAGATACTATAATTAAGTCTAGTTGTGTCTATTTTCAGATCCTCTAAAAGCGATTTCACAAAATCTTTCTCTTTATTTTGTTCAATTAGATGCTCTCTGAAATTCTCTGCAAGAAATCCGCAAAATACAGCGAGAAACAACATTAGAAATTCCCAGAGATAGTGTGTCCATTTTTTCTTTACTGTATTTGAGTGGTGGTGTACTTCCATTATTAGTGTTTATTAAACTGCCTTTCTACAAATTCAAAAGTTGCTGTATAAGCTTTTACCCAATTGCCATAAAGTAAAAAGCTATGAACTTCATCGGGCAATACCAATTGCTCCACATGCACTCCTTGTTTCCTCAGCATCTCCGCCATATTCACAGATTCGCTGAATGGTACATTGCGGTCATCATCACCATGTATCATCAGCACCGGGTTTTTCCAACCTTTTACAAAATATTCCGGCGATGATTCAAATGCTTTTTTGGCAATGGCAGGAAATTTTGCATAATCATACCATGAAGCAAATGTTGGGATCTCTGTATTCCAGTTATGTACTCCATGAATATCTACACCACAGGCAAATAAATCAGAAGCCTGTGCCAAACCATGTGCTGTAAGATAACCACCATATGAACCGCCCCATAATGCGATCTTGTTTCCATCAACATCAGCACGACTCTTTAAATACTGACCCGCCCCAATCAGATCTTTTACTTCACTGGCGCCTGATGCTCCATAGTTCAATGCTTCCCTGAATTCAAAACCATAACCAATACCGCTGCGATAATTTAATGACAATACAACATAACCCTTGCTGGCGAAATATTGATTGAGTGCATAGGCATTGGAATAATACTGGCTGTAATGAAAACCTAAAAGCATTTGTCTTCTTGAACCACCATGTATAAAAATTAAGGCAGGATGTTTATCGCCTGGTTTATGATTGGGCGGTAAAAACAGGTCGCCATAAGCATTCATTCCGTCAGTTGCTTTTATTGTAACAAACTGTGGTTGCTCTAATGACGAAGGAAAATCATTTGGAAAAAATTCTTTGGCAATATCATTTACTGAATTATTTTTTACAATGGCGGGCCAGGCTGGTTTTGTTGCAGAAGAATGAAGGATCGCAATTCCATCATTAATAATTACAGGGCTCCATTCTATTTCATTTCCTTTTGTCAGTTGTTCTATTCTGCCATCAACAACCAATAACTTCCAAATGTGCCGGCGATTGATGTCAGATATATTTGTTGTATAATATATTGTTTTGCGATCCTCAGAAAGAGTTACATTTTCTATTTCACCATCACCCGGAGTAAGCAGCTTTGTAACACCTGTACTTATGTTTAATGAATATAAATGTTGCCATCCATCTTTTTCATAGGGAAATATAAGTTGATCGCCGGTACACCACCAAAGTAAATTCTCTTCAACAGGAATATCATTTAAGAATACATTTCCTTTTCCTGCAGATGCTTTCCATAACTCTTTTATATTGCCCGATTGAATATCGAATGTCCGGATGCTCCATGGATTACCCTCCCGTACCGGAACAAAAGGAATTATATTGTTCATGTTGGGAATACGTATATAAGCCAATTGCTTACTATCTGGTGACCATACAGGATAAGTATCATTATCCATACTGGTTTCAACAAAGCTTACAGTTTTTGTATTCACTTTATATATACCAATAAAAGAATGATCACCCCGGTTACTGGTGAAAGCGATCATTGTTCCATCAGGTGACCAGCGAATTTGCGATTGCCCGCCTCTTGATTGAAAAAGCTTTTCAGGTTTAATTAAAGTATCAATTATTGAGGCCACCCATATTTGACCTGCGGAAGTATACGCAAGCTTTTTGCTGTCGGGAGAGATCTTAAAATTTGAACCTGCAATGATCTTTCTTGATCCACTACCATCTTTATTAATGATCCAAACATTTCTTGCTGTAGATGTTTGCAAAAATGCCGGGTTAGCAGGCTCGCCACT
>Ga0207701_10001652_pt1 | contig 23334 bp, 28 predicted proteins | sample KBSSwiSSwithPhiX_FD_184294 | JGI IMG/M metagenome (GOLD analysis project Ga0207701, IMG submission 184294) | Switchgrass rhizosphere bulk soil microbial communities from Kellogg Biological Station, Michigan, USA, with PhiX - S5 (SPAdes) (version 2) | ecosystem: Environmental > Terrestrial >... | reverse complement strand
TCAGCAACTGGAAAAAGCGCCGCGCGCGCGGCCTTTCGCGGCGCTGGACGCCCTGCCGCCGCTGGACTGGGACACCGTCGATCGCGTCCTGAGCAGCACTCGACCGCTCGACGTGCTCACCGTGGCGGCGGGCCAGGAAATTCGCATCGCTCGCCCAAGCTCGCGCGGGGACGTGGCGCAACTGATGGCCAGCGGCCTCGGCGTCGTGGTGCGAGCGGCCGAGGCTCACGATCCCGACCTCGCCGCCCTGTGCGAGAGTTTCGAACAGGTCCTTCCCGGCGAGGTACATGTCCAGCTCTCCGTGACCCCGGCCGGCACGAACAGCGGCGGCTGGCATTACGACTTCGAGGACGCCTTCGTCGTGCAGTTAGCCGGTGCGAACGACTACTGCTTTCGCTCCAGCACGGTCGCAACACGGCTGAACGCCCGCGACTGGCTGTACCTGCCGGCCCGCTGCTGGCACCGGATCAGGTGCATCGAGAATTCGCTGTCTATCTCGGTCAGCGCTATACCAGCGACGAGCTGAGCCGGCGCCGACGACGCCGGCCGCTCCTTGCATGCGCGAAATCAGCTACGTCCTTTGTGACGTGTTCACCGACCGGCCGCTGGCGGGCAACGCGCTCGCGGTCTTCACCGACGCCGACGCCATCGATGCCACACTGATGCAGGCGCTGGCGCGGGAGACGAACCTGTCCGAGAGCGCGTTCGTCCTGCGTCCGACGGGCGCGTCCGCGGATGCCGCCATCCGCATCTTCACGCCGACCATGGAGCTCCCGTTCGCGGGTCATCCGACGCTCGGGACGGCGTTCGTCCTCGCGTCCCTCCGGCAACGCGACGTCATCAACCTCGAGACCGCGCGCGGCGGCGTCACGATTCGCTTCACCCACCAGGCGGGCCGGCCGCCGTTCGGCTGGATGACCCAGCCGCTGCCGCGCATCCAGCCGTACGGGCAGACCGCGGCGTTGCTGGCGGCCCTCCGCGTGCCGGCTTCCACGCTCCCCGTCGAGCTTTACGACAACGGCCCGCACTACGTCTTCGTCGAGCTCGGCACGCCCGCCGAGATCGAAGCGCTGGCGCCCGATCTTTCGCGCCTCGCGGACCTCGGCAGCACCGCCTTCAGCGTGTTTGCGCGCAAGGGCGCCGGCTGGAAGTGTCGTGTCTTCGCGCCCGGCGAAGGGATCGCGGAGGATCCCGGGACCGGCGCCGCGGCGGGACCGATGGCGGTGCACCTCGCCCGCCACGGCCGCATCGCGTTCGGCGACGAGATCGTGATCGAGCAAGGCGTCGAGATCGGACGGCCGTCGACGCTTCACGCCCGCGCACGCGGCGGCGGCGATCGCCTGGACAGCGTCGAGGTGGGCGGGCACGCGGTGATCGTGGGAAGCGGCACGTTCAGGCTTCCCTGACCCGGCCGCTACGGCGTCTCGCAACCGGAACGGCGGCGGCCCGAGAAGGCGCCGGCGGCGAGAATGCCGACGATCATCGCCGCCACGAACGCGAGGGCGCTGTGCGCGCCGGATCCGAGCGAGACGATCGCCGGCCCCGGGCAGTAGCCGGAGAGGCCCCAGCCGACGCCGAAGATGGCGGCACCAGCCACCAGTCGTGCGTCGACGCGGTTGTTGCGGGCCGGGAGCGGGCGGATGCCGCGCACGATCGGACCGAGCAGCCGCAGCATCCCGGCGTACACGACGACGGCGCCCGCCATCACCGCGACCAGGCGCGGATTCCAGTGGCCGGAGAAATCGAGGAAGCCGATCACGTTGCGGGGATCGGTCATGCCGGACACGACCAGCCCGGCGCCGAACAGCGCACCGGCGACGAGGGTGCCGATGGTCTTGCGACTCATGATCCCGCTGCCGCCGCGAACAGGCGCGTCGCGATCGCGACGGTGACGGCGCCGGCGGCGATGAACGTCAACGTCGCGACGATCGACGCGATCGAAAAACGCGAGATCCCGCAGACGCCGTGCCCGGAGGTGCAGCCGCCGCCGAGGCGCGTGCCGAACCCAACCAGCACGCCCGCCACGACCAGCACCGCCGTCGGATAAGGGCTGGCGCCGGCCGGCGACCCGACCACCGCCGCGAGCAACCCGACCGCGACGAGGCCCGCGAGGAACGCGAGGCGCTGGCCGCGGACCTCGCGCTCGCGCAGCGCGCCGTCCACGATGCCGCTCACGCCGGCGGTCCGGCCCGTCGCCAGCCAGTACACCGTCGCGGCGAGCCCGATGAGCGCGCCGCCGAAAAATCCCGTCAGCATCGGCGCGTAGTAGTGATCAGCGATTCGGTTGCGGCGTCAAGTGGAGGTAGGGCTTCACCTCGGGCACGCCCGGGATGTCGTCCCACGTGTCGAGGAGATCGCGAACCACGACCGGCGGACGGCGCACGGCCGGGCTCACGAACAAGCGCAGGACGAAGCTCAACGCGACAGCGGGAAGCAGCACCAGCGCCAGCGAAAGCCCCAGGACGACGATCCCGAACACCAGCATCTGCACGACGGTCATGAGCCTCTGTCTAGCATACAAGACAAAAGATCGCTATAACGAAATGGTCAATCCACGCGTGGGGAGCCGGCGAGCTCTGCTCGCCGCGTACCATCGCGGGAGGGTTTGGGAACCCTCCCAGGGTTCCCATGTCAAATGCCGCCGCCGTCGCTGTAATTGATCCGGCAGTATTCCGGCGCCTGGTCGGCGTCCAGCACGCGCAGGTGCCGCCAGCGGCCGGCGCGGTCGTCCTCGCCCGGTTGCACCGGCGTCGTGCACGGGTAGCAGCCGATGCTCGGATAGCTGGCAGCGTGCAGCGGGTGCACGAGCAGGTCGTGCTCGGCGATGTACGCAGCGATGTCGGCGCCCGTCCAGTCGCAAAGCGGCGACAGCTGGTAGCCGCCGGTGCGCCGATCTTCGGCGAACGGCTTGATGTTGCGGCGCTTCCCGCCTTCCGCGCGACGAAGGCCGTTGACCAGCGTGGGCGCGCGCTTCGTCTTCAGATGTGCGAGCAGCGGGGCTTCCTTGCGCATGCGGCAGCACTCCGGCTGGCCGGCGATGGTGGCGAACAGCTTGCCCCCCTGAACGCTCTCCTGCTCCTCGATCGTCGACGCCGGGTACAACGTGACGAGATTCAAGCGATAGCGACGCATGTACTCGTCGCGCACCTTCAACGTCTCGAAGAAGTGGTAGCCGGTGTCGACGAACAGGACCTCGTTGCCGAGACCGAGCCGGTGGAACATGTGCATCAGCACGACCGCCGTCTTCTGCATGCTGGAGAGCAGCACGACGTCGTCGCCCAGCCGGCCGACGGCCCAGCGAATCCGGTCGAGAGCGCTCAGCGGCTCCAGCGCGGCGTTCGCCGTGGGAAAATCAATCTCCATGGCTGTCTATTTTACAAGACAAACGTCCGAATCGTCAAACCGGCGCATCGGCGACCCGGTCGGGCCCTTGAGGGATTTCCTTACATGGCCAGGTTCACACCATGGCAAACAATCCCAACGACCGGCCCGGAAGGGCTCAACCGAACGAGTCTGAAAACCAGCCTGGCTACGAGTCCGAGGACGAAGCTCAGCGCGGCGGCCAGAAGCAGAGCCAGGGCGGCTTCGACGAGCGGAAGAAGGACGACGTGTCCAGCCCGCCGCCCGGCGGAGTCGATCCGGACCGCGCCTGGAAGAAGGGCGCGCATATCGACGACGACGAGCCGTAGGGCTCGCGCGGCACGCCTGTCGATCAGGGCGGCCTCGTATTCTGGAAATTGCGCGTCACGGGGGCGGGACAGAAATCGATCGAGTCGTTATCTGTTTCACCCCGTGCAAACTGTAAGAGTCGTTGTGGTGGATGACCACGACGTGTTGCGCCTGGGCGTCCTCGATTTTGTGGATTCACTGCCCGGATACCGCGTCGTCGGGGAAGCCGCCAGCGCACGCGCCGCCTTCGAGACGATCGAGGCGACGAAACCCGACGTCGTGCTGATGGACATCGCGCTGCCGGGGATGGACGGCGTCGTGGCGACGCGCGAGATCCGGCGGCGCGCCCCGAACACCCGCATCGTCGTCCTGACCGCCCACAAGCACACGCACGATGTCCGCGACGCGATCGCCGCCGGCGCGATCGGATACGTGCTGAAGGGCGATCCTCTGGAAACGCTGGAACACGCCCTGGACCACGCGGCGCGGGGGTCGCTCTACCTGCCGCCGGTTCTGGCCGACTCTGTTTCGGCCTTGCAGGCGCCGGACAGATCAGCCGACGTCCTGTCTGTCCTCTCCGAACGAGAGCGCGAGATCTTTCGCCTCGCGGCGGACTGCCGGACGTCAGCCGAGATCGCGCGCGATCTCTGTGTCGCGCGCAAGACCGTCGACGCGCACTTGCACCGGATCAACCGGAAGCTGAACCTGCGCGATCGGGCCGAGCTGGTCCGCCTCGCGGTCCGCATCGGCCTGGTGCATTCGATCCGGAGCCGCAGTCCGCGGCCCGGCTACGACGCAAGCGTCCCGAACGGCACGCCAGCCGTCCCGTAACCGACGCGTCTACGGGCTGCCGCAGGCGTTGTCGGTCGGGTACATGAGCGCCGCCTCGGTGCCCGTGCCGGTGCAGGTCGCGGCCTGCACCAGCGGCAGGCACGCCGCCGCGTCGTTGTATCCCGAGCCGCCCGAACACGCGAGCGTCACCTGGAACCCGCGGCAGTCGGCCTCGGTGTCGTAGGTGAGCGTCCCGCCGGTACCGTCCGTGAGCGCGCACCCCGCACCGTCGGTGCAGGCGCACGCCTTGGCGCATATTGCGTTGCCCAGCGTCTGGCAGGGACTCCCGCCACTGTCGCTGCCACCGCACGTCAACGTCAGGACCGCGGCCAGAACCGGGCCCACCCATGCGCGGTATTTGCCGCGCTCACTCGTCCGCATCATTGGACGATCGTCGCGCGCCTGCGAGGTCGTGTCAAAAAACGCGCTACTCGGCGCGGAGCAGGCGCGAGATGCTGAGCTCGACGTCGGACCGCACCGCGTGCCACAGGCTGCGGACCTCGGTGGGGGAGACGCCGAGCTCGTCCCACAGACGCACGCGCACCGCGCTGTCCAGATCCTCGCGGATGGCGGCGAGCCATCGCACGGCCGTCGAGCGGTTCACGCGGTAGCTGCGCGCGATCGCCTCGAAGGTCATGCCGGAGACGTAGTGGAAACGCAGTAGGTTGCGATCGCGCTTCGACAGCTGCCGGACGGCGTCGCGCAGCGCCTCCTCGAACAAGCCGCCGTACTTGTTCCGGATCAACCGCTGCTCCTGATCCAGCGCGCTCAGCAGCGGCTCGTCGCCGCTGTCGATCCGGCCGGTGTGCCCGGGGTCGGACTCGCATATGTCCAGCGCCGTCCGCACCGCCACCATCCGGACCCACGCCGCGAGCCGGCCGCTGGCGCGGTACTGCATCAGCTTGGGGGGCGGCCCCACCAGCAGCTTCGCCCGCAGGTGCTGCCGGACTTCCTCGACGACGTCGCCGCTGAGACGCAGCCGGGCCAGCCAGCGCGGCAGCTCCGAGAGCAGCTGGCTGTCGAACACCCGCACGGCGTCATCGTTGCCGGCGGCGGCCGCCGCCGCCAGGTACACGTCGCCCGCCAGATCCCCGAGGGTGGCGGGATCGACCGCCGCGCCTTCGACGAAGGCCCGAAATACCTCGAGCGTGAGGCTTTTTACGGCCGGCCATTGCTCCTGGCCGCGCTTGAAGGCGGCTATCAATAGATCGTCGGTCACGAACAGCCCGGTACTGGCCGAAATGATACCCTGGACGGCGCACGGTATTGCGATGTCGTCGGGCTGTCTCCACGAGAACGAAGTTCAGGCGTTCCTGGAGGGGGCGCTGCCGACGGTGCGCGTGGACGGCGTCGAGACCCACCTCGACGCCTGCCTGAAGTGCCAGCTGCTGGTCTCGGCGGGCGTGCGGACGGCATCGCTGCGCACCCACGGCCTGGAGGGCGAGGCGTCCGTGCGCCTGCACTTCGAGGTGGGCGACGTCGTCTCGGGCCGCTACGAGATCACGCGCTTCATCGCGCGCGGCGGGATGGGCGAGGTGTATGCCGCCCACGACCGCATGCTGGGCGACGAGATCGCGCTGAAGGTCTTGCTCAGGCCGGCGTCGGCCGGCGTCGGCGCGCTCGACCGCCTGCGGGCCGAGGTGCAGCTGGCCCGCCGCGTGGCCGACCCGCACGTGCTGAGGGTGTTCGACCTCGGATCGTATGACCTGCCCGCGGGCGGCGAGGTCCTGTTCCTCACCATGCAGCTGCTGCGCGGCGAGACGCTTCGCGCCCGGATCCGCCGCGCCGGGCCGCTGCCCCCCGCCGAGACCTGGCGCCTGGCGGGCGACATGTTCGCGGCGCTCGCCGCCGCGCACCAGATCGGGATCGTCCACCGCGACTTCAAGTCCGACAACGTCATGCTGGTGCCGACCGGCGACGGTCCGCCGCGCGCCATCGTCATGGACTTCGGGCTCGCGCAGGCCGCCACCGATGCGCCGCGCAGCACCGACGGCACGCCGCTGGTGGCGGGAACGCTCGGCTACATGGCGCCCGAGCAGCTCGCCGGCGGCGTGGTGACCGCGGCGGTCGACGTGTACGCGTTCGGCGTCGTCCTCCACGAGATGTTGACCGGCGTCCTGCCGCCGTTCCGCCCGGCCATCGCGCGCCGGGAAAAGGAAAAGTCCGGTCCGGCGCCGGCCGCGGCCCCGCCCCCGCCGTCGCTGCTGGACAAGCTCGACATCCCGTCGCGATGGAGCGGCCTCATCCGGCGCTGCCTCGAGCGCGACCCGGCCGCGCGCTTCCGCAACATCCTCGAAGCGCGCGATTCCGTCGCGAGCGGGCCGCGCGAGCGCAGCCGTCGTCTGACGTTCGCCGCGGCGTCCGCCGCGATCGCGTTGGCCGCGGCCGGCGGCGGCGTGCTCTGGAAACGCGGCGCCGTCCATACGGAGCCGCCGATCTCCACGACGACCGCGGCGCCGTCACCGGCGGCGGCGCCGCCCGCCCCTCCGTCCATCCCGGCGCCAGCACCGCCCGCGCCGACCGTCGTGGAAAAAGCGAGCGAGCCCCCGCCGCCGATCCCCGCGGCGCAGCTGGTCCCTCCGGCAGGCAAGGCCGAGCGGGCCGGCCGTTCCAAAACCGCGCGGCCCCGGGCGTCCAACCGCCTCGAACCGAAGGCCGAAGCCGGCCCCCGCACGCCCGCGGACACGGCCCCCCCCAGCGCCCCGCGCCCGGATCGTTCGGTCGCGGACACGGATGAGGCGATGGATCCGTTCCGGGAATCGCGCTGACGCTTTTTTTTGCGCCGGTCGCGCGGTTTCGCCGTCATCCCTGGGGGGACTACGTCCTTGAGTCGGACGATACGCTGGCCTGACGGCCCTACATGCCTCTATCATCGCGGTTCGCTTAGCCGGACCGGCCGTGTTGAGGCTACGAACGAATCTGAGATCCTGGTGTCTCGCGGGCGTCTTGCTGCTCGCCGCCTGGACCTCGCCACGCGCTGCGGCGGCCGCGCCCGATGCGGGTCAGGACCTGACGCCGTCGGCTCGCGAGCTGTCCGACCAGGCGCTGCGCCAGTACCAGCAAGGCGAGTACGACGCGGCGATCGAATCGTTCATGGGGGCGTTCGCGCTGTCGAACAATGCCGGCCTGCTGTTCAACGTCGCGCAGGCGTACCGGCTGAAGGGGGACTGCGAGCGCGCGCGCGACTACTACCAGCGCTACCTGAGCGCGGTCCCCGACTCACCGCTGAAGCCGTCCCTGGAACGGCGGGTGACTGAGATGGAGGCGTGCCTCAAGAACAACGGCGCGTCCGCGGCGGCCGGAGCGAGCGACGCCACGAGCACGATCGCGGCGCGCGGCGCCCCGGCGCCGGCGGCGGGCGCCGCCCCGCCCTCACTGGATCTGACGGCGCAAAAACCCGACACCTCGACGAAGCGCGCCGTCGTCTGGACGCTGCGGGGATCGGCGGTGGCGCTGCTGGCGACGTCCGCCGTGTTCGGCGCGCTGGCGTGGGACGCATCCCGCGACGTCGACAACGCGCCGACGATGCGCGCGGCGATCGAAGCGAACGATCGCTACAAGACCGACACCGCCCTGACCTGGACGTTCGCGGCGACCGGCGTGGCGTGCGCGGTTGTCTCGTACTTCGTGGGGCGCCACCGATGAGAGTTTCCGTCCTGCTTTGCGCCACGGTCGCCGCGCTGGCGGCGGCGTGCAGCCGCGACCTCACGAGCAAGACCAGCTGCAACGTCGACGGTGATTGCAGCGCGGGATTTGTCTGCGTCTCCCAGCGCTGCGAGCTGGACAAGGGCGGCGCCGGAACGATGGGCGGCGGTGGCACCGGCGGATCGGGCGGCAACGTGGGAACGTTCGACGGTGGTTTCGACGGACCTGCGCGCATGTGTCCGACGACCCCGGTCAATGCCTGCCCGGCCGAGGACGCGGGCGGCCGCTGCGAGCAGACCTACTGCGGCGGGCGCCTGTGGCAAAACAGCCTGACGAAGTCGGTGCTGGTGTCCTATCGAATCCTGGATCCGGCCAACGAGTTCTCGGCGGGCTACAGGGCGGCCATCCGCGCGAGCGCCAACGCCTGGTTCCGCGCGAGCGGGAAGTTCGTGACGTTCAAGGAGTGCGCGGTCTGCAGCGGCAAGTTCATCTCCGTCGTGCCCGGCGACGGCGACGGCATCATCAACCCGGACGAGCCCGAGCAGCGCTTGCCGATGCCGGTGGACGGCAGCGGTCGGGTATCGCCGCACCGGATCGCCCACCAGTGGGGCCACGTCCTCGGGCTCTCACACACGTACGAGCGCGCGGATCGCGACCGCTACATGGGCTTCGATCCGGAGATCTGGTGTGCGGCCGGGCGTCCGGGGTTGCCGCCCCGCTGCGCGGCGGGCACGGCCGATCTGCCCGGGTTCCCCGAGATCACCACCGGCACCTTCGGCGCGTTCGATGAAAAATCGAAGATGAACGGCCTCCGCAGCGACGGCATCTGCGGCGCGGACGAGCCCGACGAGGATTCCGGCGAGCCAACCATCGGCGACGTGTCCGCCCTGGCGGAGCTCTTCTTCGGGGTCACCAGTTTCTGGTCACCGTTCCAGCCCATCGGGCGATCGGTGTCGCCCAACCAGCCGCTCGACTACCAGCTGGCGCCGGGTGTCGATCCGATCGGCTCGCCGGCGCTTGCCGAGGTCGACTATGCCAGTCCCGAGATCTTCGTCCGCGGGACCGACGACCGCGTCTACACGACGACGCGGCGCGATCTCATGTCATCCACCACGGCGCAGTGGAACGACTGGACGCCAGTCGCGGCGGATGTCGACGCCGATCCCGCCGTCGTTTTTTCGTGGCTCGACCCACCGGCGACGAAGACGCTGTTTCTCGCCGTTCGATCGCGGATTGACGGACAGATTCACCTGCGCGCTCGCCGCGGCGGCGCGTGGGAGAGCACCTGGGTACCTCTCGGAGCGCCGCCGCCGGGCGCGGCGTCGGCGCCCGCGCTTGCGTCGTATAGCCCGACGGTGCTCGCCGTGGTGGTGCGCGGGGGCGATGGGTTGATCTATCGCTTGGCGTGCATGGATGCGCAGAATGGCTGCACCGCCATCGCGGCGCAACCGAACGCGTGGATGCCCCTCCCGCCGCCCCCGTCACCGTCGGGGATCTTCGTGGGCAAGCCATCGGCGTTCTGGGCGCTCGACAACACCAAACTGACGGTCGCCGCGGTCACCGACGACCGCGCCGTCATGGTGATGACAATGGTGGACGCCGGCGGGGGCCAGTGGGTTCGCGCCGAGAGCATTAGCAACGATCTCGCGCCCGACGATCCGGACCCGGGCGTCGCGATCGCGACGTACGGCTTCCCCGGAGATGTCTCGTTCTTCGCGCGCAACCAGCAGGGCCTGCTCGCTAACGAAACGCTGAGGGAGACGTACTCTTCGATCGGCGGCATGCTCGTCTCGCCCCCGGGCGTCGTGGCGATCACCCACACTGTCATTCGAACGGACATCGCCGCGATCATCGACGACCACGGGCATCCCGGCGTCTGGTGGCGGTACCAAGATGCGCTTCCCGCGTTCCCCTGTTACTACAACCGCCCGGGCGCGTGCCTCGAGTGCGGCCTCTGACGCGGACTACTGTTTCGTCATCACGAGGTCGCTGACGATCTTCGTCATGGTCGCTCGGTCGTAGTCGACCAGATGCAGCGCCGAATCTTGCACGCAGTAGGGGCCGTCGCCGCCGGGCGCTTGCGCGAACGTCAGCATCGTCCCCTACGTGGCATACGTTCCGGTCGCGTTGATAATGTCGAGAGTCACGGCGGTCGTGCAGGTGCACGCGCCCGACACCCGGCGGTATCCACGCACGTTCAACGGTCGGAAGCACATCGCCGAACGACCGCCTTCACCGACGCGCCCGCCGATCGCCATGCGCGGCGAACGAAGCCCTGCTTTAGAGGGCTCGACTTCTCCGTTTCCGAGCAGCAACAACGAACAGCCCGATCGGGAGCATTGCGAGACACACGCGGTCCAGCGTTCCTGAGAACATTGAAGACGCTACCGGTGTCCGTTCCCGCTCGAGTGCTTCAATTCGCCGGTTCTGTTCCAGGATCATTTTCTGTTGATCCTGAACCACCTTGATAGTGACCGGCAGAAGCTCCTGGTAGTTGATCGAAAGCATGCCCGATTTGCTATCGGTTTCGACCAGCTCGGGAAAAATCTTCTGAACGTCCTGCGCGATCAGACCATGGTGGGTTACGCCATTCGCGCCCTTCTTGAACCGATAGGTGACGGGCCGAAGGCGCAGCAGTTGTTGAAGGCCTTCGGATTCATCCTTGAGATCCGTCTTCAGCCTGGCATCCGAGAAGGTGACGTAGCTGAATGCTCCCACTTTCCCGTCGAAATTGCCGGCATACCCAGTGCCGTTATGCGCCTCACCGTAAATTGCCGAGCCCGCGCTGTTACTTGGGATTGTTCCTATGACGCCGATGGCTCCGCCCTGTGTGCCGAACGATGTACCCTCAACGCCGTGCCCTTCAGCGATGCCCTGAAGCCCCACTCCGGCATAGCCGGTCAAGGAGACGCCTTTAACCCCAATGCCGTTCATCGAGGCATCTCCTTCTATCGCCCTGCCGCCGATGACCTGGTTACCAATTGCTAAGCATGAGGACGACGACGAGCAGTAACTTGAGTCCGGCAACGTAATGGCATCGGCGACACGCGCGTGGCCCAAGATTCCCGCCGCGAGAAGTGCTGCTGCGCAACATGGTAGCGTCTTCATGGTGTGACCTCCTCGATGGTTGTTGTTCTTCGTCGAGGTCACCACCCCCCATGCTAACCACGACGACGTACGGTCCGACAGCGTGCCGCAAGCTGTCAAGCGACAAACCCGCAAGCACGTCAGCGGCACATCGACCGACGCCACCGCTCCCACCCAACCGCCCGAACACCTGCCTCGAGTGCGGCCTTTGAGCCCGCCTACTGCTTGGTCATGACGAGGTCGCTGATGATCCTCGTCATCGTCGCGCTGTCGTAGCCGACCAGGTGCAACGACGATCCCTGCACGCAGTAGGGGCCGTTGCCGCCGGGGGCTTCGGCGAACGTCAGCATCGTCCCGGACGTGGCGTACGTTCCGCTGGTATTGATGACGTCCAGGGTCAGCTCCGTCGTGCAGGTGCACGAGCCGGCCGGCACGGTGTTGCTCACGCAGCTGACGGCGGTGATGCCGTTCGTGCCGACGGTGGACTGGAGCGTCTGCTCCACGATCACGCAGGACTGATTGGTGATGCACGCAGCGGGGTAGACGATCGCGAACGTCGCGTCCACGTCCAGCGCGCCCGTGAACGTCATGTCGGCGTTCATCGATAGCGTCCCTCGCGGCGTCATCGTCACCTCGTCGAGCGACACTGTCGGACAGTTGCCCTTGAGGCCGGTCAGGATGTCCTTCTCCAGCGTCGCGCGATCGATGCACGAGCTGGTCGCAGTCCAGCTGCCGACGACGTCGCCGCCACACGGAGCGACGCCGCACTTTTCGCCGGGGGAGCCGCCCCCGCACCCCCACGCAGCGACGCCGGCCAGGACGGCGGCTATCAAGAGTCCGACCTTCATATGCGGCACGGTCGCGCGAGTCGCGCCCGACGTCAATCGATTCTCCTGTGATTTCCACCAGTCACGGGCCAGCCGGCGGCCACGTGTGCGCCTGTCGACCGACTGCGCCGTCATCAAGACAGGAGGTTCAGTAGCAAATGCCGCGAAAGGCACGCTGGAGGGCGCTGGCCCAGGCCGGACTGATGGTCTGCCTTACGTCCGGTTGCGCGAAGAAAATCGAGGCCCCGTCCGCCGGCGCGATCGTCGCCGCCGCGCCCGTCGCTCCGCTGACGATCGTCGGCACGGCCCGCTGCGAAACCCGCGACGACCTCGGCGGCGATGACGAGCTGTTGGTTCCGTCCAACAACAGGCGGGCGAGGAACCTTTCGAGCCGGCGCCTCCCTCGCGCCTCGGTCGCCGCCAACAAGCTGAACGACATTCACCAGCTCTGGCTGATCGGGAACGGAATCCAGTAATCCGCGCGCCGCCGGTTGCTTCCTGACGTTCCGTGGCGTTCAATGCGCGCACACGAACGCAGGGAGACGACGATGCGACGAATCTGGACGGCGGGGACGATCGCGGCGGTTTTGGTTTTCTCGTACGGGCGCGCGCAAGCGGCGACGACGGTCAAGGTGAACGGCACGGTCGACTGGACCGCTCTCACCCACTTCACCAACGCGCAGAGCGGCGAGGTCGTCTTCGTCGACCTGACCGATTTCGAAAACCTGCAGTTCACCGTGGTGCCGCTGACCCGGCTCGCGAACAACCAGGCGCGTTACTCGGCGACGTTGAAGGCGTCCACGCCCTACTTCGTCGCCGCGGTGATCGCCGACTGCGCGAGCAATCCGGAGTCGTGCGGCACGGCCACGACCGCCGGCACGCACATCCGGTTCAACAACTTCGTGATCGAAACGCCCGCCGGCGGCCCGCCCATCACGGTCGACGTGATCGCGGACGTGTCGCTGGACCCGGTGGCCGTGTGCGGGAACGTCTCGGTCCAATCGGGGACGTACGTCAAGGCGCTGGCCGCGGCCGGGCCGGGCGGTGAGGAGCAGTTCTTCTCGACCGGCGTGTTCTCGACCGCGCTGGTGAGCGCGCCCGTGACGAACTACTGCGTTCAGGCCGCGCGCTTCTCGTTCACGCAGTTCGATTCCACCGTCACCATCCAGCAGACCCAGGTGCCCACCTGCCCCGCGCAGCTGGACGTGCAGCAGACCGATTTCCTGTTCCTCGGCGACCAGCCGTTGACCCAGAACATCGTCGTCGTGGTGCCGGGCGCGGCGGGCGCGATCAGCGGGACGTTCCAGGTGAACGGCTTCCCGCACGACTTCACGCAGGTCTTCGCCAGCACGGGCGGACCGACCATCGGTGACTGCGCCGGCGCGCGCTTCTTCAGCGCGGGCAGCGGCCCGGGATCGCCGGCGTCGTTCGACGTGTCACCTGTGCTTTCGGGGACCTGGCGGCTGAACGCGACCGCGTCGCGCGGGTTGAACACGTCCGACGGGCTGTTCAACGTCATCGAGTCGTCGACCGCGGTGACCGGCGACTTCGTGCAGGTGGTCGTCCCGCCGGGCGGCGCCGCCGTCGCGCCGCTGACCTTCACGGCGGGGGTGATGGCGGGCAACTTCGTGGTGGACGTGCGGCGGTGGGGTGCGATCACCGAGATGCTCAACGCCTACCCGACGTTCGAGGGCGCGACCAACGCCCTCGCCGTCGTCGGCGCCGGGTGGACGCCCGGCTTGCAGGCCCAGCCGCCCATGCGCATCAGCGAGCGCTACGAGCTGAACCTGGATCCGCGCCGCACGGACTGGGTGCTGCGCGCCGCCTCCGGGATCGGCTACCGGCACAGCTTTCCGAGCGCGAACGGGTCGGCGCTGTCCGCCTTCTCGGTGGCGACCATGCCCAACCGCGTCGGTCCCCCGTTCGACCAGGGCGGAAGCCTCGCGGTGCTGGTCGGTGGCGTGACGGCCGGGGGAACAGTCTCCGTCGACGTTCCCGCGGCCGATTTCCGCATCGCCACGGTGACGCTGAACCTGCCGCCGGGCACCGCCTCGATGTTCTGGTCAGCCAGCCGCGGCGAGTACACGCTCCCGAACGGGGCGCTCGCGGTGCCGTTCCCGTTCGCGAACGCGTTCAGCTTCGACGGCAGCCCGCTTGTCGGGCACGCCAAGCTGCCGCCCGGGCGCTACGACGGCTCGACGCAGGCGACTGACGCCGACTTCAACTCGGTCGTCGACAGCCGCGGCCTGGACCTGGAGAACGACGACGACCTGACGGCCGACTTCGGCGCGCCGGCGCTGCTCGCCGTGCGACCGATCCCGGGCGCGTCCGGCGGATCGGCCACCGTCACCGGCACGGTCGTCACCAGCGCTCCCCCGGTGCAGGTGACCGTGAACGGATCCAACGCGACCGTCGCCAACGGCGCGTTCTCGCGCGCCACCACCATCGGGACCGGCCCGCTGACCGTCGTCGCCCGCGATAACCTGGGCCGGACCACGACGCTGAAGCGCTACTTCACCACCGTCGCAGGTTTGTTCGCGCCGGCCGCCGGAGCGGATCTCGTCTCCGAGGGGCTGGACGTCAACGCGATCCAGAACTTCACGTTCCGGGCGCCGACGCCCAGCAGCGCGTTCAACATCGGGCGAACGATCCCGCTCAAGTTGACCGGCGCGCTCGGCAGCGCCGCGGTGACCGGCGCCAATGCGGCGGCGGCGCCGCGCGTGGCCGCGGTGCTGCAGGTCGCGCCGGGCGTGGCGACGACCGTCAACCCGACGGGCGGCGAGACCGTGTTCCGCTTCGACACCAAGGCGGCGCAGTGGCTCTGCAACCTCGGAACGACGGGCCTGACGGCCGGGACGTACGTCGTCCAGATCCAGTTCTGGGACGGCCGGATCCTGGAGGCCGCCTTCGTGCTCGCGTGAGCGGGCGGCGCTGGCTGGCTCTCGTCGCGGCCGCCGGCGCCATCGCGCTCATCGTTTTCGTCGTCGCGCGCCGCGCCGGCGTCGGACCGTCATCATCGGGGCGCCGCGCGTCCGCGCCGGCCGGCGCGCCGGCGTCGTCCGGGACTTCGCCGCCTGCCGCCTGGAATACGCCGCCGTCCGCCGCGACACCGCCCGACGTCGCAGCCGGACCGCTCACGCCGGAGGGCGCGGCGCGCGCGCTGGAGGCGATCAACGGCAACGCGCAGATGCGGCGTCTGTTCATGCGCCTGCAGCCCATCGGGATGACGCGCGCCCAGAAGGATCGCGTGCTCTTGATCCTGGGCGCGCAGGCGCTGCGCCCCGCCGAGGAGAGCCCCACGCTGGAGGCGCTGCGCGCCGACGGACACTCGCGGGCGCTGTCGGAAGATGAGGCGAAGCGCGTGCGCGACGAGCGGCAGAAGATCGACGAACGCACCTTGCTCGCCCTGCGTCCGGCCCTGGCTGCGGTCCTGACGCCCGAGCAGCTCGCCCGCGCGGGGCTGGGCGACGACACCGCGGCCGCGGGCGAACAGCGACGGAAGTAGTCGGACCGCGCACCGTTTGCGCCTGCGCGCACGGCAAGCGCAGTCGGTGCGCCCTGCGCGTTCACTGGCTCCGGGGCGACGTCGGACGAAGCGGCATGCGCCCTGCACCTCGCAACAGCATGTTCAACGTCGAGACTGCCGAGGTTCCGGTCGACGCCTGGGAGAAGACGCGCGACGCCGACGCAGACAGCTGCGCCGCGCGCCGCGCGAAAGGGCTCCCGGCGATCCCCTGCCCGCGCGGCTCGCAATGTCACTGCGGGCGGCCGATCGGCCACCCGATCCCGATCCCGCCGCGCGATCCGCGTTCTACGGCGCGCGCATGATCGCTGGGCGCCTCACTGCTGCCACGAGCTGAGCGACGCGCGGACCGGCGATGAGATGAACCGCGCTTGCGTGCACGTTCCCGTCCCCGAGTTGCTGAATCCGCGGAGGGTGAAGCCGTCGGTGCCCGCGGCCATGCGGTCGTAGTCGGTCCAGTGCGCCGACGTGCTGGGACAGGGCTCCTGGCTCGGCTCCTGGCGGACCGCCGATAGCTGGCTATCGCTGAGGGCACCGCGCCACAGCTCGACGGTGCTGCCCGACGGATTGCTGCGGCGGTCGTACCAGCTCACCGCCCAGGGGAGGCGTGTGCCGTCCGGGAACGTCACGGGCACGAACGTGATCGCCGGGTCGATCTTGGTGCCGCTGCCGGCGGTGGCCCAGGCGGCCGGACGGGTGCACGTGATCGTCGAGCCCGTCGTGCACCGCGCCACTTTCAACTGACGATCGGGTTGCGGGGACCTATCGATGTACGCGACGCGAACCTCCGTTCCGCCCTGGTCGTTGAGTCCGATGTCCAGGTCGTATTGCTCGGTCATGTGGAGGTAGCGATCCCGGTTGCCGAGGAAGAGATCATCGTGCGGGACGCTGCCGACCAGCACGGGCGTGGTCCAGAGTCCGGTGGTGCTGGCCCCACCGTTGTAACGGGTCAGGTACAGACTGCCTACCCCGCTCTCCACCAAGAGGTAGAGCGCGCCGGCACCGTATTTGATGCGCGGGCTCGACGACGACGTCAGGATCGCGGGCCTTCGGAGCAGCTTGGTGAACGCGCCCGTGGGACTGGGCGCCATGTAGACGTCGACGTGCGCCGAGTTGTCGAGGTACGCGGCGTAGACGCGCCCCTCCGGGCTGGTCTCCAGATCGGAGCCGAGGTACGGATTGCCTTTCGGGCACGAGGTGGTCACGTTGGCCAGGCAATCGCTCGCGGACACGGTGAAGGTGCGGCCGTCGTCGGTGGACCGCGCGACACAGGCGCCGCCAAGGTAGTAACCGCAATACCCCGACGCGTTGGTGGTCAGGAATCCGTCGATTCCGCCCGTCGGATACTTGCTGTTCGGGATCGCGACGTTGGTCAGATACACCATGTTTGGATTGGAACGGTTGCGCGTGATGGCGGGCTCGCCCACGAACGCCGCCCAGCCCGCGGGCGGCCGCACGGTGCCGCCGGTCATCGTGTTCGCCTCCACGTTCACGCGCGACCAGCTCATCCGGCTCGCGTTCCGGAAGATCTGCTGGCTGTTGTTGTTGTAGGAGAGCAGCGTCGGATCCGGATCCTCGCCCGCGTAGCCCACCACCACCACGTGACGGTTCGAGCTGTCGAGCACCGGCGTCGTGACAACGTTCTCCGAGCCGGCGCTGCTGATCTGCGTGGCCAGAGCGGATTGCGCCGACGCGATCGATTCGTCGTCCGCGCCTTCCATACCGCAACCAGCGAGCACCATCGCCGCGCCGATCGCGGCGCATGTAAGTTTGATTTTCCTCATCTCTGTCTCCCGTCAGGTCCGCGCCGCCGCAAAGTGTCGGCAAGCGTCGGCGGCGTCTCACGATTCGCCGTCGGTGCGATCAAGCGCACGGTCTAGCGGGCGGCCTGACAAGCCGGGTGCGTCTGGCAGTCGGCGTCCTCGTAGAGGACCTGCGCGATGTCGCATTCGAGCGGCGGCTCGTACAGGCAGTCGATGATGTGGGGGTCCACCGAGGAGCCGTCGCACATCCAGGCGCCGCTCGCGTCGCACGAGCAACGGCCGGCCCAGGCCAACACCCAGTATCGATCCGAGCATTGGACGCAGCGGAGGTTCACGCAGATCGCAGGGGGGCTACAGGGCTGTCCGGTCACGGTGGGCCAGGGACAATCCGGAAACGGATAGCCCGTGCCGCCGGGGCCGGCGCCACCATCACCCGCGCCGCCGTCCGGTTCGCCGCCCATTCCGCCGCCGTCGGCCCGGAGCGGAGGCCGCGTGCCGCAGGCGCCGATCAGCGCCGCGACGCCGAACGCCGCTGCGAGCAGACGAGACCGCATCTCCCGGTCTGGAAAGTGCTGTCGGGCCGGTCCGGCAGCTCAGCAAACTCGGGGGCCGAGCCCCCGTCAGATCCGAGGATCCTGGCCGCGCGTCGGCGGTAATATCCGCCCATGGCGCCAACGACCAAGGGTGATGTTCCCGTTTACCCGGGCGAGAAGGTTCTGCGGTCGGAGCCGACCGTCGCGCATGCGCCCAAGGCAACGCGCGGCGAGGGCGTGTTTCCGGGCGTGCTTCATCTGACGGACCAGCGGGTGATCTTTCGACCGGATACGCAGCCGACGCCCGGCTGTCCTGGATTCTTTCCGCACACGCGAATCGTGGCCACGACGGTTTTTGCGCCGAAGCTCTTCGGTCTGGTTCCGACTTCGCGCCGCGCGCTGCGGATCTCGGCCAACGGCGCGCGGGCCGGGAAAGAACCGTGGTTCGTCCTCGACGATCCAGCGTCCTGGCACGCCGCCGTCATGCAGGCGCGCGCCGACGCGTCCGCGAACCGGCTCGGCCTCGACAAGATATTGAGCGCGGCCGAGGCTGATCCGGCGGCGATCTCGCGCGAGGCGTGCGGCAGTTTCCTGGCGCACGAACGCGCCTTTCCCGCCGGCTTCTGGCATCCCGAAGACGAGGCCGGTCTGCTGGCGGTGATGACGGACGCCCTGAAAGATCTCGGTGCGCCCGACGTGCTCTCCGATCAGGCCCTGCGCGCGGAGCTGCGGCGCGCGGTCGAATCTCATCCCGACGACGAGAACAAGGCGCGCCGCGTTCAGATATCGCGCGTCGCCGCGCGCATCAACGGGACGGTCGGGCCGGCCGCGAGCGCCCGGCGTCTGTACGCATTCGCCGAGGACATCCCGGGGTGGGAAGCCGGCGAACCGGTCTGGCTTCATCTGACCGCAGACGAGCGCGCGCGGCTGCTGGCGCTCGGCATCGTTCACCCGCTGCCCGCCAGCACGTAGCCCGGGAGATCAGATGACCACGGTGCGCTTCCTGCGTGTGGTGTCGGGCGCGGCGGCGCTCGCGCTCGCAGCCTGCGGCGGTGGCGGTGGTGGCGGAGCCGGAGGTACGGGGGGCGGCGGGTCCGGCGGCGGCGGGGGCCTGTGCAGCGACGCCCCGGCCTGCGTGGCCGCGCTCTACAATCTGGGGCAATCGTGCCCGGCGACCGGCGCGTGCACCACGCAGACGACCAACAACATCATCGCGAGCTGCTTCGCCAACGGCGTGAAGGTCTACGTGGACTACACGCACGCCACCATCCGGCAGACGAAGCCGGACGGCGTCACCACCTGCGTCGTCGAGACCTACGCCCCCAACGCGGTCGATCCCACCACGCTGGACCTCACGTTCAAGGACGCCAGCGGGGCAACCGTCGCCACCGCGACGTCGGGCAGCGCGGGGCAGATCTTCGACTGCGACGGCCAGACGTACAACCCCGCCGTCCAGTGCCCGTCGGCGGGCAGCAGCGAGCCGACCTGCGCGCCGGGCACCTGTCAGTAACGCCGGCTCTCTCAGGCTTTGCGCGGAACCTTCGCGCCCGATCGGCGGGCCTGCGAAAGGCCGATCGCGATCGCCTGCTTGCGGCTGGTCACCTTGCGACCCGAGCGCCCGGATCGCAGCGTGCCGCGCTTGCGTTCGCGCATCGCCGCCCTGACCTTCGTCGACGCCGCCTTCCCGTACCTGCGGTGACTGGATCTCTTCGTTTTGGTTCTGGCCATGTCGAACCTCCTTCGTCTTTTTTTCCGCGCTGTCGTCAGGCGATGCGGCGTCCCTGGATCAGCCGCACCAGCACCAGCACGACGGCGGCGACGATGAGGATGTGGATGAACCCACCCAGCGTGTACGAAGTCACCAGCCCCAGCCCCCAGAGGACGAGCAGGAGGATTGCGATTGTCCACAGCATGTTGATCTCCTTTTTGTTACGCATGAGGTGGCGCGCCGTTGAGGCGTCCACCTCACCCTGATCAAGCTGCTGCGGCGTGCGGCGTTTGCAAGCTCGGCGCCGCGAGACGTGGGGCTTTACCTCAAACCGGGGTAAACCCGCGTTGAGGTCGGCGCCGCGTTTTCATATCGGCGCGGCGGCGTCGGTCTCGCCGGGGATCGCCTCACGTGGGTTGCCCTCGCGCTTCAGCTGTTCCTGCGTCTCATCCATCGCGGCGCCGATGGCCTCCAGCTTCTCCTCGTCGAACAGTCGTTCCACCTTCGGGAACAGCGCGTCCTCTTCTTCCTCGACGTGGTGCTCGACGTTTTCCTGCAGCACCTTCACCTTCGCCTCGAATTGATCTTCATCGGCATCGGCGTCCATCTCGAGGAGATCGGCGATGACGCGCTTCATCTCCAGATGCTCCTCGACCGCCTCGAGGAGAATGTCCTCCGTCTGCGCTTTCTTCACGGCCGGGTAAAAATGTTTCTCTTCGATCGTCGCGTGCACGGCCAGCGCGTCGGCGATCTCGTCGAAGATCTTCTGCCGTGGCCCCGCCGACTTGGCGGACTCGAACTGCTTGAAAAGCTTATCGACCTCTTTGTGCTGCTGCTTCAACATCTTGATCGCGTTCATCACGTCCCTCCTCGTAGTGGCCGCTCCGTAAGTTAGGGACGTACGCTCGCTTCGCCACGGGTCACCGCGCGTCCTTCTACTTCGCCGCGGTGGGCAGGACGTGCCCGACGTTCGCGCTGTCGGTGACCAGCGCCTTGCCGAAGCTCTTCATCAACACCTTCGCGGTCTCGGCGTCCGGGGTATCAGCGCTCCGCGCGATGCCCCCGAAGAGGAACGCCGCCGTTCCGAAACACAAGATCATCCCGAGCTCTGGCAGCGTCATCGAGGCCTCCTGGTTTCGGCAACACGTGCCGCCGCCGGCCAAGAAGGCAAGCGCTGCGACCCAAAACCGGGATCCGCCCTACCGCCACGATGAGCAGATTCGGCCCATGGCAAGGGAAGTCCCTGAACGGAAGCGCGTCCCTGTTGCCGGCGTTTCGATCAGCCGGTCTTAGGTTCGGACGAGGGGGTGCGGGAATGGGCGGGAAGAAGTGGGCGACACGTTTCGCGCTGGCGGCTGCATTCGCGTACGCCGCGGCGAAGGTGGCGGGGCGCTGGCGTAAAGCGGATCTGCGGGGCGAGGTCGCCGTCATCGTCGGCGGCAGCCGCGGCCTGGGCCTGATGATCGCGCGCGAGCTGGCCGCCGCCGGCTGCCGGCTGGTGATCGGGGCGCGTGACGTGGACCAGCTTCGCGTCGCGCAGCGTGATCTCGAGGCGCGCGGCGCCGAGGTGCTGATCTGGCAGTGCGACGTCGGCAACCGCCGGGACATCGACCTGCTGGTCGCGGAGGCGGGCGAGCGCTTCGGCCGCATCGACATCCTGGTGAACGTCGCCGGCTTGATCCAGGTCGGACCGGCGGAATCGATGACGATCGACAATTTTCACGACGCGTTCGCGGTCAACTTCTGGGGACCGCTGCACGCGATGGACGCGGTCATCGCGCAGATGCAGGAGCGCGGCCACGGCCGCATCGTCAACATCACGTCGATCGGCGGCGAGCTGCCCGTCCCTCACCTGCTGCCGTACGTCGCCGCGAAGGCCGCCGCGGTGGCGCTGTCGGACGGCCTCGGCGCCGAGCTGGAGAAGGACGGCATCCGCGTGACGACGGTCGTTCCGGGGCTGATGCGGACGGGATCGTTCCCGCACGTCTACTTCAAGGGCAACGTGGACCGCGAGCTCGCCTGGTTCCGCGCCCTCGCGACCAGCCCCATCACGGCGATGTCGGCCCGGCGCGCGGCGCGGCGGATCGTCGACGCGATGGCGCGCGGGCAATCGCAGCTGGTGCTGACGGTCTCGGCGCGGGTGGGCCGGGTTGCGGTGGCGGTGCTGCCGGGGTTCGTCCGGCGGCTGTTCGCGCTGGGCAACCGGCTGCTGTCCAGCGGCGCGCGGGATCGCACCAAGCGCGAGCGCACCGGCCGGGAGTTGCTCGAGGCGGCGCAAACGGGGTGACCCCGCCTACCCGACACCGGGTCGAGCACTAGATTGCGCCGCAGGTTGGACCCATGAAGAAGCGCGGTGGACGTCCGGTGCAGTTCGCGGTCATCGGACAGGGATATTTCTCGCAGGCGGCGGTCTTGCCGGCGTTTCGGCAGGCGCCCGGTTGCGAGCTGCGCGCGATCTTCTCGCAGGACGCGAGCAAGCTGCGCGCCTTGAAACGGAAGTACGGCGTCGCCGCGGCGCTGGAATACGATCAGTACGACGACTATCTGCGGTCGGGCGAGGTCGACGCGATTTACATCGCGCTGCCGAACGACATGCACGCCGAGTACACCATCCGCGCGGCGCGCGCCGGCGTCCATGTGCTGTGCGAGAAGCCGCTGTCGACGAACAGCTACGACGGGGAGCGCATGATCGCGGCCTGCGCGGACAATGGCGTCAAGCTGATGGTCGCGTATCGGCTGCACTTCGAGGCCGCGACGCTGCACGCGATCGAGCGCGCGCTGCGCGGCGACATCGGCCGGCCGCGGTTCTTCTCGTCGACGTTCGCGATGCAGGTCCAGAACGACAACATCCGGACGCGGCGCGCGCGCGGCGGCGGGCCGCTGCTGGACCTGGGCATCTACTGCGTGAACGCGGCGCGGGCGATCTTCCGCGCCGAGCCGACGGAGGTCGTCGCGATGAGCGCGACCGCGCGCGGCGATCGCCGCTTCAAGGAGATCGATGAACAGGTGACCGCCGTGCTGCGCTTCCCGGGGCAGCGGCTGGCGCAGATCACCTGCAGCTTCGGCGCCCACGATCATTCGGCGTTCGTCGTCGTCGGCGAGAAGGGCCGCATCAGCCTCGATCCTGCTTACGAGCATTCGAGCGCGCTGACCGTCGAGATGGAGGTCACCAATCGCCGCCCGCAGCGCAAGCGGTTTCCGAAGCGCGATCAGATCGCCGCCGAGCTGATCGCGTTCGCCCGCTGCATCCGGGAGGACCGCGAGCCGGAGCCGTCCGGCGAGGAAGGCCTGGCGGACCTTTACGCGCTGGAGGCGATCCAGCGCGCGACGGAGAGCCACCGCATGGAGGTCGTCACCGCGATCTCGCGGCGCGCGCGCCCGTCGAAGGGGCAGTCGATCCGGCGGCGGCCGCACGGGATGCCCGAGCTGGTGCACGCCCAGCCGCCCGCGCGGGACTAGCCGTCCGCGCCAGAGGCGCGGTGTGCGGCTATTGTTTTTTCAGGTAGCCGCGAACCCGCGCTTCGCGGGGGCGGTTAGCGGTTCCCGCGCGCAGCGCGGGTGTGCCGCTACCATGAAAAGTCGTCGCAAACCGCGCCTGCCGTATCCGCGCGTCCGACGAGCGCCAAGCAAGCGGCGGCCTACGTGGTTCGAGCGGCAGCGTTCGCGCCGCCCGCTCAGCTGAGTTCACCTCCGCAAGTGCAGCATTTTCGGCCTCGGCTTCAGTTTCGTGCGGGCTCGAACGCTACGG
>Ga0207701_10001651_pt1 | contig 23354 bp, 22 predicted proteins | sample KBSSwiSSwithPhiX_FD_184294 | JGI IMG/M metagenome (GOLD analysis project Ga0207701, IMG submission 184294) | Switchgrass rhizosphere bulk soil microbial communities from Kellogg Biological Station, Michigan, USA, with PhiX - S5 (SPAdes) (version 2) | ecosystem: Environmental > Terrestrial >... | reverse complement strand
TTCGACTTTGTCGATGATCGGCGTTTCTGCGGGGTAGATCAGCAGCTGCCGCACACTTTTCCTCCGCCAACCGCGGGTCTCCGCTTTGTAAGGTTCGACCGATACTATTTGCACCTCGCCGCCTCGCTGGAATTTCACCGCAATCTTGTCCCCCTCGCTGCGCACGACGTCCCAGCTGACGCTGTCGTTCATTCCCATGAAGCGCCTGACCGGTTTGCCATCCACGGACAAGATCTTATCGCCCGGTTGCAGCCCGGCCTTTTCCGCTGGTGAGCCCGGCATAACGTAGCCAATTACAGTTGTTGAATCGCCTTCGCTCACTGGATGACCAACTGCCCAGACGATTCCGGCAAAAAACAAAGCCAGCAGCAAGCTGAACACCGGACCGGCGACGGCTACAATGATCTTGTCGAGCGCGGAAATCTTCGGCAACTTCGCCCGGTCCATGTCGGCCTTGCCCTCGATGATGTCCATTGGCGCAAGTTGCGGCAGCGCCACAAAACCCCCGAAGGGCAATGACCCCAGCGAATATTGGACGCCGTTAATTGTCTTTTTCCAAAGTGGTTTGCCAAACCAGACGCCGAATTTCTCGATGTAAAGACCGCGCCACCGCGCGGCGAGAAAATGACCAAGCTCGTGCACCACGATCAGCAGGTTAAACAGGATGAGGACCTCGAGCAGGATGAAGATGACGCGAGCGATATGCAAAATCATGTGGTCAGCAGGGGATTAGTGAATCGTTGGACACGCCATTCTGTCTGCCGTTGTAAATCTTTTAACCTTTTGCCGATTGCAGGCACCCCTGCGCTTGCGCTCGCGCCCACTGATCGGCTCCCAATATTGCATCGAGATCGGGGTGCGCAACGGGCGTATGCCTGCTCATCACATCTTCAACGATTCCCCAGATTTCCGGAAACCGCACTTTGCGATCTAAAAATGCCGCGACCGCGATCTCATTGGCCGCATTCATCACTGCCGGCAATGTGCCGCCGGCCTCACCTGCGCGGCGTGCGAGATTTAATGCCGGAAAGTCCTCATAGCGCGGAGTAGCAAATTCCAGCTTCGACAGCTTGGAAAAATCGAGTGGCGGTAACGAGTTGGGGACGCGAGCCGGCCAGGTCACGGCGTATTGAATCGGGAAGCACATGTTCGAATAACTCATTTGCGCCAGCGTGGAACCATCCGTGAACTCGACCATTGAATGAACGATGCTTTGCGGATGGATAACGACTTCGACACGCTTCATCTCCACGCCAAAAAGCCAGTGCGCCTCGATCATCTCCAGTCCCTTGTTGAACAACGTGGCCGAATCGATGGTGATCTTCGGTCCCATGTTCCAGGTTGGATGCTTTAGCGCTGCCTCGACTGTAATCGAATCAAAGTCTTTTCGCGGAGTTTCGCGAAACGGGCCGCCGGACGCGGTGAGGAGGATGCGCCGAACATCGGAAACGTCCAACGTCCAACGTCCAACGTCCAACGTTGAAGTTTCTGCGTTGAGCGTTGAGCGTTGAGCGTTGAGCATTGAGCGTTTTCCTTCCAGGCACTGAAAGATCGCATTGTGCTCAGAGTCCACGGGCAAAACGTGCACGCTCTTGTCACGCGCTTCTCGCATTACGGTCTCGCCCGCCATGACCAAAATTTCCTTGCTCGCCACGGCGAGATCCTTGCCCGCTTTGATCGCACCCAGCGCGGGCCGCAAACCCCCGGTGCCGACGATGGCGACGAGGACCATATCGGCGTTTGGAAGGCAGGCGATCTCGAGCAAACCCGCTTCACCGGAGAAAATCCGCGGCTTGTAATCCAGTGCTCTCCGAAGCGCATTGATCTGGGTTTCATCGACCAGGCAAACCGAGTCCGGCCGGACCTCATTCGCAGCGGCGGCCAGCTTTTGTGCATTGCTTTTCGCAGCCAGGCCGACGATCTCCATCCGCTCCGGAATATCCCGCGCGACTTTTAAGGCGCTCTCACCGATGGACCCAGTGGCACCAAGAACAACGACGCGTTTACGATGCATTAACCACGAATGGACACGAAGGGACACGAATTCATAATACAATTCGCTCCCATTCTAGTTTGCGGTGTTTAAAATTCAGGATGAGCCCGGCGCGTGACTTCCTAAAGAGTAACCTCTCATCTTCGTGTCCATTCGTGGTTACGCGACGTGGATCACGAGGCGCATGTAGAAAAATAACAGCGGCGCGGTGAAAAGCAGGCTGTCCAGGAGATCGAGCGCGCCGCCAATTCCCGGAAGCAGATTGCCCGAATCCTTTACATCGGTGCTGCGCTTGATAATCGATTCAGCCAAATCGCCGAGGACTGCAGCAAGCCCCAGTAGCAAACCGAGCACTGTCGCATGCGTCCAGTTCAGGACGGACAAATGTCCCGGCATGAGTTTGTAGAGGGCGAGGCTGCAAAGCAACGCGAAGACAATCGCGCCGAAGAAGCCTTCCCACGTTTTCTTCCCACTGATGTGCGGCACCATCAAATGCCGCCCAATCGCGCTGCCCGTCAAATACGCACCCATGTCCGAGAACTTCGTGACCGCGATCAAGTACAATACGTAGAATTGCCCGGTGAGTTGGCCGCTGCTCGAACGCGGAGTGAGATATACAATTTTGGTGATGAAATTGAAAAGCCAAAGCACGTAGAGCAGACCGAACAATGTGTAAGCCATCGTCTGCAGGGGCTCATCGTCCCGCAATCGCGCAAACATTTGCCGTCCGAACACCGTCAACAGAAAAAAAAGCAGAACCGCGACTTCAAAATCGTAGGAGCCTGTCGGTCCGATCTTGGAGAAATAGTAAAAGCTGCCGGCGAGCATCACCGCTCCACAAATCATTCCGGTGATTTTGAAATTCGGCAGGCCCTTGTGATCGAGCATCCGGTAAAATTCCCAAAGCCCGATCATTCCGAACACGCTGATCAAGACCCAGAACAGGCTCTCGTGACCGGAGAACATGATCAGCAAGGCGACCGTCCATAAGGCGACGGTACTAATGAATCGCAGAATGAACACGGAACGCGGCGTGACTACGTGCGGTCCGGTTTGTTCCATCGTCGCAGGCATGGCTCTGCATCATCTCGAAGGAAGGCGCACTGTGCAAGAAGGGAGCGCATCCGATCTTGCGACGAGTACCCGACGCTCTCTCGAGTTGTTATCTGGTCATCGCTCATCAACCCTGTTATGGATTCCGTCCGCGATGAACGAATCAGCGGTGAAAGCGATCGATCGCCGGCCAATTGCCACCCGGAATCGGAAATGGGCACAGTCCGCAACCGCGTGGCTCGCTGCACGAAATGTCTCGCCGAATTCAATTTCCATTGCCGGAATGTGCGCATGTGTCGCGGCGGGCGTGGCGCTTGGTCTGACTTCCGTTGAATACAATCGAATCTTGTGGCTTGTGGCAGCGCTTGGCGCGCAACTGCGGCTAACGGCAAACATGCTCGACGGAATGGTCGCGCTCGCTTCCGGTCGCGCTTCAAAAGTAGGCGAACTGTACAACGAAGTTCCCGATCGCGTTTCAGATGCGGTCGTGTTCGTCGGCGCGGGCTACGCCTGGGGCGGAAACGTTGCCCTTGGGTATCTTGCAACGATTCTAGCAATCTTCACAGCTTACGTTCGCGCCGCAGGCAAAATCGCCGGCGCGCCTAACGAGTTTTGCGGGCCAATGGCCAAACAACACCGGATGCTGGTCATTACTGTTGCCTGTGTGTATTCCGTGCTCTTTCCGCGATCATGGCAGATTTTCCATTTGGATGATTTCGACGTTGGCGTCATGAGTCTTGCTCTCACTTTGATAATCGCCGGCTGCGTCGTCACGGTCCTTCGCAGGTTCAAACGAATTGCGCGAGCTTTGAGATGAACGACACGATCTGGCAGCGGCTATTCGGATTCCGTCACGCGTTCGATCATCCGGTGACGGTTGTCGTGACGCTGACCGCTGTTGTCTTGCTCGTCCTGGCACCGCCCCTGATTTTCATTACAACGCGAGCGGCAAAGAGCACTGCCGAACAGCGAAAGGAGCTCTGGGATCGTTATCGCTCCTGGATTTGGCTGGTGCTTTGCATTCTGATTCCGATTTTGGCCGGCGCTTTTTGGACGATACTGGCTGTGGCAACGCTGAGTCTGCTTTGTTATCGGGAGTATGCGCGCATCACCGGCCTCTTCCGCGAACGCACCATCAGTTTCTTCGCGGTTATCGGCATTCTCGTGATCACGTTCGCCGAACTGGACAACTGGTATCGGCTCTTTGTTGCGATGTTTCCATTGACCGTCGCTTTGATTGCCATTGGCGGGTTAATTCCTGATCAACCGAAAGGCTACATTCAACGCGTCGGTCTGGGTGTGCTCGGATTCGCTCTGTTTGGAAGCGCGCTCGGTAACCTTGGCTACATGGCAAATGATTGGAACTATCGGCCGATGCTGCTGTTGATCATCTTCGCCGTGGAACTGAATGACATCTTTGCGTACATCTGCGGTCATCTATTTGGTCATCGAAAATTCGTTCCGAACACGAGTCCAAACAAAACCGTTGGCGGCGCGCTCGGCGCAATCACTTTAACGACACCGCTCGTCGCAGTGATTGCTCACTTCATCTGGACTAACACCGCATTGGATAACCCAATCTGCTTGTTGGGTCTTGGGATCATCGTAAGCGTGGTCGGCCAGTTTGGTGATCTGATGCTCTCCGCAATCAAGCGCGATCTCGGCTTGAAAGACACCGCAAAACTCATTCCCGGTCACGGCGGATTGCTGGATCGGTTTGACAGCCTGATCCTCGTCGCGCCGGCTGTGTTTCACTACGTGGGTTACTTTGTCGGTTTCGGCGCGGGGCAGCCGCAGCGAGTTTTCTCCGGGGGCTAATCTGTGGAACCGTGGCAACTGCAACCAGCGCGTGACACCGGGCTGACTCCAGCCGAGCGGTTTCGTAGCGTGCGACGCGAGAGCGGTCTGCTCGAAAGCATCGCGCAGCAGGCGTGCTTTTCTCTGTTGCGAATTTACTTCGCGATCGCTCATCGGCTCACGATCTCAGGTCGGGAGAAACTGCCGGTACACGGGCCGTTCGTGCTCGCGGCAAACCATTGCAGTCATCTCGACGCGCTGGTTTTGGGAGCAGCGCTAAGGCCGCGCCATCGCGAACGCGCTTTCCCGATCGCCGCGGGCGACATCTTCTTTCAAACCACTGCACTCAGTGTGTTCTCTGCAATCATGCTCAACGCTTTGCCGATGTGGCGGAAAAACTGTGGTCCGCATGCGCTTGCAGAATTGCGGCGCAAATTGCAGGAAGAAAGAGCGATTTTTATCATCTTCCCGGAGGGCGGTCGCACGCGCACCGGTTCAATGATGCCTTTCAAGCACGGACTCGGGATGCTGGTCGCGGAAACAGATGTCCCGGTCGTGCCTTGCGGTCTTATCGGAACCTTTCGCGCGCTACCGCCAAACCGAAAAATTCCCAAGCCTGCGAGAATCAAATTAATTATCGGAGAGCCTCTGAACGTTGCGGCGACTCCAAACACTCGTGAAGGTTGGTCACAGATCGCGCAGAGCACAGAGTCCATAGTGCGCGGCTTAGTCAGTGATGCAGACAATCCTGTCTGCCCCCCATAGCCTCGCAGGCAGGATTGCCCGCGTCACGAATGTTCCACGCATCGCTCCAGCTTTTGCGCCAGATCAGGAGGAACGTGGGCGACGATCAGAGCATCGTTGCCCTCATATCGCAGTTCGAGGACGTGACCAACCCGATGGATCTCCGCGATCAACGCGCTTTCGTTTGCGGGAATCCGAAACCGCGAGCGCAATCGCCATGAGCTGAGTGCGCCCTCGAGAGCTTGCACGAGTTGGTTAACTCCTTCTCCGGTGCGCGCGGAAATCGCCACGCTGCCCGGAAATCGCTTCAGGTAGGAATCAACCACTTCTCGGTTTGCCAGATTATCGATCTTGTTAAAGACGATTAGCGTTTGCTTGCCATAAGCGTCGAGTTCTTTGATCACTCGATCGACGGCTTCCATCTGCTCGTCCACGCGAGGGTGACTTAGATCGGCAATGTGAATGAGCAAATCCGCTTCGCTAACTTCTTCCAGGGTCGCCTTAAAGGATTCAATCAACGTGTGCGGAAGCTTGCGCAGGAACCCGACAGTGTCTGTGAGAAGGACTCGCTGTTTGTTAGGCAAAACAAAGCTGCGCGTCGTCGGATCCAGCGTGGCGAAGAGTTTGTCTTCTGCTACCACGTCCGCTCCCGTAAGCAGATTCAGCAAAGTCGATTTCCCAGCGTTCGTATAACCGACTACTGCAGCGACCGGCCACTGATGGCGTTTTCGCCCTTGTCGCTGAATGGCGCGCGTTTTCCGCACTGATTCCAGCTCGCGTTCGAGCCGCGCTATTCGTCCCTGCACACGCCGGCGGTCGACTTCCAACTGCGTTTCACCCGGGCCGCGTGTGCCGATCCCGCCAGTCTGTCGCGACAGGTGATGCCACATCCGAGTGAGGCGCGGCAAAAGATATTGCAACTGCGCGAGCTCGATTTGCAATCGGCCTTCCCGGCTGCGGGCCCGTTGCGCAAAAATGTCCAGGATCAATTGCGTTCGATCGAGCACTTTGCGCGCAAATAAATTTTCCAGGTTCCGCCCTTGGGCCGGCGAAAGTTCATCATCAAAGATCACGGATGTCACATGCTGATCCTGGCATGATTCCTTAATAGACTCGGCCTTGCCGCGTCCAATGTAGTAGGGCGCGGTCGGCTTCTGCAGTTTTTGCGTGACTGTATCTACGACCTCGGCTCCCGCCGAATTCGCCAACTCGCGCAACTCATCGAGGGAATCGTGCAAGTCCCACTTGGAAACGCCGTCCTTTTCAAGCCCGATCAACAGCGCGCGCTCCCGTGATCTTTGCGGACGCGTTTCAATCATTCCAATTGTAGCCGCGGGCGGTGACCGCGGCCCGTTTCAGATATTGCACAGCTTCGTGCCTGCCGAGGGCATCCCGCAGTCGCGGGACTACAGTCTTTTGCGGACGCGTTTCAATCATCCCTTGTTCCGGCCTCCGACAGAATTCGGAGCGAGATCCATTTCACAGCTTCGTTGTGAGTAAGAAACGATAGGTTCAGCGGCAGGAAATTAGTTTGCCGCCGAAACCAGGTCAACTGTCTTTTGGCGTAGCGGCGAGTCGCTTGCTGAATTTCTGCTACGCACTGCAGGAGTGATTTTTTTCCAGCGAGCAATTCCCAGATTTCGCGCAAACCGATCATCTGTGACGCGGTTCTGCTTCTTGCCCCGGCAGTGCGCACTTCTTCAATCACGCCATGCTCAAACATAGTTTCCACTCGTTGATTGATTCGTTCGAAAAGTTCGTTCCGGTCGCGAAAAACAAACACACCTGTAGCGGCAACCGCTGATCCGGTTTCTGTAGCCGTGGGCGCTGACCGCGGCCGGACATCCGCCAAGCTGCCGAGGTCGACGCCCTCGGCTACAGTGCTGCGCGCAGCTAAAACGTCTGACATGGATTTTCCACTCAGCAAACAAATCTCTAACGCGCGTACAATCCGGCGGCGATTGTTCATGTCGATCTTTCGCGCCGTTTCTGGATCGATTTCGGCAAGTTGCGAACGCAAATCATCCAAACTCATCGCGTTCAGTTTCGCGCGCAGTTCAGGATCAGACTCGGTCACCGGCGCCAGTCCGTGGGTCAACGCTTTGATGTAAAGTCCACTCCCCCCGACAACGATTGCGAGTTTGCCTCGCGAACTGATCTCTTCAATCGCACGCATTGCCGTTCGCCGATATTTTTCCGCGTTCATTTCCTCAGTGAGCGGTACGGTGCCGACCAGATGATGCGGCGCTTTCGCCAGGGTTGCAGCTTCTGGTTTTGCCGTGAGCAGGTCGAGGCCGTTATAAATTTGAAACGCATCGGCGCTGACAATCTCCGCGCCAACTTCGCACGCGACATCGGCTGCGAGTTCAGATTTCCCAGTTGCAGTCGGACCGACGATAAAGAACGTTCGCCTCATCTGACCAGACCGAACGTAGCTTTTTCCTGGTTCTCTAAAAACAAAATCGGCAAAGTTCTAACGGCCCGTGCTGCTGGACAAGATGCGGTTGCATCTGCGCGGCGAGCTGCACGACGATTATCAAGAAAACTTCGGCTGAAAGCCGCAGACGGCGTGTGCTGCAATTTTTTGCGCGTGCATCACCGCGATCTTATTGAGCGTGTGGAGCAGGGCGGGACAGACGAAGAAATTCTGCAATGGTGTTTCGAAAAGGGCCGCCGCTTAAACGCGGGCGATCTCTTTGTGTGGAACGGGATTTGCATCGAAGCTCGGCTGGCGCGATTCGACCACGCCGCGTCTCGAAGAACGAAAAAAACAAATGGGAATCGCCGATCACGACGACATTCATTCCAGACCTCATCGATTTCGACGAGGGCCGATTCTCGGAAGCGAGCAAGACTTCGTGAGTTCATCGAACTTCGCTTGGCTGCGAGTAGTCGGCGTAGCGATTGGTCTTTGCTCTCTGGTTTTCAGCTCTTGCAATTACGACGTCCCAATCACATCGGCTCCGACCCGAAAGGTGCAGGAGCGACTGCTTGGCGACTGGACGTCGGATGATGGCAAGGAAAAGCTGAAACTGCGGAACCTCGACGACAGCGTCTACGTCGCTTACTACGACGGTGATCTTTTTCGCGCGTACCACTCGGACGTTGCGGAAACACCTCTTGTGAGTGTCCAGGACCTCAACTCGCGCGATCGCAAGTTCGCTTACGTGGTTTGGAAATTATCGGACGATGGCAAGAACCTGAGATTGCGAAGCGTCAACGACAAGGTTGTTCCAAAAGAAACCAAGGACTCAGCCGACGTAATGGCGCTCCTGACAAAAAACGCCCGCAATCCTGAGCTCTTCGGCGAGGAAATCGAGTTTAAGAAAGAGAAGTAGGAGCGGCTTCGCTCATTCGAGCCTGGCAAACTCCACCAAGATGCTGTAGCGGGTTCGAGATGTTTGAGAATCAAGTTCGCCTGACGGTGCTTTTCTCACTAGCCTTATTTCTCTGTGCTCACCGAGTGGGTGCGCAGCAAACACCGGCGGTCGCATCAAGTCCAAACGGATCGCCATCGCCGACTCCGCCCGTATTTTCGCCGCAGACTCTCTCGGAACTGAAACAATTGCAGAAGGCAGCTTTGGAAAGTGATTATGCTTACCGGCAGGTCGCACATCTCTCCAACAACATCGGGCCGCGTTTAAGTGGATCGGCACAGGCAGCAAAAGCAGTCGAGTACGTCGCCGCCGAATTGAAAACACTGGGCTGCGAGGTCCAGCTTGAGAAATGCATGGTGCCCCATTGGGTGCGCGGCGTAGAAACAGGGGCGCTGATTCAATTTCCCGGACAGGCACCGAACACCACGCAGAAGGTTGTCCTGTGCGCGCTGGGAGGCAGTGTTGCCACACCAAAAAACGGGATCGAAGCCGAGGTCCTTGTGGTCAAAACTTTTGATGAATTGAAATCGATGCCTCGTGAAAAGGTCGCGGGCAAAATCGTGCTGTTCAATTACCCGTTCGACAAGCAAATGGCCGCGGAGGGTCGTAGCTTCCAGGCTTATGGCAAAGCAGTTGTCTATCGCAGTGACGGGCCGAGTGCAGCCGCGAGGCAAGGCGCTGTTGCGTGTTTGATCCGCTCAGTGGGCGGAGCCGACTATCGGCTTCCACACACTGGAATGACAGATTACGCAAAAGATGCGCCGAAAATTCCAGCCGGCGCTGTGACGGCCGAAGATGCGGATCTAATTGCTAATCTGGTCCCGCAAGGTCCGGTGAAAATGAAATTGGTTCTCACGCCGCAAACTCTGCCTGACGCGGAAAGCGCGAACGTGATCGGCGACATCAAAGGCAGCGAGCACCCTGAACAGGTTGTGATTGTTTCCGGTCATCTCGATTCATGGGACTTGGGCACTGGCGCGATCGATGATGGCGCAGGAGTCGCAGTTTCGATGGAGGCCGCGAACCTGATCCAAAAACTTCATCTCAAACCAAAGCGCACGATTCGTGTGATCGCGTGGATGAATGAAGAGAACGGTGAGGCTGGATCAAAGCAGTACGCGAAGGATCACGAGAAAGAAATACCAAATCATTTCGCAGCGATGGAAACAGACGGTGGCGCCGGGCATCCGATTGGCGTCAACATGAAGGCAAATCCGGAAGTGAAAAAAATGTTCGCACCCGTCGCGGACATCTTGCAGGAATCAGGCGCAGGCATACTCGATTTGGTTGAACACTGCGGAGCCGACATCGAGCCACTCGAGAAAGCCGGTGTGCCGGCTTTTAGTCCGATTCAAGACAATCGCTTCTACTTCAACTATCACCACACGGCAGCCGACACCCTGGACAAAATTGTGCCGAAAGAATTGGCGGAAAATTCTGCAGTGGTGGCGGTGGTTGCTTATGCGCTGGCGAACATGGAACAACCATTACCTCGTTGAACTGGTAGGGTTGGCGCTCTGCGCCGACCGTCCCTACTTGTGCCTCAAATTACGCAACTCGTTTAGGGCAAAATTAGCTGCTCGCCGACCGCGATTGCGTAGAAATCGCCACGGCCCGGCATCGACGAAATAGGTGAGGAGAATGCTGTCGCGCGTTTTCACCTCCGGCCCGACCGGATCGGCCGAATGCCAAGTGTTGTCGGCAACGGCGAACGCGTAACCGGTATTTGGCGAGAACGGCATCTGCGCTCCTTTCGGTTTTCTTCCATTTGGAAGCACCTCGTGAAAGATGGTGCCGATGTGTGGCGTTGAATTGTCGCCCGGCAAATACAATTGCACCGTGATGCCTTTCCACAGACTGTCAGTGTGTTTGAAGATGCGATATCCGGGGATGTCGCGAGTCAGAATCGGGACGGGATACATTTGCACCTTGTCAAACTTCGCTCCGAATCTGCGTTGCAACCCCGGCGCGAGTCGCTGCACGAAAGCCGACCCCACTTCTTTCGAGCGAAGGACGCGGCCGGCCGCATCCCACACAGCGCGTTTTTTCGGAGGCAAATGGCGGATGTACTCGGGAAAGAGATCAATCTTGGCGCGCGTCGGTTTTCCATCGGGCCTGCTGCTTCCCATTTTGCTTTTGCCCGACATTGCCCGGTAATCCTCTGCTACAGGCATCCCTTCCAGCATCTCCGCATAAAAATCGTCGGGAAACACCCGCTCGAATTGCAAATGATAAAACGGAGCATCATGCGCGGGCGCATTTCGGACGGAGCTCGCGACGAAATCGGTCAAATTATTGACTGACCACGATTGTCTCATTGATTGCATTGTTCCCGTGAATCATGAGCCAAACAACTGAAAAACGCTCGCAGTTGTCCCGCTTCGGACGGTGGTTTGCCGAATTAGTTCTGGTGTTCGTTGGCGTTTACGCAGCGTTCTGGCTCAATAGTTATCAGCAGCATCGGCAGGATGCAGAACGGCGCGACCGAATCCTGGCTTCCCTCGAGGAGGAATTGCGCAGAGGTATCGAGAGCGGAAAAGTTGAGACCGCGAAAGAAGAACGGGAAGCGACCGAGTTTCGGCGCGGTCTCGATGCGGGTGAGATGCCGCCGCTGCGTCCGTTTGTTTTCACCACCGACTACAGCCCCGGCGATTTCGCCACTTGGCTGCAAGCCGGCGGCATCCAGCTGCTCGACGTCAAAACGCTCACCACGCTTCGCGAACTGGAATCCGTGATCCGGTGGGGCCTAAACGACATTGCGCGTTACCAGAAATTAAGCGACGAGCTGATCGTGCCGAATCTCGATCAGGACATTTCCTTTTTTTACGATCCTGCCACCAGGAAATTGCGAAAACGGTTCGAGATATATCCCGAAGCTCTGGACGCCACAGTGAAATTTGCCCACGACCTCGATCGAACGAAGACCGCATTGCTAAAACAAATCCAAGCCGAACGACAGCGCAATCATTAGCATGAATCCCATAATCCGAATCTTCGTAATTCTCTCATCGGTTATCGTTGCGAGTGTCGCGTCCGCCGGAGATTATCCCACGCCGACGGATGGCGATTTCACGATTCGCGATTTCAAATTTCAATCCGGCGAAACATTGCCCGAGCTGCGGATTCACTACCGCACCCTTGGAAAACCAGAGAAAGACGCTCAAGGCAAAACCACTAATGCCGTTCTGGTCATGCATGGGACTACCGGCAGTGGCGCGCAATTTATTCGGCCGGAGTTTGCCGGTGAACTGTTTGGAAAAGATCAGCCACTGGACGCCACAAAATTTTTCATCGTGTTGCCGGACGGGATCGGCCACGGCAAATCGAGCAAGCCGAGCGACGGCATGCACGCGAAATTCCCGCGCTACGGTTACCTCGACATGGTGGAGGCGCAGTATCGGTTGTTAACCGAGGGCCTCGGAGTCAATCACGCACGGCTTGTGATGGGAACGTCGATGGGCGGAATGCACACTTGGCTGTGGGGCGAACTGCATCCCGATTTCATGGATGCGCTCATGCCGCTGGCGAGTTTGCCGACACAGATTTCGGGGCGCAATCGCGCATGGCGCCGCATGGTCATTGACGCGATTCGTAACGATTCGTCATGGGATGGCGGCGAATACAAAACACAGCCGCCGAGTCTACGCACTGCGGCGCAAATGCTTTGGTTCATGAGCAGCAATCCGGTTCTGCGTCAGAAGGATGCGCCTTCCCTCGCGAAAACAGACGAAGTCCTGGACAAATTCGTTGAGCAAATCGTTAAGACCGACGACGCAAATGATGTTTTGTACGCGCTTGAAGCTTCACACGATTACGATCCCGGACCGAACCTCGAAAAAATCCAGGCACAGCTTGTGGCCATCAATTCCGCCGACGACCTGATCAATCCACCCGAGCTCGGCATCCTCGAGCGCGAGATCAAGCGCGTCCCGCACGGCCGCGCAATCGTGATTCCGCTCCGCGACAAAACGCGCGGCCATGGAAGCCATACCATCGCCAGCTTGTGGAAAGATCAGTTACTCGAGCTGCTTAAAGAAACCGAGCCGAGTCACTAACCCGAATTTATAATGCCGATCCTTTCGGTAGGTCCTTGCTCGGCAGCTTTCCGAATTTGGCTTCCATCCCATGTTCCTTCCTTTGCTGCTTGATGCTTGCCTTTTCGTTCTTGAGGGTGATCAGCAGCTTTGTCAGGCCTTCATTCAGTGCCTTATTTCCCGCGTCCCATTCCGACTTCGGCTTGAACATCACGCGAGGATAAATCTTTGTTAAGTCGGGCACGGTTTTTCCTTCTCTCTGAACTCTTTCAATGATCGGGATCAACTGATCGATATCACCGAAAGCGTATCCATTGATGTACGGGCCTACCAACTGTTGAAAGGCGTTCTGCGCCTGAAACAGTTCGAACCCGGGATCGCCCATGCTGCCCATCTTGTCGCGGTCGATCAGGCTCGCAAGAAGACGGCCGCGATATTGAGCCGAATAAAACCAGTGGATTGATTCCTTTCTGTAAGCCAGATCATAAAGACGAATCGCGGCGACGTACGTCTCGGCGAAATTGAGTGTGTCCCATGACTTCTTCATTTTCGCGATCGTCGCGACAAATTCGGATTCGTTTTTTGCGGCCAAACCACTGCTAAACTGGCCAACTTCGATAGTTGGGCCTTTGGAATTGTAGTACGGCGTGATGTAGACGTCGATGTGAGCGGGGTCGGTGATGGTTTGGCCAGCGGCTAGACTAGCAAAACCGATAAACACGAGCAGAGCGATTGAGTCGAGCTTCATTTTCGTTAAGGACGCGCAAGCTCAACCACCCCTTCACTTAGCGCAAGCGTTTGGGCATGAATCGGGTTCATAACGACAAGTGCATTCATCTGGGAAATTTGATAGAGAGAAACGTGATGAAGTCCGTCTGGCGCAAACACCTGATTATTTGTCTGGTTCTTGGGTTGCTGGCGATTCCGATCTATTTCCTGGACCGGGCATTGCTCGGACCAAGCGGCGGCAACTGGATCACGTTGGATTTTCGCGGCGTTCTCTTTTGGACTTACGTCACGTTGATCGCAATCAACATCACCCTGAGTTCCATTGCTCTCCTTTTATTTTCGAAGGCAGGAGCATTGCGAATTCACTTGAGCTCAATGGTGCTTGCCGTGGTCCTGCTCATCACGGGTGTCGCCGTTTACGGGAAACTGCGCCGCGTGGCGATATCTAGCGAATACCGAAAGATGATGACGGATCGCAGACTACTTGTGAATGTGATTGAACTCAAGCGATGGTGGTATGTCCCCGATGAGAGTCATCCAACGGAGATCCGTGTGGATGTGGTGACTCATCAAACCGGCCGATTTGCGGGTAACGTGACTGGCGAACAAACAGACTCATCAGGTTCCTCGACAACCATTTTTGAATCCGCGAACGGACCGGAGAGCCAGCGTCAGGTGCACAGCGAAGAGGCTTTCACGTATGCATTCCCGTTAAAATTCTTGAACGCCGGCCAAGCCGATGACGTCCGCATCACCTTGTACCTTTTCAAGGCTCTGGATGGGCCTGCCGCCGGCGACATTACAAAAATCTTTCTGAAGTCGCCGCAGCGTGACGACGACGGCGAGTACTTCTACGGAGTGCTGCCGCCACCTTCGCAACCGGGCAAGTGACGCAACCCTTCCGATCGGGCGAGAGAAAGGCGGCATAGGCGCCAAGTTTTGGGTCGCTTCTCCCTTTCGCAAGGGAGAAGGGGAGGATGAGGGTTGATCCATGCAGTGTGCCGTATCCAAATGTCAAAACCCCTCACCTTCATCCTTTCCCCTTTCACAAGGGGAGCGAAAAATTGCGGACGCTGAGACCGCGGAGGTCGTCCGTCATCATCCCCCCGCTTTCGAATGTGGTTCTCTTTGCGCGTCGCGATTTCTCGAAGCCGGGCCAGAGACGACGCGCCACGTGACGATTTTAACAGGCACCTTACCGGAGGCGATCGTAATCGTAAGAGATACTCGGGTGTTGCCGTCTTAGGACATCGAGTGTTTCCATTAGGCGCGCTTCGTAAGAGTCACACAGGGGAGACTCGCCATTGGGCTGGACCCATTCGGGATGTTGGGTCCGCAGGTCTTCGTGCATCTGTTTCCGCAGATCCGCGTACGTACGGAGTTGGTGAAGCATAACCACTGATTTGTTTAGTTATCTGGGTGCCACGGCCAACGTGTGAGCGGCTAAAATGATTGGCCAGATGGCCATGAAGACAATCGTTCCAAAGGCAGCGAGCTCGGCTAAGTAACCAGGCTGTGCCCTGTAGGCATATCGGTCACTGAAGAAACGGGAAACGCGAACCAACATCGAGTTTGTAGTTTCGGTGTTCATGCCAACAATAGACACCGTTTGAGTTCCTGCGTTTATCCGTAAAAGTAACGCCGCTGTCACCTTAGTGGTCTACGTCTGCAACATCATCGGCGTGCCCCGATGTGTCGGGCTGGCCCTACCTTAGACAGCAACGCCGTCCAGCAGCTGGAGGTAGATGACCATGTAGCGGCGCTTTCCCCAATTGGAGATCGGCGGTCACAGACCGCCGCTACAGCTTTGTTATCCGCGACTCAGTCGCCGTAGTAGTACGCGCCGCCATAGTAGCCGTCCCATGGATAGTACGGATAATAATCCGGCGCGTAGAACGTATTATATTTCGCCTCGGGCGAGCGGAACCCGTTATTGGCGTAGTGAACATCGGCACAGCTGCAAAGCAGAAATTCAAAAGTCATGGTGCCGACCAGCGAGAATATCGCTATAACGTGCTTCGTTTTTCTCCGTTTAGCTGTCACGCGTTTGGGGCGCTCATTTGACGAGAGGCCTTTTGCAAACGCAAGCTAAAAATTAAACGCATCGGTGCGGCCGCCGATTTTGCGGCGCTGCAACCGATGCGTTAACCAACCGCGCGTCGCGAATTATTACCAGTCGCCGTAAACTGTCCTGGCGCGATAGTAGCGCGGACCATAGGCATCGTTGTAGATAACGCCCGAGCGCACCGTAGTATCGTAGGCGGGCCCGTAGTAGGAATACGGGTACCCATTATAGTATGAGTACGTCGTGTATCCGGTCGGATAATAACCCGGACCATATGCTACGTACGGTGACTCTGCACATCCGCCTAGAAAAGCTGTGGCGACGCCTGCGCAAAGGATCGCGAGTAGTATTGGAATGCGACGCTTGGATTTTGTTGTCGTTTTCATCAGATGTCCCCTTTCTTCATTTCCCTTATTTCATTGTACGATTCGAATCCGATGCCTCGATCGGTTGCCGGTCTGGGTGGAATCAACGGAACCTTTTGGACTGCGGCGACATATCGACACCCTGATTTTGCATCGATAGCGGTGTTCGCTACTGTCAGCCTCCCAATGAAACGAAACTTCTTTTGGCTCGGTGCGTTGCTGACGATTGTGTTCACCATGTTCGCGAAGCAGCCGTCCCCAACTACTGCCGATGGAAATTTTGATGTAATCATCCGCAACGGAACAGTTTACGACGGCACCGGCGCCGAGCCGCGACAGACCGATGTCGCAATTCGCGGGGATCGAATAGTTGGCGTCGGGGATTTCAAATCGGCGACAGCGAACACAGTGATCGATGCGAAGGGACTCGCCGTCGTGCCGGGTTTCATCAACATGCTTTCCTGGTCAACGGAATCGCTAATTCAGGATGGCCGCTCACAAAGCGAAATCCGGCAGGGTGTAACGACCGAGATCATGGGCGAAGGCGACTCGATGGGGCCGGTGAACGATCGTGTGCGCGAGCACAAGATTCGCGAGCAAACCGACATCAAATACGACATCCCGTGGAATACGCTGGCGGAGTATCTGCAGTATCTCGAAAAGCGCGGCGTCTCGTGCAACGTGGCATCCTTCATCGGTGCGACGACGATTCGCGAATACGTAGTGGGATACGAAGATAAGCAGCCGACGCCGGAACAGCTCGACGAAATGCGCGAACTGGTGCGGAAAGAAATGGAAGCCGGTGCACTCGGGATCGGCACGTCACTGATTTATCCGCCGGCGTTTTACGCGAAAACCGAAGAGCTGATCGAGCTGTGCAAGGTTGCTGCAAAATATCAGGGCAAATACATCTCGCATATGCGCAGCGAAGGAAATCAACTGTTCGAAGCGCTTGACGAGTTGCTGCGGATCGCACGCGAAGCGAAGATTCCGGCTGAGCTTTATCACATCAAAGCCGCCGGCAAAAAAAATTGGCCGAAAGTCGACGAACTGCTCACGCGAATCGAACGCGCGCAAAACGAAGGACTGAACGTCACCGCTGACATGTACACTTACACCGCTGCCGGCACAGGGCTTGACGCGTGTCTGCCTCCCTGGACGGAAGACGGCGGGTATCCGGCGCTGTTCAAACGGTTGCGCGACCCGGCGACGCGCGAGAAAATCAAAGCCGAAGTACAGGTCGACAGCGACAAATGGGAAAATCTTTATCTCGCGGCCGGTTCGCCGGACAAACTTTTGTTGGTGGGATTTAAGTCAGAAAAGCTGAAGCCGCTGACGGGCAAAACGCTCGCTGAAGTCGCGAAGATGCGCGGAAAAGATCCAATCGACACGGCCATGGATCTGATTGCGGAAGACGAATCACGCATAGGCACAGTCTATTACGTAATGTCCGAAGAGAACGTGAAGAAGGAATTGCGGAAGCCATGGATTTCCTTTGGCTCGGATGAAGCCTCGCAAGCGCCGGAGTCGCCGTTCACAAAATCGAATCCCCATCCGCGCGCTTACGGGAATTTCGCGCGCGTGCTCGGGAAGTATGTGCGCGACGAAAAGGTGCTATCCATGACCGACGCGATTCACCGATTGAGCGGCCTGCCGGCAACAAATCTCGGGCTCGATCACCGCGGATTCCTCAAGGAAGGAATGTTTGCGGACGTGGTGCTGTTCGATCCGGCGACGATCACCGATCATGCGAACTTTGAAAAACCGCATCAATACGCAACTGGTGTAAAACATGTGCTTGTCAACGGTGTGCAGGTGATCAAAAACGGCGAGCATACCGGAGCGAAACCGGGTCGGGCGTTGTGGGGGCCGGGAAAGGTGAAGTAAACTAAACGTATGCGTCGTATTTGACGCATGTGACTCATTCTCTTCTCTCGAGAAGGGAAATGACCAACGAAGTCGTTCATAGTTTTTCCGCCGAGGACCCGCCTTCGCACAAGGCTACGGCGCGCCGTGCAGCGGACTCTACAGCCGGCGCGCGTCACGTGTGCGTTGCAACTATGCGGCAGAGAGTTGAGGTTTAGTTTCCTCATGGATCCGATCAAGAGTATCAAATTACGCTGGCTCCAGGATGCGTTGCACGACGTCAGCTACGAACTGTCGCGCTCGCAATTTTCCAGGTTTGCGCCGCAGGCGTGGCGACCCGCGATCAACGCGTATCGATGCGACACGTGTATTCGAATATGCGTTGATCTTGCGGGAGTCGATCGTTCGCTGATCGATCTGACCGTCGAGCCGCGGCGCCTGGTGATTCGCGGCACGCGAGAGCTGCCGGAGCCGACCGGCGACGAGGGGTGCGCCCAGCAATTACTGGCGATGGAAATCGATTACGGGCCGTTTGAACGCGAGATCACTTTCCCGGTTGATGTGGAAATCGACAAGGCACATGCCGAGCAGCGTAACGGGTTACTCTGGATTTCGCTGCCAGTAACAAAGCAATCATGAGCACCGGAAAGCTGAACGCATTACAGCAGGGCACTGATTCAAAGCCAACAAGCACGGCTACCGTTCCCCTGGGCGTAGAGGAGAGCCGAACACCGCGAATTCCGGAAGAGCTGTCGATTCTGCCAGTACGCGGTTTCGTAGTTTTTCCGGGCACGGTTATCCCACTTAACGTTCAGCGAGCGGCATCGCTCAAACTGCTCGATGACACGTTGCTGCGCACGAAGGTCATCGGCCTGCTTACGCAGCGTGATGAGACGAAAGACGACCCGTCGCCTCAAGATCTTTACTCGATCGGCACGGCCGCGCTGGTGCTCAAACTTGTTCGGCAATCAGAGGACAACGTGCTCGTGATTGTGCAAGGACTGCGCCGTTTTTCGCTGCGCAAAATCATCGCCACCGATCCGTTTCTGCGCGCCGAAGTCGATCTACCGCAATCGATCCTGCCGCCGCCGAGCAAGGAATGGGAAGCCACGTTCCGGAATCTGCGTGATTCAGCTACGCGTTTGTTCGAACTGACGCCGGACGCGCCGGAACAGGCGCGCATGATGATAATGAACATCGAGAGTCCCGAGCAACTCGCCGATTTTTTGGCGCCGAACCTCAACATAGATGTCGCGCAAAAGCAGGCGTTGCTGGAAGAACTCGACGTCGAAAAACGGGTGCGTGCCGTGCAGCAACACGTTTCGGCGCAGCTCGAGATCGCCCAGATCCAACAGCGACTGCAAAAAGATGTCGCGTCGCAATTTTCCGACGCACAGCGGCGCGCGTATCTGCGGTCTCAGCTCAAAGCGATTCAGCATGAACTGGGTGAGACGGACGGCGGCAGTGAGGAACAAGCACAACAACTGCGCACGCGCCTGCAGGAAGCGAATCCGCCGGAAGAAGTGATGAAGCAGGCCGAGCGCGAATTGAAGCGGCTGGATTTCATTCCACCGGCGAGTCCCGAGTTTTCAGTGATCGTGACTTACATCGAAATCATTGCCGACTTGCCGTGGAATAAGTTGAGCAAGGACAACCTCGATCTCGATCAGGCGCAGCAAGTCCTTGACCGCGATCACTACGATTTGGAAAAAGTTAAGAAGCGACTCATCGAATATCTTGCGGTACGAAAACTCAATCCACAAGGACACGGCGCGATCCTCTGTTTTCTCGGGCCGCCAGGCGTAGGCAAAACCAGTCTGGGTCAATCGATCGCCGACGCGCTGGGCCGCAAATTTGTGCGAATCAGTCTCGGCGGAATGCGCGATGAAGCGGAGATTCGCGGTCATCGCCGCACCTATATCGGCTCGATGCCGGGACGCATCATCCAAGAGCTCCGTCGCTGCGGCACCCGCAATCCGGTCTTCATGCTCGACGAGATCGACAAGATTGGTGCGGATTTTCGCGGCGATCCTGCCAGCGCGCTGCTCGAAGTGCTGGATCCGCGGCAGAACAACGCGTTTGTCGATCGTTATCTCGATGTGCCGTTTGATCTGTCGCAGATCATTTTCATCGGCACCGCAAACTATATTGAGGGCATACCCGAACCTTTACGTGACCGGATCGAAGTGATCTCACTTCCCGGTTACACCGAGCGCGAGAAACTCGAGATTGCGAAGCGTTATCTTGTCCCGCGACAACTGGAGGAGAACGGGCTCAAAGCCGAGCAATGCGAATTCCAGGAGGACGCGCTTCGCCGCATCATCAGCGATTACACGCATGAAGCTGGCGTTCGTGAGCTCGAGCGTCAGATCGGAGCTGTGTGTCGCGGTATTGCTGCGCAGGTGGCTCGGGGCAAAATCGATCACGCAACGGTGACGCCGCAGACGGTGGCGGAAATGCTTGGCCCGGCCAAATACGTTCGCGAAACAAGGCTCAAGACCAGTAAACCCGGCGTTGTCACAGGATTGGCTTACACACCGACGGGCGGTGAAGTATTGCACATCGAAGCGACGCGTTATCCAGGCAAGGGAAATATCACACTGACCGGGCAGATCGGAAACGTGATGAAGGAATCTGTGCAGGCGGCGTTCAGTTTAGTGCGCAGCCGAGACGGCGAGATCGGTGCAAAAACCGATGATTTTCGAAAGATGGACGTGCACGTGCACGTCCCAGCGGGCGCGGTGCCAAAAGACGGGCCGTCAGCCGGGGTCGCAATGTTTACCGCGCTCGCTTCGCTTTTCAGCAACAGACCCGTTCGCCCAGATGTCGCGATGACCGGCGAGATTACTTTGCGCGGACTGGTTCTGCCGATTGGCGGATTGAAAGAAAAAAGCCTGGCTGCGATGCGCGCCGGAATTTCCACCGTCATCATTCCCAAGCTCAACGAAAAAGATCTCGTCGACGTTCCCGAGGAAGCTAAACAAAAACTCAAATTCGTCCCGGTAGAAAACGTAGATGAAGTCCTGGCTGTTGCGCTGGAGAAAAATGGAACAGCGCCGGCGGCTTCGAAAAACAAGGCTGCCTGACTTGCGGACCCAAAGAAAAAAGAGGCTGCTTTTTGGATTAGTTCTTCTTCTCCCGCCCCCAGGATTGAAGAATGTTGCCACTCCCGGGCTGGGAACCGAAGTCTGTGGGACGTGGCTTGCCGGCCGGGGCGAAACATATTTTGTAACCGTTATCGTCCATTCGGTAGATGCCGAGCATGACTACTTTGTCTGTCGAGATGGAGTCTATCTCCTTCGGCGTTTTGTTTTCGTCGAGTTTGAACGTCCCCGCCTTGCTGGTGGCGTCGTCCGCCGCTCCGGGAAAGCGGAAGGTGTCACCCTTAAAGACGATCGTTTCCTGCTTCACTTTGTCTTCGGGCAAAACGTTTCCGTCGTCCACCGCTGCAACGAGGTACCAAGTGCCCTGGAATCTGTCCAAGTCCGTTTTGGGCGGCGCCGCCTGCGGCTGCTGACGGTTACACGCTACGAGCACGAGGCCGAGTCCGCTGATCACAAGCAACTTCGTTTTCATGGTGACCAAGAGTGGATTCCAGTGTTGCGGAATGCAAGCTGGAAACGGAAAAGATCTTTGTTGTGTCGTAAGGATTCAGTCACTACTTCCATTCCCAATAATCGGAGTGCGTGTTGCCTTCTGCGTCTACGGTGTATTCGAATAACACTGCTACCTTGTTAAGACGTGACCATTTTGACGGCATGGTTTGGAAATAAAGGGCGCCGCAATAAGTCGCGGTTCCATCTTTTTTCATTGTGCCAACACCATGGCCAGTCCAAGTGGCCGTTTTGCCGTCCTTCGTGATCATGATTCCTTGACCTGTGCCGTATTGTGTCCCATCCGGACGAAGAATGGTCGTGTACGTGCCTGTGTCCTTTATGTTTGTGCCCAGCACTGATCCGGTTGCCTGAAACGTTGTTTCCATCTTTGGGTCTCCAGCCAGATTCGGCAACACGCGCTGCATGGTAATTTTGCCTGATATTTCACCAATCTTCTCGCCTAACATAAATGTCCTCCTGTTTACGTTGGTTTTTCGATTACACGATTCGGCCCGGAAATTACAGCGAAAACTAATTCAAGCATGTGACAGAATTCGGAGCGGGAGAGTTCGCGACCCCGAGGCGCGACCGACGCCTTGCTACGCCTGGGGCGCACTAACCCCGAAAGCATTCAGGGCTCACTGCCCCGCACCGGTAAACGCCACGAGGAGACTAACGCCGGCGAAATCCCTAGCACTAGCGCCGCAACCGCTGGCGGATTATCGAATTTTTCGAGCGGCTCGGTGGGAAGCGGCTTTCGCGCAACTGCTTGACCAGATGGAACGAGCAGCAGAGAAATGGCGGTTAGCAACCAGTCACAACATCCCGCGCAATTATAGGCCGGAACTGTCTCTCCCGCACGTTGCAAAAAAGGGAGACCGGCGGTCCGCTCCCCTCTAACCCTGCGAAACCGCCGGCCAATCAACCGAAAGATTATTGCGGCTCTTGAACGATCTGCGTAACCGGAATGCGGCGGTTAGCCTACGTCGCCGTTTGCTTGCTCGTAATCCCGGATTGCTCGACGAGTCTGCGGCCCAAGGACTCCATCGACGGATCCGTGGTAATAGCCAGCCCGTGACAACCGTCGTTGCAACTCGGCGACTCTGGATTGGCTGCTACTACCGTACTGACCGGACTGGTATTCGGCGCCGTATCCGTTGCCGTAACCGCCGTTATCGTACCCGTAGGCGTAGGCGCCACCATAGCCGTAAGGATAATAGCCGTAGCCGTAGTATGGGTAGCCGTAGTCCCAGCCCCAACCTCCTGCCCAAGGGCCCCAGCCCCAGCCCCACCACCACGGAAAGCCAAAACCGCCGATGAACACGACGTTATTGTTGTTATGACACCACTTGTGACCGTTCCACCAACTCCAGTTGCCGTTGGAATGTCTCCAATTCTGGCCATTCCATTTGCCACTCCAGTTGTTCTGACCATTCCAATTATTGCGGCCATTGACATTGTTGGCAGTGAAATTTCGGCCATTGAAGTTTCGACTAGCGACATTGTTGGCAGTGAAGTTACGGCCAGCGAAGTTGCCGCCGTTGAAATTGCCGGGACGATTGAAATTAGCACCGCTCAAACGGGCCCCGCCAGGACGCATTCCGGCACGAGAAAAGCCGCCCGGACGCATTCCGGCACGAGAGAAGCCGCCGGGGGCCATCCCAGCACGAGAGAAGCCGCCGGGGGCCATCCCGCCACGAGAGAAGCCGCCGCGTGCCGCCCCGCCGCCGCCGCT
>Ga0207701_10001650_pt1 | contig 23354 bp, 18 predicted proteins | sample KBSSwiSSwithPhiX_FD_184294 | JGI IMG/M metagenome (GOLD analysis project Ga0207701, IMG submission 184294) | Switchgrass rhizosphere bulk soil microbial communities from Kellogg Biological Station, Michigan, USA, with PhiX - S5 (SPAdes) (version 2) | ecosystem: Environmental > Terrestrial >... | reverse complement strand
CTCGAAACCCTGCCGATCGCCAGCTTGGATCCGCCGCGCTAATTCAGCTTCGGCTTCGTTCGGCAGCCGCGCTCCCTGCCCTGAGCCATTTCCGGGTACAGAGAGGCTTGATGAAGAATCGAAGGATTGCATCGCCAGTCCGATGAACCTGAAGGAGAAATTCGCCTCAGGCAAGAACCGGCCAGATAACCCGGGGGGCCGGATGAAAATCAATTTTTGTCTCTCGAAAGAGTGACCGCTGTTGACAATTACGACGCGTTGCGGTTCAATCGAATCAGGTTTGCCTCCTCGATCGACCTCCTTTCGAGGCTTCCCGGGTTCCGCTTTCCGCGCAACACAGGTCTGCCCGGCAAACGTCCTTTTTTACCCCATTCCATGGCGGGACACAGTAAATGGTCAAAGGTTAAGCGCATCAAAGGTGCGCTCGACGTCAAACGCGGTACGCTCTTTAGCAAATTTTCCAAGGAGATCAGTGTCGCGGCACGAATAGGCGGCGGCGACCCGGCAGGCAATGCCCGCTTGCGCAGTGTGATCGAAATGGCGCGAGCGCAGAGCATGCCCAATGACAACATTCAGCGAGCGATCAAGCGCGGCACGGGCGAGGGCGTCGATGCACAGCAGTTCGAGGAGATTGTTTACGAAGGCTACGGCCCGGGTGGGGTGGCCGTGATTGTGGAAACGACGACCGACAACAAGAATCGCACCGCCGCAGAGATCCGGCGCATCTTCACCAAGAACAACGGCAACCTCGCGACGAGCGGTAGCGTTTCCTACATGTTTCACAAAAAAGGCCAGATTACTGTCCCGCGAGATACGATCGAAGAAGAGCGCCTGTTCGAATTAGCGCTGGAATCCGGCGCAGAAGAGTTGACAACGGAGGAAGAACAGTATGTTATCCTTACTTCCCACGATCAGCTCTACGCCGTAGCTGAGGCGCTCAAACAGGAGAGTGTCACAATCGATGGGCAAAAGTTTACTTTCATACCCGATACGACTGTCCAGGTCGTCGACGAGGCAACTGCGCTTCAGGTCTTGCGCCTCTGCGATAGCCTCGATGACGACGATGACGTTCAGAACGTCTATTCCAACCTAGATATCCCTGAGGAGCTGCTGACGAAGTTGCCAGCCTGAAAACTGCGAGCCAACACAAATTCCGCCCGTGTCGACTCCACCAAAGACGGTTTCAATTATGAGCGAAGAAATGGAAAAACAGCCTGTCCCGGCAACCAATGCCCCGTTCCGGAGGCGCCGTCCGTCGCGCCGACGTGGGGGACGTCGCAACGATTCGGAACGGCCGGCCGGTTCCTTCAACGATGCGAACGGCGATGCGGCAGGGATGAATGGCCCCGAGATTCTCGAAGACGGCACCTCTGTTCAGGTGGAACAACGACAGAGTGACCGCCGTTCTGTCGAGACTGCGAATTGGGGCAGCGAAAACCGGACTTCGGAAGAACAACGCGATCGTTCCGAAGGCGGGAGCCAGAATGGCGAGCAACCGCCCCGCGAACCAGAGTTTGGCGAAGGCATCATCGAGATTTCCGGGAAAGGTTTCGGCTTCTTGCGGGACGCGAAGCGCAATTTCATTCAGACACCGCAGGATATTTTCGTCACCCCCGAAATCGTCCGGCGTTTTCAGCTGCGCGACGGCATGTGGATTTATGGTGAGACCCGTCGTGGCAATCGCGGCCCGCAGCTGATCCGGCTTCTCAAGATTAACGACGAAGAGCCGACCAAGTATCAGGACCTGCGACCGTTTGAAGAACTGACTACGATTAATCCGAACCAGCGTATCAAGCTGGAGACGGTTCCTGATCGCTACACGACGCGGATCATGGATTTGATGACGCCGCTCGGGAAGGGACAGCGCGGTTTGATCGTGGCGCCGCCTCGCACCGGCAAGACAACTCTTCTGCATCACATCGCAGACGCGGTCGTGAAAAACCATCCGGAGATGAAACTCATCATTCTCCTGGTCGACGAGCGTCCGGAGGAAGTGACGGATTTCCGCCGTTCTTGTCCGACGGCCGACCTGATGGCCAGCTCGAATGATAGCGATATCAAGAGTCACACCCGCATCGCGCAGCTGGCGGTGGAACGCGCTAAACGCCTCGTCGAAGCGGGCAAGGATGTCTTCATTTTGCTCGATTCGATCACCCGCACGGCCCGCGCTTTCAACAACGCGACCGGTGGTGGCGGGCGCACTATGAGCGGCGGCATCGACGCTCGCGCCATGGAAATTCCGAGAAAACTTTTCGCGGCCGCGCGGAACACCGAAGAAGCAGGCAGCCTGACAATCGTCGCCACGGCGCTGATCGAGACCGGCAGCCGAATGGACGAGCTGATTTTCCAGGAGTTCAAGGGCACCGGCAACATGGAGCTCGTACTCGATCGCAAGATCAGTGACCTGCGCATCTATCCCGCGGTCGATATTTTCCTCTCCGGCACCCGTCGGGAGGAATTGCTCCTCGAGGCTTGGGAGCTCGAAAAAATCAATCTCATCCGGCGCGGCTTGGCCGGCCATAAACCGGACGAAGCCATCCAGCGCCTGCTCATGTTCGTGAAGAAATTTCCGACCAATAAGCAGATGCTGAAGGAGATTCCGGGTTAAGCGCGGTTGCGGTAGCGCGAGCTTCCAGCTTGCGCATTTCTGCACCCGAGACTCTCGCAAGCTGGAAGCTTGCGCTACCATTCATTGTCGTGAAGACGCGCCCCGACGTTCAGGAAGTTGAGTGGGAGGTCCTCCCGCCGGAATCAAAAGAGCGGCGCTCCGAGCTCGAGCCGCTCTTCCGCTGGCTCGCGCTCATCATGGATAACTTCCTTCGTCTCCCAGGGACGAATTTCCGCTTCGGCCTCGATCCTTTGCTGGGACTCATTCCCGGCCTCGGCGACACCGGGTCGGCGGTGATTTCGGCCATGGCGTTGCTGGCCGCCGCGCGCCGCGGTCTTCCAAAAATTCTTCTCGCCCGAATGTCCCTCAACATTCTCATCAACGAAGCGATTGGGATCATCCCAATCGTCGGGGACGCCTTCTCTTTCTGGTTTAAATCCAATGCGCGCAATTACGCGCTTCTTCAGCAGCACACGTCGGCTCCACGCCGCTCCACGACTAGCGACTGGATTTTTGTCGCGGCCGTGATTGGAGTTCTCTTTGTCATACTTCTCGTTAGTCTGGCATTGAGCTTTTGGTTGCTTTCCCAATTAGCGGCGTTGTTCACACGTCGATAATCGAAGAAAGAATCACTCCGCCAGGTAACGCTGCCGAAGCGAGTGAATGACCTCACGGGCGCGGCTGTAGGGCGCGCGAAAATCATCGATCGTTTTGAACCGCATCCGTCGCGCAAACTGATCCTCCTCTTCCCTGCTCGTCGGCAAAGTCGAGACGCTGCGATTTTGCCAACGGCGCAGCACCGATTCGCAGACCCGCAAAAAATAATAAGCTTTTTGCAGACTGCGCGCGTCCTCGTGCGCGAAAATCTTTCGCGTGGCCAGCTTCTCGATCGCGGAGGAAAAATTCGGTTCCCAAACGCGATGCTGCATTTGCAGCGCCTGGACAAGGAACTCCGCCTCGATCATGCCGCCGATGCCGGTTTTGAAGTCAAAAAAATCGTTGCCGCACCCGCGTTCGTTCGCGATCCGGACGAGCATGTCTTCGATCTGCCTGACGAGATCGCGTCGCGTTCCCGCCTCGCGCCAGAGCTCCTTGGCGAGCGCTTCAAATTCAAAGCCCAACGACCCGGTGACAGCGCGCGCGCGGGTGAGTGCTTGCAACTCCCAAAACTGCGCCCGCGTTTCGTAGTAGTTTCGCAGGGTTTCGAGCGAACAAACGAGCGGCCCCTTCTCACCGTCCGGCCGGAGCCGCGCGTCGAGTGGTGGGAAGGTGCCTTCCGCGCTCGGTTGCGCCAGCGCGCCGGTCAGGAGTTGAGCGGATCGCTGATCTTCTCCCACGAAAAGGACATCCAGATCGGCCCCATAACCAATCTCGCGTCCGCCAAATTTACCCATCGCCACGATCGTGAGCGACTGGATCGGATTTAAGAGACGATCGACAAAAACGAGGCACGCTTCCGCCACGTCATTTTGCTCGGCCAACAAACGCGGCAACGGGGCCAGCTCGAGCACGTCACGCAGCAAAATGCGCAGCAGTTCGCGCTTCCGGTAAATTCGCACCGGATCCAAATCCGCCGCGGTTGCGCCTAACGACTCGAGCCGCTCGAGATGCTGGCTGACATTGAAGGTCCGATCGAGGAGCCCGCTGCGGGTCAATTCCTCGAGCAGCTGTGGGCGGCGAATTAACCATCCGCCAGCCACTTCGCTCGTATCGAGTGTTCGCACGAGCAGGTCGAGCAAACGCGGATTTGCCGCCAGCAGTTCGAAAAGCAGGCTGCGCAACCCGTACGCTTCCACGAAACGAACAAATTGTGTCAGCGTATTATCGGGATCGGCTGTCCCCGCCAGGGCTTTGAGGAGGAGCGGTCGCAGCTTCCGAAAAATCTGCCGTGTGCGCGGTGCGACATGAAACCCGGCCGCACTCTCGCCGAGTTGCGCGACGGTTTTGGTCGCCTGGGCCGTGTCTCGGAAGTTTCGAAAATCCAACACGCCAGCCTCTTGGCCGGGCGCAGGGCCGCTCACGACCCGCTTAAAGATTGTGCGCACCGCGCCCATCTGTTTGCGCAGTTCGACCAGCAACCCGGCCCCATCGGCGAAGCCAAGACTTCGGGCGAGCACCTCGAGGGCTTCGCCCTCTTCGGGCACGGTGTGCGTTTGCTGTTCGGCTTCAATTTGGAGCCGATGTTCGACCCGCCGCAGAAAGCAATACGCCGCCTCGAGCCGATGCGCGTCCTCGTTAGGCAAAAGCTCGAGTTCAGCCAACCCACGGATGGTCCGCAGCGTCCCCGGTTCCTGCAAAAAAGGGTGTCGAGCCGCATGCAGCAACTGGAGCGCCTGGACGACGAATTCGATTTCCCGGATACCTCCCGCACCAAGCTTGACGTTTCGTTCTCGCTCTTCGTGCCCAACAATATCGCGCTCGATCCGGGCCTTGATTGACGCGACGTCGTCGAGCAAATCCGGAGTCGGGCTCTTCGGAAAAATAAATGGCTGCAACTGGCGCAGAAAGTCATAGGCCAGCTCGCGATCGCCGCAGATCCAGCGGGCTTTGATCAGCGCCAGCCGCTCCCAGATTTCGCCAAACCCGGCGTAATAATTCTCCATGCTTTCGAGCGACCGGACGAGCGGCCCCGCACTTCCTTCCGGCCGGAGGCGCAGATCCACCCGGAAAAGCGATCCAGCCGGGTCCGATGTGGCAAATGTCTCGATGATCTTGTTCCCAAGGCGGGTGAACCACTCATGGTAACTGAATTGCGCGGTCAACTGCCCCTCGTCGCTGTAAACAAAAATGAGATCGACGTCGGAACTATGGTTCAATTCCCGCCCGCCTAATTTTCCAACGCCGATGATCGCAAACTTGCTCGTCGGCGAACCCCACCGCTGCCGTAATTCGCGATCCCAATGTTCGTAAACCTTCGTTAGGCAAATATCGGCCAACTGCGACAATTCAATGATCGTCTCGTCCAGGGGGGCGGCGTCGGCCACTTCGCGCAACGCGATTCGCACCATCTCGCGACCTTTCCAGAGACGCAGAATGCGAAAATTTTCGGCCGCAATTGATTCTTTCCCGGCGAGATTGTGCAGGCCGGTCAGCATCCGGCCGTAGCCGCGACGGTCGGCACAAATTTCCGGACGTGCCAGCCAGAGAAGGATTTCCGGCTGCTGAACGAGCCGCGCCCCGCAGATGCTGGAGACGCTCAGGAGATGAAAGAGCGCCTCCGCGCCTAACGGAAAGTTGGAAATCGTTTCCGCAAATGGCGGAGCGTCATCCGGCCAGTTGTCTTCGATCGCCTTCAGCGTCCGCTCCACCTGAGCCGGACGGATGCTCCGGGAAACCTCGCCTAACGAATCCGCAACCGCCACGCTATTGTGGTGGTTTCGCCATCTTCTCGCGCACTTCCGCCAAAGTACGCCGCTCGCTCCGGGTCAGACTCTCGATCCCCGTCTGCGAAATTTTTTCCAGTAACGGATCGATCTCTTCCGTGATGAATTCGTCGAGCGACATGCGCTGGCGGCGCTCACTTTCAATCCGTCGACGACGGAGCGCCCGCTGCAGAAACGATGGTCGCCCAAAACCGAGGAGGTGTGCATAAAGCCAGCCGGCCGCGCCGCCACCAAGTATGGCGCTGTGACTAACAACCCCGCGGCGATCAACAATCAACAACACCGCGCCGATCAGGCAAAGCGCGTAACCGAGATACTTCAGTTTCAGTTTGAATGGGAGAATGAAGGAGAGCGAGTCAGTCACTTCCAGCTCCGGCAGAATAATCGCGAGCGCGACGACCATGGCCGCGACCCCGCCCGAACCTGCCATCAGCACGGTCGTAGCCGGCATCGAGAAAAGATGCCCAAGTTCACCGCCGACGGCGCCGCAAATGTAAAGGTAAAAAAAGTGCCTCGGACCGAGAATCGCGTCGATGTCGCGTCCGATGATATAAAGAACGATCATGTTACCCGCGAACTGAAAGACGCCAGCGTGCAGGAACATTGCCGTCAAAAACTGCCAGGCGTAGGCGCCGTCGATGCCGCGGTAACTCAGCCCAAGATATTGAGGAACTAAGGCTGGCTGGTAGGCCTGGAGGACCAATTGAACGACGAAAATCGCGAAATTAAGTCCGATCAGCGAGAGCAGAACGACACGCTGCCGGGACTTCCAGCTCGGTGCATACGAGGAAGCTTTCCGACCGGACAGGCGCATAATTCGAAATTATTACAAACGCCCGAAATTGTCATTGGGAATCAAAGCTGCCCCAGCTCAAATCCGCGGCTTGCGGAGCTTGTTTGTCATCCGAGCCGCCGAATTACCTAACTCGGGGCCAACACCTTCAACCTGCGCGGTTCCAATTGAAATTCGACCGGACAATTGCCAACTAACTCGCCGTCCAACTCGACCGGCACGTCTTCCATGCTGCCGACGCGCAGGCGCCGCGTCTGGAAATACTCCACTTCCCGCGTTGTAATGTCGCTCGTGAAGAAAACATTCTGCAGGTACTTCATCACATCCAGGTAGCCGAGTCGCTTGAAGACCAGAACGTCGAGTAAACCATCGTCGATAACCGCGTGTTTAAAAAACGGAAACGGCCCACCGTAAAGGCGGCCATTCCCAACCAGCACGAAGGTTCCTTCCTCCGTTCGGGCCTCAGCTGCATCAATCAGAAGGCGTGGCGGACGGCGCGCTGCGATTTGCGCGGCGGAGATCAGATAACTCAGCGGACCGAAGTTGCGCTTGGAAGCCAGACTCGTCTCCTTTACAACCTGCGCGTCAAGCCCGACCCCGGCCAGTTGCACGAAGTGTTTACCGTTGGCGGTCGGCAAATCGATCAGCCGGGTTCGCTCCGCACGAATTATTTCCCAGCAGCGTCCGAGATCATTCGCGGGCAGGCCAAGCTCATTGGCGAAGACATTCATTGTGCCCATCGGCATCAAGCCCAGCGCCGCCTCGGATCCGGCAATGCCGTTGACCACTTCGTGAATCGTTCCGTCGCCCCCGGCGGCGACGATCTGTTCGAAGCCTTCCGCCACCGCCCGTCGCGCCAGGTGCTCGGCATCGCCCGCGCTTTCCGTAGCATAAAACAAGGCTTCGCCGCAGATTGCACGCAGCCGTGCGCTCCAGCGCCGGGCGCGTTCGCTCCGAGCGGTCGGGTTCAAAATGATACAAGTTCTGCGCACGGGACCAATTGGTTAGGCGGGTTTCATCTTTTCTTCAACTGTGCGCTGCGTAGCGTCCCACTGTGAAAAGAGTTAGCCGGTTGCTGCTTTGGCTGCTTGGAGGGGTTGTGGCGCTGGCCTGCGTCGTTTTGCTCGGGGTCAATCTGTATGTCCAATCGCAGGGCACGCACCGACGCATTCAGCAGGAACTCAGCCAAAGACTCAATACTCCCCTGCAATTGCGGCAGATCAGCGTGACGCCCTGGAGCGGATTGAAACTCACCGGCATCACCATTCCCCAGGAAGGCCGGCTGAAAGGAAATTTTCTCCAAGCCCAGTCTTTCGAACTGCGGGTGAAATTCTGGTCGCTCTTTGCCGAGCGGCTCGTCATTCGGCAGGTTCTGCTCGTAAAACCGGAAGTCGTCTGGGCGCAGAATTCCTCGGGGAAATGGCGCCTGCCGGAGCTCCCCCCGGAGCAAAAAGGACCGCTGAACACTGACCGGGAGCGAGTCAAAAATCCAGCGACTACTCCTAACGACAAGCTGATCGCGAAAAATGGCCCAAGCCCGGTCAGTCCAGGGCCGGGGGCGCCTAACGAACCAGCTGCGATCGAGATGCCCGCGCCCGCGTTCACGCCGGAAGTCCAACGGGTCTACCTGAAGAATGGAAACTTCACCTTCCTCGACTCCGGCGGGAAACTGATCGCCAAGTTCATGGGACTCTATTTCAATTCCAGTTTCCGCACCGCCACCTCGATTCAAGGCAAGGCAAAGGTGGAAAAAATTTCTCTTCGCGACCGGTTCTTCATCGAGAATCTCGACTCGCCTCTGGAATACGATCCCGGAGCGCTGACCTTCTCGGGCATCTCCGCACAGGCGGCCGGCGGCGCAATCAATGGCCACTTCGAGATGCAATTGCAGGCCGAGGATTCACCGTTCACTGCGTCGGTGAAATTTCACGGGCTGGAGGCCGAGAAACTCATGACCAACGCAGGGGGACCGAGCGGAATGATTCAGGGCCATGTTGAGGGCTTCCTCGAAGCCGCCGGCAAAACCGCCGATAGCAATGCGCTCGCCGGACATGGCGAAATCGTCCTGCGCGACGGCAAAGTCCAACAATACAGCCTCCTCGTCGCGCTTGGCCAGATTTTGCAGATCGACGAACTGATGCAGCTTCAGCTGGAACAAGCCGAGGTGAGATATCACATCAGCCCCGGAATCGTGACGATCGACGAGCTACTCTTGCGTTCGCCTAACATTCGCCTGACCGCTACCGGCACGATCGGTTTTAATGGCAAGCTTAAGCTCGATTCCCGGCTGGCTTTGAATGACAAGATTCGCCGCCAGCTTTTTTCTCCGATTCGCGCGAACTTCCAGGCGCTGCAAGACTCACCCGGTTACGCCGCCGTCGATTTCAATATCAGCGGCACTGTCGATCGCCCGAAAACCGACTTGATGGAAAAGCTGGTCGGGCGCGACCTGCGCGACCTGGGCGGCGTCATCAGCAGCCTCTTTGGCCATTCCAAGAAGAGGAAGCCACGAGAAGAAGCGGCACCATCCGCCACGCCCGTGCCGACTCCGATTGAGTCGCCAAGCGAAAGCCCTTCACCCGGCGAGAGCGCGCCGCCTAACGAAACTCCTTCGCCTGACGAGAGCCCAACCCCTGAGGAGAGTCCTTCGCCTGACGACAGCTCTCTCCCCGTTTCGACACCCCCAACCACGCCCGGCGAATCCACCCCGGAACCGACCGTCACTCCCGAACCGTTGAAATATCCTCCACCTGCGCCATGAGAGTCATCGCCGGGAGCGCTGGCGGCCTCCCGCTCATCGTTCCCAAGACCGATATTCGGCCGACGATGGATCGGGTCAAAGCTGCGATCTTTTCCAGCCTTGGCGATCGGATTATCGGCGCGCGCGTTCTCGATTTGTTCGCCGGAACCGGCGCTCTCGGGATAGAAGCGCTTAGCCGCGGGGCCGCTTCCGCCATGTTTGTCGAAAGCGAGCGCGCCGCCGTTGCCGCGATTGAACGCAATCTCGCGCAAACGGGGTTGATCGGCCGGGTGCGGCCACAGGACGTGTTCGATTTTCTCACGCGCGCCAGCACCGCTGAAACGTATGACCTCATCTTCGCTGATCCGCCCTACGAAAGATCGAAACAGGGCGGCGCGTTCACCAGCCTTCTTCTGAACAATGACCGCCTGCCCGAGCGCCTAACGAACGAAGGAATCTTCGTCCTCGAAAAAAGACCGAGCGAACGTGTGCCCGCGACCGATTTATGGGAAGTCGTCCGGCGAAGAACCTACGGCGCGACCGAGACGCTTTTCCTCCAACGTCGTAGCCGGGATCGGTGATCCCGGAATGCGTACAACTGTCATCCTGAGCCGGCGGAGCGCGGCAAAGGATCTCTGACTATTTCTGCGCACGCAGCGCTAACGAGGACGACGACGACATGAGAGCGGGCCCACAATCTTCGCTCGACCGGGGTCACCGCTCCCGGCTACAACGGGCGCCGACGCCAGCCGCTTCGTTCCTTGGTCACTAAAATGATCCGCCTCATCTACAACCTGCTTTTTCCGCTGGCGCTGCTCGTCTTTCTGCCTGGTTACGTGGTCAAAATGCTGCGACGCGGGAATTACCGGGACAAATTCGGTCAACGGCTCGGCTTCTACGATCGAACAACTCGCGCCGCGCTTGCGGGCGAGGAGCGCACCTGGCTTCATGCGGTCAGCGTCGGCGAAGTAATGATCGCGTTGAAACTCGCCGCGAAGATGAAAACACGGGAGCCGAACCTCCGCATCGCGCTCACCGTCACGACCACCACCGGCTTCGCGCTTGCTTGCCGTCAAGTTCCCGAATGGATCGAGGTCCTCTATACTCCCCTCGATTTCTGGCCCGTCATGCGGCGCGCCTTCGATGTCATCCGCCCGCGCCGGATCGTCCTCGTCGAGGCGGAAGTCTGGCCCAACCTGACCGCACTGGCGCAGCGGCGAAAAGTTCCGATCGCACTCGTGAATGCCCGTCTCTCTCCGCGTTCGGAAAGACGCTTCCGCCGGTTCCGCTGGTTCGTTAGGCCATATTTCCAAAAACTCGATCTCATCTGTGTCCCGGAACAGGAAGACGTCGGCCGTTGGCAGTCGTTAGGCGTGACACCGGACCGAATCGAGCGAGTGGGCAGCATCAAGTTTGATCCCGAAGATGCGAAACCGTGCCCGGAGATTCCGCGTGCGATTCTAGGAACTCTCGGGGTTGACCCGACCCGCCCGATTCTCCTCGCCGGCAGCACGCACCCGGGCGAAGAAGAAATTCTGGCGCGAGTCTTTCTCGAACTCCGCCGCCAATTTCCGGGGCTTTTTCTTCTCGTGGCACCGCGCCACGTCGAACGCACCCGGGAGATCGCGAACCAATTACGCAATCTTGGCCTGTCGTCGGTGCGTCGAAGCGAACCCGCCACCGGCAGCGCGACCGATTGCCTCCTCCTCGATACCACCGGCGAATTGCGCAACTGGTATTGCGTCGGAACCATCGTTTTCATCGGCAAAAGCCTGACTGCCAGCGGCGGCCAAAATCCGGTTGAAGCAATCGTCGCCGATTGTCCGGTCGTTTTTGGTCCGCACATGGAGAACTTCGCGGCGCTCGCGCGCGACCTAGTCGTCGCCGGAGGCGCAATTCAGGTGGGCGACGCGACTGCCTTAACCAGCACATTTTCCAGACTCCTGAGCGACGAATCGAAGCGTCAAAGCCTCGTTCACCAAGCCCGAAACGTTTTGCAGCAACATCAAGGAGCGACGGAACGGACTGCGGAGTTGCTGGAAGACCTTGCTTCGACCCTTCCTGGCGGAAGGCTCTGCCGATAGAGGCCGTCGGCACGCTAACGAAAGGCGCGCCTGCACGCCGGGCAGTCGAACCCCAGGTTCAAATCGCGGGGCGATCGTATTTGAGAATACGACCCTAACGGGATTCGAACCCGTGTTACCGCCGTGAAAGGGCGGTGTCCTAGGCCACTGGACGATAGGGTCAAGAGAAGCGCGCCCAATATCGGAGCGCTCCTCTTCGTTGCAAGGGATTTCCCCTTCACTCGCGAGGCGTGTTCAGGACGGCTGGGATAATCCCGTTAGGGTCGCGGGTCCGACTCGGCTTTCCGCCTCGCTCACCACTGCGCTATCGCGCAGCAATTCGCTATTCATTCCGTTTTTCGGAACGGCACGAGTCGAACCGTCCTGAGCGAGAGTGAGCGAGTCGAAGGGGTGGAAGGGTTTTTCGATGTTACATTTGCGTGCCACAAAAATAATAAGCTTTACAACGATTACTCTGGTTCAATAAAAAAGACGCAGATCACGTCACCCGATGTTCCAACGTTATTCAGCTGAGCTCAATGGGCCCACTAAACTGGATCTTCGCTGGACCATGCTTTACGCGATCTCCAGATCCGAACTGGACCCGACAGTTACCGACTGAGATCGCATTTTGCGGAGCGTATCCAAGGAGGTTGTTGGTTCCGGCTCGCGACTTGGATGCAGTCAAAACCGGTCAACAATGAGCCCGAACAAAGACAATGAAACCGCACCAACGGCTTCATCCTTTGTGAAGGCGAAACAAAACATGAAAGGACAAATGCAAAATGAATAGACAATCTTCCTCTAACTTCATGACGCGCCTCTGCCGGGGCGTATCTCTCCTAGCTCTGCTGTCTCTCGCTTCGCCAGTGATACCCCACGCACAGGGGAAGCAAAAAGGCGACGCCCCCTCGTGTGACCCCGGGTCGTGGACAGAGGCCGCGCCAGTGGCGATAGACCACTTCGGCGGTTTCATGGATAGCGACGGCACCTACGGCTATGAGGGCGGCGGTTATGCGTTCTCGACCGGCGACAATATCCTGCAGTTCGGGCGTTTCGATCCCGTTGCGAACACCTGGACGCCTCTTGCGCCCGTGCCCGATTCGAATAACGGCGAGGCCTCAGGGGTGTATGCGCCAAATGTCAACAAGCTCTTCGTCTTCGGCGGCGAGGAGATTGCTTTTGCCACGGTCGTCAATACCACCCGCATCTACGATATCGCCACCAATAAGTGGAGCACCGGAGCGCCAATGCCAGACATACGAGCCTTCATGGGCGCGGGCTATTGGAATGGCAAGATCTATCTAGTCGGTGGATATAACTCTGGCAATGTAGATCCGGCCTTCAGCCAGGTGTGGGAGTACGATACGGTGGCTAACACTTGGAATACCAACAAGGCAAGCATGCCGGTCGCGCTGGGAGGCCCAGGCTCGGGCGTCATTAACGGTCACCTCTACATCGCCGGTGGACGCGACATCAATAACACGAACTACAACACGCTCTATGACTACGACATTGCCGCCAACACCTGGACGACGCGTGCCAGCCTTCCGGAGGGCACCAACGTGCCTAGCTCGGCCGTCATTGGAGGTCAGCTCTGGGTAGTCGGCGGTGGTAACCCTTTCCTCGGGTCAGCTAGCTTACCCACCGGGAAGAGCATCTTCGGACCGGATACAAGTAACAGTCTGCAGATTTACGACCCAGCTAGCAATAGTTGGACGACCGGCCCAGGGATGAACGAATTCCGCTCGTTTGCGGCAGGCTGCGCGGTAGGCGACACGGCGGTAGCCGTTGGTGGCTACGACGGCTTTGGCTCCGTCACGTCGGCCGAGATTAATAAGGCTGACTGCGGTGGCGGAAGCATTACGCTGACAGCGGATGTGATCAGACAAAGCGGCAAGCGTTTTGTAGCGCTAACATGGAGTCCAGCTAATGGCGGCGGCATGAACGTGTTCCGAAATGGCGACCTTATTGCTTCGACCAGTGATGATGGTTTTACCAAGAGCCAACTCGGAAACCATACGGGCGAGTTTAGCTATCAGGTGTGTGAAACCGATACAGGCACCTGCTCCAACGAAGTCACGGTTAGAGTCCATTAAAGGACTTCGGGCTTAAAGGAATTATCGCCGGGAGTCGTCCCATCCGACTCCCGGTGGATTGTTGGCGCGTCAGCGGGAGGACTATTCCCTTGCCTTGTCTTAAATGAGCCTAATCGCAGGCTCGATATCCTTCGGTCAGCAGTTCGGTTTGTGACTTAGAGTCTTTGCAGAGGCAATCAGGGGTATTACCACCCACCCGATCCTGGATATGACTCGTATGCAGCCTGTATCCCCCAGCTCGGAAACGAATCCGAGGCGGGATTGTGAGTCAGGCGGGTTACATTCCCGCCGTTCTTGTCCATAGCATAGATCTCATCGTTGCCGTCCTGGTTGCTGTCGAACGCGATCGACCGCCCATCCGGTGACCAGACCGGCCATGCGGCGAAGTTCGTGCCATAAGTGAGCCGGGTAATCTTAGAACCGTTTGCACACATCGAGTAGACCTGATAGCTGCCGCTTTCGCTGCTGTGAAAGAGGATATGTTTTCCGTTAGGCGACCAATGCGGCCACTCATTGTATCCGGCAAGATTTGTCAAGACTCTAATCCCGCTGCCGTCGCTGTCCATGTTCGCGATTTGGTAATCGCGGCTGAAAAGAATCGAAGTTCCATCGACTGACCAATTTGGCTGGATGTCATACCCGGGATGGTTTGTTATTACGTGCGCACCACTCCCGTCAGCGTTCACGATGGCGATTTCGAAATCGTAATTAACCATGCTTTCATACGCAATCTGTTGATCGTCGGGCGACCATGCCGGGTTCTCGTCCAAAGATCCGAATGTTAGTTGCACAACATCACTACCATCGACATTCATGAGATAGATGTTGCTGCCTTGGCCGCCTCGGCTACTGACGAACGCTACCTTATTCCCATCATGCGATAAGGCCGGATTGCGATCGATCGCGGGGTCAAAAGTGAGCCTAATGACATTCGTCCCGTCGGCGTTCATTGAATAAATCTCCGAGTTACCATCCCGGGTGCTGTGGAATACGATCGTTCCTCCCCGCCGCGCAGAAGCTGCGGCCAGCATGATGCCGGCGATGCAAAAAAGGACGCCGAGCACGATTCGCCGGATCAAGAACGAAGATCGAGAGTTGGTATTTGTTTTCATGAAATGATTTCTTTTGTGGATTTGCAGAGAGATGCTTCACCTCTTCCAAAAGAGAAAAGCGGCCGGAATTGCAAAAAAAGTGCGAGAATCCTTGGCCCGGGGGACCATGTGACCCGGGAACTTGTCTAGCGCGGCCAAACCAATCGAGACGGCATCCCTGCCCCGTAATCGCATCCGCTGACACCAAAACGTTACGTTACGGTAATATTCCGGAGTGAATTTTGTCTTGCAATTGGTTCAAAAAATCTATACGCCACGATTGTTTCAATAACACCATTAAATTATGAAAAAATCACTATGTTTAGCTGGTTGTGCAGCGGGCTTGATGGCCTTCGCTGTGACGGGAGCACAGGCGGCGCCTGATGCTCTTTCTATTCAGTTCGTTAGCCAGTTTGATTATCCGGGCACGAATACTCAGACGCGGCCGCAGAAGATTAGCGATAAGGGCGAAATCGTCGGGGTCTTTTTGGATAGCACCGGGGCGTCATTCGGATTCACTGTGCGTGGAACCCAATTCAGCCCGCCGATTAAGGACCCGAACGATGCCGCTAACTTGACCGAGGGACGGGGAATCAACAATCAGAGAGTCGTCTGCGGCGATTATACTGATTCGTCTGGCGCCTTCGAAGGGTTCTTCTTCTCGCATAATAATTTTACCAATTATGCTCCGGAGCCGACCTTCACGATCGTGCTCGGAATCAATAATGCGGGAGATTTTTGCGGATCGGAAATCCCCAGTTCCACCGGAGTACAGTCCGCGTTCACGAACATCGGGGGCGTGTTAGAGGACTTCGTCGTGCCCAGCGCGGCGGCGACTCTCGCCTATCAGATCAATAGCCTCAACCAAGTCTGCGGTTATTGGAATGATGCCAATGCGGCCAGCCATGGTTGGTGGATGGATACCGACGGTTCGGTTCACTCGCCGATCGACCCGCAGGGCTCGACCACTACCATCATCTTCGGAAACAACGATAAGAATTTGATGGTGGGCCGCTATCTCGACGCGGGCGGCGCGACACACGGGTTCTTGTTCCAGCCGCCGAACCGTTTTGTGATTTATGATCAGCCGGGTGCGACCTTTACTTCGCTTAACGGAATCAATAAGAAGAACCAGATCGTCGGCCGCTATACCGATCCCGCGGGAAGAGACCGTGGTCTCATCCTGCAGGTAGTCAAGACCGCCGATGGTTCAGCTCGCGAACTACCGATGGCTTCACCTAACGCGCCGATGAAATTCTGGGCTAATCACCCAGAGAACATGAACCCGGCTTACTAAGACCGGACAACGCTAAAGTTTGACGAAGTAACAGCTGCAGCGCCCAAAGCGACGCTGCAGCTGAACTTTTGTACGTGGGAGAATATTCTTCGCCCCTGCTGAATTATTAGAATCTCGTTAGGCACGATCATGTCCATTACGATCGGGGAGCGCGGGCATTTTGCCGGAAGGCTTTTCCGCCAGGGAACTTTCGCGAGTTTTACTCCCTTGCGCTGAGAAGGCGCCGGCAACATGCCGGCTCAAGCGAGCAGAATGCTTGCGCTCCCCAGAGGCAATACTTTCAGCGCGGTGTCGGATCGCCTAGCCCCTGACGAGCACATTATGACCCGTCCTGTCTGCCGGGCGCAACGTCGGCCAGAATACCATCCTTGACTCGGAACTGCGCGGAATCGGCAGCCACACAGATCAGATTAGCGAGGTTAGTGGTGTGGGCGGTATCCGACGAACCGTCCAGGTCGCGCACGAGCTCGAGCGCAACAAGTCGAAGGCCAACAGGCGAGTCGCGGGCGTGGATCACGCCCGCGACCTTTTGCATTACTCAAATGCTAATACTGCCTGACTCACATAGCTGGCACTTCAAATCGCGGCGCAGCCTGCCTGGTTGGTCTGGCTGGCAACGACGAACTCCCTATACTGATCTCCGTCGCGCCATTATCCGCCGCGCCGGTAGCTCTAGCTACGAACCCATGGTCAATGCCAGAGTCGTCCGTGTAACGGCCGGAAATGAATCCTCTCTTATTGATTCCGTTGAAGGACGTAAACGTTGAACCCGGATAATCAAAGATAACGAATTGGTTAGGCGGGATCAGAATGAACGCATGAGTTATTCCGCTGAAGTCCGCATATCGCCCGACCATCCAATTCTTGTCATTCATTCCGAATATGATAGTCCCGTTTGAGTCGGCCGGATCGATTGGAGTTCGCAAGCGACCGCGTCTGTCGACATAGAAACCGTGAGTGAGTCCCGCGTCGTCGGTGGTGTAACCGCAGAACGCGTTATCGTTGTTAACTCCGTAAACCAGTGTAGCCACCGCTCCGGGGACGACAACGGTCGTCATGTTACCACCGAAATTGGTGAACCCCGATTGAATTCCGGTCGCATCGTCAACGAACGAGCCTACAGAACCCCTATTATTAAGTCCCAGGACAATCGTGAAACTCGAAGAGATATCGAAGTCCCGGTACTGGTTCCCCTTGAGGAAGAAGCCGTGAAACACTCCGTCGGAGGTACTATAGTCACCGCCGATCATGTCTAAGTTGTCGTTCCCTCTGCCTTCTGTGAGGTTCCCGGTATCGTTGGGATCAACAATCGGATCTCTAAAGGTCCCATCGGCGAACCGATAAAATCCGCGAGATATCCCAGCGCTATCGAGGTAAATACCGACAATGTTATTCGAGTCGTTAATTTTCTGTGGTCGGGTCTGAGTTCCCGCTCCTCCAGGAGCATCGTACGTTTCAAGCACGTTGATCGTGACATCCTGAGCGAGCGCGTCTGCTAGCGGAAACGCCAGCAAAGCAATTACAACACTGCTAATGATATTTCTTAGTTTCATGTTTTTATTTCTCTCCTTTCACCCGTTGATTATCGAAAGAACTGCTTCTGACACCAGAAGTCGCGTTCCTCCGGACTATCGGCACCCTAATCCCAAAAATGGATGAGCGCCAGAATCCTTCTCCGACGGCGCAGGGACAAAAGGCAGACGAGGATGGATTCTCCTCAGAAACAAATGCTTATAACCTGACAAGCAAATTATGTCCGGTCATCTCCGCCGGTTGCGGAAGGCCAAGGAGAAAAAGCAACGTAGGCGCTACGTCGGCCAGAATGCCGTCCTCGACTCGGAACTGCGCGGAATCGGCGGCCACATAGACCAGATGAACGAGGTTGGTGGTGTGGGCCGTGTTCGGCGAACCATCCGGGTTGCGCATCAGTTCGCAGTTCCCGTGGTCGGCCGTGACGAGGCATTTCCCGCCTAACGACAGAACCCTGGCAATAACTCGCCGACAACACTCATCGATCGTCTCGACCGCTTTGATCCCAGCCTCGACTACTCCGGTATGGCCAACCATGTCCGGGTTGGCAAAGTTCAGGATAATCAGATCGTACTCGCCCATTTTTGCCAGCACAGTCTCAGTCACTTCGGGCGCGCTCATTTGTGGCTGTAGATCGTAGGTCGCAACTTTGGGCGAAGGGATGATGATGCGATCCTCTCCTGGAAACGGGTTTTCCACGCCTCCGTTAAAAAAATATGTGACGTGCGGATACTTCTCCGTCTCCGCGATCCGGAGCTGCTTCTTGCCGGCGCTGCTCGCGACTTCGCCGAGGATGTGCGCGAATGACTCACCCGGAATGGCAAATGGCACTCCGTAGGTCTCATCGTACTCAGTCATTGTCACGTAGTCCACCTTGGGTTGAACTCGCCGGTCGAAGCCTTTGAAATCCGGAAAGATGAATGCCTGTGATAACTGTCGAGCCCGGTCCGCCCGGAAGTTGAAGAAGAAAACCACGTCGCCGTCGCGAATCCTTTGCTCGTTAGGTAAAGCAAAGATGAGCGCGGGAAGGAATTCGTCCGTTTTCCCGTGCGCGTATTCCTGAGTCACGGAGGCCGAAATCGACTCTTCGCAAAATTTCCCCTCACCAAAGACGATCGCGTCCCAGGCCTGCTTGGTGCGATCCCAGCGTTTATCCCGGTCCATCGCGAAATAACGACCAATCACTGTCACGATGCGCGCGCCGCTCGTTTGCAGGTCGCGATTCAACGTGGAAAGAAAATCAGCGCCTCCGGTCGGCGAAGTGTCGCGGCCATCGGTGAATGCGTGCACCATCATATCGGAAACGCCGGCTTCTTTCGCGGCATTCGCAACCGCGACCAGATGCGAGAGATGGCTGTGCACGCCGCCGTCCGACACCAGCCCGAGAAAATGCAGCCGCGAGCCGCGGGCCTGGGCAAACATCTCCTGCAGCACCTTGCTTTTCCCGAGCGTCCCTTCGCTGATCGCCTTGTTGATCCGCGTCAGGTCCTGATAAACGATCCGACCCGCGCCCAAATTCATGTGGCCGACCTCGGAATTTCCCATTTGTCCGGCCGGCAGCCCGACATCGAGTCCGCTCGCGCTCAAACGCCCACCGGGATATTTGCCATAGAGTTCTTCGTGAAATGGAGTGCGCGCAAGAAGCGTCGCATCTCCATTCGCTTCCGCACCGGCGCGTCCGGCCGGATTAATCCCCCACCCGTCGCGGATGAGTAACATCACTGGTGCTGTCATGGTCGTGAGAATTCCAATCTTTGTTCGTTAGGCATCGAGTCGCATGAGTTCGATTCGATGATTTGCATTCGGATTGCGCCTCGAAGGTCCGGCCACGAGCATGACGCGTTTCGCCGTCACGCTATTGGCCTGCAACCAGTCTTGGATGAACTCGCGCCAATCGGTGTCTTCGTCGGTGTTTTCCACTGGATACACGCCATATGAAAACGCGAGTCCCTGGCAGACTGCGGCGTCCGGGCTGGGTGCAACCAACCAGACTGGCGGTTTGCAGCGCGAAAGAATCCTCGCCGTCGCACCGCTGCGCGTCGGCACCAACCCGAGATCGCACGGGACCGTGTCGAGCGCGTGCTCGACCACCGATGTCATCCGATCTTCACCAGTCATGGTTGCTCGTTCCTCGCACAGCTCGCGCCGCGTCATCAGCGCTGCGCGCGGTCGATGCGTCTCGGTATAGGCCGCAATCTTTGCCAGCATCGTAACCGCTTCCTCCGGAAACTTGCCCATCGCCGATTCGGCGGAAAGCATCACACAATCCGTCCCATCCAAAATCGCGTTGGCAACATCAGTTGCTTCCGCCCGTGTCGGAAGACGGCTATTCGCCATCGACTCCAGCATCTGCGTTGCGGTGATGACCGGTTTACCGGCAAGATTCGCTCGTGCGATCAACTGCTTTTGCAGCGTCGCGATTTCCTCGATCGGAACTTCCACTCCCAGATCGCCGCGCGCTACCATGATGCCGTCGCTCGCAGCGAGGATTTCGTCATAATGCGCGAGAGCATCGGCCCGCTCGATCTTCGCAATGATAAACACTTGGCGTCCGATCTTTGTCGCGGCCGCGCGCACTGCTTCGATGTCGGCCGCGCGCTCGACGAACGATTGGCTGACCGCATCGACTCCCTCGCCGAGCGCAAACTCCAGACAAGCGCGGTCGCGTTCGGTGAAAGCGGCGATACCAAGATCGATCCCCGGGAGATTGAGCCCTTTGCGCGAACGGAGTTCACCACCCACTGCGACCGTACATTCCACGTCATTGCCCGTGACCCGATCGACCACGAGTTGCACGAGCCCATCGTTCAAAAAGAGCCGGTTCCCAGGTTTCACGACCCGCGGCAGCGGCTCGAACGACATCGAAACCCGCTTCTCATCCCCGACGATGTCTTCACTCGTTAGGGTAAAACGATCGCCCGGCGCCAGTTGAATCGGCTCGGGATCAATTTTCCCCACTCGCATCTTTGGTCCGGGCAAATCCGCCATGATCGCAACCCGCCGGCCCGCTTCCTTCGCTGCCGCGCGAATTCGACGGATGCGTTCCGCGTGGCCATCGAAGTCCCCGTGCGAAAAATTGAGACGTGCGACGTTTAATCCCGCGCGGATCAAACGTGCGAGCATTTCGGGCGATTCCGACGCCGGGCCGATCGTCGCGACGATCTTGGTCTTGTGTAATGGAAGTGCCGTCGCTGTCATGATGCGCGCATTGTCTGGCCAACTGCGCTCGTACGCCAGCAATGAATAAAATTCTCGCGATTCATCTACCCGCCACGGCACTCATTGCATTTTCGCGACCGGTTTCTCCAAGTGTCCGCCAAAACCAAAGCGCATCGCCGAAAGCAGCTTGTCCTGAAAACCGGCCGCGCCGCGCGAGATGAAGCGTTGATAAAGCGCGGTGGAAAGAACCGGGACCGGCACATCTTCGTCGATCGCCGCTTTGATTGTCCACCGGCCCTCGCCGGAATCCGCGACTCGCCCGCCAAATTGCGAGAGGTGCGGATCGCCCGCCAACGCAGTTGCGGTCAGGTCCAGCAGCCAGGAGGATATGACACTGCCGCGCCGCCAATTTTCCGCGATATCGGCCAGATTGAATTCGTATTGATAATTCTCCGGGTCGCGCAGCGGCGTCGTTTCCGCATCGATCGCCACTTCTTGTTTGCCGATGTTAGCGGCGTTGAGCACGCCAAAACCTTCGGCATAGGCAGCCATCATTCCGTATTCGACGGCGTTGTGCACCATCTTCACGAAATGACCGGCGCCGTTCGGCCCGCAATGCAGGTAACCTTGTTCCGACGTGCCGCCGAGTTTTTCGCGACCCGGTGTGCGCGGAGTTTCGCCAATCCCCGGAGCCAGCGTCGCAAAAATCGGATCGAGACGCTGCACCGTCGCGGTCTCGCCGCCGATCATCATGCAATAACCGCGCTCTAATCCCCAAACACCGCCGCTCGTCCCGACATCGACATAGTGAATATCCTTCGCCGAAAGATCTTTCGCGCGCCGGATATCGTCGATGTAATAAGAATTGCCGCCATCGATGATGGTGTCGCCCGCTTCGAGGGCGGGCAAAAGGCTGGCCAGGGTTTGGTCCACCGCGCCACTCGGAACCATCAGCCAGACGTTGCGCGGTTTATCGAGTTTCGCAGCCAAATCAGCGAACGTGGTTGAGCCAGTCGCCCCTTCACCCGCCATCGATTCCACAGCCTTGGCCGAGAGATCGAAGACCGTGCAGCGATGGCCAGCTCGCATCAGCCGCCTAACCATATTGGCACCCATTCGACCGAGGCCGACCATGCCAAGTTGCATTGGGGAATTGGTTTTCATTTAGGTAAATTCTATCGCGTGGTTCAGTCGCGTCGTCTAGCGCTGACCTTGTTGTGGCTGCGATCGTTGATCGCGGTCGTGCGGGCTGTGTTTCTGGGGAGCGCGAGCATTCTGCTCGCTCTAGCCGGCATGTTGCGGACGTAATGCAGCAAACGCTTTTAAGCCGTAGCGAAACCCTAGAAAAGCTGTCCGGCAACATGCCGGACAGGGCGGGCAGCATGCCCGCGCTCCCCGGTGATAAAGCTTGACAAATCAACGAGAAATTCCGTAGCAAGATGGAATTGCCCCTAAAGTAGTTTCGGCTTCGTAGGGCTCGGAAAAAACCGGCGGGAGTAACACTGCTCCCGCCGGTTTGTTTGTAGAACGATCGCGTATCCGAAAAGGTCCTTCTCCTTTTCTGTCTCCTTCTCTTGCTCTTGCTCCGGACGGTGGTCGAGGAAAATCGGGATGAGCAGGAGCAGGAGAAAGAGTATGAGCTGTGCCGGCTCTTCGTTGTGGCGCGCTGTCTCAACGCAATATTCAGCCTAACGAGTTCATATCCGCTAAGGCAGCGGACCATACAATTCAGCTGACCATCGACAGATATGCCACCGCCGCCTGGCGCAGCTTTACGCGGTTTCCTAAAATTTCCTAAAAAAAATCGCTACCTCGCTTACCCGCTTCGAAGGAAGAGCTTATGTTTTTCCGTAACAAAATTTTAATACAGGCGATTATTCCTAAGTCGCTTGGGTCAACCGAATAGGAGCTATTCAGCACCTTTTATAGCCTTTCCGCGCGCACACAACCGCTCCTTGTCCGAGGCACGGACTAATGGGGTATGAAAACAACTGGAACTAACATCACAGGCATCGCGAGGGCTGCATCGATAGGCGCGATTGCTTCTGTGATTACCCTAACAAGTGCGGTCGCACAACCGCACCAGAACTACAACATCAACCGGCGGACGCAGAAGCAACAAAATCACGTCCAGCAAGGCATCCGATCGGGTTCATTAACCCGGACCGAGGTCTCCCAGATAAGAAATCAGTCCCAGAACATGGATGCGCAAATGCAGAGTATGCGCGCAGCCAATAATGGCCATCTAACCACAAAGGAACGGCATGAGGCGCTACGCGCGCAAAACCGGCTGGCCAGAGAAATCTACGGATTCAAACACGACCAGGATAACCCGGCGCTCGCGACTGCCCCAGGCAGCGTCAGGGATAATTCCCGGCAGCTAGCGCATTCGCCAGGCCCCCAACAATAAAGCTGTAGCAACGATGGGTTCGCGCCGGCTTGGTGAAAACCAGCCGGCGCGATTTCTTTCCGGTCGACTGTCCGCGAGATCCTGGAGCGCGATGCTTGTCATCGCCTGGGTGGGGCGCCCCGAATGCTTTCGGGGCTGTCTCGGCGGACAAAGGCAGCGTCGACTTATCGCGGATCCAGGC
>Ga0207701_10001649_pt1 | contig 23355 bp, 17 predicted proteins | sample KBSSwiSSwithPhiX_FD_184294 | JGI IMG/M metagenome (GOLD analysis project Ga0207701, IMG submission 184294) | Switchgrass rhizosphere bulk soil microbial communities from Kellogg Biological Station, Michigan, USA, with PhiX - S5 (SPAdes) (version 2) | ecosystem: Environmental > Terrestrial >... | reverse complement strand
TCCCCGCGCATTCAAGGACCTTACCCCCAAGGAGTTCGCCGCACGTGTCCTTGAACGCGTCCGGATAGTCGAGGAGACCGCGGCTGCCGAACGCCGGCGTACTGGAGCGCGCGTTCTGGGCCGCCGGGCCGTCCTCGAGCAGAAGTGGAGCGACCGACCAGGCTCGCGCGAGCCGAGGCGGCAACTGAACCCACGCGTCGCCGCGCGGAGCAAATGGAGCCGCATCGAGGCGTTGTTGCGCAACCTCGCCTTCCGCGACGCATATACCGCCGCTCGCGCCGCCCTCGTCGCCGGGATCCGCGATGTCATCTTCCCGGCGGGAACGTATTGGCTGCGTCGATTCACCCGAGCCCTCTGCGCTCCCTGCGCAGAGCCCACCTGACGCCTCGCCGGCGTCCAGTCAAGCGCAGTCGCCATCATTGTCGCCACACCGATCGGCGATAGGGCTAGGCCATGCCGCGCGTACCGAACCGTAGAGCAGACGGCGCTGCGACTCGCGGTAGCGCCCTCTTTGGGCTCCGCGCCACCGTCACAACACTCAAACCGACTGTCGTATGCCTTGATTCTTAGGTCGGCGCCCCTCGCGTCCATACATCAACGTCGGTCCGGTATCGGGGGCGCCCCTCGCGTCCATACATCAACGTCGGTCCGGTATCGGCGGTGACCTAGTAGATCGCCACGACCTTGGTGCCGCGAAGGTTGGCGCGCGAGGACACGTAGCCGGCGCTGCCGGGCGTTCGCAGCACGTAGCTGACCACCTCGTCGTCCGAGCCCATCTCGGGCGGCGGCAAATCACGGCCGGAGAAGATCATCTGCTGCCAGTAGCTCTTGACCGCCTCGACCGATCGACTGAGGACGTCCTCGCTCCATCGCCGCCGCACCGGGGAGCCCTGATCCAGATCCACAGGTTGCAGCGTCTCGCCGCCGGGCCACCGGCGGATCTTCTTGAGGAACGCCTGCGCCGCGAACCCCCGCTCGACCGAGGTGATCGGGTTGTCGGGGTGGACGATCAAGCGATAGACCGCCTGCCCGGTCTCGCCCTGCGGCGCGTTCGCGTTCGCGTTCGCGACCGCGCTGGGCACCGTGCACAGCAGCGCCAGCCACATCAAGACGCACACGGCGGTCCAGACCGCGGGATCGGACGAAGAATGACGGGTGAAAGACATCGTCAGGGCCGTGGATTCAATAGTAGACCGTGGTCTTGGCCAGAAAGAAGAACCAGTCCTTCGCCAGCATGCCCAGCGTCGCGACGTCGTTGAGCGCGGGCGACAGATCGGTGTTGCCGCGGATGAAATGGCCCTCGAGCTTCACGATCCAGAAGCGGTTGATGTCGAAGCGCAGGGTCGCGGCCAGGTCGCGCTGGTAGTTGTCGGGCGTCCGCGGCTTGTGAATGTCGGTCACCAGCGACGAGTAGTACGCCCCGGGGGTGAACCAGCGCGTCACCTGGTAGGCGGCCATGCCGTAGTAGCGCTCGTTGACCACGCGCAGCGACGGCAACCCGGTGATCTGGACATCGGCCCGCCAGCGCCCGTACTCTGCCGCCAGCAGCAGATCGTGGCCCGCGTACTCGACCGAGGCGAGCTTCAGCAAGAATGGCAAGTGCTCGTCGAGGACCAGGGGCGGCATTCCGGCTCCCATCGGAACGCTGAAACGAGCATCGAAGCGAAGGGTCTGGAGGTTACCGCCAACACGCAGGCCCTCGAGCGGGGTCTCCCACAACAGACGGGCGCCCGCCAGGTAGGGAATCTGAAAGTCGGTGAGCGTCGTACCCGGAGGCGCGGTCGGCGGATCGGCCAGCAGTGTTCCGCCGTAGATGCGGTACTCCAGGGCGCCGACAGCCTCCAATCGCAGATAGCCGTACAGCTCGGCCCCGGTCTGCGCCAGCAGCAGATCGCGGTTCAGGATTGGGTACACCGACTGCGGCAGCAGCACGGGCACGCGGGCGGAGTCGATGTCGTTCACCTCGTTGTAGAGCCCGAACGGGATCTTGGTGCGGCCGACGCGCAGCCCGAACCAGTCCGCGAAGCGATAATCGAAGTAGAGCCAATCCAGGCGCGGTTTGAGGCCGCCGTCCTTGCCCAGCTGGCGGGCAAAGATCTGCATCCCCGTGCGTAGATCCGGGGTCAGCACCTGGGTGAAGTTGATGCCGACCTCGGTGAACTCGACGCTGCCGCGCTTGGAGTTCACCAGGTAGTTGTTCTTGGTGCTCTTGATGGCGCCCTGGCTCACGAAGGCGTGGACCTGCAGGGGGACCAGGCTCGGCCACGACACCGCCGCCGGCTCGGGCGCAGCAGGCGAACTCCTGTCAGCCGGCGGTGCCTCGGGCGTCGGGGTGGTGGAAGCCGAGGGCGGGTTAGTCGGCGGCGGCGGCGGCGGCGGCGGCGGCGGTGATGACGATGGTACTTCGGACGGTGGCGCCACTGCAGGCTGCGAACTGGGCACGCTGGAATCGACAGCGGCGGGCGCGGCGACCGCCCAGGCGCCGTGCGCCCACGTCCCGGCGACCGCGATCAGCAGCCCGGTCAAACGACGATTCTTGTACTTGCAGCCCCCTGGCCCCCTTCCAAGGCGCGCCTCCACACTGCGCACGTGCCACGATATTGCGCTCGTGGGAAATTTTGTCAAAAGACAATCAGTGCCCCCCTCGCGCGTTTTTCCGAGCAGCGGCGAGAAGGATCCAACGAGAACCGCTCCTACGAGAAACCGCTCCGAGGTTGATTTTTAAGCAACCGCTGGAGGTCGGTCCGGATCTGACTCTACATCAACGTCGGTCCGGATCTGACTGCTGGACCTGCGCCAGTCGCGCGATCCGCGCCGGGCCCTGGCGACGCTGGACCAGCACGACCGCGCGTTTCCCGGCGGTATCCTGCAGGCCGAGGCGGCGAGCGCGCGGCTGGAGGCGCTGATCCAGCTCGAGGACTGGAAGGCCGCGCTGACCCTGCTGGACCGAACGGCGACGTTCGCGGGCGCTCTGGGCGCCGATCAGCTGCTGACCCGCGCCGAGCTGCGCGCGGCCGCTGATCGGTGCGCTGACGCGCTGCCGGACTTCAGCGACCTGCTCGATGGTCGCCAGGGCGCGCTGGCGCAGTCGGCGGGCGAGCGCGCTCTCTACGGTCGAGCGGTCTGCTTCGGCCGACTGCGACAGGACGCGCGCGCGCGCGGACCTGGAGGAGTACCGGCGGCGGTTTCCACGCGGGCGCTTTGCGGCCGACGTCGACCGCCTGCTGGGGGCCCGCACGCCGCGCGCCCAGCCGTAACCTTCTCGGGAGGAGAGACACCAAGTGGCCTGGAGGGGACAACGATGACGTTTCACAGCACCGTGCGTGGCGGGCTTCTCGCGATGGTGGCCGCCGCCGTGGGCATGGGCGCTTGCGGCGCCAATAATCTGATCGGCGAGGTGCACGGTCCCGCCGACGGATCGTCGGGCGACGAGGCGGGACCGTCGATCGACGCCGGCTCCAGCGAGTCGATCGTCATCGGAGGCTCCGGCGGCTACGACGGGACCGGCGGCACCGTCGTCGATGCCCACCCCGGGACGGGCGGTGCGCCCGGCATCGGCGGCGCGGGTGGTGCGCGTCCGGGAACCGGCGGCGCGATGCTCCCGGGCGTCGGGGGTCGGATGAGCACCGACGCTGGCCCGGCGCCAGCCGTCGACGGGTCGATCGCCAGCGACGCCCTCGGGGGCAACTGCCCCATCACCTATCCGGCGCGGGGGTTCTTCGGTCAAAACGTCGCCTTTCAACAGGAGGCGACCCTGACCAGCGTGGTCAGGGGACTCTACACGCTGGCGGCCGACGTGCCGGCTGGGTTCTCGCTGTCGTTCACCATCACCCGACTCTCGTCGAGCGCGCCTGGCAACAACCCCTCCCTCGGCTCGATCTGGTATCTCGGCCAGAGCGACTTCCGCTTCACGGCGTACGATCCAGCGAACCAGAATCAACTCTTCATGTCGCGACTAGCCGGGCGCAACGAGGTCGAGATGTCGTTCGACGGCGCCGGCCAGGCCCGCATCGACTACTACGAGTGCGGCTCGGTGACGCCCACGCGCATCGAGATCATCAACTGGGCGCCCTGACGGGTGCCCAGCGCGCCCTATCACGCAGCGAGCCAGGTGAGAGTCAGGGTTTCGCCAGGCTGTTCAGATAGTCTTCCAGGTTCGTGTATCCGTCGCGGTTCGGATCGCCATTGCGATCGGCGGGGTTCTGGGGGTCGAGGCCGTGCGAAGTCTCCCACGCGTCGGGCATGCCGTCGCGGTCGCTGTCGGACGGCGGGGTTGTGGAGGCAAGGGTCGGCCATCCGCCGACGTCATTCTGCGAATCGATGATCCTGCCGGTGCGGTTGCGGACGTCGGCGATCACCCGCAGGTCGACGGCATCGCGGACCCGTGAAGCGCCCACGGAATCGAGGACGGTCGTGTAGGCGGCGGCGGCTGTCTCGGTGGGCAGGGGAACGACGGCGAACTCGGTCGTCACGACCCCGATGTTGACGCCAGTTGCGTTGTCACTGGTGATTCCGGGTTGCCCGTCGACGAAGTTTCCCGAGACGAAGATGCGTCCTGCGGGGCCGGACACTTCAAAGAGCCATCCCAACCGCGTCGATGACGGGCCTGGCTTGAGATAATTGTTGACGAAGTTCATGTTTGCGAACTCGCCGCCGTACGCAAAGCCCGAGCCCCAGTTGTAGATGACGTTGTTGCGAGAAGAGAGCGGTTCGCTCGCGTGAAACCCATGGTGTCCTTCCGCTGCTTTCAGGGGTTACGGAAATGCCCCAAAGGCTCGGGCACCCGGTCGCAGCACGTGGTTCGCGGGGGATCGGTCGGGTAATGCGTGGGGGCACTTCAAATGATCACAAATTCGCCGCCCCCTCCGCGGAGCACCTGCGATGAGCGTGAAGAGCCGCTGGCGGTATCATGGTCCCACAATGCGCAGGCGTTCCCATCCCGGCATGGTTCCCCGAACGTCTCCGGAGCGGGGCCGTGCCTCAGCCTCCCTGAGCCGTCGCGACGTGCTTCGCGGTGCGGTCGGAGTGAGCTCCGCGCTGGCGCTCGGCGCGCCGAACGCGGCCCGCGCGGCGGCGCCCGCTCCGGTGCCCATCGCGGTCACGCGCCACGGCCGTGTCGAGGGACGCACGGCGCGCGGCGTGCACGTGTTCAAGGGCATCCCCTATGGCGCGGATACCGCGCGGCGGCGCTTCCGGCCGCCGCTGCCACCCGAGTCCTGGAGCGAGGTGCGAGCCGCCGTCGACTATGGGCCGGCCGCACCGCAAAAATCGAAAGGCGAGCCCCAGAGCGAAGACTGCCTGTGTCTGAACGTGTGGACGCCGGCCCTCGCCGACGGCGGCCGGCGCGCGGTGCTGGTGTACATCCACGGCGGCGGCTATAGCGGCGGGTCGGGGTCGAGCCCGCTCTACGACGGCACGAACTTGTGTCTGCGCGGCAACGTCGTCGTGGTCACGGTCAACCACCGATTGAACGTGTTCGGGTACCTGTCTCTGGAGAAGTTCGACGCGGCATATGCTGGGGGAGGCAACGCCGGCCAGCTCGACCTGGTGTTGGCGCTCCGCTGGGTACGGGACAACATCGCGCAATTCGGCGGGGATCCGGCGCGAGTCCTGATCTTCGGTCAATCCGGCGGCGGCGCAAAGATCGCGACGCTGCTGGCGATGCCCAGCGCCCAGGGCCTGTTCCAGCGCGCGCTCACCATGAGCGGCCAACAGGTGACCGCGTCTGGTCCGAATGCTGCCCGCGAGCGGGCGCGCGCGTACTTGGCCGCTCTGCGCGTCGAGCCCAGCCGGTTGCACGAGCTGGACCGCGTGCCGATGGCGGACCTGCTGGCAGCGGCGGACGCCGCCGATCCAGATCACACATTGCCAGGCAGCCTGTACTTCGGCCCGGTCGTCGATCAGAGCGCCTTGCCGCGCCACCCCTTCTTCCCGAACGCACCCCCGCTCGCGGCCCGCATCCCCCTGATCCTCGGCAACACCTTGGACGAGACGCGATCGTTGATCGGGCGCGGCCACCCCGAATGCTTTGACCTGCCCTGGCAGGGCCTTTCGGAACGCATCGCCAAGGAGCTCGGCGGGCGCACCGACGTGGACGCCGATCACGTCGTAGCGGAGTATCGCCGTATCTATCCCAAGTACACGCCGAGCGAGGTCTTCTTCGCGGCGACGACGGCAGGTCGCTCATGGCGAGGCCAGGTGATCGAGGCCGAGCAGCGCGCCGCCGCGCGCGCCCCGACCTGGGTGTACCAGGTGAACTTCAGAAGCCCGCTCGACGGGGGCAAGTGGCGAGCATCGCACACCATCGACATCGCCCTGAGCTTCGACAACACGGACGCGCCGGAGGCCTTGACGGGCAACGCCGAGCCGGCGCGCCAGCTCGCTGCCGTGGTCAGCGAGACCTGGATTGCCTTCGCCAAGACCGGCAATCCCAACCAGCGCCGCATCCCCGCCTGGCCCCAGTATGCGACCGATGCGCGTGCGACGCTGATCGTCGATCAGCCGCCGCGCATCGAACACGACCCTCGCGCCTCGGAGCGCGCCTTGTTCGAGGCCTTTCCCTATCGCCAACCGGGTAGCTAGTTCCCCGAGTACGGGGGAGGCGCCTGGGCTCCCGCGAATGTGAGGTAGTTGCAAAGGAGCTTGCGCGCGACGTGCGCGGGCGTCTCCGGCGAGAGCAGGTTTTCGGCGATATCCAGCGTTGAAACGATGATGCGGCCCTTGCCATGCGCTATCACGCCAACCGCGGTACCGAGGCGCTGCGGCGCGGCTTCGACGTTGGCGTGCCAGACACCCGCCACCAGTTCCTCGCCCTCGAGCAGCAGTCCGAGTCGCTCGTTTCCATTGCGGACCACCGCCTGATAGGGCCAGTCCATCGCCGCGTTGGCGGGCAAATCCTTGAAGAGAGGATGCGCCCGCAGGAAATGGATGCCGCCCGCCCACGCGCTGCCGACCTTGAAGGAGCCGGTGTATGTCACGCCGGTGTGCTTGGCGATGAGGTCCATCCAGGTGTCCGCGAAATCAAGCACCACCAGCGCGGTGCCGTCGTCGCGTACCCGGGCCATCAACCGGTCCATGTTCGTCGGGTGGGCATCGGGCGGCGACCACATCAGCCGACAATGCGCGTCGCCCCGCCGCTGGTGGAACTCAACCTTGATCGCCGCCGCGCGGCCGGCCTGCAGCGCAACCGAAGCGCTCACCCAGCGGCCAGCCTTGCTGCCGGGGCTGTTGACGATCTCTTTGCCATCGAGCCACACGCGGGCACCGTTGCCGCCCGCCTGCACGCCGATCACGTAGGGTCCGCTGAGCTCGGGGACCAGCTGGCCCTCCCAGCGCACGCCATAGTTTGAGATCATCGGCACGGCGGGATCGGGTGTGGCGCCGTCCGCGACCGCGAAATTGACCGCCACATCGGCGCGCCTGGTGATCTCACCGCCGCCTTTCGAGTCATCGAGGAACGTGGCGGACAGATTGCGAAACGCCGTGGCTGGCACCGGGACCGGCTGGTCCATACCGGGCGCGCGCGTGACGACCAGCCAGTCGAGCTTGCCAAGGGCGTCGGAGTAAGCGGGAACGTCCAGGCCCTTTTGCTCCTTCAAGAACGCGCGGACGCGCGGGCCACCCCAGACGGCGCCGCGACCGCTGAAGCGCGCGCTTTTCCAGTCGACGGCGAGCACCTCGTCGTGTCCCCGCGCCTGCACCGCGCCCCGTCCGTCGATCAGTTGCGCCTCGATGCGAACCATTCCTGGCTGCGCGGGCAGGTGGAGGGACAGCCCGTCGGCGAGGCGTTGGCCGTAGACGTCGCCGCCCGCCAGGGTGACAGCAACGGTATGTTCAAAGATTCTTTTTCCGTCCGGCGCCACGGCCAGGACCACCAGCCTGTGCGGGCCTCGCAGGTTCTTCTCGTTGATGACGTGAAGATCGACCGTCACGTCACCACCGACCTCCCCGATCTGCTGGCGTGCCTTGACCGCGACATAAAGAGGCTGGTTGTAGTGGGCGATGATGGCCGGATCGGCCTTTGGAAAACGGAAGCTGTCCACGACGCCGGAATGGTTCTCGAGAATCATCGCCTCCCAGCCGTTGATCGTGTATCCGTCGGTCGTGTCATCCAGACGGGCCAGCTCGATCTTGCGCCCCTGATGGTTGAACGACACAGCGCCCAGCGCCGTGGTGAAGGAATCGAGCGTCGGGAAAGCGGCGCGCAGGTTCTTGCGTTCCAGGAAATCGTTGAAATCGCGATACCAGTCGAGATACATCCGCCCGTCCCAACCGAGATGCGGGGTCCGTTCAAGCTCGGCCTTGATCTTCTCGAGGCGCGGTGGCGTGGAGATGGCGCCCTCTTCGCCCCAGAAGACGATCTCCGCCTTGTCGGCGGTGCGGTTGTAGTAGTCCGTGGGGCTCTTGTAGAACGACTGCGTCCAGACTGCCGGGCCGCCCGCGTGGTGGAAATCGTACCAGCCCGATCGGTGTATTTGGTCGTCGAAGGGGCGCGCGTGCAGCTTGAATTCGTCGGCGGTCTTGATATCCGGCTTGGTGGCCCAAGACGATGTGCGCGTGAGGGACCGGCTCGGGTCCACCGCGTGCGCGTCCCGCAGGTCAAGCTCGCGGCGGGCGAGCTTGTCGGCGGACGCGGCGCCGTCCTCGTTGATCATGTTGACGATCACCAGGCTTGGGTGGTTGCGGTCGCGGCGCACCATGCGCAAGAGCTTCTCGCGGCCCAGGGCCGCCGCCATCGGATCTCCGTCACCGCTGCGGTAGTTGCCCGGCTCCTCGTAGTAGAGCAGTCCGAGCTCATCCGCCTTCTGGAGAATGCTTGGCTGGCCGATGGCACGGTGGAAATGCAGCATGTTCTGCCCCATCTCCTTGGCGACACGAATCTGGCGTTCGGCCATCTCCGGGGTCGCGTAAAGGCCGTTGACCGGGAAGAATCCCCAGCTGATCGCCGAACGCAGGACGATGCGCTTGCCGTTGAGGCGGAACATCGCATCTTGGCCAATGCCCGTCGGTGCGAACCAGCGAAACCCAAACGTATCCTGAGTGGTGTCCGTGACCCGAGCGCCATCGCGCAGCGCCACCTCACACGTGTAGAGGTTCGGATGCTCCACGTCCCAGCGCTTTGCTCGGGGCGCGGACAGCTTCGCCGGCACCAGGGTGTCCCCCGGCGCAAGGGCTACCCCCTTCACCACGCGGGTGATCAGCGGCCGTGCGCGATTGCCGCGCTCGAACACCCGGAACACGACATCGCGTCTGATCGGGACGGTCGTGGTGTTGTGAACCGTGACTTGCGCGTTGACGTCCGTGACCGCAGGCGTGTTCTGAAGGTAGAGGTCGCTGACATGCGCCGGAGCGAGCGACGAAAGCCAGACGTCGCCGGGAATGCCCCCAAATCCGTGACCGCCGAGGACCTTGTGCTTGCCCCAGTCGATGGTGGCGCCGTCGCGCCAGTCAAAGTTGCCGCCCGGATCGGTCACGCGCACGGCAACCTGAATGGTATCGCCCGGCCTGGCGGCGTCGGTGATATCAACCTCGAAGGGGGTGTTGCCCACCAGGTCGTATCCCACCAGGCGCCGGTTGACGTAGATTTCTGCGCGCATCCTGACGGCATCGAAGCGCAGCGCCAGGTGCCGGGGCGAGGCGGCGGCGGGTACCTTCACGTCCCGCCACCACCAGCTCACCCCGGTGAGATCTCCTGCGGGGCCGGGCGCGGTTTGCAAGTACTCCTCCACCGTGCCGGGGACAGCGGCGGCCGTGGAAGTGACCTTGTCCAGAGCGTCCCATCCGTCCGTGGGCGCGTTGGCCGGCACCTTTGATAGATCCACCGGAGGGACGAAGAGCGGATCGTCTTTCCACGGGGCGGTCTTGTCGTACCAAAGGTGCCAGCCGGGCCCTGACAGTGACACCTCTTGACGACCGTTCTCGCCGTTCTGGCCGGATGCGGCCGTCCCGACAACCTGCGCGGCAAAAACGACGAGCCATCCCGGGGAAATCATGTTCGTCACCTTGGTGTTCGGAGGGCGGGCAAAAGGGCATGGTAAATGCTCCGAGGGATGCATTTCGATCACGGAAGTTGGTGCGAAAAAGGCTCTGATCGGACTCAGTTGATCGAGTGACCGGCGGGCGGGAGATCCTGGATGGGGCGTTCGCGGATCAGCGAGCGGACGTAGGCGGCCAGAGCCCAGATATCGCCGTCGGACAGGGCGTCGTAGGAGGCCATCGGCGTGCCCTCGAGGCCCACGCGCAGGGTGAGGTATATGTCCTGCATCTCGGTGCCGCGGATGAAGCGGCCGCGAGAGAAGTCCCGGATGCGCAGGTCTTGCTCGCCGGCCGTCGTGCGATAGAGGTGGGCGCGGGGGCCGTTGGCCATGCCCTTCTCGCCATGGCAGGCGATGCACTGCAGAGTCGCGTAGAGGCGCCGCCCCTTCTGGCGTAGCTCCGCGTCCTCGGCGGGGGGCGTGGGGATCGAGACCGGCCGGACCGGGCGCTCTTCGTGGAATCGCACCGAAAAGGACTGGAGCTGGAAGACCAGGGCCCACCGCTCCTCCTCGCGCAGCTCACCCCAGGGCAGCATCGTCGTCTCGTGCACGCCACGGGTTATGGTCGTGAACAAGTCGCCGTCGGTGGGGATCGAGCCGGTGGGCGTCGAGCGCAGCTTGTAGACCCCGGCGACGAAGTTCGTGGGTGGGACGCTGAGCCGGGCCGCCATCGGTCCCTTGCCCTCGCCGTTCTCACCGTGGCAGCTCGCGCAGCGCGCGCGGTAGAGGGAGGCGCCGAGCGCCTCCATGCGCGCGGTCCGGCGGGGAGGTTTGCTCGAGGCCTCCGCCCGGGGTGGCGCCACCATCCAGCGCAGGTCCCACGCCGCCTGCGGCGCGGGGGTGCTCGGCCCGGGCGGCGCCGGGGCGCCCGATGGCAACGCCGGACGCGGAGGCGGAGCTCCGTTCGCGGCGGTGACCATCGACGCCAGGCACAGCACCACCACCAGAACAGGCTTCTTCTCCATCGCTGGCGAAGGATATCAAAGCGGCGCGATTCCCAAGACCCAGCAACCGGCCCCGGCGCGCCGTGGTCAGCGAGCGAACGCGACCCGCCCGTCAAGCCCCAGGAATAAGCCGCCGCGACCGCCGTGTTCAGCAAAGGTGAACCCCGACGAACCCCCGGCCTCACCGCGCGCGCCGGCGAACCTGACGTTGATCCCGGTCGGCATCCCGATCGTGCGCGCGACGTTTTCCTGACGCCGGCGCGCTCCACGACGTCTGTCTGCTATCGCGCGCCATCCGTGTCCGCACCATTCGTGTGAACGAACCCTCTCGATTCCGCCCGCAACCTGCTGTCCATGATGACGCTGCCTCACTCAGAAAAATGCGAGCCAGGTGAGGGTCAACGTGCTGGCATTTGCCTGGCTGGCCGAGGCGAGCTTCTTGTTGTTGTTGCTGCTGTTGTACATCCCGAGCTGGATCGGACGGTCGTTCCCGTAGAATCTCCAGGTCCCGCGCGAGTCCAGCGCTTGCGCGTTGGAGATCTGAGCCGAACCGAAGTTGGCCAGATGCGGCAATCCGCCGGTGACCAGGGTGCGCTCCACGATCCATTCAGCGGAGCCGCCGTTCATGTGGACGCTCGACGGAATGGGCTGGTTTCCCAGCGACGAGATCTGCAACGTCGCGTTATCGATGTACCACCAGGCGTAGGCCCCGTTGATGGTTGGGTTCCCCGCCACGTCGCCGACCCAGACGGAGGCCGTGAACTGATGTCCCGCGGCCAAGTCGAAGCCGAAAAATTCGATCTGGCTCTGGATCGCCGGAAGCTCCACCCACGGAAAAAGAGAGACGTGACAGCCCAGCAATTGCTGGCAGCTCACGTCCTGCTCGGTTCCACCTTGCCAGAGGTCGCCTCCGTTGGTGTTGTACCCGCCGACGCCAACCCAAAGGGAGGAGTAGTCGGTCTGAAGAGAGCCGTTACCGAACTCGCCGCTCACCGAAGGGATGGTCCAGTTCCCAGTCGTCAGAACGTAGGGTCGGTGGCCCTGCACGGCGTATCCGGCCCAGTTGGGCGTCGCTGTGTCTGCGTGGTGCTGGTTTTCGATCAGCGTCACTGGGACCCGAGTCGAGGGACGCGAAACCAGCTCCAGCCAACTCTGATAGGCCTGGGGCGAGCTCGAGGCGTCCGGCCGGGGCGGGTAGCCGCGGGCGACGAGCTCCGCGATGGGGAGCTCGAGCGACGTCTCTGCCAAGGGCGGGCGAACGAGCCCGCTCGGCGCCGGCGCGACGAGGGCCGGTGCATCAGCGGCCGACCGCAACTCGATCGACGATGACGCCGTCGCGCCGTGGGCATCGACGCAGTCGAGGACTTCGCGGGCCACCACGCCCGCCGCTCTCGGCACGAAATGGAAAGATACCCGGCCCGCCGCGTCCGAATGAAGGTCTAGGCTCTGGCCCGGGACCTCCTCGGTTCCTTGCAGGCGCAGAGAGCAGGTCGCGCGGGGCAGTGCGGTCGGCACGGCGAGGGTGTTGTCCGCGCTGGCGCGGACCGTGGCGCGGAAGGTCGTGCTTTCGGAAAAGACGCTGGGCGCCTCTCCCACGTCGTGATCGGAGCATCCGGCAACGGCCACCATGACGAGGCATGGGAAAATCCGTGCGGAAAGGTTGGGACAGCGGCTCATCGTCTCCTCCTGGTGCGCGCCAGCGTCGACACTGGCGAGGTCAAATCTTGGTTCCTGTTGCCACGGCTCGCGCAGGCTTGCGCAAGACATCCTTTTCCCCGAGCCCCGACAGTACCTCGGCGCGGATGCCGTCGGACAGCCCCAGCTTGACCTCACGTTTTTCGAATTGCTGCGGGCTGGTCTGCACCTCGACGAACCGGTGCTCCTTGTCGAAAATGAGCATGCTCTCGTTGATGGTCAGCACCTTGTCGCGGTGGTCGAGGACGATGTTGGCGTTGGCGCTGTAGCCGGCGCGCACCACCAGGCCAGGGGGGACGTGGACGGCAGCCTCGATCTCGAACTCGGTGGTGCCGTCCTTCACCTGGCTCTTGGGGGCGATCTGCTCCAGCGCGCCGGTCAGCTTGGTGTCTTCCATGGCGCCGATGACGATCTGGACGGGCATGCCGGCGCGCAGCTTGGCAACCTCCGATTCGTCCACCCGACCCTTGAAGATCATGTCGCCCATGTCGGCGACCAAAGCGATGGTGGTGCCGGGGTTGAAGCTGTTGGCGTTGATGACGGAGCTGCCTTCCTTGACGGGCACGGACAGGACGGTGCCGTCGACCGTGGATTCGACTCGTGTGGAGGCTGCGCCCTGAGGTGTCTTGCCGGCGGCGCCGGAAACCAGCAGCTGCACCCGGTCTTCGGCGGCTCTGCGTTCCTCTTGCGCGATCTCGTAGGCGGAACGCAGGTTGTCCATCTCCATCTTGGAACCGAAGCCCCTGGCGTCCAGCGCGACGGCGCGATCGAGATCCCGCTTGGACCGTGCGAGAGTGACGCCGGCGGAACGCAACCGCAGCTCGGCGTCGTTGACGCCTACGACGTCGGGGATCACTTGCACCTCGCCGATCAGCTCACCCTTCTTGATCGCCTTGCCGGGTTTCACGTAGAGGCGCCGCAGGATGCCGGAGATGCGCGGTTTGATCTCGATCTCCCGGCGCGGTTCGATGGTGCCGGAGGCCACGACCTTGCGGACGACGTCTCGCACGGCGGGGCGCTCGGTCTCGACAACGACCGGTTTGGGGCGCGACTTCGCCCACAGGAACCACAAGGTGGCGCCGAACACGCCCAGGATGGTGAGCGCGATGATGACGGGTAGGACGCGTTTGCTCTTCATTTGTACCTGTTCGCGGCTATTCGTGTGCCAGCGCTTCCACGGGGCGCACGCCGGCGGCGGCCCAGGCCGGCGCCAGACCAGCCAGCCCGCCCACCACGGTCAATAGACCGGCGGCCAGAATCGCGCGACCGAAGTCCAGCTCGGGACTGGCGAAGAAGGAGGGGCTCGACCCGCTGGCCGGAGCCGCCGCCATGATCTTGGCGACCACCTCGATGACCCCGACGCCCGCCAACAACCCGAGATAGCCGGCCAGCGCCGTCAGCACCGTCGACTCGGTGACCACCTGCGCGATGATGGAGAGCGGCGTCGCTCCCACCGCCTTGCGAATGGCGATCTCGCGCGAGCGCTCGGCGACGGCGATCATCATGATGTTGCTGACGCCGATGGCCCCCGCCACCAGGGTCAGGATCCCTACCACCCAGGTGACGGCGCCGATGGCTTGAAACAGGTTGATCAACTTCTTGAAGGGCTTCTCCCGGCTGAATGTCCGGATGGCCCGCTCGTCATCGGGCGCCACCCGGTGCCGTGCCCTCAGCAGATCGGCGATGTCACGCTCTACGTCCGCGACGGGCCGGCTGGGATCGACCAGCACCAGGAATTCGCCGACCCGGTTCCGCATGCCGGTGACGCGCGCGAATACCGGATGGGGGACGAAGATTCGGCTGTTCATGTACTCACGGAAATAGGAGGCCGCGCCGGCAGCGTCGATGACTCCCACCACCTGAAAGTGCGTGCTGGCGACCTTGATGGTTCGGCCGATCGGGTCTTCGGTGGGCTCGAACAGCGTGTTGCGCACATGGGTGCCGATCACGGCGACCCTGCGGTATTCCCGCATGTCGGTGTCATTGATGAAGCGGCCGGAGGTCAGGACGCTGGCCTCGGTGCGGCCGTGCTCCGGATAGACGCCGATGAGCGTGGTGGCGGGCAAGGATGCCTCCCCGTACGACGAGACAGCCTCGGAGCGTTGACTGCGCCCCACGGCGACCTCCACGCCAGGGACCTGGCTCACGGCATCGAAGTCGTCGAGATCGAGCTGGACCTTCTGGCCTATCTGGCGTCCGGCGAAGGGCTTCGTCGTCATCGCGCCTGAGACGTAGAGCGCGTTGATGGCGTTGAACGCCAGGTCCTGGCCGGCGCCCTTGGCCAACCCCCGCCCAAAACCGAGCATGATGACCAACATGAACACGCCCCAGAAGATCCCGCACGCGGTCAGGAACGTGCGCAGCCGGTTGCGGCGCATCGTCTGGAAGATCTCCTGGAAGTGATCGAGATCGATCATTGTCGGCCGCTATTCGACCCGCAGCGCCGCGATGGGGTTGACTCGCGCCGCCCGGAGCGCGGGAAACAGCCCGGCTAGCAAGCCGGACACGACCAGGACCGCGGTCGCCCCCAGGCCCACGGTCAGATCGACGTCGGGGTGGCGAAAGTAGGGCGCGTTGGGAAGCAGGGATTGCACGGCTGCCACGACGGCGACCGCCGCGACCAGGCCCAGGTACCCCGAGACCAACGTGATGGCCAGCGCCTCCTGCAGGATCATGGCGATGATCGACGACGGCCGCGCCCCGACCGCCTTGCGCACGCCGATCTCGCGTGTTCGCTCCTGCACGGAGATCAGCATGATGTTGCTCACACCGACGACGCCCGCCAGGATGGTCCCCAGGCCGATGATCCAGACGAAGGCGCCGATGCCGACGAATAGCTTCTGGAACTTCTCGTTCATCTCCTGGTTGTTCCAGAAGCGCAAGGCCTGCTTGTCGTCGGCCGCGAACCCATGGCGCCCGGCCAGGACAGCGATCAGCGCGTCGGCCGCGCGTGCCGACTCGTCGCCGGTGGCATCCCCGACCGAGAATGTCATGTCGTCGATGCGCCCGCCGTTCCTCATCAGCATCTGCGCGGTGCTGAGCGGGATGTAGATGACCTGTTGTTCATCTTCCTCTGCTTCCTCCTCGAACACACCCACCACCGTGAAGACTGACTGACCGATGAGGATGCTGTTCCCCACTGCAGGGTCCGGCGTCGGACCTGGAGGGAACAGCGCTCTCTCTACCTTGACGCCGATCATCGCCACCTTGCGGCGATCCTGTTGGTCCTGGACGTTGATGAACCGTCCGCGCAGCAACTCGCTCTTCTCGATGAGCTCGTTGCCGGGCAGACATCCTACGACGGGGAAGACGTCACGGCGCTGGCCGCGCCGGACGATGGTGGTCGGGGGCAGCCTCGCTCGAACGCGGGCGTATTCGATGATGGGCGTCGTCGCCTGCGCCAGGTGTTGATCGTCGTTGGTCAGCCTGACCCGTTTGCCGACCGCGTTGCCCTGATGCGCTTTTGACAGCCGCCCGCCCGCCATCCACAGCACGTTGTTGGCGTCGCGCCCGAATTCGGCCTCTGCGCCGTTCTGCAGGCCGCGCCCGGCCGCCAGCAACACCACCAGCATGAAGATGCCCCAGGCGACGCTCAGGGCGGTGAGCGCGGTGCGCAGCTTGCGACGCCACATCACCTCCAGGATCTCGCGCCAGCGGTCGAGGCTCTCCATCACCTTCTCCCCGCGGTCGCAGTAGCGGAGTCCTCGGCGATCCGGCCATCGCGGATGCGCACCAGCCGCCGCGCCCGGGCAGCCACGTCGGGCTCGTGGGTCACCATCACGATGGTGACGCCCTTGCGGTTGGCCTCGTTGAGAAGGTCCATGATCTGATCCGAGGTCTTGGTGTCGAGAGCGCCCGTCGGCTCGTCCGCCAGCAGCAGGTGCGGGTCGCCGATCAGGGCACGCGCGATGGCCACCCGCTGCTTCTCGCCGCCCGAGAGCTCGTTGGGGAGGTGGTGGGCCCGCTCCGCCAGCCCCACCCGTTCGAGGGCCGCGGCCGCTTGTGCCTGGCGGCGCGCGCGCGAAATGCCCCGGTAGTAGAGCGGCAGCTCGACGTTTTCGATCGCCGTCTTGAAGGCGAGCAGGTTGAAAGCCTGGAACACGAAGCCGATGAACCGGTTGCGGTAGACGGCCGCCTTCCCTTCCGACAGGCCGCGGATCAGCGTTCCTTCGATCCGGTATTCGCCCGAGTCGTAGTCGTCGAGGATGCCGAGGACGTTGAGCAAGGTCGACTTACCCGAGCCGGACGATCCCATGATGGCCACGAAGTCGCCCTTGTTCACCTCGAGGCTGACGTCGCGCAGCACCGGCAGCGGCCGCCCGCCGAGGTGATAGGCCTTCTGGATTCCGGTGAGCCGGATCATCGAGCGAGCCTAGAATGTCACGACCCGCGGAGGGTGCAATTCGCCGCGGTTCGGAAACGCGCGCGGAGACCGGCAGCCCCTACGGCGCCCTCCGATGAACGCGTGATCGCCAAAGTGGCATTCGAGTCGGTGCCAACCGTGCCATATTGCCGGTGGGGCGCCCTTTTTCGCGGCTCTTGCGGTCGGCATCAAGCTCGCTGAATACCGGGGGGATGCCTCTCAGGTCTCGAATCGGGCAGCGCCATGGCACCCTCGCGCCGCTTCCGCCTCCCGGTCGCGACGAGCGCCGGCAGCGGTCAGGGTCGATGCGCCGTAGCTTCGAAGGTCACGAACTCCAGACTCGCCCGCGTCGCCTCGAACCCCTGGGCCGTTCGCGAGACGAGGATCTTGATCGTCGGCGACGGACCACTCATGTGAGTTGGGCCTGTGCACACGGGAACCTTGCTGTCAGGGGAATCGCCGCTGGCTTCCTTACAGCCTGAATATCCGGTAGCCCCGAGATTCCAGGCGAACTCCCACCGTCGGCCTCTGGCGATCTCCTTGGCGAAGAGCACCGCGTAGGACAGACCAGCGGACAGAAAAGGCGGGGGCTCCGGAGGTATGACGACCTTTAGCCCGCCCGGCTGGTAGAGGCGATTGAGCTCGAACGTGCAGATCTCTCCGGCAGAGAAGATCGAACGCCATTCACCATCGGCGCCGTCGGGCCTCATGATCACGAGCCTGAGGGCCTTCTCATCAATGACCGCCCCGGCGACGTGCGCGGAGTTGAGCCAGTGCAACACGTCGCGCATCTGTCGGGCGAGCAGCTGACCAAGAAGACAGCGATCGCTGACGCTCATCAACATCAGCGAGGACCGCGGGCTTTTCGTGGCTTCACCCGAGCGGGGTGTTCCTGTCATCGCGAGGAGCGCGACGAGAGCAATCGCAGCGCGGCGTTTCATCGCGAAGGCAAGCTCCCCGCGTCCCGTAGGGTCGAGGGTTGACTGGGGCGATCAGGACGCTTGGCCGGGGGTGCGGGGGCGGCGCTCTGCCCCTCGAAGGCCACCGAGTAGATCGGACCCGCCAGAGACTCCAAGTCGGCTTTCGCTGACGCCGCGTCGCCGGCGCGATAGGTCTTCGGTATCAGCTTCGTTCGAGGCAGCACGCCGTGCAACTGCGCGGCGCCGCGGATGTTCGGCAGCTGCACTGATCCGAAACCGTAGTCGCGGGTGAAGAACTCGAAATAGAGATACGGTCGGCCTCCTCTGGCTGCGAGGTCCGCAAGGGAGGGCTGGCCGGGAACGAGGTAATCGCGCAGGAGATCCCAGGCTGGCAGGGTGGATTTGAGCGCACTCTCCAGCGTCGCAGCGGAAGCTTTTCGCGGCACGGGGATCTGCACGGAGCTCCATACGTGGTACGACGCTGCCCCAGTCGCCCGGCGGACGCCGAGCCGCGCCATCAGGTCGCCAATATCCGAGACTCCCTTGATCACGTTGCAGCTATCGAAGACGATCTCGTCCACGCGGGTCGTGGCATTGGCCTTCTTCAGGTCGTCCGCCAGCGCGGAGAGCGACCTCGCGTGTCCGTCGATGTAGAGATCACCTTCGCTACCCTCCAGCATCACGACTAGACGAGAGATCTCCGAGTACTGCGCAAGGACCTGAACCAGGTCTGCGTGATTCTTGACCACGCTCCATAAAGAAGCCCGGCCAGTGCGGTAACCTGCACCATCGTGCAGTGCTTCCCCGACGCGCAGCTCGAGTCGGCGATCGTCAGTATCTTGATGGTCTTTCCCATGTTCATCCTCCCCAGAACCTCGGCACGCTACCATCGGTCCTGTGCTTTGGGTTCACCCCCACTTATCGGCTTGGCCTGATTCTTGTTGCGTGACTGCCATTTCTTCCCTCCCCCCCCGCCAACCACTCCTTGGCACGAATCGTGTCGAGCATGCCCGTCGCGTAGTCGCCGCGGTGCCCGACTGTCCGATGACTCTCTTTTCTGTCAACGTCCAGCCAACCCCGGGCGCGCCCGCCGCTTGAGCGGCCGCGCGTTCGCGCGTAACGTGGCGGCGATGTCCGACGAGGGCCCCAGCCCGGCGCGCCGCCTCGGCTTGACGGCCGCCGTTCTGCTGGGCGTCCTCCTCATCGATCGCTTCCCGGTGCCCGGCATCCACCCGGAGGTGCTGGTCGGGCTCAATCCGGGCCCGATCCTCAACCTCTTCTCCTTCGGCCTCAACCCAGCCGTCTCGGCCGCTCTGATGGTCGAGTTCGCCGCCTTCCTCGTCCCGCGCTGGCGCTCGCTCCGCCACGGCACACCCGTAGGTCGGGCACGCCTGGAGCGCGCGGCGCTGCTCCTCACGGTCCTCCTCGCGAGCGTGCAGGCCTTCTTCATCGACCGGTGGCTCCAGTCGTCGGCCAGCGCATATGCGGGATACGGCGTTCTCGCTCTCGTGCCCGAGACCCTGGGCGGCCGCCTGGTCGTCGCCTCCACGATCGTGACGGGCGCAATGATCGCCGTTGGTCTGGCGCGCCTGCTCGACGCGCGCGGGATCGGCTGCGGGTTCTCGGTGCTCCTCGCGGCGTTTGCCGGCGAGAAGGCCGTCGAGGATCTCGCCAAGTTCCTGGCCGAGCACCCCACCGACCAGGACGTCCTCCAATCGCTCGCGACGCCGCTGCTCGCGATCGTCGGCCTTGCCGGCGCGACCGCCTGGAGCCGCCGACTGAGCGGCGAGCCTCGCCAGCCGACGCTGCCCGCACCGACGAGCAGTGTTCTGCCGCTGACGTCCGCGGCCTTCCTGGTCGGCATCGGCCCGCAGCTGACGATCTTCGGCATCATGCTCCCGAATGCGCTCCAGCTCGGGGACAAGCTGGCCGCTCAGGCCGCGCTCCTCGCGGTGCTGACCGCCGCCGGGGCTTGGCTGTTCTCGCGCCCCACCCTCGTCGCGCCCATCTGGCGGCGCGCGTTCGATCAAGAGGCCGTAGACCTCGCCGGGCGCACCTTCCGGCGCGGGCTCCTCCTCTCCCTCGTCTACCTCGGCGTGCTCGGCGCCGCCTTCATGGCCATCGCCCGCACGCGCGTCGTGCTCGACGCCCTGGTTCTCCTCACTATCCTGTGCGTCGTCCTCGACGTAGCGACCGAGTGGCGCTTCCGGCGCGAGCACGGCGCCGTGGTGCGCGTCTGGCCCGAGCACCGCCTCTACGCCGTCGGGCCCGCCCTCGCGCGGCTCGAGGTGGCCGGCATCCCCGCCTTCGCGCGCGCGCTTCGCCACCGCACGCTCCTCGCCTTTGTCGGGCCCTACGTCCCCGTCGAGCTGCTCGTCCCGGCGCCGCGCGCCGCCGAGGCCAGCGCCCTCGTCGAGAGTATCCTCGGTTCAGAAGAACCGGCACAGCTCCTATCGCCGCGCTTTCGTCCGGAATCATTTGGCATCGCGCCGGTCCGGTATCAGCACCTACCTGGTGACGCGCGCGGTTCCCCAGAACCAGCTCCCGCTGGCGTCACGAACGATCACCCGACCGTCGACCGCGTTCGCGGTCTGTAACCGAAAGCCATCGGGCAGCAAGTAGCGCAGCTTGGTGGTCTGGAGATCGAGGACGACCTCGGCGTCTTGCGCCAGCACCAGCCCCGCCGGACCGACCCAGGTCGCCAGCTCCGGATCCTCGCGCAGGCCGTCGAGCGCCAGACGCTCCCGCTGGCCGCGGGGCGCGAAGGAGGCGACCCCTCGGGGCCCGACGATCTCCAGCGCCGACTCCGTGACCTGGATCCGGAACCGCCCATCGGGAGAAAGCAGCCCGGGTACCGCTCCGTCGCCCGCCAGCAGCTCGAGAACCGCCTTGCCGGGTTGCCAGCGCCGGAAGCGGCGCTGCAAGCTCTCGCCGGGCTTGCGAGAGGTCGTTCGTACCCACTCCTCGAGCACGATGCCTTCCTTCTCCCAGCGCACTGGACGCCCGCGCAGGTCCGCGCCGGTCGCTCCGACCTGGCGCCCGCTGGCGGCGTCGTAGAGCCGGACCGCGGATGCGACCGGCTTGACTCCGACGTCGCCACCGACTGCCAGCGTGCGGCCGTCGGGTGACCAGATCAGCGCCGACGTCATCCCGACGCGAAAGGCGTCGGAGCTGGCGACGAGCGAACGAGGCGCGCCTCCGGTCAGGTCGAGGAGCAGCACCTCGCCGGGGTCGTCGGACGACAGCACGGTCGGCGCCCGGGGATGCACCAGCTTCAGCGCCAGACGGTCGCCCGTGGGCGAAGGCTGAAGCCCGGCCAAGTCGCCGTCGCTGACGTCGCCCAGCGGGCGCGGTGACTGGTCGAGCCGGTCCCAGACCAGCACGCGATCGCGCGCCCCGGCGATGACCGCCGCCCAGCGCCCGCCGAACCAGGCCTGCGCCGCCGTCGTTCCGGTCATCCCCGGGATCGGAGCCAGCGCCCCCACCAGCGGCTCTGCCGAGGAGAAGCGCGCGTCGGTTGCCGGCGTGTGCCGCGCGGGGTGCCCGTCGCGGATCGCCAGCGCCAGCAAGGCCAGCAGCGGTTCGCGATACTCCTCGTCCTTCTCGACGAAGCGGGCGCGCTTGCCGTCCTCGCTCAGGTTGAGGAAGACCTCGGCACTGAGCTCGCCATCTTCGAGAAACAGCTTGTTTGCTTGCCAGCCCCCCTCGCTTCCCAGCCGGACGTAGCTGAGCTGAAAGGGTCGGAGCTCGCCCGCCTCCACAGGGGGGACCGGTGTCTTCAACCAGCCGCCGACCGCCTCCACCACGCCGGCCCCGCGCCGGCGCGCGGCTTCCAGCACGCCGCGCCCGAAGGCCATCCCGTTGGGATCAGCTTCGCGTTGCGCCACATCGAACAAGGTCAAGTTCGCCTCACCCCCGCCGAGATCGATCCGGAGCATCTGCCCCGGCGGGTTCTCCGTCCTGCTGGTCGCCACCGGAAAGGCAAGCGCTTCGTCGTCGCCGGCGCCGAGCGCCGGAACGGTGACCCGCCCCGCGTCGGCCGGCGACGCTGCGGTGGCGGCCGGCGCGGGTCGCTGCGCCGCCTGGCGCCCGGTACGACGGATCAGGCGGCCCCCCGCTACCAGGGCGACCACCGCGATGAACCACCACCAGCGTGGCGAGCGTTGCATCCGTTCCCCCAAAGGAAACGTGAGTGTGACACCAAAGCCGGAGGCAGCGCTACTTCGAGCACTAGCCCGGGTTTTACGTCAGGGCCTTTGGCGTGACGCGGCCGGGCGCGGGAATAGCGGGCTCGCAGGTCGAGTTGCCTCGGGCATGGTGGCGTGGGGCGATCCTTTGATGGCGGCGTATGATAGCCTGGAGCTTGCGGCGCGGTCTTCGGAGGCCGCGCTGCGCGCGCGATTCGGCGAGCTGGCACCGGCACTGGTCGTCGCCTACGCGTGGGCGGCGCTGGGCGGGGCGGTGCTGGTGATGCTGGAGCCGCGGCGGTGGAAGGTGGTGGCCTCGTGGCTCACCGTCGGGAGCGCCCTGGGATTCCTGGCCTTGGTCTCGCTCGCGCCCCAGCGCAGCTACTACAAGCACCCCGACGAGGTCCTGGCCCGGCCCGCCTTCTGGCGCGGCAAGCACCTGCTGGTGCATGGGACCGTGACCTGCGGGTCGCTCGAGCAGGTCCCCGGAACCCATCACTACCGTTTCCGGATCGAGAGCCAACCGCCGCGGCCCACCGCTCAGCTCCGGTCCGACTACTTCGGCCTGCTGCCCGACCGCTTTCAGCCGGGAGTCGACGTCGTTCTCCAAGCAACGCTCACCGACGGCGACACCCTCGAGGTCGTACCTGACGGAATCATGACCAGATGCCCGAGCAAATACCAGGGCCCGTCACCCCAGGTCAGCGTCCGTCCCTGTCCGTCGACAGGGAATGAAGACGCGCGCCCCGAAAAGCTCCGGTGACGAACGTATCCCTTGGTGGGTTCCCCTGGGCGACCGACGCGTCTAGCGTCGCGAGGCATGTGCCAATCGCCGGGTCCGTTAATCAGCGCGAGTTTGTCCGACAAGGCCGCTCGCCGGACTCCGCACGCCAGCCAACGACCGCGGCTTCTTGCCAGGGCCGTCCTACGGGTGACCGGGCGGCTCCCGGCTGAAAGTAACAGCCGTCGTCAGATGCTGTTGCCGTACACCTTTGCCAGGATGTCCTGGGCCAGCTTGAGACGTTTCTGGACAGTGGAGTTCATGTCAGCCATGAATCGCTTGACGGTCGGATCCTTGGCCGCTGCTTTGTGCGACTCCAGAAAGTGGCTCACGCTCTGCTGCGTGTTGGTCACCAGGGTCATGTATTCCTTGTCGAAGGCATCTCCCTTGAGAGAGCTGAGCAGCAGCGTTTCGGCCTTCATGCGGTCGAG
>Ga0207701_10001648_pt1 | contig 23357 bp, 20 predicted proteins | sample KBSSwiSSwithPhiX_FD_184294 | JGI IMG/M metagenome (GOLD analysis project Ga0207701, IMG submission 184294) | Switchgrass rhizosphere bulk soil microbial communities from Kellogg Biological Station, Michigan, USA, with PhiX - S5 (SPAdes) (version 2) | ecosystem: Environmental > Terrestrial >... | reverse complement strand
CGACGTGCGCACCTTTGCGCTCGAGGACTATGTCGCGCGAGTGCTTGCGGGCGAGGCGGCGGCGCGAAGTCCCGCCGCCGCTCTCGAGGCGTTGGCGATCACGGCGCGGACGTTTGCCGTCGCCAATCGCGGACGGCACCAGCGCGACGGATTCGACCTCTGCCCGCTGACGCACTGCCAGGTGCTTCGCGAGCCGGATGCAGCCGGGCGCGCAGCGGTGGCGGCCACGGCAGGGCAGGTCCTGACGTGGGAGGATGCGCCGGCGCAGGTCTTCTACACCGCATCATGCGGAGGCACGAGCGAGCGGCCCTCCGATGTCTGGGCCGGCTCTCAGGATCCGCCGTACCTCAGGATTCACCACGACTCCGCCTGCAAGCGCGAGCCGCACTGGGCATCGGAGATTCCAGGGCCCGATCTCGACCGCGTGCTGCGCGCCGCCGGCTTCCGCGGACGCGGCCTGCGCGACGTCAGGCGGCAGTCGCACACGCCGTCGGGCCGCGTGCGCGATCTCCATCTCGTCGGCCTCGCCCCCGACGCCATCAGCGCGCAGGACTTCCGCAACCTCGTCGGGCGTTCGCTCGGCTGGCAGTTGATCAAGAGCACCAACTTCACCGTGCGCCGGACCGGAAGCGGGTTCTACTTCGAAGGACACGGCTTCGGCCACGGCGTGGGCCTGTGCGTGCTCGGATCCGTCGGCCGTGCTGAACACGGCGATTCAGCGAAGAAAATCCTCGACTCGTACTTTCCAGGTTTGAAGATTCGGACCTTCGCCACCGGTTCCGCACCCATTACACGCAACGCACCTGCCGCATCTATCGCACCCGTCGCACCTGCCGCACCTGCCGCACCCGTCGCACCAGTCGCATCCGTCGCACCTAATCCGCCCGCCTACTCGCTCGTCCTGCCGCCGACAGCGGAGGCCGACCGCGCCGCGATTCTGGGCGTGATCGATCGCGCGCTGGCCGACGTCACCCGGGCCGCCGGGCGCAGTACGCCAGCGGACCTGCGCGTCGTGTTTCATCCTTCGGCGGCGAGCTTTCAGCGCGAGACGGGGGAGAGCTGGTGGTCGGCGGCGCGGACGCGCGGCAGCCGTATCGATCTGCTGCCGCCCGACGTACTGCGCGACCGGGGCACGTTCGACGCCACCGTGCGCCACGAGATCGCGCATGCGGTAACGGGGCCCGTCCTCGACGGGCGGCCGATGTGGGTACAGGAAGGCGCGGCCATGCACTTTGCCGGCGAGCCGCCGCCGCAGTCGCTCGTCGAGGCCGACGGCAGCATCCGGCGCGTCACGTGCCCGTCGGATCTGGATCTGCGCCAGCCGGCGTCCGCGGCGATGGCACGCCAGGCGTATGGGCTCGCCGCCGCGTGCTTCGAGCGCGCGCTCGCCGGCACGGGCGACTGGACGCGAGTGAAGTAGCGCCCGAGCTAAAGCTCGGGCCCACGTACTAGGCCCTACGTCTGCCTTCGTAGGACCGAGCTTTGGCTCGGGCGATCGGCTGGTGGGGCAACAATACGCACGGCCGTCACCGCGCCTAGCGCGCTGAGGATCGCTATCGCCGTCAGCTTCACCCCAACGAACCATGGCTCGATGCCGAGGCTCATCCGCGCGGGACGCCAGCTGACGTAGTGCCATGGCAGCAATTGCGTCAGCCCGACGAGCAAGGCCACCGACACCCACCGCTTCGGATGAAAAGCCTGGCCGACCCACCGTGCCCGCCCGAACGCCGGCCAGCCACTGGCGACCAGGTCGGCCACCAGCGAGAGCGCGAGCGTGAGGCCCAGCCCCCACCGCAGCGTCCAGATGAACCACTCGATAGCGTCGTGCAATGGCTTCGTCTCGGATCGGCCGCTCCTCGCGATGATCCACGCGTCGATCTGACCGGCGTACGACTGATGCCAGGCGGCCCCGCGTGCGGTCACCCACCAGACGCCAAAAAACAGAAGCGCGCCAACCGCTACGCAGGACGCATGACGGAACGCGCCGCGAAGAGCGACGAGGACTGGCGCCTCGGGCCGTCGCCACAGCGCGAATACCCCTCCGGTCGTCCACAGCATGACAACCAGGATCAGCAGCGACAGGAGCAGCGAGAAACCCAGCGTCCAGCCGGACGACTCCGGTACGCCGAGCAGCATCCAGAACACACCACCGGCGACCGTCTCTCCAAGGAGGAGCCACGCGGCCGCGATCGCAAGCCGCCGAGTCACTGCGCACCGCCTTCTGCCGGCCCGGTCACAGTCACCGTTTGCACCGTCGTCGAGGCCGAGACGCCAGGCACATACATCGGAGTCACCTGCGCGGGCATCGCGCGAAACACCCCCGGCGTCACGACCTTCAGCAGATACCAGAAGTCCACGCGACCGCCTGGCAGGCCGTCCTGGAAGAACACCGCCCGGTCGTCGCGGAACTCATTGCGCCCTCCCCACGGACGCGCCCGGCGCTTCTCCAGCGGGTACAACCCATCGTCGGCAATGGTCTCCGCGCCGGCTGGCAGCATGTCTTCGATGAGCAGGTAGCGCCAGTCCGCCGCGCCGGCCACCGCGAGGTGCACGAGCAGCACGTCGCCCGGCTTCGCGTTCCCGTTGAACGGCGTCTCCCGATAAGTGATCGTCCTCTTCGTCGTCTGGACGGGAGAAAGCATGAAGTAATCGCGAGCGATCGCGAGCTTCCGGTCGCCCGTGCGCTCGATGGGTGTGCGCGTGTCGAAGTAGCGGGCCGTCGCCGCCCAATACACAGTGCCCGCGCCGCGCGTGGAGACGCGGATGTCGTTGTCGCCTTCGCGACCGGTGGCCGTGATCTGCACGGGATCGGGCGCGGCCAACGATTGCTGGTCGAAGCTGACGCTCTTGAGCGGCGTGCCGTTGACCGAGACGTCCACCGCGATCGGTGATCCTGACTCGCCGCGGGCCTGCATATACGCCGTGAGGCCGTAGATCACCATCGCCGTCTGCTTGGTACTGACCCAGTACGTGCCGGACTGGCGGGTCGCCAGGAGATACCGCACCGCGCCCTCGAGCACGGCGTTCGATGGATCGTGGGCCACGAGTGCCCGGACCGCGGTCGCCGTTGCCTCGACGCTGGTGTCCTCCCAATCGTCGAGCAGCGGGTCAGTCGGCGTCTCCCACCAGGCGAGATCGCCCGTCCGCCTGGCTTCTCCCAGCAGCTCACGCGCGAGCCCTTCGGCGCGCGGGTCCTTGCGCGCGTCCAGTGCGAGCAGGAGAAGCGCGCGACCATAGGGCGTCAGCTCGCTGCGCGACGACCACACTTCCTCGAGCGCGGCGGTTCGATCGAACGGCCCCGCGTCCAGATAGCCGGGCTCGAGCCTGCTCGCGGCGGCGCGCTCGAGGACGTAGACCATGTAGGCCTTCAACGTCGGGACGGCACGCGGATACTTCCGGTAGAGGCGCGCGAGCGCGGTCAGGCCGGTGCGGATGCGATCCTCGGGCACCTTGTAGCCGGCCGCCTGCGTTTCGAGCAGGCCGTAGACGGCATACGCCGTCATGAACGGATGGTTCTCGTCGGTCTTCCACCAGCCCCAGCCTCCGTCATCGTGCTGGTACTCGAGCAGCCGCTTCATGCCGGCCGTCGCGTAGCGATCCACCTGCGACAGTCGCTCGGTGGGCCGCAGCTTCAGCTGCGCAAGCGTCCGCGCGACGGTCACGCTCGGCAGGTACGACGACAGCGTCTGCTCCGTGCAGCCGTATGGGTAGCCCGTCAGGAAATCGAGCGCGCCCAGGAGCGATCCGGCGAGCGAGGGCGCGAGCGAGATCTGGATCGTGCGCGCCGCCGGGTTCGAAGCCGCGGGGATGTTCAACGAGGCGCTGCTGGAGGCTCCGCGCGCCAGCACACCCGACTTCGCCACCTCACGCCGCAGTCCCGAGGGCAGCACCGGAACAAAGAGCTCGACGGCGTCGCTGTCGGTATCGGCGATGGCCTTGGCGGTGACCGTCGCGACGCCGACCTTGTCCGCCGTGAAGCGCCAGTCGATCCGCTGCTCGCCGGCCGAGGGAATGGTGAGCCGATCGACGGCGCCAGCCGCTGTGCCATTCGGTCCTGCCTTTGGCGTCAGGTTCGACGCCGACAGGCTGACCCCGACAATCTTGGTGTCGGGCAGATAGTTGTGGGTGATCACGGGGACGCTGACCTCGTCGCCCTGCGCCAGGAATCGCGGCGTCACCACGCGCACGATCAGATCCTTCGTGACAGTCGTCCGCGCCAGCGTCGAGCCGACGCGCGTGTCTTCGGTCACACCGCGCGCCGTCAACCGCCATGTCGTCAACGCATCCGGGTAGGTGATCTCGACGCGGGCTTCGCCCTTCGCGTCCGTCACCACGTCGCCGTTCCAGTAGATCGCGTCGGGGAAGTCTTTCCGGACCGTCGGCTGCGCGGGCTTGTCGGCCTTGAAGTCGGCAAGCGAGTAAGGCCGGCGGCGCATCGCGAGCATCAGCTGCTGATTGCCCGAGTAGCCGACGAAGTAATAGGAACGCGAGAACTGCGTGCCGACGCGGCTGTAGGTGCGCTGGTAGAAGTAGCGCAGCGGGTCGGGCGTGTCGTCGGCCTTCACCCCGTAGACGGCCTCGTCCACGACCGACAGGCTGAATTGCCCGCGCACCGGAGTGCCGGCGGCATCCATCGCCTTCAGCAGGAACTTCCCGGGCGTGCGTGGCTTCGACACGGCCTGCTCGGCGGTAAGGCTCACCTGCAGTTGACGCGAGACTGCCGGCACCTTCACGCGTCGCTCTGCGCGAAAAAGACGATCCTTCGAGAGGAATGCCACGTTGACCCAGGTGTCACCGATATCCTCGTCCCGGATGGGGACTTCAATCGTCTCGTTGCCTTTCGCGTGGACGACGTGGTGCCAGGAGACGTCCTGCGCTTCCTTCGTGACCAGCACGTCGGCGTCGAACTCCGCGCCCTGGATCAAGAAGCGGGCGCTTTCGCCAGGCGCCACCGTCTTTTTCTCGGGGATGAGCTCGAGATAACGCTCGCGCCCGGCGTCGTCGCTCGTGAACGCCTGCGCACCCGGCACCCACACGAACGTGTCGTCGTGGACGGTGCGGTCGTCGCTCCGGGCCGACACGCGGATGCGATACTCGCCGCCGGTTGGTGGAGCCTTGAACGTCCACGCGGCCCGGCCGTCGGCATCCGTCGTGACCTTGCCCGTCGTCACGACTTGGGTGCCGTCGCTGTCTGTCCAGTAGCGTCCCGGAACGCGGGTCACTACAGTTACCGTGACCGGCTGGCCCGGCTGCGGCGCGCCGAGGTAGTCCACCGCGCGGATGCGGAGCACCGTCGACTCACTCGTGCCGATGACGTACTGCTCCGGATTGGCCACCAGCAGGAACGCGCCGTACGTCGCGTTCACCACCGACGAGCCGCTCACCTCGCGGCTGCTGGCGTCGGCGACGCGCGCCTCGATCCGGAGGCTGTAGTCGTTGCCCTTCTCGTCGAGCGCCACCGGCACCGTAATCTCGGCCGTGCCGTTGGCGTCGAGCCGCGCGCTGCCCTGCAGCGCTTCTTCATCGCCATACCAGTACCCGCCGCCGCCTTCTTCGTCCTCTCCGTCCTCTTCCATCCAGCGGTATGGCGAGTAGTACGGCTGGCGATGCGCGGCCCAGGCGATGCGGCCGCCGGCCACCGGCTGGCCAAAGTAGTAGCGCGCGTTGATCGTCACGTGGACTTCGTCGTCCTGCACGATGAAGCGCGTGCCCGGCGTGACGCGAACCTCGAACTCCGGCTTGCGATACTCCTGGACCTCGAAGCCGCCCGAGGCGCTGTCGTCGCCGTGGAGGATGGCGATCGAGTAGTTGCCGAGCGAGGCGCCGGCCGGCAGCGGCACATCGGCCGTGATGCCGCCGAACCGATCGACCTTCCGGCGCTGGCGGGAGATCACCTTGTCGGTGACGTCGGACACGCGCACCTCGACGTCCGTCGCATCGAAGGGCTGGAGCGCCCCGTGCGATCGCCAGCGAAGAACGGCTTTCAAATGAACGACGTGCCCGGGCCGGTAAATCGGCTTGTCGGTGTAGACGTAGCCGACCAGCTCGCGCGGGGACTCGCGAAGGTACCAGCTTCCGGGATCGACGACGGTGACCTGCGACCCACACTGCGCCACTGAAATCACATCGCCGGACGCGGTTTCCGTGAATCGCGCGTCGAAAACGCCGTCGCTTCCCGTGATGCCCGAGGCGATTGCTTTCTGGTTGTGGAGGATCCGCGTGTCACACCCGGGGACAGGCTTGCCCGTCATCCGGTCGGCCGCGAACAGCATGATCTGGCCCGGCGCGGCCTTGCTCACCAGGCCGACGTCGGAGACAACGACCACCGTGTACGCCCGGTGTGGAGGCAGCACCGCCTCGACAACGTACATACCGGGATCCTGGACGCCGATCGGAATGCGGCGCACGTCGACGTCGCGCAACGGCGGCAGAATCTCGCGCCAGGAGGTCACCAGTTGCGACGCGTTCAGCACCGGCACCTGCGCGAACGAATTGACGTTGACCGTGCGGCGGAGGACGACGGTCTTCCGATCCATCGACACGCGGCGCTGATAGCGGTAGTCGTAGCTGAATTGCCCCCGCCAGAAGCTGTGGATGCGCACGCGCCACTCGGCCTTCCAGTCAGCAATGCGCTCGAGCAGCGTCGGCGTCTGGGCGACGAGCGGTTCCTCGCTGCCAAGCTGGTGGGGATCCTTGAGCCCCGAGAGGAACGCGACAGGATCCTTGACGCGATACACGCGGAAGTCGAGGTGATCGAGCTGGCGGAACGTCAGGTAGATCGCCGGCTTCTCACGCGACGTCGCAATGGTGCCCGACGAGACCGAAAACGAAGGCCGGGTGTCTGGCGCCTGTTCGGCACTCTGCGCCGTTGCGGCCGCCGCGTGAGTCAGCAGGAGCGCACACAGTACACCCTGGACGCAAATCTGCCTGGAGACGTGGGTCATGGCCTGGAGGAAGGAGTCGGTGAAGGCGAATGCTACCACCGCAAGGGAGGGGAGCCTGTCAACTGCTTGGACACCGGATTCGCGAAATTGACCCCTAGGGCACCAGCGTGAGACGGAACACGCCGACGAACTGCTGGTTGGCGGCGAGCGGACGCCACCGCGGCGACGGATGGCGCGTCAGGTCCCCGAGGCGGACCTTCCGCATCTCGCCGGGTCCGTGCTCGTCAGGTCCTGTATGGTAAACGACGAAATCGTCAGCGCCCCGATCGAACCGAGACGGTCCGATGAAGATCATGAGGTGATCCGGCTCGTGCTGCGAGGGCTGACGGTAGTAAAGCAGGTCGCCGGGCCGCGCGGCGCCGGCGTCGCGCGCGACGAAGCGCGCGTTGTACCGGATCAACGTCTTCGCGTCGGCGAACTCCGCGAGCGGCGCCTCTGGATCGGATGACACCCGGAACAGCGGCATGTGATCGCCGCCTGCGGGACGCTGCGACACGTCCGGCAGGCCGGGCTCGAGCGGGAGCCTCGTCAGCCGCAGCCACTCAGGCGTATGCGGCCGCAGTGACTCGCGCACGGCATATCGGATCAGCGCGGCGCAGTCGGTGACGCCGGCGACGGGCTGGTAGAACGCGGCGTCGGCGAGCAGGACGAACCAGCCGCGAAAAGCCGCGCGGTCGCCTTCGTCGGTCAGGCGGAGCTGGGCAGCGGTCGTGGGGACAGTCCCCCGTGCATTGGGGACAGTCCCCCCTGCAAAGGTGAGGGGGACAGTCCCCAATACCGACAGGACGAGCGGCACGAGGCGGGCGCGCGCCACGGCGGCACTCCTAGTCGCGTTTCCAGCCCGTCAGCGTGCCGCCGAGCACGCCGGCGAACGCGTGCACACCGTCGCGATCCGCGCGCAGGGCGCTCGCTGTTACGCGAAGGCTCATGCCCGTGACCATCAACGCCTTGACCGTGGCGGCGGCCAGGCGTCCGTGATGCTTGCGGATGTAGCGCTCGAGATTGCGATAGTAGATGCGCCGCTGTCGCGCGCGCCCGAGGCCGGCCACCGAGACGCCGCCGATGTGGCGGAACACGGCGCCCGGCACCGAGTAGACTTCCCAGCCGCGCTCCTCGAGACGCTTGCAGAGATCGACGTCCTCGAACCATGCCGGCGAGAACTGTTCGTCCATTCCCGCGACGTCCTGGAACGCGCGGCGGCGCACCATGAGGCACGAGGATGGCGAGCGATCGACGGGGGCGGACGCGGACTGATCGAGGTCGGTGCCCTCGGCCCGGCGGGTCACCGGGTTGCCAGGCCAGATCCGGCTCACGAGCAGCAGCTCGAGCGCAACGCTGCCGACGGTGGGAAACCGGCGCGGGCGGAACTCCTGCTGCGGCTCCTCGGTCATCGAGATCAGCCGGCCGGATGCCGCGCCGCACGTCGGGTGCTCATCGAGGCACGCGACCAGTCGATCAACCGCCTGCGGCGTGGCCTCGGCATCGGGGTTGAGCAGGAGCAGGTAATCGCCCGCCGCCACCGCGGCGGCCTGATTGACGCCCGCGGCGAAGCCCGTGTTCTGCGACAGTCGGATCAGGCGTGCGGAGGGAAACGAGGAGACGACCAGATCGGCGCTGCCGTCGGTGGACGCATTGTCGACGACGACCAGTTCGGATCCGGGGGGCACCGATTCGAGCGAGCGCCTGAGGAACTCGCGATTGTTCCAGCAGACAACCAGTGTCGAGACGGTGGAAGACACCAAGACCCATAGTAGCACCACCTCAACAATTGAATTCGCATTTGGGCGCAGTCGTAAGAGGAAGTGTGCAAGGTTTACAGCGGCCGCTTGGCCGTGGCAGAGTCGCCGTATGCGCATCTGCGCGGCGCTGGTCCTGTTGCTGCTCACCTTCGTCACGCGTCTCGCGGGACAGGCGCCGGCACCCAGCGTCCCCAACGTCCGCAACGCTCCCAACGTCCCCAACGGCCCCGTACTCATTGAGACCCCGAACGACGCGACTCGGATTGAGTGGGAGAAGCGTGTCGCGCTGATGATCCGCCATGGACAGCTGAAGCTGCGCGAGGAGCAGATCTCGCCCGACCAGACGAAGCGCGACCAGTGGTTCGTCCAGCTCTACAAAGGCGTGCCGGTCATCGGCGCGGAAGTGTGGCGGCAGATGGAAGCAAGGAAGGCCGTCGCACTCGAGGGCACTTTCTACACGGGCATCGACATCAACCCCGTGCCGAAGCTCACGCGGCTGGAGGCGCAGGACGCGCTTGCCGCGCAGGCGCCCGATTCACCGGGGCCCAGCCTGCCGCCGACGCTCGGCATCCTGCCGCGACCAGACGGGACGTTCGTGCTGGTCTACCAGGGACGCGTCTTCGCGAACGGCACCGTGACGCTGTACTCGCTCGATGCGAAGACCGGGGCAGTGGTGCAGTCGGATGTGGATCCCGGTGTTGGACAGAACTAAAGTTCTGCCCCACTGGTGTTGTGGCTGTCAGGCAGAACTGAAGTTCTGCTCCACATGATGTGGCGCAGGACTTTAGTCCTGCGCGTCGCGAGCGGGCAGCTCGACGCCGATGCCGGCAAGCCGCCCGTCGGCGTGACGCGACCACACGAGACCGCCAGCCGACTCGATGATCGCGCGCGCGAGCGGCAGGGAAAACCCCAGGCCTCCCAGCCACTCGGCTTCGAAGCCGCTGCCCGGTGTGCTCGATCCCGTATCGCCGATCGTCAGTCGCACGGTCGGCTTTTCACCATCTGTCGCCTGCGCGTGCACGGCCACGCGCGTGCCGTCCGCCGCGGCGCGCAGCACAGCCGCCGCCAGCGCGTGCAAAGCCTCGGCGAGCGGACGCGGCGCGATGGGCACGCGAGCGTCGGTCTCTATTGAGATCGGCGCCTCGAGTCCGCGCCCCGTTCGCGCGATCGCCTGCTGCACGGCCTCGGTGATCGCCGGCCCCATCGGCGTCTCGGGGCCAGGAGTGGCCTCGACCAGCTCGGTCCAGTCGCGCAGCTGCCGCACGACGAGCTCGAGGCTGGCGCACGCCCGCCGCGCACGCTCGAGATGCGCCCGCTGCGCCGGCGACAGCGCGCCGGCGCGCTCGTCGGCCGCCTGGGCAATCGACCCTGACGCTACGGTCAGGGGCGTGCGCAGTTCGTGGAGAATCAACTCGACCATGGCCCGGTCCCGCGACGAGCCGCTCATACCGGCAGCGTACCCCAACCCGGGACACGCGGGAGCGGGGCAGCTGGCAGCGGGTAGCCGGCAGCCAGCAGCGGGTAGCCAGCAGCCAGCTGCGGTGTTGGTGCCTGTCGGGCATCTAACCCCATAATTGAGACGTAGTCTCTTCTGGGAGGGTTCTGATGCTGGTTCGACGGGCTTCCGATCTGCAGTGGCGCGACGTCACGCCGGAGCCGCTGTACCTTCGCCGTCGCGAGTTCCTCGCCACGGTGCCGCTCGCCCTGGGCGCGGTCGGCGCGGCGCTTTCGGGTGACGAGACGCTGGCGCAGGGCAGCGGACAGAAGCTCGAGGCCGCCAAAAGCCAGTACAGCACCACCGAGATGCCGACGCCCTTCAAGGACGTCACCACCTACAACAACTTCTACGAGTTCGGCACCGACAAGGGGGACCCCGCACAAAACGCGCACACGCTGCGCCCGCGCCCGTGGACCGTCACGATTGACGGGGCGGTGACCAGGGGCGGCAAGTTCGCCATCGACGATCTCGTCAAGCCGTACAAGCTCGAAGAGCGGATCTACCGCCACCGGTGCGTGGAGGGCTGGTCGATCGTCGTGCCGTGGATCGGGTTTCCGCTTGGCGATCTGGTAAAGGCCGTCGAGCCGACGGAGAAGGCCAGGTTCATCGAGTTCACCACGCTGATGGATATGGCGCAGATGCCGGGCGTGCGGTCGCCGGTTCTCGACTGGCCCTACACCGAGGGCCTGCGCCTGGACGAGGCGAAGAACCCGCTGGCGATCCTCTGCGTCGGCCTCTACGGCCAGGTGCTGCCGAACCAGAACGGCGCGCCGCTCCGCCTCGTGGTCCCCTGGAAGTACGGCTTCAAGAGCATCAAGTCGATCGTCCGGATCCGGTTCGTCGAACGTCAGCCCGCGACGGCGTGGAACAAGTCCGCGCCCAACGAGTACGGGTTCTACTCGAACGTGAACCCGAACGTGGATCATCCGCGGTGGAGTCAGGCGAAGGAACGGCGCCTGGGTGAGTTCTCCAAGCGTCCCACGCTGATGTTCAACGGCTATGGCGATCAGGTCGCCTCGATGTACACCGGCATGGACTTGAAGAAGTACTACTAGAGCCAGAGCCAGAGCCAGGAGCCAGGAGCCGGGGACCAGGGACCAGGGACGAAGGACGAAGGACGAAGGACGCAGGACGAACGAGGGACACCAGTGGAGCAGGACTTCAGTCCTGCTTCTTCACAGCGTCCATTTGCACTCTCCGCATGAAAAAGCTGGTCAAGCCGCTCGTGTTCGTGGCCTGCCTCGGGCCGCTCGCGTACCTGGCGTGGGAGGCGCTGCATGATCGGCTCGGCTCGAACCCGATCGAGGAGATCACCCACGAGACCGGCGTCTGGACGCTGCGTTTCCTGACGCTGACGCTGCTCATCACGCCGCTGCGGCGATGGACGGGCTGGAACGTTCTGATCAAGTACCGCCGGATGCTGGGGCTGTACGCGTTCTTTTACGGCTGCCTGCACTTCACCACGTACATCTGGCTCGATCAGTTCTTCGACTGGCCGGGAATGGTCAAGGACATCGCCAAGCGGCCGTTCATCACCGTCGGCTTCACGGCCTTCGCGCTGATGATTCCGCTGGCGCTCACCTCGACGACGGCGTCAATACGATGGCTGGGTGGCCGGCGGTGGAACCTCCTGCACCGGCTGGTGTACGTAAGCGCGATCCTCGGCGTGATTCACTACCTGTGGCTCGTGAAGGCGGACACGTCGCGGCCGATTCGCTACGGCGTGATCGTCGCGATCCTGCTGCTCGCGCGGCTGATTCACACGATGCGTCAGCGGCCGTCGGCGTCGATGAGCCGCGTGGCCGCGCCATCGCCCGTCTCCCAGGCGGCGAGAACGCCGTAAGCGGTCGGCGTCAGCGCGACGAACTTGCCGGCCGCGTCGAGCAGTTGCGGCTCGTGTCCTGCGGCGGTGACCATCAATCCTCTCGCCGCATTCCACGCCACGACCGGCCCGCGCGCCGAGATCGCGAGCGCGGGGTTCACTCCGTTGCCGACGACGGATTCGGGCTGGCCGGGCGCCGCAAGGTAGACCGTCTGCTCGCGCCGCCAGACCGTGGTGATGTCGCCGCCGCTCGCGCCGACGCCCCCGCCGTCCATGGGGCAGGCGTCAAGCGTCCAACTGCCGGTGCCGAGCTTCTGCGGCGGCCCGAACGCGCCGGCTTTTCCACGAGCCAGGTAGAAATCGCGATGGCCGTCGAGGGCATTCCTGAACATCACGAGGATCTCGCCGGCCTCCGTGATCGCCAGCGACGGATGGCAGCACTGGCAAATCGTGCCCGAGGGCGATTGGTAGACCTGGACGTTCCGGCTCCACGTGCGACCCGCATCGCTCGAGATCGACGCGTAGAGCTGGGTCCCTTTCGCGCGCAGGTCCAGCCACGCCGTGACCACTGTCGAGCCGCGCGCTGCCATCGCGTGGAGCCCTTCCCGCGCGGCGCCGTCGATGTCGTTCACCTTCACCGCCGGGCTCCACGTGCGGCCGCCATCGGCCGATCGCCAGGCCATCAGGTCGCCGTCCTTCCCGCCACCGAGCATCCCGGCGATGGCGGTGACGATGACGGCGTCTCCGGCAACCGCGACGCGCGGCCCGCGGTGATTGCCGAGCGACAATGCCGGGACCCTGGCGACCGTCGTCAGCGTCCCGAAGGTCCGGCCGCCGTCCCGAGACGAAGACACGGAGATCGTGTTGGCCTCGGCGCACGCGAGGTATACCGCATCGCCGTCCGCCGCCAGTTGCGGCTGGCGGCAGGGCAGCGGGCGTCGGGGTTCGTCCGCGAACCCGATCGCAGACGACAGGGCGAGGGCCGAAAGGAGCGCGCCGATGGGGGACGTCTTCCGCATGCTGACGGCTATGATGGCGCGAATTTCGTCAACCGCATAGCATGACGCGATGTTCCGCGGTCTTCAGCGGCCGGAGACTCGAGCCGTCATTGGAGTGCTCGGCCTTGTTCTGGTGTTCTACGTCGTCAACAACGGCGTCTGGCTGCTGCTCGATCGATCGTCGCCGTCGTACGACAAGGCCGCACACGCCGGGTTCGCCCTGCAGTTCCTGCGGCTGTTCGAAGAGCCGACCCGCCTCTCGCTGGCGAAGCTGCTGAAGGTCACGCAGTACTGGCCGCCGTTCTTCCACCTGTCCAGCGTGCCCGTCACGATGGTCCTGGGCTTTTCGGTGGCGAGCGTCGCGGCCACGAATTTTCTTTTCCTCCCGGTCGCGGTATTCAGCATCTACGGCATCGGGCGCCGGCTCTTCGACGAGTGGGTCGGCGCCTGGGCCGTGGTGCTCACGCTGCTCTTTCCGATCGTCTACGCGCTCGCGAGGACGGTGCTCGTGGATTTCGCGCTGCTCGCGATGGTGGCGCTGTCGTTGAATCTCGTCTTGGCGAGCGACGGCGGCTTGTACCCGCGACGGAGCTGGGGCCTCGGTCTCGCCGCAGGTTGCGCGATGCTGACGAAGTGGACGGCCGTCGTGTTTCTGAGCGGGCCCGCGCTGTTCTGGCTCGTGCGATGCCTCAGGCGCGGGAAGCCTCGCCCCTTCGCGGCGGCGGCATCTCTCGGACTGGCCGCGCTGGCGTTCGCCCTCGTGGCGCTGCCGTGGTACGTGAAGGCGTTTGGGCCGTTCGTCGAGGGCGCAAAGGTGGCGTTCGGGTCGGATCCCCTGCAGGAAGGCGATCCGGCCGCGGTGCTGGACTCCGTCAAGTGGTACTGGCATGCCACCGAAAGCGCGCTGATACTGTGGCCCCTGTTGATACCGACGCTCGCGGGGCTCGCGGCGTGCCTGGTCTGGCGTCGGCATCGCGAGGGGCGGCTGTTCCTGTTGTGCTGGACGCTCCCGCCGCTCGTCTTCCTCGTGCTGATTCCCAACAAGGACGCGCGGTTTGTCGTCCCCGCGCTGCCCGCGGTCGCGATGATGGCCGCTGCAGGAATCCAATCGATGCCGTGGCGCACCGTTCGCTCTGCGATCTGGGCGTCCACCCTGGCCGTCGGCATCCTGCAGTTCTACGCGATCTCCTTCGGGTGGCCTTTTCCCGCCAGCCAGGCAAGCAACGCCCCGTCGCGCCGCGCCGATTGGCGAGTCGGCGAGATCGTATCGGCGATCGCCTCGACGCATGCTGCACGCCCGATGCTGGTGGGCGTGTTGCCGAACGAGCCGGACTTCGAGCCGAACCTGTTCATACTGGCCACCGCGATCGGCAGGCTTCCGTTGCACGTCAACGGGCTCGGCTACCATCGCGAGGCCGCCGAGGACTGGTCGCGCTACGACGCCATCGTCTCGAAGACCGGAACGCTGTCTCCTGAATACTCGGCCGGCAATCGCATTGCGCTTCGCCAGGATCTGGTCCGCCGGGCGCACGCGTCAGCCGGAGGGCTTCGCATCGCGCTGTGGAGGACATGGCCGCTGCCGGACGGCTCCCGGGCCGAGGTTTACACGATCACAGATACGTCCGGCACTCCGGGCACACCCGCGAGGTAAAGGCCGAGGGACCCGGGGCGCTTTCTTGCCCAGCCGCGGGAGGGCGTGCTAATATCAGTGTTTGTTGACGCGGGGTGGAGCAGTCCGGTAGCTCGTTGGGCTCATAACCCAAAGGTCGCGGGTTCAAATCCCGCCCCCGCAACCAAGTTTCCTAGGAAAAGGGTGGTCTTCGGGCCGCCCTTTTTCTTTTTTGTTCCGCGACTGTCCGTGAATTGTCCGTGTGCTTTAGCTCGCCGCCTCTTCTCGGGGTGAGTGCTCGGCGATTTTTTCGTCATGCGCGGGGAGCGCACTGACGTACGCAGCCAACTGCTTCAAGGCATCGCGCTGGTCCTCCTGACTGGTTATGTTGTAGCGGTCGAACATCGCGCGGGTCCGGTGACCGGTCAGGCTCATGGCGACCGTCTCAGGAACGCCGGCGCGGACCATGTTACGGGCTGCCGTGCGGCGCAGGTCATGGAACCGTCGACCTGGGACGTGTCCTGCCTTGCAGGCTGCCGCGCACGCCTTCTTGAAGTCCACTATTGGTCGCCCGCTCCTATGACCCACGGCGCGAGGTCGAGCTGTCCGGTAGCGATGCACCCAGAATCAACGGTCGACAAGTCCGTTACGTTAGGCGGCTGGTTATAACTGCTCGGGGCGATCGCGGGAGCGCAAGCCGTAACCGGGCAGTGGCCTCGCCGGCACAGCCGAACTAGGAGATCGCAGATGAGCCGCGACTATCCAGAGAAGAAAACGAAGGACCTGACGCCTGAGGAGAATAGGCGCATCCGGGCCGACTTGCGCTCAGGAAAGGACCCGCGGGTGATCGCGAAGGAACTGGGCTGTTCTCGAAGTCAGGTTGCGGGGGTTAAAGCCAATATGACGATGGGCCGGTAGCGGTCCGCCGCCTGACGCTTGGCGCTCGACGCATCAGGGCCTCGGGGGGCGTGGTACGGCCACGATGATTTCGAGCTGCTCAAGGTCGCGCTGGCGCCGCACCGGCATCAAGTCCAGGACCCGAAAGAGCAGCTTCGCGTGTGCAATCGAACCGTTGAGGGCGCGCTCGGCGGTCCGCAGGAGGACTGGCGCGCAGTAGTGGCGGACGACCTCACGCGCGTCCGCGTCCAGCCACTCAAGGAACTCGACGTCCTGCTTCCAGTTCGAGATGGTGGCGTGACGGCAGCCAAGCTGTCGGGCAAGGACTGCGTCGGTAAAGGGACGTCCGTCAGCCAACGCCGTGGCGCGAGCCTCGCGGTACCTCAACTGGAGGGCCGTGGGCTTAAACGCTGGCGTCGTCGGTTGCTGCTCGGCCATCGCGGACGGCTACTCGTACGGTTTATTACGGTGGGGCCGCCCAGGGTGGTGCTGTGAGCCGGTTTCGGGGCAGCACCCCCGACGATCTTCGCATTCGCACGCTCGGTCGCTCCCGGGTAAGGAGCCTACGCGGCGCGAAATACTCGACGAAACCGGATTCCACTGAGCGTCGCTTCGGCACGGGGACGCCAATTCGCTCTCGCGAAATTGATTATCCCAACCGTCCTCAGGCACGCAGGGCGTCGCTGAGGTCCGTGCTAGCGGGCACGAAGCCCCGTTGGCTACGCCACCGTCCATCACTCAGCCCGTAGCAGACGCAGGGGAGCGATCCTGAGCACACGGAGAAGAGGCGACCAGACCGCCGCGAGCGCCGCGGCAAGCATCAGCGCGGCGACGGCGGTAAGCACGGCCGGGTTTGGGACCGCAAGATTCCAGACGATTTGGTTCAGCAGTCGGCTTAGGCCGAATCCGCCCAACTCGCCGAGAATGACGCCGACCACGACCGGCCAGAGCGATTGTACGAGCAGTAGTCGGACGATCACGGCTGGCCGTGCACCCACGGCCATCCGAATACCGACTTCGGTGGTGCGCTGACCGACCGCCCAGGCCACGACACCGTATACACCCACCATCGCCAGAACAATCGCCATCACCCCAAACGCGGCGAAGAGCGACGTGAGGAACTGTAGGTTGGCGATGTACTGCTGGCTCGCAATCTGCTGGGCCATCGTCTTGATGTCGTATGCCTTCTGATCCTTGTCAACGTGCGCGACGGCGTCGTCTATCGACCTGCTCAGTAGAAGCGGGTTGAGCGAGGTCCGGACGAGAAGCACTTTCTGGGTATGGATCCACTCATCTTCGCTGCCGTACTCTCGCAAATGCTGACGGAACGGCACGTACATCACCGCTGGGGTCGGGTTGAAGTAGATCGGATAGGCGACGTCGGACACGACGCCGACAATCTGCCTGGCCTGCGGCTCTTCAAACGTCCCCGGTTGGCCGCCCCATCCAATCGAGACATGAATCGATTGGCCGATGGGGTCCTGCTCTGGAAAATGACGATCGGCGAACGCTTTGTTGATCACGGCAACCCACGGGGCCGACGCGACGTCATGCTCTGCAATCCCGCGCCCTCGGAGCAGCCGGAGGCCGAGCGTGTCGAACGCCTGGGCATCGACTTCGCTGAAGTCCGCGGCCAACCGGTGCTCTTCGTCGGGCACCGGTCGGCCAACAATCGTGAAGTGGTGCATCCACACGTTCATCGGTAGACGGCTGATGATGCCAGCGCGCGCGACGCCCGGCATGGCCCGGACACGCTCAAGGAGCTGGTCATAAAACGCCTCGACTTGAGGAGTCACAATATTCGAGTCGTGCGCCGTTTTGTTCGAGTACTTCGGGCCCGCGACCAGAACGTCAGCCGTCAGCAGACTCTCAGGAGCGACGCAGGGCAGCTTGCGTAGTTCTGACACAAGACCCTGCAGCATGAGTCCGGCGCCGACGAGGAGCACCATCGCCAGCGACACTTCGGTGATAAGCAGCGCGTTGCGCCCTCGACGGCGCACACCACCGCCGACGCGGCCGCCTTCCTTCAGGGCTTCATTGAGATCCACGCGAGACGCGCGCAGCGCGGGTACGAGACCAAACACGAGGCTCGAGAGCACTGAGAGGCCGAGCGCGAAGGCCAGCACTCGCAGATCGACGGACACGTCGCGGAGGAATGCTGTGGGTGCAATGAGCGGATAGACACGCACTGCGACCACGGCAATCAACACACCAGTTAGCCCGCCGACGCTGGACAGCAGCAGGTTCTCAGTGACCAACTGGCGTACCAGACGGCCCCGCCCGGCCCCAGTTGCCGCGCGCAGCGCGAACTCCCGCTGTCGCGCCGTGCCGGCCGCGAGCAGAAGGTTCGCCACGTTCGCGCAGCCGATCAGAAGGATGAAACTGACGGAGCCCAGCAAGAACGTCAGAATCTGGGTCGCATCACTAAACATCCAATCGCGAATGGTTACCACGTGGGCGCCGACGTTCTCGGTCTTCTCCCCCCGCGCCTGGAGCACCTGCCGACTGACCGCGGTCACCTCGGCGGCCGCAGCCGCCCGCGATACACCCGGCTTGAGCCGACCGATGGCGGTCATCCAGCGTGCTACCGGTATCTGTCGAAGATCGGTGGCCGCCCAGAACGCCACAGAATCCACCCAGGGCCAGAGCGTGAATCCCTTCGGCATCACACCGATTACCGGTCGAACCTCCCCGTCGATTCGCAACATCTTGCCGATCGCATCAGGCCGACCTTGGAAGTATCGCTGCCAGGCGTCATAGCTGATGACGATGGCTCTGGCTTCCTTCTGCTTGACCACGTCCTTGAAATCGTCTCGACGATAAATGCGTCCGAGGATAGGGACGACCCCGACAACGGAAAGACCGTCCTCGTTGACCGGCGTCTGCGTTACCCGGCCTGTCGGGCCACCGCCTGAGAGGGTGACGGGGACGGCGAAAGGCTGACTCAGCCCGATCTCCTCGAACGACTTACCGCTCTGCAGAAGCGCCTGAACGATCTCGCAGCTTGGGGGTTGGTCGCCAAAAATCGGATCGGTATTCGAAATGACTACGAGCTGCTCTTCGTTCGCGAAACCGAAGTCATAATGGACGACTCTGTTGAGCAGGCTGTACATCGTCGTCGTCGCCCCGACGCCGAGACCCAATGACAGCGTAGCCACGACGATGAGGGTGGGATGCCGAACCCATAGGCGAAGAGCGAAACGGACGTCGGCGAGTTCAATCATCACCTGCTCCCTGAAGGGCCTTGCGTCGGTCGCAGATTCTACCCCCCGCGGACTGCGAAAGCTAACTCGGGTCGCGGTTTGCTTTGTGGTCGCGACATCAGGTACGGCGCGAACTGGCGCTCGCTGTCACGCCGCCCGAAACTCACGCCGAAACGGTCTTCCGGCCGCGCCGGCGCCCGTGTACGTTAAGCCGGTCGCTCTGAGAGGGGGAAGCCACGCGCCAGAACCTTCCATCCAAGTGGCCAACCAGAGTCGGAGGACTGATCCTAGCCATGCCGCTGCAGTACCGATCGGGTGAAGAAATCAGGGGACCGCGTGCTTCTTCACGGAGAGCCCGGCGAGGTCGACTTTGTCGCCGACGGTTTTTCCGGTGACGCAGACATGGACTGGTACTTCAACGACTGCGGTCCGGGTGTCATGGTTCTGGAGCCCAAGCATTTCGGCAGCGCCTATGTCCCCGGCGATTGGGAGGACTTGGTATTTGTCAGCCGGAGACTGAGCGGGGCCTGCCGAGCAGCTCAAATGCGTAAGTCCGGCTGTGGTCAGCTCACGATGACACCTACGCTGCTCGAAACTCACGCCGAAATCGGATACCACTGAGCGGCGCTTCCCCTTGGCAATACCGCTTCTTGGTAGTAACTCCGACGAGACAGTTGGCGGAAGCGCGTCAGGTGCGCGCGTGTCGGATGGCTGTCCTATCCGCCGAGGTCGATTCTACGAGCTATTGAGCCTTTCCCAAACCCAGAATCGGACAGCATTTCAGCCAATCCGCACGTCGCCCTTGAAGACCGCAAAGACCAGCGCGATGTCGAGGATTGCGAGAGCAGGCGTCACGAAATTGTCGCCGTTTTGGAAGTATGGCAAGCCTAGGTAGATCGACAGACCGAGCGCCAGGAACACCATCGTTCCAACGCGGCGCAACTCCCCGAACCAGATGCCAAGCGAGAGCAGGACCACAAAGGCGAGCTTTGCGATCCACGCGGCAACGCCTATCGATCCCAAGGGGCGAGGCTCCTTCTACTCGTCTGATCCCGCTTCGGCTTCCCAGTCCTGTTCTGCCAACTCCAGGTACTTCCGTACGCGCGCCAGATGCGTGGGCTTTAGCGCATCGCCGACGACGCGCACCTGCACGCTGATGCTGCCCTTGGCAAACGGGACGGTCAGCGAGAAAACGCCATCAGCGGGGGTGCGCGTTTGATTTACCATTCTACGCCGCGATCACGCCGCTCGAAAAATCCGGTGAAACGTAATTCCCTTGTGCGTCGCTTCCGCTCCGGGACGCCAATAGCTGTGGCGGCGGAAGCCAGCAATCAGCCGATCAGGTCCACTGGCCGCTGTCCGTGAATTGTCCGTATGCCGAACCCAACTCACTACGATTCACGCCATGCGCGTCCGCAATACTGACCTGGTTTCCTGCGAGATTATGGGGTGAGGCACGGACAGTCGCGGTCGGAAATCGGCTCCGGCAACCACGGCGCCCGTGGATCGCGCGGCGCCGCGTTGCCTCGGCCCGCCCCCGCAACCACGTGAACTTGCAGTGAGAGGTCGTCCTCCCATCCACGCTTGATGCCTCGCTCCTGCAAGGCTGCCCGAATCAGCGTCGTCGCGGCATGAGCCGCTTAACGCAACGAAACGGGCGTCCGGAGCTAATCTCTCGCCGTCGACGACTGCCTCTTCATCGACGTCTCCCAAAACCGAACGGCGTCGAAGACCCATCCATCGGCGCTGGTGCCGGCGCCAAGCCCGAAGCCATGTGCAAGTCCCTTGTACTCGTGGTACTCCACCAGCGTGCCGGACGTGCGCAGAGCCTCGACTCTCCGCTTCATCATGGCAGGAGGAGCAATCCCGTCTTCCTCGCCCACAACGACAAACGTGGGAGGCTCGACGGGCGCGTGATCCGAATGCCCGGTGTACGCCATCACGACGGCCGACGGCGGTGAAGCGTTTCCCGTTCCATAGTGTGCCACTCCGTACGAACCGATCGAGGCGGCCATCCTGGCGCCTGCCGAACTGCCCCACAGGGAGTATCCGTTCGTGCCGACGCCGAGCGATGCGGCGTGGCCGATGATGTACGGAATGGCCGCGGCCATGTCCTCGGTTGCCGCGGTGCCACCCTGCCCAACTCGGTACCTGAGCACGAACGCGTTGTACCCCTTGCTGCTGATTGCGGCCGCGTACGGGAATCCCTCGTGGAGAGAGGCGACATAAGAGAACCCACCACCTGGGGCGATGACCGCGAACGGGGCTCCAGGACGACCGCGGAAGAAGAACAAGCCCGTATGGCTCTTCGTGGGCTGTTGCTGCGTCTGAGCGTCGGAGTAGAAGCGGTAGAACACTGTCCGTCCGCTCGCCGCATCGTCGATCAGCCGATTCAATCCGGCTACGACAATGTCGGGATCGACGTGCGTGTGATACGGCATGAGCGAGCCGATACGGGTCAACGGCATCTGGTCGTCGGAGCCGCGGTCATCCCATGGCAGGATCAGGTGCGCGAACCCGGCGAATGCCGGATGGCGCAGGAGATCCCGCAGGGTGCTCGTGACGTCGAGGTGGACGGGCTGCGTTGGACTCACGGCCGTGTCGCTGCCCGTGGACGATGCCCCGGCCTGCAGGCGTCCGCCGGCGACGTCCGGGCACAACGAGAGCATCGCCGCGGTCACAGCGGCGCAGCTCGTCCTCGCGATCACTGCGGCGTGAGCAGGCGAGTGAACGAGAGCGACGCGAGCTTCCACGCACCGCCCAGCTTCACGTACACCTCGGTCACGTTGAACGGGTTGACCACTTCATTGCCGCCCACCACCGCAACCAGCCTGATCCTGTTCAAGAGGATGGCAGTACTGCCGACGAACCGCACTGACACCTCCTGGATCTGTGCGTCCTTGCACTGAATCGCGCCGCTGTTGTGTTTCGCCGCTGCGATATCACCCGAGAGACGACTACTTGTACGAGTGCTTCAGCACGGCTTCAGGCAGCCGCGCGCCCTGCACGTCAATCTTGTCAGCGGCGTCCGCCATTGTGCGGAGGTCGTCAGGTGTGAGCTCGACGTTCACCGCGCCGAGGTTCTCCTCGAGGCGGTGCAGCTTCGTCGTCCCGGGGATGGGCACGATGAAGGGCTTTTGCGCGAGCAGCCAGGCCAGCGCGATCTGGGCCGGCGTGGCGCCCTTCTGCTCCGCGATCCGCGTCAGCAGTGCCACCATCGCGACGTTGGCTTCCCGCGCTTCCGGAGTGAAGCGGGGAGAGTGGGTGCGAAAGTCCCTGGCGTCGAACCTCGTCGTCGCGTCGATCGCCCCGGTCAGGAACCCCGCGCCAAGCGGCGCCCATGGCACGAAGCCGATCCCGAGTTCCTCGCAGGTCGCGAGCACGCCGTTTTGCTCCACGTCGCGCGTCCACAGCGAGTACTCGCTCTGCACGGCGGCAACCGGCTGGACCGCGTGGGCTCGACGGATCGTTTCTGGCGCCGCCTCCGACAGCCCGAAGTGCTTCACTTTCCCGCACGCGATCAGGCCCTTCACGGTCCCCGCGACATCCTCGATCGGCACGTCGGGGTCGACGCGGTGCTGGTACAGCAGGTCGATGGCCTCGACCTTCAGCCGCGTCAACATCGTGTCCACGACGTGACGGATGTGATCCGGACGGCTGTTCAGGCCACCGCGACGCGTCCCGGTCTGCTCATCGATGTCCCAGCCGAACTTCGTGGCAATCGACACCTGGTGGCGCACGGGCGCGAGGGCGTCGCCGACGAGCCTCTCGTTGGTGAACGGGCCGTAGACCTCCGCGGTGTCGAAGTGGGTGACACCGCGCTCGACCGCGGCGCGGATGATGCGGACCCCTTCCGGCCGATCGGTTGCCGGACCGTAGACGGCCTCGAGCCCCATGCACCCGTATCCGATGGCCGACACTTCGACACCGGCTTTGCCCAATGTGCGCTTTTGCATGATGTCGTGATGCCGGGTCGATTCAACTATTTCTGAATCTGGTGCGTGTCCCGCACACTGCTGAAAGTCAGATCCAATAGTTTCCAATCATTCCCTTGTCTTTGGTAGATCTCGGTGGTTGTAAATTCAGTCACCACGTCATCGCCCCGGACTGTCGCGTGCAGCGTGATGCGGGTCCAGACCAGGGCCGTATTTTCGAACACTTCTGCCGCCACGTCGTGGACATCAGTCTGCTTGTACCAGATTCGTCCGGTTTTTATGATGTCGAGTTCCTCGGCCTTCTTCCAGGTTCCACTCATGTGCACAAACTTTGATCTATCGTGGAACAGTGGTTCGAGCTTGGCCACGTCCTTGTCGGCCATCCATTGCCATTTGTTTTTCGACAGCTGAATGACTTCCTGTTCCGTGGAGGTCTGTGCAGCGGCGCCGGTCGCACTGGCCAGGAAAAGAGCGAGTGCGAGGATTTGCAGTCTCCGGTTCATTTGGATCCTTCTATGACAGTGCGACCCGAAGTGGCGAGGCCAACGTGGTCCGCCTGCGATTCGTGCCCAAGAACCGCGGCGTGGATGATCCAGGTGTCTTCTAGCGCGAGACATCGTCCGTCATGACGCCGTCCTGGCGGAGCCTCGCGACATCCCTCGTCGGCGCGCTCCCGAACAGGCGGGTGTACTCGCGGCTGAACTGCGATGCA
>Ga0207701_10001645_pt1 | contig 23365 bp, 23 predicted proteins | sample KBSSwiSSwithPhiX_FD_184294 | JGI IMG/M metagenome (GOLD analysis project Ga0207701, IMG submission 184294) | Switchgrass rhizosphere bulk soil microbial communities from Kellogg Biological Station, Michigan, USA, with PhiX - S5 (SPAdes) (version 2) | ecosystem: Environmental > Terrestrial >... | reverse complement strand
GCGCGCACGCCGCGAGACGATTCGCGAGCGTGCGCATCCAGCGGACGGTGAGCTGGTCGTCGTAGCCCTCCGCCTTCCCGTTCACCTTCAGTAGATTCCTTAGCCCTGCGCGCATTCGATCGAGGGCGCTGTCGTGTGAGTCGCGCAGCAGCAGCCAGGTGGCCACGGTGAGGTGCTGGCGATGACGAAACCGGTCGAGGCTGATGGTGCCCGCCTCGAACTCCGAGAGCAGCGCATCAGCACCCGCGGCATCGAGCGGGAGATTGTCTGCGGAAGTCATCACACCGATCATCCCTTGCCATCGAGGTGCCGCGCCAGACCTTCCGGTGAACGCTGATAGAATGCCAAAGTCGGCCCTGCGGTCGGCGTGCCAGCTTTTGTGACTGCCCCTTCGGCCTCCCCGTCCACGGCCTCCGCCGAGACCGTCAACCCAACGCCCGACGAGGTGCCGGTCGCGTCGGCCAATCCGACCCCGTTACGACGCCTCGCGGCCGCGCTCGGCTATCGCGACTTCCGCGTGCTCTGGATGGGAGCGTGCACGTCCAGCATCGGGACGTGGATGCAGAAGGTCGCCCAGAGCTGGCTCGTGCTCGAGCTGACGAACTCTGCAACGTACCTCGCCCTCGACGCGTTCCTCGGAGAGTTACCGATCCTGCTGTTCACGCTGATCGGCGGCGTCGTGGCCGATCGCTACGACCGGCGCAAGCTGCTGCTGGCCTCGCAATTCATCCAGATGACATCGGCCTTCGCGCTGGCCGGCCTCGTCTTCGCCGGCCACGTGCACATCTATTACGTGCTGGCCCTCTCGTTCATGAGCGGCTGCGCGCAGGCGTTCGGAGGCCCGGCGTATCAGTCGTTGATCCCGTCGCTCGTGCGGAAGGAACACCTGCCCAACGCTATCGCGCTGAATTCGATCCAGTTCAACATCGCGCGCGTCCTGGGTCCGCTGCTCGCCGGGGTGGCCCTTCATCAGTTCGGCAGCGCCACGTGTTTCGGCCTGAACGGTCTGTCGTTCCTCGTCGTGATTGCCGCCCTGCTCTCGCTCCGCGCGCCACACGTTCCTACGACGAGCACGCGGCGCATGAGAGACGAGCTCGCCACCGGCCTGCGCTACGTCCGTGATGACCCGTCGCTGCTCACACTGACCGTGCTGGCGCTGGCCAGCACGTTCCTCGGCGTGCCGCTGCTGACGTTCCTGCCGGTGTTCACGAAGAACATCTATCACGCCGACGTGGGACAGTACAGCCAGATGATGGCGTGGTCGGGCGTCGGCGCGATCGCCGGCGCGCTGGTCGTGGCGTGGCTGGGACGATTCAGGCACATGGGGCTGACGGCGCTGCTGGTGCAGCTGGCGACGGGGGCGCTGGTCGTGGCTTTCGCGCTCACTCGGCTGCTCTGGCTGAGCCACGTGCTGCTGCTCCTGACGGGCGCGGCCATGATGATCACCTTCTCGCTGTTCACGTCGCTCGTGCAGCTCGTGGCGCCCAACGAGATGCGCGGGCGCGTGATGAGCGTTTACATGGTCGCGTTCCGCGGCGGCATGCCGCTCGGCAGCCTCGTCACCGGCGTGTTCGTCGACCAGGCAGGCGCGCCGCTGGCCCTCGCCGTCAACGGCGCGCTGCTCACCGCGGTGGCGGCGTGGTTCCTCGTCAGGCGCCGCCCGATCGGCGACTTCTGATCGTCAGCGCTTGAACGCCTCGAACAGGCTGGCCGCGCCGCCGCCGACGGCCGCGCCGACCAGCGCGCCTTTCTTTCCTCCAGCCAGTGCACCGATGCCGGCGCCGGCGCCCGCCGAGCCGCCGATCACGAGCGCGGTCTTCGCCCACGATCGCCGATGACGCGTGTCGCCCGTCACGATGCGGCGCGTGGCCGCAGACCGTACCACCTGACGCGCGGGCACGTAGGTCGGCCTGTCGAGCGAGACCATCTCCATCGACGCGGGCTGGTACAGCGGCGTCGTCAGCGTCGAGGCGGGCGCGCACTCGACCGACGCCGACGGTGTGAGCCCGGTCAGTCTGGGGTCGGCTGCCGCGCGCGATTGCCAGCAGGCGACGATGAGCAAGGTTGTGAGCACACCCCCGAAGGCTGCTAGTGCGGTCTTCACGGGACCTCCTCGGCTAGGGAACCTACCGTGCTGGTGATCAAGGACGATGCCAAAGGGGTCGGGGATGAGTTTTGCTCTTTTTCCGCAGGGGGACTGTCCCTGTTACAAATCTCGCGGGGACAGTCCCCCGAAAGAAATACGGGTCCCGACCACTTTTGCCGCTGTTGAGGACGCTTGTGCCCTGTTGCGGGGACAGCGGCGGGTCCACCCCGGCAACCTCGTATACTCTGGCGTCCAACATGTCCGTTCGCGCGTCATCTCAAAATGCACGCCTGCTGGTGGTCGAGGACGACCCCGACATCTCGATGCTGCTGGCGCACAGCCTGGGCCGCGCCGGCTTCGCGGTCGAGACGCTGTCGTCCGGCACCGAGGTGCTCGCGGAAGCGCGGCGGCGAACGCCCGATTTGATCCTGCTGGACCTGATGTTGCCCGGCCTCGACGGGCTGGAAGTCTGCCGGGCGCTGCGCGCCGATCCGGCCACGGCGGCGATGCCGGTCATCATGCTCACCGCCCGTGCCGAGGAATCCGATCGCATCGTCGGGCTCGAGCTGGGGGCCGATGATTACATCACCAAGCCGTTCAGCCCGAACGAAGTCGTCGCCCGCGTCCGCGCGCTGCTTCGCCGCGCGCAGCGGCCCGACTCGCGAGGCCTGCTCCGCTACGGACCGCTGGTGGTGGACGTCGAGCGGCACACGGTGACCGTTGACGGCAGCGCCGTGCACCTGACGGCCAAGGAATTTCTCCTGCTGCAGTACCTGCTCGAGCACCAGGGCCGCGTGCTCTCGCGCGACCTGCTGCTCTCTGACGTCTGGGGTTACGCGTACACCGGCGGCACACGCACCGTGGACGTGCACGTCCGCCGTTTGCGCGAGAAACTGCCCCTGCTGGCCGAGTCGCTGGAGACAGTCAAGCAGTTCGGCTACAAGCTGGCGGAGCCTCCGGGGTGATGCGGACCGTCCGCGCCAAGCTGTTCGTGGCGACGTTCGTCGTGGGGGCGTTGTCGGCCCTGGCCGTGGGCCTCGTGCTCAATGTGTGGCTCGGACGCCTGACCGTCCAGCGCATCGAACAGACGCTCGGCGCAGAGACCAGGCTGGCCGCCGAGATGCTGACGCGCAACCCGACGATACCCGCCTCGGCGCTCGACGAAGAGGCCGACCGGATCGGCGCGCTGATAGGCGTTCGCGTGACCTTCATCGCCCTGGACGGCAGGGTGCTCGGGGACTCCACGCAAAGCGGCGCGGCCCTCGCCGCGATGGAGAACCACGGGAAGCGGCCCGAGATCGTCGCGGCCGGGCGCACGCGGGGCGAGGTGCACGTCAGGCGCTACAGCACGACGACCGAGTACGACACGCTCTACGCCGCCATCCCAATCACGCACCCCGTGGTCGCCTACGTGCGGCTGGCGCTCCCACTCACGGGCATCGCCGAGCAGCGCCGCGACATTCTCCTGCTCAGCCTCGCCGGCGTGCTGGCGTCGCTCCCGATTGCCGCCCTGCTTTCATGGGCGGTGACGGCTCCGATGGCCGGCCGCGTCTCGTCGATTGCCGAGGTCGCCCGGCGGTACGCCACCGGCGATCTCACGAAGCCTCTTGCAGGCTACGGCGAGGACGAGCTGGGCGAGGTTGCCCGCGCGCTCGATGGCGCCGTGCAGCAGCTTGGCAAGCGCGTGACCGAATTGGCCCACGATCGCCGGCACCTCCGCGCGATCCTTTCCGGCATGTCCGAAGGCGTCGTGGTCGTGGACGACCATGGCCGGCTGGTGATGGCGAACGAGGCCGCGCGTATCATGCTGAAGCTCGACGACTCGGCCACGGGCCGCCGGTATCAGGAGTGGATGCGGCAGCCCGAGATCTTCGCCCAGTTGGCGACGGCCATCGACGGCGAGACGCCGCCCGGTGTCGAGTTCACCCTCGCGCGCGATCCATCGCGCACGTGTGTCGCCCGCACGGCCCCGGCGGGCGAGCCCGAGGGCGGCGCAATCCTGGTGCTGCATGACATCAGCGACCTGAGGCGCGCGGATCGCGTGCGCCGGGATTTCGTTGCCAACGTCTCGCACGAGCTGCGCACGCCGCTCACGGCCATCCGCGGCTATGTCGAGGCGCTGATGGACGAACCGGCCTCGTCCGATCAGAGCCGCCAGTTTCTCGAAATCATCGCGCGCCACACCGACCGGATGGAGCGCCTCGTGAAGGATCTGCTCCGCCTGGCACGCCTCGACGCGGGCCAGGAGACGACGGATCTGGTCGAGTGCGATCTGTCCCAGCTGCTGCAGGGCGTCGTGAACGAGCTGGCGGGCGCGCTCAGCGCGCGAGAGACGGCGGTCAGCCTCGAAGTGGCCGCGGACATGCGATCGCTGGTGTCCGATCCCGCCAAGCTGCACGACGTCGTCCGCAATCTGCTCGAGAACGCGGTCAACTACTCGCCGGAAGGCGCGCCCGTGCGAATCGAGGCGTTTCGCGACGGCGGCGACGCGGTCCTTCGCGTGATCGATGCCGGGCCGGGCATACCGCCGAGCGATCTCGGCCGTGTGTTCGAGCGCTTCTATCGCGTGGAGAAATCGCGCGCGCGAGAACCGGGCGGCACGGGCATCGGCCTGGCGATCGTGAAGCACCTGGTCGGCCTGCTCAGCGGCACGGTGACCGCGGAGAACGGACCGGAGAGCGGCGCCGTGTTCACCGTGCGGCTGCCGCTCGCCTCGTTGGCCGAGGTGCAGGCGGGGACCGGCGCGGCTACGACACGCTGAGCAGTCGCGACAGGATCCAGTAGGTCGCCGACGAGATCGCGGCCGAAGCGGGAATCGTCAGGATCCAGGCCCAGACGATCCGGCCGGCGATGCCCCAGCGGACGGCGGACAGCCGCCGCGTCGACCCGACGCCGACAATCGCCCCGGTAATGGTGTGCGTGGTGCTCACTGGCACGCCGAGCGCCGTTGCGGTGAACAGCGACACGGCGCCGGCCGTTTCTGCGGCAAATCCTCCCACCGGCTGCAGCCGCGTGATTTTCGATCCCATCGTGTGGATGATGCGCCAGCCGCCGGAGAGCGTGCCGAGCGCGATCGACGCGTGAGCGGCCAGCACCACCCAGAATGGGATGTAAAAGGTTTGAATGTAGCCGGCTGCGAAGAGCACCCCTGCGATGATGCCCATTGTCTTCTGGGCGTCGTTGGCGCCGTGGCCCAGGCTGTAGAGCGCCGCTGATACGAGTTGCAGCCGCTTGAACAGCCGGTTCACTCGCGACGGCGCGGTGCGTCTGAAGATCCAGTAGATCGCCGTCATGAACGCGAAGCCGAGGACGAGCCCGACCGTCGGCGAGAGGACGATGAAGATGAGCGTCTTCGTCCAGCCGCTCGGAATAATCACGCCAAGGCCTGCATGAGAGACGGCGCCCCCGGCGTAGCCGCCGATCAAGGCGTGCGAGGAACTGGTGGGCAAACCCACGTACCACGTGATCAGATCCCAGACGATCGCGCCGAACAGTCCCGAGAAGATCACGAGGTACGTCACGGCATGCACGTCGATCATGCCGGAGCCGACGGTCTTCGCCACCGCGGTGCCGAACCCGAAGGCCGCGATGAAGTTGAAGACGGCGGCCCAGATGACCGCCTTCCCAGGCGAGAGCACGCGTGTCGAGACGACTGTCGCGATGGAGTTGGCGGCGTCGTGAAATCCGTTGATGTAGTCGAAGACGAGCGCGACGAATATCAGGAAGAAGACGGCGGCGAAGTCCATCGGCGGTGCCTACCCGTTTTTGACGACCACGCCCTCGAGGACGTTGGCCACGTCCTCGCAGCGGTCAGTGGCCTCCTCCAGGTAGTCGAAGACCTCCTTCCACTTGATCACGGCGATGGGATCTTTCTCTTCATCGAACAGGTGGGTCAGCGCCTCGTCGTGGACGCGGTCGGCCTCGTTCTCGAGCCGGTTCACCTCGACGGCCAGCTCGTGCACGCCCTTCTTCCCCTCGAGCGCCTGGACCGCTTTGCGGACCGCGCTGGTCGATTGGGCGATGACGCCGGCCAGCTCGCGGGCGCCGAACCGCACTGGCGCGACGTGATAGCGGCGGATGACGGTGGCCGCTGCGTCGATGGCATCCATCACGTCGTCGAGCGAGGTCGCCAGCGCGTGGATGTCCTCGCGGTCGATCGGGGTGACGAAGGTACTGTTGAGCCGCTGGAAGATCTCGTGGGCGGTGTTGTCGCAGCCCTGCTCTATGGTGCGGATGTCGCGCGCGACCTCCCAGTCCGGCGGCTCGGAGGCGAGCATGCGCGCCAGCTGGGCGGATCCTTCAACGAGCTGGTCTGCCAGTGCTGTAAATTCGGCGTAAAACTTCTCTTCCCGGGGGAGTAGATGGAATGCCACGGCGCTCCTCTTGAGGCGAAACCCCCGAATCCTATCAGATAGGCCGAATTCCGGTCGACTCGCCCTCTCCCCGGTCGGCGAGCCACTACAATGGCCGCGCCAGCGTGACCGAAAAAGACCGTTTCGCCCAGCTCATCTACTACGTCGCCGTGATCCTGGTGGGCTACCTGGCCTTCCAGGTGGTCGAGCCGTTTCTCGTGCCGCTCGGCTGGGCTGGCGTGCTCGCGGTGTGCGTGTATCCCATCCATTCGCGAGGGCTCGCCCGTCTGGGCCGATCCCGCGCTGCTGCCTTGACGACGATGCTGGTGCTCGTCCTGCTGGTGGTGCCCGTCTGGCTCGTGGTCTCGACGCTGGTGACCGAAGGGGCTCAGGCCGCATCAGCGCTTCGGGACGTCGCCTCGATGCACCCGCCCCAGACCATCGTGGACACGTGGCTCTGGTTGCAGGCGCACGTGCCGCCTCTGGCGAACATCGACCTCATGACCGCCGTGTCGCAGGCCGGCCAGAAGCTCGTTGGTCCGCTGGCCTCCGCGTCGGGTTCGATCCTCGGCGGCCTGGCGCTGGTGATCCTCCAGCTGTTCATCACTCTGTTCGCGCTGTTCTTCTTCCTGCGCGACGCCGAAAGCATCGCGGGCCGGATCCGCAGCCTGCTGCCGTTTGGCGAGGACCAGCGCGAGCGGGTACTCCGGCAAGTGGCGGATCTGATCTACGCCAGTGTGATCGCGGGGCTGGCGGTGGCGGCGGTCCAGGGACTGCTCGGCGGACTCGCCTTCTGGGCGCTCGGCCTGCACGCGCCGGTTGTCTGGGGCACCGTCATGGCGTTCTTCTCGTTGATCCCGGTGGCGGGCGCGTGGGTGATCTGGTTCCCGGTGGCCGTGTGGCTGATGGCGACCGGCGAGATGACGCGCGGCCTCATCCTCACCGCGATCGGCATCGGCCTGGTCAGCTCGGCCGACAACGTGTTGCGGCCGCTTCTGCTGAGCGGGCGATCGGCAATGAACGGGCTGGTGACGCTCATCGCGCTGCTCGGCGGCGTCGTGGCGTTCGGGTTCATCGGACTCATCTTCGGCCCGGTCGTCATCGCCGTCGCGAAGGCGCTGCTCGACGCATATCTAAGCCCTTCGGCGTCCTCGAAAGACTCTTCGGATTTACTGCCCCGCAACTGATTCGTCACTCGACGGTCATCGCCTCCGCATAGGCTCCGAATTCTGTGATGCTCGAGCCGCCTCCGCCCGGCCGTGCGGCTGATGTGCGGCGGCAGCTTTTTACACGACCGTAACACGCGTGACGCATTGACGACACGTCGGCTTCATATCGTGGCGGTCGAGCTTGAATGACACCCAAGGAGGCGTCTTGACACCTCGTCCGTTCCCCCGGTGCGTGTTCCTGTTTGTCTGGTTGTTCGCCGCCCTGCTCGCGCCTGCGGCGGTCCACGCGCAGGTTACGCCTGCGGCCGGATACACCCCGCCCGACGACACGCCGTCGATCAAGGTGGGCGCCACGATCTTCACCGACTACACGTACAACAAGGACCCGCTAATCAAGGACAACGACGGCAACAGCATCCATGGCGACGGCTTCAACGTGTCGCGGGCGTACATCAACATCACCGGCAACATCTCCCACATGATTGCGTTCCGCATCACGCCCGACGTCACGCGTGAGAACTTCACAGGCTTGACCCCCGCCCCAGGGCTTAGCGGCAGCCTCGTGTTCCGCCTGAAATACGCCTTCGCGCAGTTCAACCTGGACGATTGGATGACGCACGGCTCGTGGGTCCGCTTCGGCCTCCAGCAGACACCATTTGTGGACTACACCGAAAGCATTTACCGCTATCGCTTCCAGGGGACCACGTTTGCCGAGCGCGAGGGTTTCCTGACCTCCTCGGACGCCGGCGTGTCGTTCCACTACAACTTCTCGAAGAACTTCGGTGACGTGCATGCGGGGTACTACAACGGCGACGGGTACAGCAAGGCGGAAGCCAATAACCAGCAGGCGTTCCAGATTCGAGGCACGCTGCGTCCGTTCGCGACCGCCAAGCCGGCGTTACGCGGCCTCCGCCTCACGGGCTTCTACGACAACGACAACTACATCAAGAGCGACGAGAAGACGCGGGCGATATTCGAGACGACCTATGAGCACAAGTACCTCAACGCGGGGTACGACTACATGCACACCACTGACCAGCCGACAAACGCAGTGCCCGTTCTGACAGGGGACGGCTATTCGTTCTGGCTCACGCCGAAGTCCAGCGTCGGGCTCGAGGGACTGTTCCGCTACGATCACTTCACGCCGAGCGACCAGTTCGGCAACCGGGACCGGGAGCGCACGATCGTCGGCGTGGCCTACTGGTTCAAGCACCAGGGGACCGTGAGTACTGCGATCATGCTCGACTACGACGACGCGAAATTCAATCGGCTCGTGCCCGTTCTGGCGAGACAGACCAAGATCGCCCTGCACGGTCTGGTGAACTTCTAAGATCCCCCGGAGGAGACAGGCCATGTCAGTTCGAAAACTACTCGCAGTGGTTGCGGGCGTCGCGGCGCTCGCGACGGGCGTCGCCGCCCAGCAGAAGGTACAAATCAACGGGGCCGGTGCTACATTTCCGTACCCGATTTACTCGAAGTGGTTCTCTGAGTACAACAAGCTGCACCCCAGCGTCGAAATCAACTACCAGTCCATCGGGTCGGGCGGCGGCATCAGACAGCTCAGCAACCAGACCGTGTTCTTCGGCGCCACCGACGGACCGATGACACCGGAGCAGATGCTGGCAGCGCCAGGGAAAATTCTCCACTTGCCCACGGTGCTCGGGGCGGTCGTGCCCGTCTACAACATTCCGGGTGTGAGCACGCAGTTGAAGTTCACCGGCGGGCTGCTGGCCGACATTTTTCTCGGCAAGATCACGAAGTGGAACGATCCGACGATCATGAAGCTGAACCCGGGCGTGAACCTGCCGGGGACAGACATCACGGTCGTGCATCGTTCCGATGGCTCCGGCACGAGCTACATCTTCGTCGACTATCTCGCAAAGCTTTCCGCCGAGTGGAAGCAGAAGGTCGGCGTCGCAACCGCGGTCAACTGGCCGGTCGGCGTCGGCGGCAAGGGCAACGAGGGCGTATCGGGCCTCGTCACACAGACGCCGGGATCGATAGGCTACGTCGAGCTGATCTACGCACTGCAGAACAAGGTCAGCTACGGGGCCGTGCAGAACATGGCCGGCGATTTCGTCACGGCGACGGTCGAATCCGTCTCGACGGCGGCGGCCGAAGCCGTCAAGAGCATGCCTGCCGACTTCCGGGTGTCGATCACGAACGCGCCGGGCAAGGGCGTGTACCCGATCTCCTCGTTCACATGGCTGCTGCTCTACGAGAACCCCAAGGACAAGGCGCAGGCCAAGATCATGGTGGACTTCGTGAAGTGGGCCCTCACCGACGGCCAGAAGTTCGCGCCCGATCTCGGCTACGCGCCGCTGCCTGAGGCCGTCGTCAAGCTGGAGCTGGCTGCGCTCACGCACGTCAAGGATTCGTAGTGCGATCGAAGGATTGGGGTTTCCGCCTGGGGACGGGCGCCTTTGCGCTCGTCCTCATCGTCATTGTCATGGCGATTGGCGTGGAGCTTGCGCGTCAGTCGATGATGTCGATCGAGAAGTTCGGCTTCAACTTCTGGCGGACCTCGACATGGGACCCGGTCGCCGGCGAGTTCGGCGCCCTCCCGTTCATCTGGGGCACCCTGTACTCCTCGATGCTGGCCCTGCTCCTGGCGGCCCCCGTCGCCCTGGGCATCGCGGTGTTCATCTCGGAGCTGTGCCCTGCGGCATTGCGAACTCCTCTGGTCTTCCTGACGGAGCTGCTGGCGGCCATTCCCTCGATCGTGTACGGCCTGTGGGGCATCTTCGTGCTGGTGCCGTTGGTGCGCCAGCTCCAGGTGGGCACGCCCGACTGGCTGCGCCAGGTTCCGCTGTTCAGCGGGCCCCCACTCGGGGTCGGCATGCTGTCGGCTGCGCTGATCCTGGCCGTGATGGTGATTCCATTCACCTCGTCAGTGGCACGCGAAGTCCTGCGCTCGGTTCCTGTCGCACAGCGTGAGGGCGCCTATGCGCTCGGCGCCACGCGCTTCGAAGCGATTCGCGCGGCCCTGTTCTACGCGCGCACGGGGATCCTCGGCGCCATCATGCTCGGCTTCGGCCGGGCCCTCGGCGAGACGATGGCCGTGACGATGGTGATCGGAAACACGCCGCGGATCTCGACGTCGCTGTACGCGCCGCAATATACGATGGCGGCCGTGCTGGCCAACGAGTTCACGGAGGCCGACACGGATCTCTACCTGCACGCGCTCATCGAGATCGGGCTCGTACTTTTCATCATCACGCTCGTCATCAACGTGCTCTCCCGACTGCTGATCTGGACCATGGCGCGCAGCGCAAAGCCAGGCCGGGTGAAGGCGCCCGTTGCTGCGGAGGCCACCGCATGATCGCCCGCGACACCTGGCGCAAGCTGCTGTCCTCGCTCTTCGTCGGCTTCTGCGCCCTGTCCGTGATCGCCGCCCTCCTGCCGCTGGCGTTCATCCTCTTCTTCGTGATCAAGGAAGGCATCCAGGCGCTGGACCTCAACTTTTTCGTACACATGCCGGCGCCTGTCGGTGAGACGGGAGGCGGCATGGCCAACGCGATCGTGGGCACGATGATGTTGACGCTGATCGGGTCGATCCTCGCGATTCCCGTCGGGATCTTGAGCGGCGTCTATGCATCGGAGTATCAGGGCACGCGGATGGCCGAACTCGTCCGCTTCGCCGCGGACACGCTCAACGGCGTGCCGTCGATCGTCATCGGCGTGTTCGTCTACGGGTTCGCCGTGCTGCCGTTCAAGCAGTTCAGCGCGCTGGCCGGCGGCGTGGCGCTCGGGATCATGATGATCCCCATCATCGCGCGGACGACCGAGGAGCTGCTCCTGCTGGTGCCGAGCACCATGCGCGAGGGCGCGCTCGCCCTCGGCGCCACCAAGGCCAGGGCGGTCTTCACCGTGGTGCTGCCCGCCGCGCTGCCGGGCATCCTGACTGGAGTGATTCTGGCCCTCGCGCGGATCGCCGGCGAGACGGCGCCGCTGCTGTTCACGTCGTTCAACAACCGGTTCTTCAGCACCAGCCTCGGGCAGCCGATCGGCTCGCTTACGGTCCAGGTGTTCACCTACGCGATTTCACCCTACGCCGACTGGCACCGGCAGGCATGGGCCGGCGCGCTCGTGCTCGTCGGGCTCGTCCTCACGTGCTCGCTTGCGGCCCGGCTGGCGACCCGCCGGCTCGAGAAGCTGCATGGACGCTGAGCGCCACTTTTCAGACAGGCTCGAGGTCACATGGCAGGTATGACGTTCGACACGCGGCACTTCGGCGAGGAGCTCGCGTCTCTCAAGCGGCGCATGCTCGAGATGGGAACGCTTGCCGAGGACAAGGTGCGCCTGGCCATGCGGGCGCTCGTCCAGCGCGATCAGAATCTGATCGCCGAGATCGCCGCAGGCGATGCAGCCATCAACCAGTTCCACCTGGAGATCGACGACCGCTGCTTCAAGCTGCTCGCCCTGCATCAGCCGATGGCCGTCGACCTGCGCGTCGTGGTGGCCATCGTGAAGATCAATGGCGACCTGGAGCGCATCGGCGATCTGGCCGTCAACATCGCCGAGGCCTCGGCGAGGTACATCACTCACCCGCCCGTCAAGCCGCTGATCGATCTGCCACGCATGGGCGAAATCGCCTTGCGCATGCTGAAGCGCTCCCTGGACGCATTCGTCAGCGGAGACGTGTCGGAAGCCCAGGCGGTGCTGGCGGAGGACGACACGCTGGACGGCCTCAAGAGCCAGATCTTCCGTGAGCTGCTTACTTACATGCTGGGCGACCCGAAGAAGATCGAACCCAGCATCGACCTCATACTCATCTCCCGCCACCTCGAGCGCGTCGGCGATCACGCCACCAACATCGCCGAAGACGTCATCTTCATCGTCGAAGCACGGGACGTGCGCCATCAGGGCGACCCGGCCGCTCAGGTCTGAGCTGATCGTCAGGCCGGAGAGCGCCCGAGCTAGAGCCCGGGCTAAAGCTCGGGCCAACGTACTGGGTACGCGGTGAGTCCAAGACGTACGTAAAGGGCCGAGCTTCAGCTCGGCCATCGGCAACTATCGGCCTATCGTCAAATGGACGCCGCCGTGAAGTGTGAACGGCTGGCCGATGGTCCGCACGGGCGTGCGGCCGACGTCGTAATCCACGTCGAAGAGGTTCTCGAAGCTGAGATACGCGGACGCGCGGTGGCCGATTGGCCGGAGGACAGTCACGTCGGTGACCGACCCGGAATTGAGGACGAGCGTGTTGCGGTCGTCCTCGAACTGGCTGCCGAAGGCGCGAATCTGGGCTGAGATCGCGACGCGGCCCGGCCCGGCGCCGCGTATGCCAATCGCGCCCGTCCACCCCGGCACTTGTGGCGTCGTCAGGCCTTCGAGCGGCGCGTAATCGGCGAAACGCGAATGCGTGAGCGCGCTCGACCCGATCAGGCTCAGGGCCGCGGTCAGCCGCCACTCGCCTTCGATCTCAGCACCCAGGGCGTGAATCGCGCCGACGTTCATGCGCTGGCGCGTGATGAGCTGCGGCGTGCTGCTCACGGTCACGTTGGTGACCGCGTCATCCAGGCCGTTCTGGTAGACAGTGATGCGCAGCGCACCGCGCCGCGGCGTGAACAGCACGCTCCCCTCGACGGCGCGAAGCGACTCGGGCACCAGATCGGCGTTGGGCAGCGTAAGCACGTTGCCGGCGCGAAACCCGCGATACCGCTCGTTCAGGGTCGGCGCGCGGAACGCCCACCCGATGCTGCCGCGAACGACGACGAGGCTGCTCGCGGTCCAGGTGAGAGACGCGCGCGGTGAAAACGCCGAGTCGCCGTCGAAGAACCCCTCGTCCCGCGAGGGCTGGCGAAGGTCGCCTCGAGCGCCGACGGTGGCCGTGACGTTCGATGCCGGCCGAAGGGTGAACTGCAGGTAGGCGCCGCTGGTCCGCTGATAGGCCCCCGTGTGGGTCGGCGGCCTGGGCGTGCCGCTCGGCGCAAACGTCTGCTCGTTGTTGGTGGCCGAGACGTCTCGCGTGTCGGCACCCGCCAGGACGTCCACGCCCTCCCAGCCGCGCTGCCAGCGCGCGGCGAACCCATGCTGAACCGCGGGCACGTACTGGCGCGACGTCAGCGTCTCGCTGGTCCGGTCCGTCGCGATCGACGAGAACGCCTGGTCGTAGCTCTGATCGCCGGTCTGTCCGGTCACGTTCCAGCTTCCGCCGGCGACGGTTCCGCCCAGGTCCAGATGCAGTTGCCGGATGTCGGTGCTGTTGGTCTGAATCGGCGTGCCGTTGCCGCGGTGCTCGGCATACACGTCGCCCACCACGCGCGCGTAGAACCCCGGCGTCTCGTAGCCTGCGCCCAGACGTCCGCTGTCGTAGCGCTGAGTGGCCGGCACGTCGACCGCCCCACGCTCGTCTTCGGACACAAGGGTGTAGCCATCTGTCGTGAAGGCCTCGCCGGACGCCGTGCCTCGCCACGGGCCGTGTGACCCGCCGGCGAAGAGCGATGCGCGTGCCGTGCCGTGCGAGGCGCCTTCGAGATCGACTTTCACGGACCCGTCACCCGGCTTGCGCGTGAGTACCTGCACCACGCCGGCCACAGCGTCGGCGCCGTACAAGTCGCTGCCGCTCCCCCGCATCACCTCGACGCGATCGACGGCCGCCGCCGGCACGCGGCTCCAGTAGACCCAGCCCCCGAAGGGATCGTTCAGCGGAACGCCGTCCGCGAGGACGAGCGCCCGGCTCGCGCCCGAGGCGGACAGGCCGCGCATGCCCGCCCCCTGCGTCGTCGGATTGGCGGCCCGCGACGTCGTGCGGCGGAACAGGCTGAAGCCGGGCACGGTCTTGAGCGCGTCGTCGAGCGGCGCGGGAGGGAGCAGCGCCAGATCCGAGGCCGTGAGAATCGACACGGGTGCGGCGCCGCTCGTGGTGACGCCCTCGGCGCGCGAGGCGGTCACGACGACCGCCTGGGTGTAGGCGGCCGGCATCATCACGACATGCAGGCTGTCGCGCGGGCTCACCTCGACGGGCGTGAAACCGAGGGCTTCGATGCGAACGACGTCAGAGGGCAATACGCAGTCGAGCGTGAAGGTGCCATCGGCGGCCGACGTCGTCTCGCACGGGGCGGCGCCGGCGGGCCGCGTGGCGGCGAGGTGCGCGCCGGCGATGGCGCCTCCCGTCGCGTCGCGCACGGTGCCGTGCAGCGAGGCGTCGGCCCGGAGCACCGGCACGAGCAGCAGCGTCGCGGCGACAACAGTGAGGCGTGCGGCGATCACGCACGTCGCTCGTCGGGCGCTGCTCCAGTTCGTCATGCGTCAGTCGCGGCCGCTCGCGCGAGCCGGCCGGTCTGACGAGTGTAGACCAGGACGCGTGCAGTTGTGGGAACGGTCAGCCGCGCGCGGCCGCGGGTCGCAAGGGCAGCGAGCCGCCGGGCCGCGCATTGGTCAGCGGGGCCTGAGCGGTGCCGGCGTTCCACGCTTCGTTGCGGAACAGCGTCAGCGCGACGTCGACGTTGTCTCGCAAGGCCCGGCGGACCGACGGCCAGTCCTTTGCGCAGCGGAGCAGCGTCTTCCACGAATAGAGGTGTTTCGGTTTGTGAAAATCGCTGCCGGCGATGTAGGGGAAGTGCTTCAGGCTGGTCACCGAGAACAGGTCGTCCCGGTTGGCCGCCTCCCAGACGTCCACGAGGGAAGCCAGCGCCCGCCGGTTGTCCCACAGGTAGCAGGTGCTGATCTCGAGCCGTCGGACCGTGCGGTGATGCGGATGACAGGCGACGCTCAGCGCGTCCTGCTGCCGGATCTCCCGGAGGATGGCGTCGGGCGATTGATCGGCGGAGATGTATTTCTTGATGTCGAGCGCGATGATGTGCGCGTTCTTCTTGCCGCGCAGGCGGTTCTGGGTGATCTCGGCGCCGGGGATCACCAGCATGTCGTAGGTGGCCCTCGCACGCTCGGCCTCGCGATGGAGCGCCTCGAGATACGAGGGAAACGCGTGCTCCGCGATGCCGAACGTGCGGCGGCCGAGCGTAGCCACGCGCCCTGCCCTCGCGAGCCAGTCGCGCTTCATCAGGATGTGATCGGTGATGGCGATCACGTCGAACTTCCCGGTACGCCCGTACAGATCGATCGTGTCACCGAGGCTCAGGCGGCCATCGCTCCACGTGGTGTGCACGTGGAAGTCGCAGAGCAAGAATGGTTCGTAGCCCGGCACGTCAGGTCCTCACGTCGAGATGATCTCGATCCTTCGGCTCGTGATGCACGATCTCTGACACGAAGTTGCGCACGTAGAGCCGGAATACCGCGCCCTTGCCCATCGCCCGATACCGTCGCGCCGACGTCATCAGCCAGCACTCGGCCGCCATCGCTACCGGACCAATGGCAATGAGCCGGCGCCCGAGGTTCGTGTCCTCGCCGTGGAATTCGATGCGCGTATCGAAGCCGCCGATGGCCGCCAGCGCCTCGCGCCTCACGGCGAAGTTGCCGCCGTAGAACAGCGTCCCGATGCCGGCGAGCCGGTAGACCACCAGTTGCGTGAGCGGCGCAAGCGTGGAGTCGTACGCCCGAATCAGCATCCGGCCCCACCAGTCCCAGTCGTAGAACCGGTACGGCCCGGAGAGCGCGACCAGCGAGGGACGCTGTTCGAATCGCCGTTCCACTCGCTGCAGCCACCTTTCCGGCGCGCGGCAGTCGGCATCCAGGTAGACGAGAAGGTCGCCGGCGGCCGCGAGGCGCCCGGCCTCGCGAGCCCGCACGAGGCCCTTGCGCGGCTCGGCGATCACGCGGACGCCGGCAACGTCCGCCGCAAGCCCGGCCGTCTCATCAGTGCTGGCGTTGTTGACGACGAGGATCTCGTCCGGGGGACGCGTTTGACGACGAAGGGACTGGAGGCAGGGGCCGATGTAATCGGCTTCGTTGTAGGCGCAGACGATCGTGCTGATCGTCAGCACCATCGGTCCACCGCGGGGTCCGTCCCTCGCATCTGAAATCCAGCCTAGGGGGTGCATGTAACGACGGGATCACCACCCCGCGACGGATCGGCAAATTCTTGCGGTCCAGGCGGCTATTGCAGGCTCACGGGGTCCCCGCATATCCTGCCGGACGATGCGCGACGTGCTGGCGATCATCCTGGGGGGCGGGCGAGGAACCCGTCTATTCCCGCTGACCCACTCCCGGTCGAAGCCGGCCGTTCCGATTGGCGGGAAGTACCGCCTGATCGACATCCCGATCAGCAGTTGCCTTCACTCGGAGATCCGCCGCATCTTCGTGCTCACGCAATTCAACTCGGCCTCGCTCAACCGTCACATCGGGAAGACATATCGTCTCGACGGGTTCTCGGACGGCTTCGTCGAGATCCTCGCCGCCGAGCAGACCCCTGACAGCCTGGCCTGGTTCCAGGGCACGGCGGATGCGGTCCGTCAGGCGCGCCGGCACTTCGAGGCGCTCGACGCCGACTACTACCTGATCCTCGCCGGCGATCACCTGTACCGGATGGACTACGCGGAGCTGGTCGAGTCGCATACCGAGCGCGGCGCCGACATCACGCTTGCCGCGCAGCCGGTGACGCCGCACGATGCGACCGAGATGGGGATCTTCCGGTTCGATCACTCGGGCCAGATCGCGGCCTTCGAGGAGAAGCCAAACGCCGCGCGGCTGGCCGAGATAGGCGGATCGCTGCCGCCCGGCGCGCCGTTTCTGCAGACGCCGCCAGACAAACCGTTCGTCGCGTCGATGGGCATCTACGTCTTCTCGCGCCAGGTGCTGCTCGACGTGCTGGAGCAGAGCGGCATCGACTTCGGCAAGGAGATCATTCCCGCCGCGCTGGGGCGCTACAACGTCAACGCCTTCCTGCACCGCGGCTACTGGGCGGACGTGGGCACGATCGGCGCCTACTACGAGGCGAACCTGATGCTGACGCGGCCGGATCCGCCGTTCCGCTTCAACGACCCGAAGCGGCCCATCTTCACGCACCCGCGCCAGCTGCCGCCGTCGCGTTTCGACGAGTGCGTGATCAAGCAAGCCGTGATCGCTGAAGGATGCACGCTCGAGAAGAGCTCGGTCACCGGATCGGTTGTCGGCGTGCGGATGGTGGTGCGCGCCGGATCCACGATCTCGCGCTCGGTGCTGGTCGGCGCCGACTCCTTCGAGGGCGACGACGAAGCGGCGGGGCTCGGGCGTGTGCCCCGGCTCGGCATCGGCCGCGACGTGGTGATCGACCGCGCCATCATCGACAAGAACGCCCGCATCGGCGACGGCTGCCGGCTGGTGAACGAATCCGGGGTCCAGGAAGCGGACGGCGACGGCTGGTACATCCGATCCGGCATCGTTGTCGTGCCCAAGAGCGGGATCGTCAGACCGGGCACGGTCGTGTAAGCGAAGGCAAGGGCCGCCCCGTGGCAGCCCTTGCTTGCACGATCACTATGCAGCCCCTATTGCCTGGTGCGCGCCACGGCCTCCTCTAGGCCAGACCTACCTCAGGGCATCACACAGCGGCTGAAGCGCAGCGGTATCGCCGAAATAGAAATAGTCCAGAAATGGATGCGGCCCTGACTCACTCAAGAGCGTGTTTCCGTCTCCGGTGAAGACGAGCCTGCCAACCTCGAATACCACCACGCCTCCGCGCGGCAGGAACACCCGCCACGGCCCGGTAAAGCTAAACGAGCCGCTGTTGATGTCTCCTGGAATCGAAAGTTCGTCAAGCGTCGTGCCAACCTCGGAGAAGAACACCGCCTTGTTTGTAAGGGGATTGCTGAACGTGCCGGTGTCGATCTCGTGGAAGAGCCGGCGTGTCAGATTTCCATTCTGGTCATAGTAGCGTTTTCCCTGAACAGACCTATTTTGAGTTTGAAACACCTCGTAAGTCCCTGCTCCCGTCCCGCAGATGACGCCCTGCCTCCGGCGAACGGCGGATCACTGAATTGCACCGTGCAGATGGTGTTCGGGCCAACGCTCTTGCACACCGGATTGTATTGCGGCGGTACCGGCGGATTCAGGGTTGCTGGGTCAACCGAGTGTTGAGCGAAGAGCGTCCGAGGCGTCGATGACATCAGCGCGGTCAGCGCGACGAGCAACAGGCGGGAGAAATGTTTCACTTTCATGTTCACTCCCTCTTTGACCTAACTATTTCGGCCCGGTCACGCGCGCGAGTCTACCGAGGCCCCGGTGGGATGTCTGTTCAATCCTGCTCGCCCCGAGCCAGCTTGATGTTGCTGTTCAAAGCGGCGAACTCGCGTAGAATCCGGGCCAGGACACTGCACTCACGCACGGAAGACGCGCGCATGCGATCGGTGCGACGCGTAATCGCGCAGGCAGCGAGGAGGGTGGCCTTGTTGAAGACGGTCGCGCGTGCAGCCTGTGCGGTCGGCGTCCTGCTCGGGAGCACGCCGTCGTCAGAGGCGCAAGGATTCGATCTCACCCTCTTTGTCGGCCGGGCATTCCCAACCTATGACGAGCGGCTAACCCTCCGGCCGCCGAAACCGACACTGCCGGGCATCGACACCAGCGTCGTCGGATCGCCGCTCATCAAGGCCGACGGCGGACTGGTGTTCGGGGGCGCGCTCGCATTGGAGTTCGGCATTCTCGGCATCGAAGGGCGGGTCGACGCGACCGACGTCGCCCTTGAGCTCACTGGCGCGCAATACAATTTCCGCGGCACCGAACCGCCGTTCGAGGGCTTTCACGCGAGCGTCGCGGTCTCCGACGGCAGATTCGATGCCGATCGAATCCCCATTCTGTCGTTCAACGGGAGAGTGCGGACGCCGGGTCCGGTTGCGCTGGTTGCCTCCGGTGGCCTGAGCTATCTCCCGGACATTACCCTCAGAGGCTCGATTCCGCTTCACGTGGAGGGGCCCGGTATCCCCGAGTTGCCCGTGTCCGACCTGGTTCTGACGCTCCGCGCGGTGCCCGGCGAGTCGAAGCACCGGTGGGGCGTCAACGGCGGCGCCGGCCTGCGCGTCGGCCGGCGTGTGGCGCTGGTCGGCGAGGTGCGGGTCTTCTACTTTCCCGAGTACGAGTTGCACTTCGCGAGCGAGAACGGCGGGGAAATCCTCGACGAGCTGATCGGGGGCCTGTCGCCGGTCCGATTCAAGCCGATCTTCGTGAATGCGCAGGCGGGCGTGACGTTTCGCTTCTGACGCGGCGAGAAGAGGAGGCGCAGCCGAAAACAAGCATCTCGAAACCCAGAATTAACACGCGCGTCACCCCACGGAAACCTGCAGCCGATAGCGTCGATGCCACGGTGCAGAAAACGCGCGTGCTCATCGTCGAAGACGAACAGGACATCGCCGGGCTGATCAAGCACACCCTGGAGCGAGGCGGCGAAATCGAGGCGCGAATGGTCGGCTCGGGTGACACGGCGCTGAAGACGGCCACTGAGGAGCCGCCAGATCTGATCATCCTCGACCTCAATCTGCCGGTACTGAGCGGGCTCGACGTCTGCCGCGCGCTCAGGGCTCGCCCGGCGACCTCGCGCATTCCGATCATCATGCTCACGGCGCGGACGAGCGAGTCCGACCGCGTCAGCGGGCTGGACATCGGCGCCGACGACTACGTCACCAAGCCGTTCAGCCTGCGGGAGCTGGCTGCCCGCGTCCGGGCGGTGCTCCGGCGCGGCAAGGCCGACGCGTCGCCGGCCGGCACGGTTTATCGCGGCAAGCACCTCGTCGCCGACTTCGACGCCGTGGCCGTGAGCGTCGAAGGGCAGGCAGTCCGGCTCACCAGGCGGGAGTTCGAGCTGTTGAAGTACCTGGTCGAGAACCGCAATCGCGTGCTGTCACGCGATCGGCTGCTCGAGCGTGTGTGGGGATACGACCACCTCGTCGAGACCCGGTCGGTGGACGTACACGTCGGTCGTCTGCGTGGGAAACTCGGCCCGGTGGGCCGCCAAATCGAAACGGTCGTGGGACTCGGCTACCGTTTCGTCGAATAGACGCTCAGGCCTCGACCGTCCAGCCGTCGCGCTCGAGCCGTCCAACCGCACGCTGGAACCAGTCCCTGGCCCGCTCCACGCGGTGCCAGTCCTCGTAGACCCGCGAGGAGACGACACGACTGTCGGCCTCTTCACGGACCTCCCAACCACTGAGATCGAGGATGGTGATGCGGAATCGGCGGGTGTGCTCACCCTGGGTCAGGCGTCGTTCATACATCGCGTGCGCTCGCTTTGTTGCGCTGGGGAAACGCATTCTTGATCGGTCGAGCTCCGCCGGCTGTAAATTCTTTGTAACGCCTTCGGCGAACGAACAGCGAATCGCGCCAGTCTCACACGCGGATGCGGAGCGCTTTCGGCCGGATGCGGACGTCGGCCACCTCACCGCATGCAATCAACTCACCATCGACATGGCCCTGCAGTGGCTGCTCGCACGTGACGCGCGCGTGTTCTACGCGTCGAATCTGCACACCCGGTGCACGATCGACAGTCCCCGAAAACAGGCGCGGCAGCGCGCGGAGCACTGTTGCCTTCGTCTGTGCGCTCACCACGACGACGTCGAGGTAGCCATCGTCGATGGCGGCGTCCGGCGCGATGATGGCGCCGTTGCCCCACTGGCGCCCGTTCGCGAACGAGATCAGGAACGCGCGATGGGCTGCCGCCTGATCGCCATCGCACGACATCTCGTATCCCGCGCCCTGATACCGGCGGAGCTCCTGGAAGACGATGAGGGCGTACCGCAGGAAGCCGCGGCGCGAGCGGTGAAGCGACGCGAAGCGCGCGGCCACGTGCGCGTCGAAGCCGAGACCCGCGAGGTTCACGAACAGCCGGCCGTTGAGCTCGCCGACGTCGATCACACGGTCGGTGCCCGAGAGGAGCCGCCGGATCGCGGCACGCGGATCGGCCGGGAGATCGAAGTGCCGCGCGAGCCCGTTGCCCGACCCCGCGGGGATCACGCCGAGCGGGACCGGGCCGAACGCCAGCGCTGTCGCCACTTCGTTCACGGTGCCGTCGCCGCCCCACGCGACGACGAGGCGTGCGCCGCGCTCGACGGCGCCCGCTGCGAGCTCACGTGCGTGGCCGGCGTGCGCGGTGATCAGGATCTCCGGATCGGCGCCCGCCGCCAGCAGCAGGTCGGAGGCGTGCTCTGCGCGGCGGCGCGTGCGCTCGAGACTGTTGCGCACGCCGGCGATGGGATTGAGGATGATCGCGACACGCACGCCCGGGACAATCTCAGGGCGCCATCCGCCGCAGCATCCGCGGCGGGGCGAACCACACCAGAGTGCCCGGCCCACCGGGTGGCATGCCGTCGACGTCGATCCGGCAGACGGCTCCCTTGCGGAATTCCAGCGGCCGCTTCAGGCCGAGCAGCCGGGCTGCGAGGTGGCCGATATCGGGCTCGTGCCCGACGAGCGCGATGCGCGGGCGCTTGGCGACGCGCCCCACTTCCGCGACGACGGCGGCGTGGCCGGCGCCCGGCGCGAGCGAATCGATCGCCTGCGTGCGCGGCCGGCCAGGCAGGCCGGTGGCGAGCAGCTCCGCCGTCTGACGGCAACGCACGAGCGGGCTGGTCAGGATCAGATCGATCTCGACTCCGAAGGCGGCCATGCCGGCCACAGCCTTGCGAAACTTCTCCGCACCGTCGGGCGTCAGCGGGCGCATCCCATCGTCCGGCCAGTCCGCGCCGCGTTGAGCAGCGGGGGCGTGGCGCACGAGGTACAGCTCGAGATCGCGGGCAACGGTCATGCGTGGCGGGGAGCGGTCCTGGCCTGGCTGACTCCCGATGCGAGCTCGCTGGTGAGTGTCACCAGCGGCGCTCTCCGCTCGACGAAGGTCGCGTGCAGCATGCGGCACCGGTCCTCGAGGTACACGAGCAGATCCGACAGCGCGCCGAGGTCCTCGTCCTCCACAGGCAGGCGCGCCTGAAGCCGCGCGACCTGCGCGGCGAAGATCTGGAGGTCGTGCAGGCGGCCGAGCAGGTCCTGGTATTTCCGGAGCCGGGTGACGGCCGCGGCTGCGCCCGTGACGCGGGCGGTGCGCGCGACCTCGAGCGCGTACCGAAGCTTCTTGGCCGCGATGCGCACGTCGTGCAGCGCCTCGGGCGCGTAGAGCCCGCCGGCCGATTCGGCAGCGGCGCGAACGGCCTCCGCGCGAGCCGCCACGCGCGAGACGAGCCTGGCGCGATCGAGCCCGGCTGCGGCCGCGACGCCATGGGCGCGTGCGTGGCGGAGATGGCGGTCGATGCGGCCGGCCACCGCCTTGATGTCGAGATCATCGAGGTGCCTGCCCAGCCGCTCGCGCCGCGACGCACCAACCTCGGTCAGCCGGAGCCTGACGCGATCGCAGGCGAGGCTCAAGTGGTGGCGCTCGTGAGCGATCTGCCCGACCAGTGCCAGGCCCACGTCGACCTCGCGGACAGGACCGAGCCGGCGGGTGATGCGCTTGAGCACCCGGCGCAGCTTGCGTCCCTCCCGCGGATGATTGTCGAGCAACCGCAGGGCTTCGCGCAGACGACGAGTCGCCACACGGACGGCGTGCACCGCGTCCGCGTCGCCATTCAGCGCCCGGTTCCAGCGCTGCGCGAGGACACGGAGGGCAACTTCCGGTGTGGCGATGGTCTGCGGCATGGAATCTTCGTGGTAGGATGCCAATCCTAGCACACCCCTTTCCGTCATCCCTCACGCCATGCGTCTGGCTGCAATCGACATCGGCACCAACTCGGTCCACATGATCGTGGTGAACGTCAGGCCGGATTTCTCCTTTGAGATCGTCGACCAGGAGAAGGAAATGGTCCGCCTGGGAGCGGGAGGGCTCGACGGGCGCAACCTCACCGAGACGGCGATGGATGCGGCGCTGCAGGCGCTGAAGAAATTCCACCGGCTCGCCCAGTCGCACCAGGTCG
>Ga0207701_10001643_pt1 | contig 23393 bp, 26 predicted proteins | sample KBSSwiSSwithPhiX_FD_184294 | JGI IMG/M metagenome (GOLD analysis project Ga0207701, IMG submission 184294) | Switchgrass rhizosphere bulk soil microbial communities from Kellogg Biological Station, Michigan, USA, with PhiX - S5 (SPAdes) (version 2) | ecosystem: Environmental > Terrestrial >... | reverse complement strand
GCCTTTGCTCTCCAGGTCCTCATTGCCGGCGCCGAGTTCGCCGGGCATCTGGGCAGCTATCAGATTGGCTTCTCCTACGGTGCGACCATCGATCCGATCAGCGGCGTACGCAGCACGATGCTGGTGTCGCTCTACGGCATGCTCGCCACGCTGGCGTTCTTCGCCGTGAACGGGCACCACGCGCTGCTGCGCGCCCTGGCGATGTCCTACGAGAGCGTGCCGATCGGCGCGGCGCGGGTGAACGCCTCACTGGTCGCGTCGGTGCGCGACATGCTGGCCATGGTCTTCGTCGTCGGCGTGAAGCTGGCCGCACCCGTGCTCATCGTTCTACTCATCGTCGAATTGACGATCGGCTTGATTTCACGGGCGGCGCCCTCACTGAGCTTCATGGTGATCGGCTACCCGATCCGCATCGTCGTCGGGCTCTTCATCATCGGCACGCTGCTCTACAGCGTGCCCGCGATGACGCAGTCGATGCTCGAAGCTGCGTTGATGCTGGGCGGACGGACCGCGGCCGCGTTTCGCTGACGCCCGCCGTAGGCCGGGTCCCCTTGGACCCGGCGTGAAAGCTTGGACCCGGCGTGAAAGCGTGTAGGCCGGGTCCCCCTGGACCCGGCGTAGTCCGGAGTTACTCCCGGCAAGAGATCCATGTCGCAGGAAAAGACGGAACAACCCTCAGCCAAACGGCGGCGCGACGCGCGGCGGAAGGGGCAGTTCGTCCACAGCCGTGACCTGGCGATCGCCGGTGCGTCGGTGGCGGCGACGATGGCGCTGGCCGGGTTCGGGACGCGGCTGTTCGAAGGCCTGGCCAATCGGCTGGCCGGGGATCTCGGACGTCTCGGACAGGACCCGCTGCATGGGGTCACGAGCGGCGAGTTGAATGCGGTGGTGCTCGGTGGCGGCGGGTTGATCGCGATGCTCGTCGGTCCGATCGCCTTCTGCACGGTGATGGCGGCGGTTCTCGTGCACGGATTTCAGGGCGGCTGGTCGCTGGCGCCCGAGGCGCTGCGCTTCGATTGGTCGCGGCTGAATCCGGCGAACGGGGTGAAGCGCTTCGGCGTGACCCAGTCGGGCATGGACACGCTCAAGACGCTGATCTCGGTGGCCGCGATCGCGATCATCGGCTGGATCAGCGTCAAGGGGCTGCTCGGCGACAGTGCACGGCTGCCGTGGCTGTCACCGGTCGGCGCGGCGAGCGTGGGCTGGTCGCACCTGCAGACGCTGCTCTGGCGGGTCGCGTGGGCACTGGCGCTGCTGGCGCTCGGCGACTACGGGCTGCAGTACTACCGCACGATGTCGTCGCTCAAGATGACGAAGCAGGAAGTGCGCGACGAGGCGAAGGAGACCGAGGGCAACGCCGAGGTGAAGGGGCGGATCCGCCGCGTGCAGCGCGAGATGGCGCGCCGCCGGATGCTGAGCGACGTGAAGAAGGCGACGGTGGTCATCACCAACCCGACCCACTTTGCCGTCGCCCTCGAGTACAAGCGCGGCGCCATGACGGCGCCGCTCGTCGTGGCCAAGGGACAGGACCTCGTGGCGAAGGCGATCCGCGAACGGGCGCGCAAGCACGGCATCCCGCTCGTCGAGAACAAGCCGCTCGCCCAGGCGCTGTTCAAGACGACCGAAGTGGGCGACGTGATTCCGGCGGGACTGTTCTCGGCGGTGGCCGAAGTGCTCGCGCAGTTGATCCGGTTGAAGCAGCTGGTGCTTTAGAGAAAGAGCCGTTCGAGGGTTCTACGTTCTGGGTTCTGGGTTCGTGTTCAGTTCGTGGAACTGAGCACTGAAGACGAACCGAGCACGCAGCACGCAGAACCCCGAACGACAAGGATTCGAGACCGTATGTCACAAGCCAAACCGATGAAAGCCAGTCATCTGCTCGCACCGGCGGCCGTGCTCGCCGTCGTGCTGCTGATGATCGTGCCGCTGCCGCCGATCTTTCTCGATCTCCTGCTGTCCATCGACATCGGGCTGGCCGTGGTGCTGCTGCTCACGGCGATCTACGTGAAGCGGCCGACCGAGTTCTCGGTGTTCCCCTCGCTCCTCCTGCTGCTGACGCTGATGCGTCTCTCGCTGAACATCGCCTCGACGCGGCTGGTGCTGATGCATGGCCAGGACGGGACCGAGGCGGCCGGGGCCGTGATTCAGGCGTTCGGACAGTTCGTCATCGGCGGCAACTTCGTCGTCGGGGTCGTGGTCTTCCTCGTCCTCATCGCCATCCAGTTCATCGTCATCAACCACGGCGCCGTCCGTATCTCGGAAGTCACCGCACGCTTCACCCTCGACGCGATGCCGGGCCGCCAGATGGCCATCGATGCCGATCTGAACGCCGGACTGATCGATGAGAAGGAGGCGCGCGAACGCCGCGAGCGGATCCGCAAGGAAGCCGACTTCTACGGCGCGATGGACGGCGCCATCCGGTTCACGCAGCGCGACGCCATGGCCGCCGTGCTGATCACCGGCGTGAACATCGTCGCCGGGCTCATCATCGGCGTGTTCCAGCACGGGCTCGACCTCTCGACCGCGGCGTCGAACTACACGCTGCTGACCGTCGGTGAAGGGCTGGTCACCTCGATCCCGGCGCTGCTCGTCTCCATGTCCGGCGGTCTCATCACCACGCGCGCCGCCGCCGACTCGCACCTCGGTGAAGAGGTCGCGCTGCAGTTGTTCGCCCGGGCGAAGCCGCTGGGCGTCGCGGCCGGCGTCCTGGCGGGGCTCGCGCTGATTCCGGGCCTGCCCAAATTCGCGTTCCTCAGCGTTGCCGCGCTGCTGGCGTTCGCCGCGTACTCGGTGCGCTCGATACCGGAAACGATCGCGGAGGAGGCGCCCGTGCCGCTGCCTTCCGACTCGCCGGAAGCCGCCGTCACCGCAGTCGATCCGATCAGCGTCGAAGTGGGTTACGCCCTGGTGTCGATCGTCGACGAGAAGCAGGGCGGCACGCTGCTGACGCGCGTCCGCGCCATCCGGCGTCAGATTGCCGCGGAGACCGGCGTCGTCGTGTCACCGGTGCGCATCGCCGACAACCTGCAGCTCGGGCCGCGCGGCTACAGCATTCTGATCAAGGGCGTCGAGGTCGCGCGCGGCGAGCTGCACGCCGAGCGTTTGCTCGCGATCAACCCGGGCACGGCTACGCGCACGCTCGACGGGGTCCAGACCAAGGAGCCGGCGTTCGGCCTGCCGGCGACATGGGTCGGCCTCGACCAGCGCGAGGCCGCCGCCGCCGCCGGCTACACCGTCGTCGACGCGACGACGGCGCTGTCGACGCATCTGTCCGAGACGATTCGCACGTTTCTGCCCGATCTCCTCAGCCGCCAGCAGGTCAAGGAGATGCTCGACAAGGTCGGCGAGACGTCACCGAAGCTGGTGGAGGACCTCGTTCCCAAGATCGTCGCCCTCGGCGACGTGCAGCGTGTGCTGCGCCAGCTGCTGCGCGAACGGGTGCCGGTCCGCGATCTGGTCACGATTCTCGAATCGCTCGCCGATGCCGCGTCGATGACCAAGGATCCGGACACGGTGACGGAAGCCGTGCGCAGTGCGATGGGGCGCGCCATCTGCCGGCCGTATCAGAACGAGCGCGGCGAGCTCTCGGTCATCGGCGTCGCGCCGTCGCTCGAAGAGAAATTGATGGCCTCCATGGTCAAGACCGAGCAGGGCGCGGTGCTCGCGGTCGATCCGCATCAGGCGCAGAGCATCGCCAGCCGGATCGCGCGCGCACTCGAACAAGCTGTGGCACAGCCTGTGCTCCTCTGTTCACCGGCACTCAGGCCGCATCTATATCGGATGTTCTCCCGCGTGCTGCCGCATCTCGGCGTGTTATCGCATGCCGAGGTGCCACCACATATCCAGGTCGTTCCCGTTGCAACGCTCGACTGACATGCATTTGAAGCGATATCAAAGGCAAACGGTGCAGCAGGCGCTGCGCGCGGTGCGGGAGGATCTCGGCCCCGACGCGCTGGTGCTCTCGACCCGTCTCGTGCAGGCACCAGGCCCGCGCGGCTGGTTCGGAGGGCGCTTCGTCGAGATCACCGCGGCGGCCGACCGGCCGTCGGTGACGGACGACCGACACCTGCAAGCGAGCCTCGATCCCTCACCCGAGCACCGCCGCTCGCACGACGGCATCGTGGCGCGACTCGAGGCCGCAGGCCTCGAGACCGGACTCGCGCAGCAGGTCGCGGCGGCACACCCGACCCACACACGACGCGGCGCATCGCTCGCCACGCTCTGCGCCACGCTGGCGAAAGAGCTCGCGCCGCTCGTTGCGGTCGACGATCGCTACGCGCCGGTCGAAGTCTTCGTCGGCCCTCCCGGCGTCGGCAAGACCACGACCATCGCGAAGATTGCGGCGCAGGAGCGCGCCTGTCGCGGCCGTCGTCTCGGATTGGTCGCCGCCGACGGCTTTCGCGTCGGCGCCGTGGAGCAGTTGAGAATCTACGCCCATCTGCTCGGGTCGCCGCTCTCGGTTGCCCGCACCCCGTACGAGCTGCAGACGACACTCGAATCGGCCACGGTCCCGGTCCTCGTCGATACGGCCGGCCGCTCGCACACCGACGAGGGCGCCGAGGACATGCTGCGCGTCGTCGCGACGCGGTCGGATGTTCGCACCCATCTCGTACTCGCGGCCGACACGCCGCTGCCGACGTTGCAGAAGGTCGTCGACCGGTTCGCGACGGCAAACCCGTCACGTGTCGTGCTGACCAAGGTCGACGAGGCCGGGTCACTGGCGTCGCTCGTGTCGTTTCTGCGCGAGCGCCAGCTCCGGCTGTCGTACCTCGGAACCGGCCAGCGGGTACCGGACGACCTGCAGATCGCCACACCGCGCGTCTTCGCCGGCTGGGTGGCGGGTGACACGAGCGCGCGCGGAGCCGCCGCATGACATGCCCAGCACTGATTCGTCTTCACTGCATCGTTCTCTTCGAAAGGGTGCGGCCGTGCGCGCGATGAGCTCTGCGCGGGCGGCAGCCCGCCCGGCGACACCACCGGCGCCGGTGGAATCGGCGAACGAGATCCGTGACCGCCTGGTGATGGAGCACGTGGGTCTGGTGAAGACCCTGGCCCAGCGCCTGGCACAGCGGCTGCCGTCGCAGGTCGAGATCTCCGATCTGATCAGTGTCGGGGTGCTCGGCCTCATCGATGCGGCGGCGCGCTACAAGCCAACGCTCGGCGTCCCCTTCGACGCCTTTGCCCGTCGCCGGGTGCAGGGCGCGATGCTCGACTCGCTTCGCGATCTCGACTGGGCGCCGCGATCGTTGCGCCGCCTGCGCCGCGACGTGGATGCGGCCATCGCCTCGTCCAGACGCAAGCTCGGTCGGGAGCCCGAAGAAGCCGATATCGCCGCCGAAATGTCGCTCTCGGCCGCTGAATACGATCGCGTGATCGAGCAGCTGCGCACGCTCGAAATCGGAGCGGTGCGCTCGCTCGACAGCGCCACCGAGGACGGCCTCAGTCATCTCGAGCTATGTGTCGATCCAGGCGAAGGCGCCTCGGCGGAGCTCGAACGCAAGGAGCTGCGCGAACACCTGGCCCGCGCCATCCTGCAGCTGCCCGAACGGGAGCGGCAGATTCTCTCGCTCTATTTCCAGGAGGAGCTCACGCTCGCCGAGATCGGCGCCGTCATCGGCGTCGGCGAATCGCGGGTGTCACAGCTCCGCTCGCTGGCGCTGTCACGGCTGCGCACGCTGCTGCGCGAGTCGCTCGGGCTTCCGGGGCGCGACCGATGAAGCGCACGCTGTCGCAGGCCGAGATCGACGCGCTGCTGCTGGCTGCAGCAGGGAGAGGCGAGGACGAGCGCGCCCGCCAGTCGCCGGACCGGTCGGTCACGCGCTACAACTTCCGCCGCCCGGACCGCGTCTCGAAGGAGCAGCTGCGCTCGCTGCACTTCCTGCACGATCGGTACGCCGTCAATCTGTCCTCGTCGCTGTCCGCGTTCCTGCGCGCCGTGACCGAGGTCAGCATGGTCTCGGTGGAGCAGTTCGCCTACTCCGAGTTCCTCATGTCGCTGCCCGATCCGACGGCGTTCTATTCGTTCACCATGGCGCCGATCGATGGCGTGGCGGCGCTCGAAATCAATCCGTCGATCGCCTTCACCATGGTCGACCGGATGCTCGGCGGAACGGGACAGACCCCGGCGCCGAACCGCGCCCTGACCGAGATCGAGCAGAACGTGCTCGATGCCGTCGTCAAGCTGCTGCTCGAGCATCTCACCGAAGCCTGGAAGCCGATCGCCGATCTGCAGTTCAAGCTGCAGGATCGCGAGACGCGCCCGCAGATGCTGCGCGTCACCGGGCCGAACGAAGTGGTGATCCTGCTCGCGTTCGAGATGCGCATCGGCGAGATGCGCGGCACCGTGAGTCTCTGTTTTCCCGCCAGCAGCATCGAGGCCCTCGAGGAGAAGTTCGCGCAGGGCTGGCAGCGCACACGCCGGCAGCCGACGGCGGCGGAGCAGGCGCGCCTGGCCGCGAACCTCGGACGGATTCCGCTGCCGGTCTCCACACTGCTCGAGACGCGCCTGCCGGCTCGCGATCTCCTGGCACTGAAGCCGGGGGACATCGTCAGTCTGGGGCATGCGGCGTCGAGCCCGGTCGACGTGCATGTCGGGCAAGTTCGCCGGTTCGTTGGCCGGCTCACCACCACCGACGCCGGCACGGCCGTGCGCGTCGAGCGCACCAGCGGCGATCACACCGGCGGAGGGGCTTCATGAGTACGGAACAGCAGCGGCGGCTGCAGGCGTTCGTCGACGAGATCGCACAGGTCGTCGGGACGCTGACCAATACCGCCCCGACCGTCGGCGCAGGTACGTACCCGGGCGAACGGCAGTGGTACGCCACCTTCAGTGCAGGCGACGACGTCGGCGGGGTGCTGGCGGTCGCGATCGACCACGAGCGTGCCGCGATCTTCGGTCGTCTCGTGTCCGGTGGCGCCGGTGGGGTTGAAGAAGCGACGGTCTCGGACCTGCTGCGCAACACCCTGTCGCAGGCCGCCACCGCGTTGAGCATGCGGCCCGACGGCGAGCGCCTCGAGCTGAAGCTCGAAGGGCTGGAGCCACGAACGGTGGCGACGGCCGGCGAGAACGGCTTTATCGCCTACGCCATTGCCGCTCCCGGCCTGACCGAGCCGCTGACGCTGGCCGTCGGCTGGATCGGCGTGAGCGCGGGGCTGGCCGCTGCGGAAGCGCGTGCCGGCAGCCGCATCGACGTCATTCTCGATATCGACCTGCCCGTCGTCGTCCGCTTCGGTCATACCGAGCTGCCGATTCGCGCGCTGTCGCGTCTGGGCCCGGGCTCGGTCATCGATCTCGGCCGCTCGCCGGACGACCCGGTCGAAGTGCTGGTGAGCAATCGCGTCGTCGCCCGGGGCGAGGTCGTGATTGTCGGCGGCAACTACGGTGTACGCATTCTCGACGTCGCGAGCCAATCAGAGCGCGCGCGTTCCATGGAGGGGTAAGTGACTGCGCAACTGTTCGCCACCATTGGTGCGCTGCCGCCGTCGGCCGTTTCAGCGCTCGTGGCCGCCGGGGTCAGTCTCCTCGTCATCGTCACGCTTCTCCTCGTCAATCGACGCCAGCGCCGGATGCTTGAGCGCCTCGACGAGCGGCTCACGCACCTGCATGCCGGCCTGACGCTCCTGACGAACACGACGGAGGACGGCTTCCGCGGAATGGCGCTCCACGTCGCACGGCTCGCCGGTGCGACCGACACGAAGGCGCCGGCGGTGGCCAGCGCACGCCAGCGTATCTCCGCGGCGGCCGGACATGGACGATCGGTGCAGGACATCGCAGCGACCGAGCAGGTATCCGAAGGGGAGGTGCTGTTGCACCTGCTCCTCGACAAGCTGAAACCGGAGGGCGCCCATGCCGAGGTGTGCTGAGGTGTCCTGCGGGCGCTGGCGCCCCGAGCGTCTGGCGCCGCGATGGGCGTCGGGCATCCGTCTGAACGGGCACTGGTACTGCTCGCGCGCATGCGTCGAGACCGCCGCGCGCGCGGGGCTCGACGTGCAGGCGGTTCCGCCGCCGTCGAACGCATTGCGGCCGCTGCGCCTCGGCGTGCTGCTGCGTCATCTGCACGCGGTGAGCGAGACCGATCTGAAGGACGCGCTCCAGTCGCAGCAGACATCGGGCCTGCGCCTCGGCGCCGAGCTGCAGCGCCTCGGACGCGTCCGCGGCGATCAGCTCCTCCGCGCGCTCGCGGCGCAGGGCAACGTGAGCTACTTTACCTCCTTCGACATCGCACGCGTGAAGCAGGGGCCGTCGTGGCTGCCCGCCGACACCGTGCGCGCGCTCGGCCTGGTGCCGTTCGACGTCGATCGCGGGCAGCAGCGAATCAAGGTGATCTGCGCGGCACCCGTGCCGCGAAGCGCCGTCCGCGCCATGCACACGCTGACCGGCTGGACGCCCGAGGTGTATCTGGTTCAGGACGACATCTGGGAGCGCGCGCTCGGCGAGTACCGCTCGTCGTCCGAGGACGTGGCCGCTGCTGACGTCCTCACCATGGGCGGCATCGCCGCCGCGGCCTCGTTCGTCGCCGACACCGCTTCGACGGATCGGGCGGTGACGATGCGTCACGCGCAGTGGGGCCGGTTTACGTGGGTACGTGTGGAAGGCCCGACGCAGGTCGCAAACCTGCTCGTTCCGGGCGCAGAGGAGGGCACATGCCAGGCGGCGCATACAGCGCACTGACCGGGATGCAGGCGCGGCTGCAGAGCCTCGATCGCATCGCCGCGGATCTTGCCAACATCAACACGGCCGGCTACAAGACCGAGCGCACGACGCGCTTCGTCGCCGAGCGCGACTTTGCCGCCGCGCTCGATTCGGCCGTGGACGTGACGTCGGGTGGCACGAGAACGGACCTCATGCCGGGCTCGATCACGAATACGGGGCGCAGCCTCGACGTCGCGATCGAGGGCCAGGGCTTCTTCGCCATCCAGACGGGCGCGGGACTCCGCTACACGCGCAGCGGCAACTTCACCCGCCGCGCCGACGGCATCCTCGCCACCGTGCAGGGCGATCCGGTCCTCGACGCGCAGCACAAGGCGATCAAGCTGGGAACCGGCGTGCTCGCCATCGAGGCCAACGGAACTATCACCTCGGACAAGTCGCCCATCGGCAGGATTCCGGTCTGGCAGATCGACGAACCGGATCTGATTCGCGAGAGTGGATCGCGCTTCGCCACTCCGCCCGGCCTGAAGCCGAAGGCGTCGGACGCGGTGCTCGTGCCGAACTCGCTCGAGCAGGCCAACGTGACGACGGTCGATCGGATGACGATGCTGACGGAGGCGTCGCGGAGCTTCGAGGCGCTGCAGAAGGGCATCTCGGTGCTGATGAACGACATCGATTCGCGGGCGATCACGGAGCTCGGAAGGAAGTAGGCGTGTCGGGTGTTCGCGGTTCTAGGTTCTGTGTTCTGGGTTCGTGTTCAGTGCTGGGTTCGTTTTCGGGGTTCGGTTCTTCGTTCGGTTCGAACTTCGCGAACCACGAACCGAACGACGAACCCAGAACCGAACCGGGAAAACGAACCCGGCACTGAACACGAACCCAGAACCGAGCACGCAGAAGTTCGAACGGTAGCAGCAGTTTTTCAGGAGATATCCAGTGATTCGAGCGCTCTACACGGCCGCCAGCGGCATGAACGCCCAGCAGGCCAACATCGACAACGTCGCCCACAATCTCGCCAACGTCAACACGACGGGATTCAAGAAGGGACGGATGGAGTTCGAGGACCTGGTCTACCAGCAGATCAAGGTGCCCGGTGCGCCGACCTCGACCGAAGGTCAGACGCCGGTCGGACTCGATGCGGGGCTCGGCTCCCGCGTCGTCGCCACCGCCCGCAACTTCAGCACCGGCAATCTCCGCTCGACGAACAATCCGCTCGATGTGGCGATCGAAGGCCAGGGCTTCCTGCAGGTGTCACTCCCCGGCGGCGAGACCGGCTACACGCGCGCCGGCAATCTGCACCTCAGTCGTGAAGGGCAGATCGTCACCAACGAAGGCTACCCGCTCGAGCCGGCGATCACCATTCCCGAGAACGCCACCACCGTGAGCATCTCCAAGGAGGGCATCGTCTCGGCGGCGACGCAGGGGCAGCCGTCGCAGCAGGTGGGCACGATCGAGCTGGCGAACTTCCAGAACCCGGCCGGCCTGCTGCCGCGCGGCGGCAACATCTTCACCGTGAGCGACGCCTCCGGCGATCCGATCACCGGCGTTCCCGGGTCGGAGGGGCTCGGCACCCTCGCCCAGAACTTCCTCGAAGACTCGAACGTGAGCGTCGTCGAGGAGATGGTGAACATGATTCTCGGGCAGCGCGCTTACGAGGCGAGCTCGAAGGTGATTCGTGCCGCCGACGAGATGCTGCAGCAGGTGAACAACCTCGCCCGGTGATTGTGATGAGACTGATTGCGCTCTTCGTGCTGCTCGGAACGGCGGGCGTCCTCGCCGCGGCGGATGTGACGCCGCAGCAGGCGATCGCCGCGGCGGTGCGCGAGCGCGTCGGCGCCGCTGCGTCGGTCACCGTGGACGACGTGGAGACGGTGGTGCTCGGCGAACGGGGGCTGGTGGCGCAACCCGAAGCGGCGGCGCGGATCGGCCAGCCGGCGCGCTTCGTCCTGTCGGTCAACGGCGTTCGCCGCGGCCTGGCGGTCGCCACGGTGACCGTCGAGGTCGCGTATCCGCGGGCAACCCGGAGCATCGCGCGCGACGAGGTGATCGACGCCGGCGCCGTGCACGTGACCGAGGGGTTGATGACGGGACTGCAGATTCGTGCGCTCATCACCGCTGATCGCGCGAGGGGACTGCAGGCCCGGCGCGACATCGCCGCGGGCGAAGCGCTGACCGAGAGCGTGCTGCGCGTGCCGCCGGTGATCAAGTCGGGTGACGCCGTCGAGGCCACCGTACGGATTGGCTCGGTGACGGTCACCGGAACCGGGACGGCCTCGGGCAGCGGACAGGTTGGCGACGTGATTCGTGTGATGCAGCCGCACAGCTCCCGGCTGCTCAATGCCCGCATTGTCGGACCGGGAGCCGTGGAGATCGTGAAATGAGAACGACCCTCGTTGCGCTGGTGCTGTGCGCGCTGGGCGCGACACCCGCGTTGGCGCAGAAACCGACCACGGCGGCCAAGGCGGCCCGGCCGGTGGACAACTACGACCTGCTGCTGCAGCAGTTCCTCGACGAGGCGCGGGCCACTGCCGCCGCCCGCACCACCGCGAATTCGACGTGGATGGCGGGACTCTCGAGCGACCTGCGCGCACGGCACGTCAACGATCTGATCACGATCCGGGTGCTGGAGAATGTCAGCGGCCTCGGATCGGCGGACGCCAATCTGGACAAGAGGAGCAATGGCAGCGCAGGGGTATCGACCTTCCTCGGGCTGGAATCGAAGCTGCCCAACGTGGTCAACCCGGCGAATCTGATCAGCACCAACTCGAATACGACCTTCGAAGGCAGCGGGAGCACTTCGCGGTCGGGATCGCTGACGGCGGTGTTGACGGCGCGCATCGAGGACGTGCTGCCGAATGGCGATCTGCTCGTCCAGGGCGTGCGCGAAATCGAGATCAACGGCGATCGCCAGATGCTGGTGTTGACCGGCGTCGTGCGGAGCGCCGACATCAACACGGCGAACGTGGTGCCGTCGACGGCGATCGGGCAGATGCGGATCCGCTACTTCGGACGCGGACTGATGAAGGACAACCTGGAGCCAGGCTGGCTGATCAAGATTCTCAACAAGATTTTTTGAAGACAGTGGTGTTCGGGGTTCTACGTGCTGGGTTCTCAGTTCGGGTTCAGTTCGGATGTTCGTTTTCCGGGTTCGGTTCTTCGTTCGGTTCGCGGTTCAGCGAACTCCGAACTCCGAGCGCCGAACTTTGAACCCGAACTCCCGAACTCTGAACCGAACGAAGAACCGAACTCCGAATACGAACCAAGCACTGAACACGAACCCAGAACCGAGAACATAGAAGTGCGAACGAGATCCCTCACTCTTACGCTCCCTCTGCTCTGCGCGCTCCTGACCGCCAGCGTCTACGGCCAGGAACCGCCGGCGCCGCCGGAGACGCCGGTGATCGCCGCAACGGCCGCAACTGCCACGCCGCACGCGTCAGCCACGGCCTCGGCGACGGTGTCGCTGGCGCCGGGCGCTTCCGCGGCAGGGCAGCCGCCGGCCGCGCAGCCGTCGGCCACCGCGGTTCGGCTGAAGGACGTGGCGTCCATCCAGGGCGAGGCCTCGATGCCGCTCATCGGGTATGGCCTCGTCGTCGGCTTGAACAAGACGGGCGACAAGAAGCAGACGATCTTCCCGGCGCAGACACTGGCGACCATGCTCGAACGGTTCGGCCAGTCGGTGCAGCCCGCGCTGCTCAAGGTGGAGAACATCGCCGCGGTGATGGTCACGGCGCAGCTCGGGCCCTACGCGCAGGGCGGCGCACGGATCGACGTCACCGTGGCGTCGGTCGGCGATGCCCGCAGTCTGCAGGGCGGGATTCTGATGCCGACGTCGCTCAGAGGGCCCGATGGCTCGCACGTGGCGCTCGCACAGGGCCCGCTGTCGCTCGGCGGCTATGGCGCCGGTGGTGGCGGCAATACGGTGCAGGTGAATCATCTGACCGTCGGTCGCGTGCCGGACGGCGGGCTCGTCGAGGTCACGCGCTCGAACGGCATGGCCGCGGCCGACGTCGTCCGCCTGGCGCTGCACCAGCCCGACTTCGTGTCCGCCCGGAGGGTCGCGCTCGCACTCAATGAGGAGCTCGGGCCGGGGACGGCCAGGGTGCTCGACGCGGGGGCCGTGGCCATTCAGGTGCCGGCGCCCTATCGGACGGAGATCCCGGAGCTGATCGCGCGCATCGAGCCGCTGTCCATCGATCTCGATGTTGCGGCGCGTGTGGTGATCAACGAGCGGACCGGGACGGTGGTGCTGGGCGGTGACGTCCGCATCGGACCGGCCGCCGTCGCGCACGGGCGCCTCTCCGTCCGTATCGCCACGCAGTACGACGTGTCGCAGCCGTTGCCCTACTCGAAGGGCGAGACGAAGGTGATTCCGCAGACCGACGTCAACGTGCAGGAGAACGACGCCCAGATGGTCAATCTCGAGGCGGGCGCCACGTTGAGCGACGTCGTGCGGGCGTTGAACATGCTTGGCGCCACGCCCCGCGACATCATCACGATCATGATGTCGCTCAAGGCCGCGGGCGCGCTGCGCGCGGAGCTGGTGGTCCTGTGAGCTCGCCCATCGACGCGCTGATCACCCGTGCCCGCGCCGCGGCGGACGACACCACCGCGTCGAGTACCTCGCCTGCCGACGATCGGCAGAAACTCCAGCGGCTCGCCTCCGAGTTCGAGTCGATGCTCCTCAATCAGATGCTGGTCGAGATGCGCAAGGCCGGCCGCTGGGATGATGACGGCGAGGACAGCAAGGACGGGTTCGGCGTCTCGGCGCTCCTGGAAACGCTCGATGCCGAGTTCTCGAAACAGATGTCGAAGGCGCAGGGCCTGGGCCTGAGCGATCAGCTGTTGACGGCGCTCGATCGGCTGCAGCATCCCGGAGCGGCCGGGGCGGAAGACACTCCCGTCGCGACGACCGGTGTGCCGACGATGGAGGCGATGGCCGTCGGCGGGCTCGACCCGGTCGCGGCGGGCCGGTCGCTGCTCGATGGCGAAGGGGCGATCTCGGGCGCCGGGAGCAGTGCCGTAACTTCCGGGTTCGGATGGCGGCGCGACCCGATTACCGGCGAGGCGCGCTTTCACAAGGGCGTCGATCTGCGGGCCGTCTACGGGCAGGATGTTGCGACGGCCGCCGGCGGAACGGTGGCCTTCAGCGGAACCCAGGGGTCGTACGGCACCACCGTGGTCATCGAGCACCCGAATGGCACCCGAAGCCGCTACGCGCACCTGTCGCTGGCGCTGGTGAAGGCGGGCGACACGGTCGAACCGGGGCAACTCGTTGGCCGTGCCGGCAGCAGCGGACGATCGACTGGCCCGCACGTCCATCTCGAGGTCGTGGACCGGGACGGACGGCCGTTGAACCCGCTGGCGCAGCCTGAGACCGGCCATTAAAGGTTTTTCCCTCACGCGCCGATTCAGAAGAAGGGTAGGAAGCGCACCTGCCCCGGCTGGAGCTCACGATGAAGATTGAAGGAAATCGTCCCGCACACGACGCACAGGCGACCGACGGCACCCGCCGGACCGCGAAGGACGCCTACGTAAAGCAGGGCGGTGAGGTTGCTCCGTCGACCGCCTCGTCCGATCGCGTCGAGCTCTCCGGCGATGCGGCGTTGCGGGCTGCGGCCCTGAAGGCGGCGATGGATACGCCCAACATCCGCACCGAGCTGGTCGACAGGATGCGCGAGAAGCTGAACGCCGGCAAGGTGGGCAATGACGCCGGCGCGCTCGCCGACGCCATCATCGACGACCTGCTCAAGTGACCGATCAGGGCCGCGACGTCGCTGCCGCCACGGCCAGGCTGCGCGAGGCGCTCGACGAGATTGCGGCAGCGCTCACCGCCGCGGATCTGGGCGCGCTGCTGCGGGCGGAAGGAAACCTCGAGCTCGCGACCCGACGTCTCTCCGCCCTTCCCATGAATCTCGCGGCCGCCGACCGCGAAACCATCCGCACCGAAGTGCGCGCCGCGCGCCAGACGCTCAATCGCTGCCGCACGCTGGGGACGACCCTGCTCGACGTCGTGCGGCTGTCGCTGGAAGCGCAGGGCAAGAATCCCGGCTACGGTCGTCACGATACGCCCGCGGCCGCCTACGGGCCTCGAGCGGTGAACACCAAAGGGTAGCGACAGCCATGCCGGGTCTCTTCGACAGTCTCACGATGGCAGCGCGGTCACTCCAGTCGCAGCAGTTCGCGATGAACGTGACCGGCCAGAACATCAGCAACGTCAATACGCCCGGCTATACGCGCCGGGTCGTCGACTTCGCCGCGGTGCCGCCCCCCTCCGGCGGCGGCGTCGAGATCCAGGACGTGCGTCGCGTGCGCGACTCGCTGCTCGACGGGCGCCTGCTGCAGCAGATCCCGCTCGGCTCGTACGACACCGCTGTCGCCGATTCGCTCTCCGTCGTCGAGACCAATCTCGGCAAGGTGGGGGAGTCGCTCGATCAGCAGCTCGATGCGTTCTTCAACGCCTTCGCCGATCTGGCCGAGAACCCGACGTCGGCGGTGGCCCGGCGACAGGTGCAGGTCGCGTCGCAGTCGCTCGCGACTTCTTTCAACGAGACCGCCAACCAGCTCGAGTCGAGCCGGCGCGAGGCCGACGCCCGCATCCGGGCGACCGTGGACCAGGTGAATACGCTGTCGGCGCGCATTGCCGAGATCAACGGCGCGCTGCCGGCGGCGCAGAGCAATGGGACCGGACAGACGCTCGAGGATCAGCAGGAAGAACTGGTGCGTCAGCTGTCGGCGCTGGCCGACGTGCACGTGATCGCCCGGCAGGAAGGCGGCGTCGACGTCACCCTGGGCAGCGGGCGGCCGCTCGTGATCGCGGCCAATTCGTACACGCTGGACACGACCACCGGCGCCAACGGCTACGCGAATCTTGCGACCGGCGGCGTCGACGTGACCTCGGAAGTGACCGGCGGCACGCTGGGCGGGCTGCTCTACGTGCGCGAGAGTGCGATTCCGTCGTACCTGGCATCACTCGACCGGCTGGCCGCGCAGACCGCGACGTCGGTGAATGCCCTGCACGCCACGGGGTTCGATCTCAACGGCGGCGCCGGTGGCGCCTTCTTCAGCTATTCGACGCCACCTGTTGGCACGAGTGGCGCGGCCAAGGCGCTCCGCGTGGATCCGGCGATCGCCGCCGACGGCTCGCTCATCGCCGCCGCCAGCGTCGCCGAAACCGGCGACAACGGCACTGCCCGCGCCATCGCCGCGCTGCGGAACCAGCGCGTGCTCGACGGCAACACCGCGACGCTGGTCGACGGCTGGGCCAACATCGTCTACGAGGTTGGCACCGACTCGCAGGGTGCGGCGGCCGCGCGCGACACGCACGAAGCAATCACCCGGGAAGTCGCCGCGTTGCGCGACCAGGTGTCCGGCGTCTCGCTCGATGAAGAAGCGTTGAACCTGCTCAAGTTCCAGCGCGCCTACGAGGCGAACGCGAAGTTCTTCACCGCGGTCGATTCGATGCTGGAAACGCTGATGAACGCCTACAGAGTCTGATAGGTCCCACTCCGCGAGCGAGGCAGAGACATACCCATGCGCATGACCGCCGCCACCGTCTACCGGGACGCCGTCGCTTCGATGGAGCGGGCGTCCGAACGACTCGTCGAATTCCAGAAACAGATCGAATCCGGCAAGCGCATCGGCAAGCCGAGTGATGACCCGGAGGGCATCGCCGCGGCGATCGGCGAGCGCGCCGAGGTTGCCGCGGTGGAGCAGTACACGCGCACGTCCGACTCGGTAACCTCGCGTCTCACCGTGTTGGATACGGCGCTCTCCGACATCATCGATCGCCTGACGGCGGCGCAGACGGCCGTCGTCGGGGCGCAGGGCAGCACCAAGACCGCGGTGGAGCGCGAGGCGGCAGCGCAGGCGCTCGAAGGCATCAAGCAGGCGCTGGTGTCGGACCTCAACACCTCCTTTCGCGGTGCGCACGTCTTTGCCGGCGCCGATTCGATCGATCCGCCGTTCCTCGTCTCCGGAACGACCGTGTCCGCCTATCAGGGCTCGACGCGCGAAGTGGAGGTCGACCTCGATCAGACGCGCCGCGCGACCATCAGTCTGGATGGCTCGACGATTTCGAAGGGCGGCGCCGCCAGCGACATGTTCGCCGTGCTCGACTCGGCGATCGCCGCCGCGCGAGCGGGTGACAACGCCGGCCTCGGTCAGGCGCTGACCGATCTGGGCGCCGCGTTCGACCGTGCGTCGAATGCCCAGATGCGGGTCGGGGGGAACCTCGCCGCGATCGAGGCGCTGCAGGGGCAGCTGAGCGACCGGCGGCTCGCTACCAAGGCGCGCATCGCCAAGCTCGAAGACGCCGATCTGGCGGAAGCGGCCACCGGGATGACGCAGGCCGACGCCGCGTACCGCGCGTCACTCGCCGCGACCGGCAAGATTACGCAGCTCTCGTTGATGGATTACCTCCCATGACCTCAACGTCGCTTCAGACCGACGAGCAGCGGCTCGACGTCCGCAGCCGCTTCGCCACGTCCAAGGTGAATCCGCGCGACGTCATCCTCTTTCCCGACGGGCTGCCCGGGTACGAGACGACCAAAGAGTTCGTCCTCCTCGACGTGCCCGAGCAGGCGCCGCTCAAAGTGCTGCATGCGGTGAACGGATCCGACACGTGCTTTCTCGTCGTCGATCCGAAGGCGGTGCTCCCCTCATACCGATGCGAGCCAGGTTCATCCGACCGCCTGCGGCTGGGCGCCGACGACGACAGCGCCCTCGTGTGGCTGGCCATCGTCATCGTCAGCGACAACGGCGAGGTGGCGGTGAACCTGCGTGCGCCCATCGTCATCAATCCGGCCCGGATGACCGGCCGTCAGGTGATGCCGAACGCATGCGTGTATCCGCTGCGTTACGTCATCGGCCAATAGTCACGCGATGCTCGTCTTCCCCCGCCGGCGGCACGAGACCATCATGATCGGTGATGGCATCGAGGTGCGCGTGCTGCGCGTCGGGCGTGACGGTGTGCGCCTCGGCATCGTGGCGCCGCCGGACGTGCCGGTGCACCGGCAGGAGATCTACAACCAGATCCGCGACGCCAACCGCTCCGCCGCCGATACGCCGCACGCTGTTTCGGCGATCGCCGAACGTCTCCGCCGACACAAATGATTCTTCGCGACTGGTGCGACCTTCCGGGGGAAACGCTCGCCCCGGTCTATGATGCCGAACGCCGCCGCTGGCAGCGGCAGTTGCGCTGGGATTCGGCCGCGGCGTGCGGGGAGATCGAGCACGCGCGCGTCACCTGGGGGCTGCCCGGCTTCGTCGCCGTCGATCGCGCCGGCCGCATCCGTGGCACGGCCTACTATCTGCTCGAACACGATCGCATCGACATCGGCGGGATCACCACGGACGACGAGCTGGCGACCGACGTGCTGCTTGACGGGATCGTCACCGTCGCCGACGCGCTCGATGTCACGACCGTGCGCACGCTGACGCTTGACGCGGCGGTGGCGCTGCAGTCGGCGCTGCGGCTGCGCGGTTTCGCGGTGGAGCCGCATCTGTATCTCTCGCGCGACCTGACGATGCCGCCGGCGCCGCCGTCGCCCGTCGAGCGGATCTGGACCCGCCTGGTCGACCGGTCGCGGCCGGCGTTCTGCGCCGACGCGCTCGAGCCGTGGCGGCCCGACGATGTGGAGCCGGCAGCGGCGCTGCTGTCGCGCGCCTACGATCGCGCCTCCGGCGCGCTGTTCGCACCCAATCATGCCGCCGGCGAGTGGTCGCGCTATGTCAGGAACCTGGTGACGCACGTCGGGTGTGGCGTCGTCAATCCGTCGATGTCGCAGGTCCTGCGCGACGGCGACGAGATGCGGGCCCTGTCGCTCATCACCGACATCGCGCCCGGCGTCGCGCATCTGGTGCAACTCGCCGTCGATCCCGCGCGCCGCGGGGAGCGCCTCGGTGAAGCGCTGACGCAGCGCAGCTGCGACCGGCTGCGCGATGCCGGCTACACGGCCCTCACGCTGCTGGTTGCCTCGACCAACGCCCCCGCACGCGCGCTCTACGATCGCCTCGATTTCCGCCACGATGCGACGTTCATCGCCGCCACCTTGGACGTTCGTGCGACGCGCGGTCAGAGGGCGGATCGTCCTGCGTTCGCCACCGCCTCGTAGGCGACGTAGGAAGTTCGTACGACACGGAGGCGCCGACACTCCGCCAGTTTCTGTTCTTCGTCACCTTCGTGAGTGCGAAGCCTTCGTGCCTTGATCCGGTTCTTGAGGATCGACGACACCGAGGCGCCGCGGCACCGAGCGCCACCGCATCGATCGTCACGCCGTTCCCTGTCTATTCAACACGCCTGTTCTTTGCCGAACGCCAGAAGCCGGGTGTATTCTCCGTCGCGGGAGACCGGCGTGCCCAAGCTCACCGTGATCGGTTGCGGCGTCGTGATGCTCGGCATCCTGTCAGATGCGGGTGGCCCTACGGCCGTGGCACAAAGTAGTTCCGACGCACCGCAGGCGCTTTCCGAGGAGCGGCCATCGTTCGAGGTAGCTTCAGTCAAAGCCGCACCCGAACTCCGGAATGCGCTGAATTACCCGGCGCCCCGTACGCCACGCGCCCTCTCCACCGGCCAGTTTGACGCCACGGCGACACTACGAGTCCTGATTGCCTGGGCATACCACCCTGAGTCTGCGGTGGAAGGGTCGTTCCGTGAGCTGGACGACGTGTTTACGGTGACAGCGAAAGCTGCCGGGCCCGTGCTGCTTGCCGGACCATACGAAGTGGGTCCGATCAATCTGATGGTCCAATCGCTGCTTGCCGAGCGCTTCAAGCTCCGCGTGCGGTGGGAGCCCCGCACCTTTCAGGTGTACCTCCTGCGGCGCACGTCGACGGAGCAACTGGGCCGGAATCTGAAACGCATCGCCCCGACCTGTCCACCCGGCCATCCGGAAAAAGTGCGTGACGTACCTGCTGGCTGCGTCTCGCTCGTGTCGATCGACAAAGGGCAGGTCAAAGGGCAAGTGAGAAGCGTGGCCGATTTCGCGAGACTCCTGTCCACATTCGCGGGCAGACGCGTCGTCGATGACACGGGGCTGGTCGGCGCGTTCGAGCTCACTACGGCGTTCAATCCGCAGTCCGAAGTGGCGCATGGCCCTCGCGCCGAGGAGAACCTGCCGTCGCTGCGAGATGCCTTGCAATACGACCTCGGATTCAAACTGCAGCCGGATCGCCGCGACTTTCCAGTGCTGATCGTCGAGCATGTGGAGCAGCCAACGGAGAACTGACGAATACAGACTCCGGACGACCCTGGTAGCGGAGGAGGTTCGAAGCGTCGACTTCGCATCGTCAAGCCCAAGGCGTGCTCGAAATAGCCGACGCGGAGATTTTCTATGACGTCTCAGAGACGGCTCGTCACGTTGCTCCTGGCCGCCAGTGCCGCGACGCTCTCCGCCCAAGCAACGGCGGTGTTCGAAGCCGCCTCGATCAAACCCAACATGAGCGCCAGCCGCTCCTCCTCGGTCAGGTTCCTTCCGGGCGGACGGCTGCAAGCTGTCAATGTCCCGCTACGTAGCCTCATTGTGGAGGCTTATCTCCCGCCACGATGGGCCCGCATGCCGGCCGTCACAATTACGCCTCGGACTCCGATTCAGATCGTTCAGGGAACATCCCCTCTTCTCGATCAGCGATTCGACATCATGGCGAGCGCCGACAGTGATATCACCAGGCCCGCCAACACCAATACCGTGGGGCCGATGAACTACGCGCTGCAACGCTTGCTGGCCGATAGGTTTCATCTGTCGATCCATCGCGAGAAACAGCCGACGCACGGATACTCCATCTCACTCGCGAGAGCAGACGGCCGGCTCGGACCGGATTTGCGGCGGTCAGTTGTCGACTGTATCGCACTGCGCGCAGCGAGGGCTCCCGACCCGCGGCGGCCGGACGGGTCAAATCTGTGTGTTATCACAGGCTCTAACCGCACAGACGACGTACGGGGTATACGTGTACGAGCCGGCGGGCACACGCTGGTCCAGTTCGCCGCAAATCTGGAAATGATCTTGAGCGCGCCGGTCGAGGATCGAACCGCCCTCAACGGTCCGTTCGACATCGACCTGACATACGGAGGGTTCGCGAATCTGGTGCCACGAGCGGAGCCGCCCGGCGTGATCAGGGCCCCGGATCTCGAAACGGCTATGCGGGAACAACTCGGCCTGAAGCTGGAAGAGATACGAACCGAGGTCGAGGTGATCGCCGTGGATCACGTCGAGCCTCCGACGGACAACTGAGGTATTCCGCCTCGGGGATGGCCGGGCATTATGAAGCGCCTGCTGCAGAGGTGAGCGATGTCTTCAGGCTTTCGCGTCGTCGCGGTGGTGGTTCTCATGGGCGGATCGACGATTCTGATTCAGGCCCAGACGACGAAGCCGAAGTTCGAGGTGACGTCCGTCAAACCGCGGTCGTTGGTGGATGGACCGCAAACAGGAAGTCGGACTGGTCGCCTCGAGATGCCAAACGACACCGCATGGTCCGTCATTCAGTTCGCATACGACCTCGACACCGACGCGCAGGTCATCGGACCACTGCCGGATTGGGCTTACACCGAGGCCTGGGCGATCAGCGCCAAGTCTCCAGAGCCGATACCGAATGACCAGCTGCGTTTGATGACCCAGTCGCTGCTCGAAGATCGCTTCGGCATGGTCGCCAGGTGGGAAGAGCGCCCGTTGCCGCACCTGGAAATCGTCCGGGCACGAGAGGACGGACGGCTCGGGCCGAACATCCAGGCCCTTGAACTGCGCGAGCAGTGCACGGACCCTGAGGTGCGCGCCAGGATGCCGCCAGGTGGAGCTGGCGCACAAGGCGGCTGCGGTCCGGTGGCGACGGGCCTGATGCGGATGATTTCAGAACTTACGGGCCAGATCGTCGTGGACAAAACCGGCTTGAAAGTCGTGGCCTATCGGATCTTCTCGCTTCCTGGCGGGCTCACGAGCATGAACCAGCGGATTCAGCCGGCCGCGAAACCCCGCGCGGATGTGGATGCGGTGCGCCAGGCGGTGAACGATCAATTGGGATTGAAGCTGCAGGCGAGCCGGGCGCCGGTTCGCGTGCTCGTGGTTGCGTCGATAAGCCGACCCACGCCAAATTGATTTCTGGGATTTCTCGGCCCGCGAAAGCCGGAGTCAACCGCTGGAGCGTTATGCGCATCTGGTTATGCGGGATATGCCTGCTCGCTCAATCAACTGTTGCATCGATGCAGGCGCCAGCTACACCCGGCCCTGGCGCCGCCTCGTTCGAGGTTGCTTCCGTCAAACCAAGTACGAGTAGTCAGACTGTGTCGGCCTCGACCAGGTTCTTCCCTGGTCGGTTTGAGGCGCGAAACCTCTCGCTGCGTACCCTGATTCAATACGCTTACGCGCTCGCGAATTTTCAGCCGGTCCAGGGCAAATCACCTGTCCTCGATCAACGGTTCGACATCAGTGCCACAACCGCGCAGGTTTTGGCGCCACCCGGTCCGCGTGGCAGCATCGGGCCGATCAACGTTGCCCTTCAACGGCTTCTGACGGAACGATTCAATCTATCGGTGCACCACGAGAAGCGACAGGTTGATGGCTACGCGCTCGTCTTGGCCAGAGCGGACGGTCGGCTCGGCCCCCGGCTGCGCCCCTCCGCTGTCGACTGCGCGAAGCTACGTGAAACGGGAGAGCCACTGCCGGTGAGGCCGGATGACATCAACCAGTGCTCGATCGTAGGTCGTGGTGACAGCTTCATGGCCGGTGAAGGTCACACCCTGGCGGAGTTCGCGTCTCGCCTCGAATTCTACTTGGGAGGGCCACTGGAGGACCGGACTGGATTGTCCGGGCCATATGAGTTCAACCTGATGAAGTCCGGAAGGTTCTGGCTGATGTCGCCGGAGGGTATGCGCGCCGGGCCGGACCTCAACGACGCCCTGCGCGAACAACTCGGTCTCCGCTTGCAGGGAGCGCGGGCGGAAGTCGATTTCGTCGTCGTCGATCGGGCCGAACCCCCGACCGAGAATTAGCCTCCGTGGTTTTAGCTAGATAGCCGAGCCACTGGATCGCACAGCTCCGGATCGGCGCGCAACATGGACATTGTGGAGTAGCCCAGGCTCGGTCCGGCGCTGCTTCTGGCTCCCTTGGCAGGGTTCCTACGGATCCGCCGAGAAGTAGTTGTCGATGCAGAGCGCGGCCCCGATCTGGCCGAGCCGCGATAAGAGGCCGGGAGACAGGCGCGGACCTCCGTCAAAGCTGCTCTGAAAGTGACCGCACCACCAATAGCATTCGGCCACGGCGCTGAACGGTTCCAGCGCGTGTCGCCGCGACCACAGACGGTCGAGGACGAACTGGAGTCCCTCTTCGAGGTCCGGCCATTCCACCTGCTCGCGATCGTCGTACCCGTTATAGACCCAGGTGTTTGTCTCGCGAGTCTTGCGACCGATGCGCTCACCCACACGGTGGACGTAGGCGGGCATCAGCTCCAGGGCAGTGGTGACCGCGTCAGGGTCCAGTGACCTGCCCGACACACGGAATTCGACAGTGTAGATGTGGCTCACTGAACTCCGCATTGCGCCGCGAGGGCGGGTCTGCGCGATCGTCCGCGAGCGGCCTTCGCGCGTCGCGCTCCGTTGGTCGGGGACCCGCCCTTCGGACCCTCGGACCCTCGGACCCCCGGACCTTCGGACCCTCGGACCCCCGGACCCCCGGACCTTCGGACCCCCGGACCTTCGGACCCTCGGACCTTCGGACCCTCGGACCTTCGGACCCTCGGACCCCCGGACCCTCGGACCTTC
>Ga0207701_10001642_pt1 | contig 23399 bp, 18 predicted proteins | sample KBSSwiSSwithPhiX_FD_184294 | JGI IMG/M metagenome (GOLD analysis project Ga0207701, IMG submission 184294) | Switchgrass rhizosphere bulk soil microbial communities from Kellogg Biological Station, Michigan, USA, with PhiX - S5 (SPAdes) (version 2) | ecosystem: Environmental > Terrestrial >... | reverse complement strand
CTTCTACTCGAACGATTCGCTGCAGAGCAGCAACTTCACCGACGAATTGAAGGCTGCAGGTTTGCGGTCGCCGGGTGACTTGCTCGAGTTATGGGATGCTGATGTCAGCCTGGGTGGTCCCATCAAGAAAGACAAGCTGTGGTTCTTCTCCTGGCTGCGCAATCAGGGTAACTCGATGTCGGTGCCCGGCATGTGGGCCAATCTCAATGCCGGCAACCCGAACTCGTGGAGCTACGAAGCCGATCAGAGCAGGCCGGCGCGTGGCGCGGGCAAGACGCGATCCGGCGCCGTGCGATTGACGTGGCAAATCAGCGAGAAGAACAAGCTCACCGGCTTCTGGGACGAACAGTGGGGATGCTCGGGGGCGCGGTGGCCCGGTTCGACGGCCGGCAACGCGTGTCGCGACAACACCGACGGTTGGATTATCGGTGGAAGCGCGACGACTGCACCCGAAACCGCGACGTATTCGACGCCGCCGAACCGCATCACGCAAGTGAACTGGGTGGACACGATCTCGAACAAGGCGCTGCTCGATGTGGGATGGAGCGCGTACAACAACCGTTGGGGAGGAGGAGCAGCGCCCGGCAACCCGACCACTAATCTGATCGCCGTGTCCGAACAGGGCGGGAGCATCCCGGGTCTGTGCTATCGCTCATACAGTCCGGCGTGTGGCGACAAATCGACCGGCTGGATCTCGTCGAACACCTGGAAGGCGCACTTCTCGTACGTGACCGGTGCGCACAACATGAAGTTCGGCTACAACGGCCTGTGGAACTACGACAGCCAGGAATCGAACCCGGCGCCTCCCGATGCCGTCCAGTACCGATTCAACAACGGAGTCCCGAATCAGATCACGGAGTTCTCGGGCATGTTCGAGAGCGAGTGGCGCACCCGTTTCGATGCCTTGTTCGTCCAGGATCAGTGGACGTTGAAGCGTCTGACACTGCAGGGCGGCGTCAGGTACGACCACGCATGGAGCTACTATCCGAGCGCGCGTATCGGAGGGACTCGCTTCTTCCCCACGGTGACGACCATCGACAAAGCCGACGGCGTGACCTTTCACAATGTCAGCCCGAGAGTGGGCGCTGCCTACGATCTTTTCGGAACAGGGAAGACCTCGGTCAAAGCGAACTGGGGACGCTATCTCTACCCGGCGCAGAACGGCGGCATCTTCACCGGCGCGGCACCGACATCGCAGATTGCGACTCGTGCCGACCGTAGTTGGACGGACGCGAATCGAAACTTCATTCCCGACTGCGATCTGTTGAATCCAAAAGCCCAGGATCTTCGTTCTATCGGCGGCGACTCGTGCGGTGGCGTTGCCAATACGAACTTCGGGACGTTGAATGCCGGCCTGAGCTATGCGGACAAACTGCTCAACGGCCTTCGCCCGTGGGACACACAGATAGGCGTGGCGCTTCAGCACGAGATTCTCCCGCGCATTGCAGCGGAAGTTCAGTTCAACAAGCGGTGGTGGTACGGGCAGTACATCACTCGCAATCTTGCCGTGAATGCCTCGGACTTCACTCGCTACGACATCACGGCGCCGGTCGACCCGCGACTCCCGGGCGGCGGCGGCTATGTCGTTTCTGGCCTCCACGACGTCGCTCCTCAACTCTTCGGGGTCGTCGATTATCAGGTGCAGGCGGCCAGCGATTACGGCAAGTACGCTCATCACTGGAACGGTGTCGATTTCACGGTGAGCGCACGCACGCTGAATGGCCTGACGTTGCAGCTGGGCACCAGCACCGGGCAGACCGTGATGGACTTCTGCGCGGTCGCCGAGAAGGTCCCCGAGAGCCTCGTGCCACCGCAGACGGTCACCATCGGCGTTTCGATTCCAGGTCCGAGCGCGTTGGGCGTCAATCAGTCGGGCGCGATGCCGCTGCAATACTGTCACCTCGCGTCCGGATTCCTCACGCAGTTCCGAGGCCTCGGCACGTACCTCGTTCCCAAAGTGGACGTGGAGGTCAGCACGACGTTCCGCAGCAACCCGGGCGTGCAGTTGGCGGCGAACTACAACGTTCCCGCGGCCATCGTGGCGCAGTCGCTCGGCCGTCCGCCATCTGGCGGCGTGGCCAACGTCACGGTCAACTTGATCGAGCCGGGGACGCTCTATGGCGATCGTGTCAATCAGCTCGATTTGCGTCTGGCGAAGCTGTTGAGATTCGGTCGCGCGCGAACGAAACTGCAGGTCGATTTTTATAACCTGCTGAACGTCTCGACCGTCCTCACCTACAACCAGATCTACAGCCCCGTTACCACGACGTGGCTGAATCCGCAGGACGTGCTGGACGCCCGCGTCGCGAAGCTCGGTGTCACTGTAGACTTCTGATCGATAAATGGGGTCGGGAGTCATTTAAACGGGACAGTCTCAGTGGTAGTGTCCTGATCAAATGACCCCCGACCCCATTTAGCGCTGAGGCAATGAGGCAAGAAGGCCAAGAATTCTCAGTGTCTCGGTGCCTCGATGTGTCGTAGTCACTGCCAGCTAGCTGCACGACGACTTCACGTCGAGCAGGAAGCCCTCACAGTACAGCCCGCGGCGCGATGATCGCGCAGGTTAAAGCCTACGCTCTACGACGATAACTTCAGCCTGCCCGTCAATCTATTTCGTCGACGCCAACAGTTCGAGCAGCGCTGACGACACCGCCTCCGGCCGTTCGCGCGGCATGAAGTGACCCACCCCGGGAACGACGCGACGAGCGACGAGGTGTTCGAATGCCGCACGTTCCGCGGGTGGTGACTCCATCGGTGGCCGCGCGATGCCATCCTCGGCACCATACAGAGTAATTGAAGGAGCCTGAATCCGCGGTCGTTCTGCGAGTCGGGCTTCGACCTCCTTGAAACGTGGCTCTCCCGGTGCATTCATGATGCGATGCCGGTAGGAATGAATCACGACGTCAACGAAGTCGGGGTTGTCGAAGGACGGAGCAGTACGCTGGTAGGTGTCGTCGGTGAAGTGCCAGCTCGGCGACCACTGCTGCCACAGGTAGCGGCAGATCTCATGTCGATTGGATTGCAACCCGGCACGCCCGCGCTCGGTGTTGAAGTAGTACTGATACCAGAGGCGGTGTTCGGCCGCCGCCGCACCCGGCGGTTGCGGTGCAATCGTGTTTTGAACGGTATAGCCGCCGATCAGTACTGTCGCGCGTACGCGATCCGGATGAAGGGCAGCCGCGATCGCCGCAGCGCGGCCACCCCAATCGTATCCAGACACTGCAAACCGCTGCGCGCGCAACGCATCCGCAAAGTCGATGACGTCCTGGCCGATGGCCGCCTGTTCGGCCATGCGCGGCGCGGCCGGATCGCGAAATCGTGTGGGGCCGTACCCGCGCAGGTATGGAACCAGCGTACGAAATCCCGCCTTGGTCAGCGGCGGCACGACCTCGTCGAATGCGCGGACATCGTCGGGGAAGCCGTGCAGAAGAATGATGGGGAACCCGTTCGGATCGCCGGCCTCCTCGTACGCGATGGAGAGCACCGATGTTTCTACGCTCTTCGCTGCCGGCGGGGCGCTTTGCGCCTGCGCGCTGGAGCCCGTCGCGAGCTCTGTCAGGACGCTCGCGCCAGTCAGCGCCGAGACTTTGAGAAACGTTCGTCGATCATCGAGTCCCATGGCGCGCATGCTATCACCGCGGCATCTTGTCGATTGAGAATGCTTCAAGTCAAAGGTCAAATGTCAAGAGTCAAAAGTAAAGTCAAACGTACAAGGCCGTTCGGTCTAAAGTACCAAAGGACCTGGTGCCTATTACTCTGCATCTGGTACTTGATGTTTAGTTACCCTTGACCTGACTTTTGACCTTTGACCTTTGACCTTTTTATATCTGTGAGGCGATTCAGCCCATGACACGCCGACAGCTCTTGGGGATTCTCTCGATGCTCGCCGCGACCGGTGTTCGTGTTGCTGCGCAAAAAGGACCGGCGGTGCAGGTCTACAAGGACCCGACTTGTGGCTGCTGCTCACTGTGGGTCGAACACTTACGCAAGGCGGGATTCTCTGCCACCGTCTCTGACGTCGAAGACATAGACGCGATCAAGACCAAGCACGGTGTTCCGCGTCAGGCGAGGTCCTGCCACACCGCCATCGTCGGCGGCTATGTCATCGAAGGGCACGTTCCGGCCACCGATGTGCAGCGTCTTCTCAAGGAACGACCGGCGGTCGCCGGTATTGGCGTGGCCGGTATGCCGATCGGATCTCCTGGCATGGAGGTCGCCAGCGTCAAACCGCAACCGTACGACGTCCTCGCGTTCACCAAGGCGGGCGAGGTCACGGTGTTCGCCTCTCACAAGTAGAACAAGTAGAAGGCGGGAGGGTGGAAGCGGCGCGCGCGACGACGCGCGCGCTGTCAGCTCCTAACTCCCAACTCCCAAGATGCAACTCCCAAGAACCGATGCATTTGGGAGTTGGGAGTTGGAATTTGGGCGTTGATGTCTTACTAAAGCCTGCCCTTAAGGCGTAGTCTCGAGAGAAATATCGAGCGCGCGCTGCTGACCCGCGTCGAGCTTCAGCACTCGTTCTTGCGAGGCGTAGCCTTCCAGGGTCACGCGTATATGTTTGTCGCCCGCCGGCAGATGGCGAATAGTGACTGGCGACACGCCCCATGCGATGCCATTCACGGTGACGCGCGCTCCCGCTGGTTCGGTGGTCACGACCAACTCGGTAACTGCGTTCACGGGTGGTCGAGGCTCATCTGCCTGCGGACGGGTCTCGGTGGTCTCGGTTGGCGCTGCGATACGGACGTCAGACGCAGCGATGGCGTCTGGCTGCTCGACCGAGACGGGCTCAGCGCTCTTCGCGGATGCCGACGGCGACGCCGCTGATTCCGATTGAACGCTCTGCACCGCTTCGGAGATGGGCATCCGCGTGCGTTGCACAATCGCATACCCCAGTCCGGCCACCGTAATCACGACGAGCGCCATCATGGTGAGCGTGCGTGTGCGTTGTGGTGCTGATGTTTTCGGAACCTCGAGCGGCGGAGCGGGCGCCTCTATCGGCTTCAGCGCGGAATCGAGCTGTGCCTTGAGAATGCTTGGGTCGAGCCCGACCGCCTGCGCATACGTGCGGATCTCCGCTCGTTGGTAGAAGCTCGGCAACAGGCCGAGGTTGTCCTGCTCGAGAGCTTCGAGATGTCGTTGCGGAAGCTTGGTCTGCTTCGCAATTTCCTGGAGCGTCAGACCTCGACGCTCGCGCGCGTGCTTGAGCAATACGCCAAGACTGATGCTGCCACCACGCAGATCCGGAAGGGAGGTGTACCCGTCAGTGTCTACCGTATGAACCGTGGCCATGGCCGTTGATCCTTGGGCGCATCCACGCCCCCAGACGCCATTATGTGCGATTTTCACGCCGTCCGGCGGCCCATCGCCTCCCGGCGGGGCTATCATAGCGGCCGGCTCGTGACGCAGGGTCTGACCCCCGGAAGAGGACGACGCGCGCGCGGCCGCGGAGTACATCGATGCGCATAATCATGCCTGCCATCGTGATTGCTGGTCTTGTTTCGGCCGAACTCGTTGCCCAGGGGCCTTCTCCGGCGCCGGGCGTCGCCAATGGACCGCAAATCGTCTGGTCTCCGAAAGCGACGGCGCCGGGTGGCTGGACCGCGCCGCACAAGCCCCACACCAAGCTGGCCGATCTGCTCGCCCAGCACAAAGGCCAGAAGGACTGGGCCGAAACGATGGTCGACGATGACACGCTGCACGCCGACTACATCGCGATGGCGCCAGGCGGGAAGACACCGAAGCGCATGAACGCCGACACCCGCGAGTGGTGGGTGATCCAGGACGGCCAGGTCAGATTCACTATCGACGGGCAGGAGCCATTTGTCGCGTCGAAGGGATACCTCGTCCAGGTTCCGTATCGAACCTTCTACACCATGGAGACTGTTGGCGATCGGCCGTCACTCCGCCTCGAGGTCAACATCGCGAAAGCGCGCAAGATGTATCCCGTGAGCGCAACGCCCGTCCCGGTTTCCGGGGTGGAATACGTCCGCGCGCGCGTGGCCGGCAGAGGAACGTATGACGGTGGCAACAAACCGTTCGTCGACTTCAATGCCGTCGTCGCCGGCACCGATCGCACGCGTCAGTTCATCAATGACGATCGCGGAGTGGCCAACATCATCCTCGGGAAGGGCATTCCGCCTCCCAGCCCCTCCGACAAGGGGCACTTCCACACGGAGAGCTCCGAGTTCTGGTTCATCCTCCTCGGCCAGATTCGCTACACCATAGAAGGACTGCCCACGTTCATCGCCGACCAGGGTGACATCGTCTATGTGCCGAAGCAGCGGTGGCATCTTGCCAGCTTGGCGGGGGACGGCATGTCGGCGCGGCTCGCGATGAATGGATACACGGACCTGGCGCACTCCTTCGAGGCACCGGAAACCAGCGACGCCAGCCGTTAGCGCGCTTTTCAATCGATATAGCGCGAGGCCTTGGTCCTTAGTGCTTCGTTCTTGGTCCCTGGTTGGGACCAAGCACCTAGCACGAAGGACTACGCGGCCCCGTCACAAGATGCCGAGCTGAGGCGCTGGATCGCCGAGCATCGCGCCGCCCACGATTTCGAGGAAGCTGTCACCGAGCAGCAGATGCTGGCTCATGGTGATGGCATCGCGCAGCAGTCGATCGAGAGGCGTCTTCGTCGAGAAGACGGCCGTGGTGCCAACCAGGTCGTACATCTCCTGCGTGACATGGCGCGCGGTCCGGAACGCGAAGGACAGCGACTGCATCATGGCGAGACGGCCGTCGGTCGAGACGTCGTTTCCGCGCTGCACCGCGTCCCATAACTGGTCGATCACGTCGTACGTGAAGGCGCGCGCCGCACGCCACTCCATCTCCGCCTTCGCGAGCGCGACACGGGCGTGCGGCCGTTGCCGCAGCGGGATCGGAGGCGGTGGAAAGACGCTCAACTTGTTCTGGACGATGGACGTCGTCGCATCGATGGCGCGGCGCGCGAGGCCGAGCGCGACACCATGCCAGCTGGCGAGAAACATGCCGGGGTAGCGATAGAGCGGCTCGGTACGCTGCGATCGTTCCTGCAGCGAAAAGGTGTGGGCCGCGGGAATGAAGAGGTCGGTGGTGCGATAGTCGTTGCTGCCGCTGCCGGCGAGTCCCGTACTGTGCCAGGTGTCGAGTACTTCGAAGCTCGACGCTGGCGCGGCGATGACACGCGTGATCGGACCGGTGCCGGTCATGATCGGCTGTCCGTTCTCGGTGATCAGGCATCCGCCGATCATGACGTCGGCGTGAGTCGAACCGCTGCCAAAGGTCCAGCGGCCGGAGACACGGTACCCATCCGCGACTCGCTCGGCTTTGCCGTTGGGCGGGACCTGCCCGGCCGTGACGTCGTCGAGTTCCTTGTAGACGGTCCGCGCCACGCTATCATCGAGCAACGCGGCGTAGTAACCACTGTCCGATCCGATTTTGACGCACCAGGCAACTGACGCATCAGCGGCGCCGAGGATTTCGTACACGTCGTACTGTTCACGTGGCGTCATCTCCGGGCCACCCCATGCCCTGGGCATGGACATCCGGAAGACCCCCGCGGCCTTGAGCTCGGCGACGAGGTCAGCGGGAAGACGACGCAACGACGCAATTTCGTCGGCGCGCCGTTCGATCTCGGGCGCCAGGCGCCGCGTGTTTGCGATGATCACCTCGGAATCAAGGATAGATGTGTCTTGCTTGGAGGAACCAGAGTTCGTCACCGTTGCCATGCCATGCTCTCCAATGACCCTGCGCGGTAATATCGAGGGACGGACTTCGCAAGCTTAATCGATGCATCAGAAACCGCGTATCGCATCGGACATCGAAGAGTATCGCGACCAGCGATGGCGACGGGAAGCGACGCGCATCGTGCAGACCGTTGCGGATGCCGAGCGGTTCGTCGAGCAGGTGGGCTTTGCGGCGTGTCTCACCGACTCGCGACGGCCGGGGCCCTCGTTGTACGTTGCCGTCTGCGGGCGCCGCGACGCGGTGCTGCCACGCCACGTGCAGAAAGACGAGGAGACGTCGCTCACCTGGACGTTGAAGGATCAGCTCATTCGGCGCGGCAAGTTGTATTACGGCAAGCTCGCACGCGGCAAGGCGATGTTCATTGCGCCGCGCATGATTCCGCACTTTCACGCCATCTGGGGCGTTCGCGCGGTGGAGGAGCGCCGGCGACTGAGCGCCAGCGCGCGCGCCGTGCTCAAGGTGCTGCGGAAGGAATGGGAGATGGCGTCGTCCGATCTCCGTAAGGAGTCGGGCATCATCGACCGGGCGGCGTTCACGCGCGCCATCGATGAACTCCAGGCGGCGATGATCGTGGTGCCGAGCGAGGCGGTGTATCTTCCGAAGTTCACCTACCTCTGGACGCTCGGCGTCGGACGCTTTCCCGACGCCCTCGTCCGTCGCGCGGATCGCGAGACTGCCCTCCGCGAAATCGCCCGATGCTTTCTGGCCGGAGCGGGTATGACGATTCCCGGCGAGTTGGCGCGAGTCACAGGGCTCTCGCGACCGGAAGCCGGCCGGGGCAATCGGGCGCTCGTCGCCGAAGGCTTCGCGACCATGCTGGCGCCAGGCTTCTATCGATTGGCGGCCTACGACCCTGGCGAATCCGGATTGACAACCGGCCAGGAACAGGCACACGCTTCAACGCCGATGGGATCCGGGGAAGCAGACGGCAGGCAGTAGGAGCAGGAGACTGTCATGGCGACTGACGCGAATTCACACGTGGACCGCCGGGGATTTCTCAAGGGCGCCGCCGCGGGAGCCGCCGGTGCTGCGGCGCTGACGGTGCCGGGCGTTGCGCCAATCGATGCGAACGCACAGGCGCCTCAGCCGGCGCGCCCTGCGCCCGTCACTCCTGAACAGGCGGCGCGGAATCTGGCCGCCGAAACTGCGCCGCTGCCCGACGAAGTCGACGTGCAAACGGTCGACAACCCTGGCTCCGACTTCATGGTGGATGTGCTCAAGCAGCTCGACTTCGAATACATCGCCGCCAACCCCGCCTCGAGCTTCCGCGGACTTCACGAATCGTTCATCAATTACGGCGGCAACAAGGCGCCCGAGTGGCTGACCTGTTGTCACGAGCAGGCGTCGGTGAACATCGCGAACGGGTACTACGCCGTTGCCGGGAAGCCAATGGCCGTCATGACGTTTGCGCCGTCAGGGCTGCATCACGCGATGATGGGCATCTTCGGCGCATTTTCCGGACACACACCGACCTACATCCTCGTGGCGAACATCGCCGATGGAAAAGAGCGGCGGCCGCAGTTCGACTGGGGCGCGCATTCAGTCGTGGATCCTGCTGACATGGTTCGCGACATGGTGAAGTGGGATGACACTCCTGGATCGCTGCAGCACTTCGCCGAGTCCGCCGTCCGTGCATACAAGATGGCGATGACCGAGCCGCGAGGCCCAGTCGTGCTCGTCGTCGACGCCTCGCTGCAAGAGAACTCTGTTGCCGACCGGTCCAAGCTGCATATCCCGAAGCTGACGCTCACAACTCCGCCCGCCGGCGATTCTGGCGCGGTGGCGGAAGTGGCCAGGCTGCTGGTGGCGGCCGACAATCCGCTGATCATCGCGGGCGATGTCGCACGGAACGAAGACGGCATGCGGTTGCTGGTGGAGCTTGCTGAGACGTTGCAGGCGCCGGTGCAGGGCGGCGGGCGCGCCATGCCCAATCAGCATCCACTCAGCGGTGGCGGAAACGTACGCACCGCCGACGTGATCCTGGCGTTGAACGAGGACGGCTTGTACGGCCGTCTCAATCGATACCGGGATCAACAGGTGCGCAATTCGACGCCTTTGACCAAGCCGGACACGAAGGTGCTCAGCATCTCGTCGTACGACTTGTACATGAAGGGTAACTATCAGAACGTCGAGCGCTTCCAGGAAGTGACGATGTCCATTGCGGCGGATCCGCAAGCGACGCTGCCCAGTCTCATCGAAGCGTGCAAGAAGCTGGTCACCGCCGATCGCCGCCGTGTGATCGACGAGCGTGGCAAGAGGCTGGCGGCAGCTTCGGCGGACGCTCTGGAACGTGCCCGGCTCGAGTGCACGTATGGCTGGGACTCCAGTCCGATCACGCTGCAACGCCTGGCCCTCGAGGTCTACGATGTGATCAGGGACAAGGATTGGGCGTCGGTGGGCGGCGGCGGTGGCCGCCTGTGGAACGTCGACAAGTTCTATCGCACGATGGGCAGCGTGAACGGCGGCGGCGTGGGAGGGTCGATGTCAATCGCTATCGGCGCCGCGCTTGCGCACCGGAAGCATGGCCGCCTGTGTGTCAGGTTCCAGCCCGATGGCGACATGCTCTACGTGAACAGCGCCTTGTGGACCGCGACGCACCATCGCATCCCGATGCTGTTCGTGATGCAGAACAATCGCGCCTATCACCAGGAGGTGATGCACCTGCAGCGCATGGCCAATCGGCGTCAGCGCGGCATGGCGCTGGCGCATGCCGGTCTCCCGGGCTCGTCGATCACCGATCCGAACATCGACTTCGCGATGATGGCGCGAAGCATGGGCGCCTATGCGGAGGGACCGATTTCGAATCCGAAGGACCTGCGGCCGGCATTGCTGCGCGCCGTGGAGCGCGTGGAAAAGGGAGAGGTCGCGCTGCTCGACACCCTTACGCAGCCGCGGTGATGGGTTTGCGCACCACCGTCCTTCTCGCGATCGTGACAGCCCTGTCCGTCTCCGTCCTGGCGGCGCAGGGGCAGCCCTCGAACGCGCCAACTGGTAACGCAGAGAAAGGAAAGACGCTGTTCGTTGACCGAGCCTGCTGGCAGTGTCACGGCCTCGCCGCCCAGGGTGGCGGGATCGCCGGACCACGGCTGGCCGGCCGCGTCCCGGCCTGGCCGGCGTTCTCACGTTACGTGCGGCGACCGACCGAAGAGATGATTCCATACACGGCGAAGTCGCTGCCCGACAACGAACTCGCCGACATCTATGCCTGGTTGCGGTCGATTCCACCGCCGCCTGCGGTCAGCAGCATTCCCCAGCTCAATCGCAAGTAATCGCGTTTACGAAACAGTCGGGGAGCGTTGGCTTGTCCCTGCGAGCTCAGCTCCCTCCGCACCCTATGCCCGGCTATCGATCGATGTCGTCGTTCGGATTGGTGCGCCCAGGGATCGGCCGCGCGCCGGCATCCAGATTCTGCTGAATGCTCTTCCGCTTGCGGATGATGCCCTTCTGCCGATCGGCTTCGATGGCTGCGTCCTCCTCACGCTCCGCACTCAAGGAGTGCGGCAGCATGTAATTGCCCTCGTGGCACTCGTAGGGCAGCAGCTCGTATTCGGGCGGTGAGCTGAGGGGCAACGAGATCGTGAACGGCTTCGTGTAGGTCTTCGGATCGTCTACGTGCACCTCGTAGCGCAGTTCGTCTTTGTCGACGCGCGTGATGCGCTCCGTGATCTTCATGTCGGCGCTGTGGCGGAGTCCGTTCCCATTGCCGCCGCCGATGCTCGTCTGATCGGTAAAGTTTGTCGTCTCGATAACCAGCGTGTTGCCTTCCCAGTGACCGCGAGAATCCCCGAGGTACTGACGAACGGTGGATGGGACGTGCGGCCGGCCGTCGGTGTAGATCACGCGCGTGTCGTGCACCATCTCGTAGCTGATCACGACCTGGCCGGGCGACTGTACGATGCGATTGCCGTTGCCGTACACCACCGGCATGATCGAGCCGACGATGCCGCGCGTGATGCAGCGATCGTAGAGCGTGAAATCCAACGGGCTGTCGAACGGCCCTTCACCGAAGCTGCCGCGGTCGCGCGTCGCCGCGCGCTTCTGTGCTTCGGCAGTGAAGGCCGGCGTGCGGCCGTTTTCCGGTTCGATGACCAGCGACGTCTGACGATAGGACTTCGTCTTCCATGCGCCGTCGTTGCGAAACGCCCCGGTCGCATTCTCGGCGCCGACGCGTCGATCGGTGTCAGCCTTCTTCGCCGCCGCAAACTCCTCGTCGTTGAGCATGGCACGGGTGCCGAACTTCTCCGGTCGCTCGCGTGGGATGCCAAGTGCGGCATCGCTGGTCCAGACGCCGGAGATGTCGGGGTCGCCCCACTCGGTCTTGGGCGGCGTGAACCCCTTCACGGGTGTGGCCAGCTGCGTCAGGACCGCTTTCGTGTCGGCGCTCTGCGACTGGGCGAACAGGGGCACGGCAGTAAGAAGTAATGCCAGGGTCGCGGCTCCCGATGCATGAAGTCGTCTGGTCATCCGGTCTCTCCAGTGAAAAGATGAGCGGGCCCTATTCTAAGCTACGGTCGCGAGGAATGGCCGTATTCTCTACGCACCGTTTGCGCTATCGTGTTCGTTCTTTGTCGGGCAACCAGGTGAGGAGGTCATATGCGTGGGGCACTGTTGTTTGCGGCCGGACTCTTCACCGGCCTGGCTGTACAAGTCGCGCTGGCGCAGAACGCCAATCGCGGCGTCGTGATGATGAATCATGTCGGCATCAACGTGCCGAACATCGACGAAGCGGTCAAGTACTACACCGAGAAAATGGGGTACAAGGAGGCGTTTCGCGTGTTCGACGAGAAGAAGCAGCCGCGCCTCGTCTACATGCAGATCAGCAAGAACACATTCCTTGAATTGAACCCGGCGAACGCGCAGCGGCCTGCTGGTTTCACCCACTACGGGCTTCACGTTGAAAACGTCGCTGATGCTGTCGCCATGTTCCGGAAACGCGGCATCACCGTGAGTGATACCAACGTCAGCGACACGAAAGCCGTGCTCGCCAACATCACCGATCCGTACATGGGCCGCATCGAGCTTGCCGAGCTGACGCCGGAATCACTGCACTACAAAGCCATTCAGAGTTGGAAATGAAGACGCTAAAGCCGGCACCCACGCGCAGGCTGAAGCCTGCGCTCTACGTGTTCGTTGTGTGCATTGGCCTGTTCGGCATCACCGTGCAGACGCAACAGCGTGGCGGCACGCCTCAGACGGACAAAGTCCAACCGGTCAACAGCGGCGCGAATCCCTATCGCGTCGTACGTGATTGGGCCATGTTCGAATCGGAGAAGAGACCGTGGGGTGGTTCGAACGGGGTCGCAATCGATCGCGACGGCAAGTCGGTGTGGGCGACCGATCGATGCTCCCCCGGGACGACGCCGGGTTGTCTCGGGACCAAAGCGAACCCGGTCCACCATTTCGACGAATCGGGAAAAGAGATCAGGAGCTTCGGCGGCGGCTTGTTGGTGTGGCCGCATGGCATCCACATCGATCGCGATGGCAACGTCTGGGTGACTGATGCGCGCGCACCGAGTCCGGAGGATCTCAAGAAGTTTCCGGGCGAAGACGGCAAGGGTAGCGTCGTCGTGAAGTTCAGCCCCGAGGGCAAGGTCCTCTTGACGCTTGGCAAGCCGGGCACGAGGGGAAATCCTCCCGAAGCATTGACCGACCCGACGGACGCCGTGACGGACCCACGCAGCGGCGACGTCTACGTGGCGGAGAGTCATACCGATGTCGCTGACCCGAGTCTCGTCGGTCGCATCTCGGTCTTCGACCGAAACGGCAAGTTCCTGAGGATCATTGGCAAAACCGGTATGGGGCCCGGTGAGTTCCGTACGCCGCACGCGATCGAATTCGATTCTCAGGGCCGCCTGGTGGTTGCCGATCGCCATAACCACCGCATTCAGATCCTGACGAAAGAAGGAAAGTTCATCGCCGAGTACGACGACTTCGGCCGTACCAGCGGATTGGCGATCGACGGCAACGATGTGATCTACACGGCGGACTCGGAATCGACGGAAAGAGTCCACCCTGGCTGGCAGCGCGGGATCCGGATCGGCAGTCTCAAGGACGGGAAGGTCACGATGTTTATCCCGCCCCACATGACCCCGAACTCCACCGATGGTGCCATGGGAGAGGGCATTGCCATCGATGCCGCCGGCAACATCTACACCGCGGAAGCCCAACTGAGAGGTATCACCAAGTACGTGAAGAACTGAACGTCGCTTGCGCCCGTCCCGGGCGCGACACGGCGAGATCCCACAAGCGGACAGGAGCCCCGGAAGACCACGCGAATTGCTTCAGAATCGGGCGGCACACGGATTGACATGCCCGTGAATCCGTCGACTCGAGGAGACGCGATGCGTGTGATGACCGTCATCGGCCAACTCCAGCAGGATGCCCGCTACGCCGTCCGCGTGGCCGCCAGGCAACCAGGCACGTCGCTCATCATCGTCCTCTCGCTGGCGCTGGGCATCGGCGCCAACACCCTGGTCTTCAGCCTCGTGAACGGGATCCTGCTCCGCGCCTTTCCCTATCCAGAGCCGGAGCGGCTCGTGATGTTCTGGTTCACGCCGCCCGATCGTCCCGAGGTCAGGGCCGGACTTGCCAATGCCGGAGCCTGCATGGACCTGCGGCTGGAGTCCACGGTCTACGAACATGCCGGCTGCTACATCGGCGTCGAGGGGAATGTAGCCGATCCCGCTGACGCTCAAGCCGCCGGACCGGAGTGGCTCACGGGCGAGATGCTCAGCTATCGATCTGCGATGGCCGTGGGCACCCGGCCGATGATGGGACGCTGGTTCACGCAGGACGAGGACAACGCCGATGCCGACCGCGTCATACTCATCAGCTTCGACCTGTGGCAACGTCGTTTCGGCGGCGCGCCCGACGTGTTGGGGAAGCGATTGCGCGTCGCCGACTTTGGCGGGAATGTCGATCCGAGCACCATCATCGGCGTGATGCCGGCGAACTTCTCGTTCGCCAATCCCCGGTCAGACTATTTCGTACCGCTCCGGCCGACGAACCGGCTTCGCAACAGCCCTGCGCGAAATCGGTGGGTTGTCGCGCGTCTCAAGCCAGGCATCACTCTCGAGCAGGCACAAGAGGGGGCCAACCAGTTCGCCGCCAACCTCGAACGCGATTCACCGAGGAACAAGGGCTGGGGCATCAAGGTGGAGCCGGTAAGCGAATCGCAGGTCGGCTTTCTTCGCGCGCCCTTCCAGATGCTCCAGGGTGCCGCGGCGCTCGTGCTGCTCATCGCGTGCGCCAACGTCGGAGGGCTGCTTCTCGCTCAGGGCATCACCCGGCAACGTGAGCTCGTCGTCCGCGCGGCGATCGGCTCCGGACGATGGCGCATCGTGCGGCAACTGCTGACTGAAAGCGTCGCGCTCTCGCTGCTCGGCGCGCTCGTTTCGATCATCGTCATCGCCTTTGGGATCAACGCGCTGCTCCAATGGCTGCCGGCCTGGATTCCGCGTCTGAACGAAGTCGCCATCGACGACCGCGTGCTGCTGTTCACAACGGTCACCTCCGTGCTGACCTCCATCGTGTTTGGCATGTTGCCGGCGCTGTCGGCGTCGCGCCTGGATCTGGCTGCGGCGTTCAAAGCATCGAGTCGCACCGGGACCGCCTCGCCAGGGCGGCTGCGATTGCGCAGCGCGTTCGTCGTCCTCCAGGTATCGACGGCTTTTGTCCTGGTGAGCGGCGCAGGGCTCCTGATCAACAGCCTGATGCGTCTCTCGAATGCCGACATCGGCTTCGACCCACGCAACCTGACGACGTTCCAGATGTCGTTCACCGGACGAGAGTTCTTCGGGGCGACGGGCCGGACGACTCCCTCTGGTTCGACCGAGATGCAGCTGAGTCCACGCATCAACACCGTGTCGACGGAGCTTCGCGATCGCATTGCCGCGCTGCCAGGCGTTGAGGGTGTTGCCATTTCAAATGCGAGGCCGCTGGCCGGCGGACGCCTGTACGCGTTTGCGATTGCGGGCCGGCAGCCGGCCACGTCTGAACGCGACGCGCTGCGCGCTGCATGGCACCCGATTGGGGCTGACTACTTCAAGGTGTTGCAGGCTCCCATCGTCCGCGGCCGCGAGTTCGGTGATCTCGACACGGCGTCGGGCGCGCCAGTGGCGCTCGTCAACGAGACGATGGCGCGGCGGTACTGGCCGGATGAAGATCCAATCGGGCAAACGATCACGGTCGAGTTCTTCAACGATCGACCGCGGCAGATCGTCGGTATCGTTCCCGACATCCGTCCGTCGATCCGCAACCGCGAACTGGAGCCGCGGATGTACGTTCCCTACGCCCAGCTGCCGCAGCTCCAGGCAGGCGTGACGGCCTTCGGACTCGAGACCGTCACGTTCGTCGTCCGTTCAGCTGCGCAGGTGGAAGACTGGCTGCCACAGGCGCAGGCCGCCGCGGTCGAGATCGATCCAGCGCATGCCGTCACCAGCGTGCAACTGGTCGAGGACTTCGCGGCACAGCAGACCCAGGGGTTCCGGCAGTACGTCATTCTGCTCGGCGTGTTCAGCGCGATCGCCCTCATCATGGCGGTGGTCGGCGTCTACGGCGTGATGAGTCATTCAGTGACCCAGCGCACGAGCGAGATCGGCATCCGCGTTGCCTTTGGCGCGACGGCGCGCAACATACTCGCCATCGTTCTCAGTCAGGGACTGACGGTGATCGGGCTCGGCCTCGTCGTAGGGCTGGCTGCGTCGCTGGCCGCGACGCGAATCATCAGCAGCTCTCTCTACGGCATCACCGCGACAGACCCCGCGACGTTCACTGTTGTGGTGCTGACCCTCTTCGTCATCGCCTGCGTGGCGTGCTACGTCCCGGCCCGGCGCGCTTTGAAGGTCGATCCGGTCGTAGCGATGCAGCACGATTAGAACGAACTCCCAATTCCCAATTCCCAAATCGTCTGGTCACCACGAAGTGAGATGGCCACGAAGACCACGACGATCACGAAGATCACGAGAAGAGCTGCCCCCGCGTGGCGCCGGCCTGCGGCCGTCCATGCCGCGCGAAGCGCGGGCCACGCGGGCTTCAGCTCCTCTTCGCTCCTCCGCGAGCTCCACGACCAAACAGCGGCGAACATCGCTTCCCGATTACGCCAGAATCCCAAAATGCCTGAAAGTGCTTCGTGAACTTCGTGATCATCGTGGCGAAGACGAACCGCGGGTCTTAAGACCCGCCTCTATGTGCGCGGCCGCCGCGTGCCGCGCCAGGCCTGGACGATCGCGACGACGGTGCCCAGGATCGACACAACCACGAGACCGATTACGATCTGCTGCGCGACCGGTGATTCGAGCAGGCGCAGCACGGACGCGCCATAACGGCGCGCAAGCGCTGCCTCCACGCCGAAGCGGATCAGGCGCGCGACGGCGAAGACCAGGAGGAATCGCGCCAACCCCACTTTGAGCGCGCCGCTCGTCAGCACGAACGCAGTCAGCGGGAACGGCGGCGGCAGGATGGCAGACAGTCCCATCGCGAACCCGCCAATGTCCTTCACCCGGTTTCGCAGACGCTCGAGTCTGCGCCTCGCCACGAACCGGGACAGGCCTGCGTCGCCTATCTTCACGCCGATCAGATAGGTTCCCGCGGCACCGGCGACCGATCCGGCGGTGACCAGCAGCGGATACAACCAGAACAACGACGGATCGCGGGCGCACAGGTATACGACGACGGCATCGTTGCCGAACGGAACGAATACGAAGAGCGACGAGTCGAGGGCGCCCAGGAGGATCGCGCCCCACCACGTGAGAAAGTTGTTGAAGAACGAGAAGAACGTCACCGGGCCTGCTCAATCGGGCGGAAGTTGACATGCAACGTGACTGCTCGATCACGGCCATCGAGGTGCACAGCACATCGTGACGCGTGAGGGACACGGCTGTCACAGCCCGATGACAGAATGCATCGGCAAGTCGCACAAGTCGACGTTACCCCATTCATTACAACGCCTCGTCATTGGCACTCATCGTGCTCTCGGCCGTCGGCAAATCAGGCTCTATGAGTCGAACCGTTGGTCTCGCCTTCGTCGCTCTGTGCCTCGGCACTCCCGTGCTGGCGCAGGCGCCAAACGTATCCGGCATCGTCATCGATGATCGCACCGAGCAGCCGATCAGGAGCGTGCTCATCTACGTCGAAGGCCAACCGAGCTTTTCCGAGACAGATGTGACTGGACGGTTCAGCGTTACTGTGCCGAAAGGCAAGCAGAAGATCACCGCCTCAGTGATCGGTTACGCACTCTTGAGCACAGACATCGAAGTTGCCGATGCGCCGGTTGAGATGACGATCAGGTTGTCGGAGGGCGCAGGCGCGTATACGGAGCGCGTGACCGTGTCGGGTTCGCTGCGGGGCGAATCAGATGCGGTGCCGGGAAGCACATCACTACACGGTCGCGAGCTCGAGAACTTGCGCGGCGCCGTGCTCGACGATCCGCTCCGGGCGATACAGGCGCTGCCCTCGACCACCGCGACCGACGACTTCTACAGCCAGTTCGCCGTGCGGGGGAACCCGTTTCGCTATGTCGGCCTGAACGTCGATGGTGTTCCGTCGCGATACCTGCTGCACACCGTCAACGGCATCGTTGACGGTGGGTCGATTGCCATGATCAACAGCGACACACTCGGCAGCGTGTCACTGCTGCCGGGCAGCTATCCACAGCGAACCGGCCGCCAGATGGGAGCCGAAGTCGACCTGACGACACGCGAAGGGAGCCGAGACCAGTTTCATGGACGCGCCGGTCTGAGCGGCACCAGCGCCGGGTTTCTCGGCGAAGGGCCGTTTGCGGGCGGAAAAGGATCGTGGCTGGCGTCGATTCGGCGGAGTTATCTCGACTATCTCATCAAGCGGATCGATCCCGAGGCCGGGTTCGCTTTTGGTTTCGTCGACGCGCAGGTCAAGGTCGCGTATGACCTCAACCCGCAGCACCAGGTGTCGATCACGACACTCGTTGGCCGGGCGGTGTTCGAAGAGGGCGATCCAAACATCGGTGCAAACGACATCCAGGACGGTATCAATCGAGCGTGGCTGACGACACTCTCGTGGCGCTACATTCCCACGTCACGATTTGCGGTCACTCAGCGCCTGTTTTCAACCGGGGTGGACTTCGACAACGACAATCGTGCCGGCGCCACGATCTACGCCGCGCGATTCCACGATCTCGGGTGGCGTGCCGACGCATCGCTGTCGCTCACATCTCGTGTGGTCGCTGAATTCGGCGGCGACGTCGAACAGCTCGATGGCAGGAGTCTCACCGCCGCGCAGCTGTCAGACACCAGTCCCCAGGTCACGCTGAACTCGTATGACGAACACTCGTCCGCCGGCTCGGCGTACGGGCAAGTTCGCTTCAGTATCGGGTCTCGACTCACTGTCACGCCCGGCGGCCGCATCGATCATTGGTCGCTGACTGAGGCGACGACGGGATCGCCATGGATCAACGCCGAGTGGCGCGTGACCGATCGCATGCGCCTGCGCGGCGGCAGCGGTGTGTATCGTCAGTTTCCGGGCCTGGATGAAGTCCACGGGCTCTACGGTGGCGGGCGAGGGTTGCGGCCGGAGCGCGCGGTGCATATCGATGCCGGAGTCGAACAGACACTGCCTCGCCAGATACGTTTCCTTTTCAACGTCTACGCACGCCAGGAGAAGGATGTGCTCTGGAGACCGGGCTCCGAGCCGCGACTGACAGCCACCGGTGCGATCGATCGAGGAACGCCCGACGCGCCGTTCGTCAACGCACTCGAAGGCGAAGCGCGCGGTTTCGAAGCGGTCGTGCGACGTGATGCGACCGACCGCTTCTCCGGCTGGGCAGGTTACGGCTACAGCCGCCTGCGCTATACCGACACTGCGACGGGAGAGACCTTCTGGGGCGATGCCGACCAGAGGCACACGTTGTCGCTCTACGGCAACTATCGCCTGTCGAATCGCACGAGCCTGAGCGCGCGGTACAGATACGGATCGAACTACCCGCTGGTCGGCTACATCGGCCAGCCTGCCCGGGCGCTCGGAATGGTGCCGGTCATCGACGGTCAGCCGCTGTTCTATGGCCTCGACGACGAGCGGAATACCTTGCGCTTGCCAGCGTACTCACGACTTGATCTCCGTGCGGATCGCGCGTTCAACTGGTCGAGCCGCCGGATGGTTCTGTTTGTGGACGTTGCCAACATCTTCAACCGGACGAATCTGCGCAACACGCCCTACGGCGTCGACCGTGTCGGACGCGTGTTCGGCACAACCGAGTCGCTGATGCCGATCGTGCCTTCGGGCGGATTCGTGATCGAGTTCTGAGCACGAAGGTCACGAAGACCATATGGGCCACGAAGGCCACGAAGCTTGATCTTCTCGGATCAGGCGGGCCTTGACACGACGTAGTGGGGTTCGTATCTATGTGCTTAAGGTTGCTGATGCCACACTTGTCATCCATTGTGACGAAATCGACGCCCGGAGGTCCTCATGTCCCGACTCAATGTCATCGTCCTGGTGCTCGTGTCATTCGTTGCAGGCCTCGCATCTCAGGCGTGGCTGGTGCGTGAAGTCTCGGCGCAAGGAACGTTGACGCAGTTGAAGCATGTCGATCTCGGCGAGTGGTGTCCGGGCAAGGAAGTCACCATTTCAATCGAGGCGATCACGCCGCAGCACCAGTCGAAGCACTATCACAACGCTTACTCGTTTGCCTGGATGATGGAAGGCGCGCAAACACGCATGGTCACGGGCAAGCCGGTTGAATCCTTCAAGGTCGGCGACGTCGTAGAAGAGGCTCCGAAGGAGGTGTCCGAGTCGGACATTCTCGAACCGATCCGCGTGCTCCTCTTCAGGATCGCGGAAAAGGGCAAGCCGCTGACCGTGCGATCGCAGTGACTCCGGGCTCAGTCCTGCGTGACCGCCGCGCCCTCATCGAACGCGAGATCGACCATGAGGTGATCGGCCATCGCCTCGAGCACGGCACGGATCTCGTCGACGTTGGTCGACGCCGGCAGCCGGACGCGCGCGTGGGCGTGAAAGATCGGTTCACCGGACATCGCCGCGCTGGCGACCTCGGTCTCCAGTTCTTCGATGTTCACGCCGTGCCGCGCCAGCACGTGCGAGATGTCGCGCACGATGCCGGGCCGATCCGCGCCGACCAACTCCAGATGCAGCGCCCGCGAGCTGCTCGCTTCGAGATCGCCGCTGCGCTCGACGACGATGGTGAGGTTGCCGGCGGCCAGGCTGCGCAAACCGGCAGCCAGACGATCGGCGTGCGCAACGTCGACGCTGACGCGAAGGACCCCGGCAAACTTGCCCGCGAGGCGCGTCATCCGGCTTTCTTCCCAGTTGCCCCCGACGGCGAGCACCTGATCGGACAACTGTTCGACGATCCCCGGTCGATCGGGGCCGATGACGGTCAGGACGAGTGACGTCTGCATGGCGCTCTTCTCCCAGGCGGGTCTGAAGACCCGCCGCTACGGACTTGCTACCGCAATGACGGAGGAAACCGGAAATCCGCCATGTTGGCGTCGAGTTGCACGCCGGCGCTGTTGATGGCCATGGACACGCCTCGATAGCCGCCGACCGCCACCAGCAGATCGAGCAACTGTTTCGTGTTGAGAGTTTTGGCCAGCGTCGCCCACGTGCTCTCCGAGATGACATCGTCTCGATAGAGCTCGTCGGTCGCGCGCAGCATGGCGATCTCGATCGGGTCGCCGCCGGCGCTGTCCGGTCCCGCCACAATGCGGTCCACGTCAGCGTCGGTCATGCCAGCGCGTCGCCCAAGGCGCGAGTGCGCCGCCCACTCGTACTCCGATCGGCACAGCACACCGATGCGCATGAGGAGCAACTCCCGCTGACGAACCGCGAGCGTCGTCGAGTTGAGAATATGCCCGGTGACACCGCCGCGCAGCCGGTCGCCCGGCGGATTGCGCACGAACGTGACGAAGACGTTGGCGGCGCGTTGCCCGGTGCCATTGGGATCGAAGCGCTTGCGCTGCTCCGGCGTCCACTCCTTGGGATCGAGCGGTGGAATGCGCGGGTCCTTGCCCGTCAGCCTGATGTTGGTGCGCGTGGCCGCAATTCGGTAGGGAATTCCGGTTGGAAGGCGATCGGGTACGTCCGCTTCGATTTCAACGCCGAGCGAGTTGAGGGCGCCGGCGTGCATCGTGTAGGCGCCGACGCCATCGATCACATCGATCAGTTGATTGGTGTTATAGCGCGCCGAAAGCGCCTGCCACGTGGCGTCAGAGATGAACGAGTCGACGTGCAGTTCGTCGGTCGCGCGCAACAACGTCGCCTCGAAAGCTTCCCAACCGGCCGCATCGGGCCCTTGGGCAATGCGTCGCAATTCGTCGCTCGTGATCCCGTCGCGACGTCCCGCGGCGGCTTTATGCGCCCACAGATAGTTGGAGCGCGTGAGCCACGCCGTCCGGAGGGCGAGTAGCGCACGGTGTCGAGGCGGAAGCGTGGAGTCGCTCGACGCGTAACGCTCGTAGGGCAGGATGTGCTCGGCCAACGACGCGTGGTTCAAGTACGTCGCGACCGCGTTGGGCATTCCGGAGGAGGCAAATTGCGCCGCCAACGACTGCTGCTCGGCTGTTCGCTGATGTTCGGGCACGGGCGGAACGCGCGGGCCGGCGGCATGCGAAGGTATCTGGGCGATGACTGCCGTCACCAGCACGAGCGACGTCGGAAGCATCTTCATCGCCTGCTCCTTTGAAACAGGTCCGGCTGAAGCCGGACACTACGTACGCTCAACGGGCGGGTGCCGCGGGACGTTGAATCAGCTCGATGCGATTGCCCGCCGGATCGGTAGCGATCCCGATCACGACGCCGGTATTTCGGAACGGACGCGGCTCACCATCCATCGATCCGCCGGCCGCCTTGATTGCCGACACGGTGGCAGCCATGTCGGTCACGTTCAGGATCACGTGCGCGATTGGATCCTTGGTGGCATCCGAGTCACGGTGCATGATGACGATTGGCTGGCTCTTGTTGGCCTTGGCAGCTTCCACGCTTGCGCCGAAATTCACGAAGATCTCCGGGCCACCCGGCACCTCGATCCGATTGACCTCGTGCATGCCAAAGGCAGACTGGTAGAACTTGGCCACGGCCACGGTGTCGGCGGCGGCGATTCTCACGGAGTTCAAGGTCACATCTGCATGAGCCGTGTTGACGAGCAACAGCGCCGCGCACGCGCCGATCGCAATCCTGAATCTGTTCATCACGTTCTCCCTCGAGTTCCGGTTCAGCTCCTTCGGCTTGCCACGCGATAATACTTCAGCGTAGGAGTTACCGACGCAGGATGCCCTTCGTTGCCAGCCGGACCGCTCTCGTGATCGCGTGTGCGTTTTCCTGCGCCGCGATCGCCACGGCCGCCGATCTCCGGGAGGAGAGCCGGCGCGCGTTCGACAGCTATGCAGAGCAGGCGACTCGCGCCTTCCTCGAGCACGTTCGTAACGCGAAGTCGGCAGGGGCGGGAAGCGCTGCGGGCGCCAACGCGACGCCGCGTAACGGTGACGTCGTCGTTCGCCCGGGCCGTGAAGACGGCATCATGTCGGTGCCGGGCGGTCTCGTGCACCACTGGGTCGGGTCGACCTTCATCTCTGGTGTGACCCTGAAAGACGCGTTGGAGGTCTCGTCCCGCTACGACGACTATCCTTCCGTCTACAAACCGATCGTCGCCTCTGCTTTGCTCAGCCACAACGAGAACACATATC